>Ga0307515_10004552_pt1 | contig 28569 bp, 27 predicted proteins | sample 17_EM_MG_FD_194513 | JGI IMG/M metagenome (GOLD analysis project Ga0307515, IMG submission 194513) | Populus trichocarpa ectomycorrhiza microbial communities from riparian zone in the Pacific Northwest, United States - 17_EM | ecosystem: Host-associated > Plants > Roots > Unclassified | place... | reverse complement strand
GCAGCGTCACCCATCGCCTTGCAATCTCGTATAATTAGTAAAGAGAGAATTGCATTTTGCGCGCAGGTAGAAGGAACGCGAGGAGAGATTTTCGCAGCGTCACCCATCGCATTGCAATCCCGATGCAGGCGTGTACCCAATGAACCCATTCCGATGTATGGTCACAGTTGGCCACAACGCCAGTGCGTTCGTTTATAATAGGAGACCGACAGAGCAAGAAGCAATGGTGAAACAGCGATCGGAGGGCGATATGCAACGCGACGCGTGGTATTGAGGCCGGGCGCGGAGTAACCCGCCACCGGGATGTCTCTGACGGCTCTGACGGAGCGCGTCCACTCGGACGGAGCCATTCCGCCCGGACGGAAATATTTTTTGCTGATGAAGTACTCCTTCATCTTGCTCTATCATGTCCAACAAGTGAATCTCTACAGTTACTCAATCATTGCCTCCAAGTGTATCTCTGCACTAGAACGATTCCAGCCTCCAAGTGGATCTCCAAACTCTTTTCATCGCAGCTTCCGAGTGGATTTCCGAACTCCCTCAATCACACCCCCCGAGTGTATATCTCAAGTCGCTCACTTACTGCCTTCAACCGGGCTCAATCACCGCCTGAGAGTGCATCTCCATACATGCTCGATTACAGCTTCCAAGTGTATCAACAATTGACGCAATTATGTCCTCCCAACTCGCTCAACCAAGGCCTGGGAGTGCAGCTTTAGGTTCACTCCATCATGGTGTGGTGACATGGTGGATCCAGAAGACAATCAGCCCATCGTCAACACTCTGCCGCACCTCCCATGGTATATGAAAGTAATTTGTGAGAACAAGCAGTTCTAGCTCGAATAGAGTAGAAAGAAGGTGAGATTATATGATTGAATAATCGGCCACGATAAACTACTCAAATTTCATAGAGCTAGGAACAAAACACAAGACTGCATGAGGTTCCACACAAATTGCGTGCATCATTCAAAGCTGGACAAGTGTGCATGAGACCAAGTGCTGGGAAAGAAAAAGTATGTATTGCGTATGATGAGATGATATCTATCTACCCCTGGGTGTCACAAATGTATACTGGCGGTTGCTGAGTCCATCTCCATTATCCCAATTTCTCCGTATGTATATATATAGAGTGACGTACAGAATACATGTAATATCATGATGTAGTAGATCTTTGGACTGTAACAGAAAGATATGATCGATGAAATGGCTTGTGGTTATGGAACCCTGAGAACCACTGTTTTGAGAATAAGCCACCTAGTATCCTGCAAAGGATGTGCAGAAGTCACAGCAGCTCCTGATGTCTCCAGCAGATGTGCACAGAGGTCTCAGAAGCTCCAAAATTCGACTATTCTGATAGTCAATCTTGCAGCATCCAGAAAGCACCTCCATCACTAAAGATGCTTTCTGGAGCATGTAACTATTGGGTTGTAGAGTCTGAGAGCAGTATGTAAAGCTCCAGGGAGGATGGCAACATCTGGAAGTACTTACAAGCCCTGGTGAGGGCTACAGGACCGTATGGGAGGTTTGCGTATGGCTTTCACACTGAATTGCATTTTGCTAATACAAATACCTAATTGAATCGACAGTTGTGAGATTGAAGTGGGCAATTTCTGGTGGTAAAACCAGCCCAATTGTAACAGTCAGGGTATTCTTCTGATAAAACCCTGTGCAACTGTACAACGCCATATTGGAATGGGACACAGAACGGAACTTGGAAGTTGGAATATTTGGTAGCTTGGCCTTTGAAACTCATTATGCCACGGGCATAACCAGAATATGCAATCATTTGGGTTCCCCATAGGATATTATTACCAATGTTTTTGCATGGTATCTATCATTGCCATTTATGTTCTCCTTCACCACTACATGGTTCTTTAATAATACCTATAAATATATCCTGTCCAGTATACTTTCAAGTGTCCGCAAATTGTAGATACTAATATACTTCAAAATTCCCTTCTGTTTGATCAATGCTCATCTTCACTTACAGGTAAACTCAACATGATGTGGTAATCTGGGAATGAGATGTAACGGCGGCACATGACCCGGGGCCGGGTAATGGCCATTCTATATAGTCGGCTCGCAGCGAGCCTTAGATCTCAACCGGTAGTCTTACAATACATCTACCACGAATATCATTCGCATTCACAATTGCAACCGGATTCCTAAAACTACAATAAGTATACCTAGCTGACCAAACGCTCGCGCAAGTGCCCTTACAATGGATGTCAGCTGGATTACCACACAGCAGATGGTGTGCTAACTAGTGGATGATTAATTGTCATATAGAAAATCGGACATAAAATCTTAATCGCACGTTCAATCCTTGGCATATTCAACAACACAGACAAAATGAATACAGGGGTGAGGATTATGGACATATACATATCGGTGTGCCACACCATCGATTTCAGCAGCTTGATTTCACACATTGCACTCAGGTGTCTTCGGTCGCATGTCGAGCACAAGTGATGTCGAGTGTGCTGCCTCCTGTCATTGTCTGTCTGGTGGAGTTGCACAGTTGCTTTTGCGCCACCAGAGCATCCGCAGAGTCGGTCCTGTGCCATGTTGGCGAGGTAGGCGACAGTCAGTCTGAATGTATCACCCATAGCCAAGTGCCATTCTATCCCAGAGTTGGCATTTCGATGCCGAGGGAACTCCACTCCCTGGTTGTTCTGTTCCTGGAGTTAAGCACAAGGTTTCTAAATCAGATATTGTGTTTCTTCTTTTGAGTCGCGCAATTACCATCCTTTTGTTATTTTGGCCAAATTTGATGCACATTACATATCAGACTGTTCTAGATGTACCCGAGCTCCATACCTTGCCATACTATCACACATGTTGAAAACCTACAAGAAGGTAATTGTTGCGTCGACATATGTGACTCAGATAATAACTTGATCGTATTTACTTCTGTAGCATTACCTAAGGAGATTAACCTCAGTTTGTTACATTCATGCAGACCCTTTCCAAGAAACTCATCCCGGACAATGCCAATGCTGAGAACATGATGATCATCACTGTCCTGGAATTTGAAGTAATACAGTTCAGAGAGCAGTGGAGATTTGCCTTCACGGATGGCAATAACATGGTTATATAGGCCTCTACATCATCCAGCTGTATGTTTCATCATAGGGTGATTGCCCTCTACCTTAACCTGAAGTCAGTCCCATCCTGTTGCATGCTGTTTCGTATTCCCGCTGCTTCTGGTTTTACAGACAATATTGAATTGTCAGTCTAGCATTATATTTTGGGTGGCTGTAGTGGTTGCTGTACAGTGGACCAACCGCTGCCTGTATAGTTGCTGTGGTTTGACTGCTCACAGAATCGAAGGAGCAGCAGTCGTCCGGCCTGAATGGTTTCCACTCGCACCTTACTTAGTTGTTTGTGGAACCATAAGTTGCGAGTTTGTGAATGGATAGCAAAATGCTATCACAAAGAAAAAGAAAGTCTTGTGCAATATACAGTTAGCTTGAAGTAAAAATTGGACGTGAAACAGCCAACTTACACATTCTATTCAAGATGAAACGTACTGGATATAGCTGCAGGTTGCAGGTGAATGCAGCCAGAATGCGATATGCAGCAAGTCTGTCTGATGTTGCATGGTATATTAATGGTCAATATAGAGGTGAACAAGAATCGAAGTCTCAAGTCGTCAAGATATGAATAGGCTATTCCCCAATGGAATGATCCGCAGGTGATGTTTGTCTCTAGACATTACCAGCAGCATATAAGAAACATATGCTAAACATCATGTAATGTTGGATGATTAGCATTTCAATTGCCAAAGTAGTGACAGTGAAAACACTAATATGCTTACGTTCAGGCTTGTCATGTGTATCAACCTTCACATAAACGACGCAGATCACCTACAGGTGGTCTATATCTTGCAATATCCAATATGTCGCACATTAATGGAATGAACAACAAACATAATGGTCACTGCTCCCAAATAGAACATTTCACCATTTCTGGCAGGGAAATTCAGGAATTCCACAGATCACTGCGTATGATGACGTCACGGGACAAAATCAGCCACTCTCATGTTCAAAAGACTGCCTGTCTGACCTATTGAAGTGTGCTGCAGCTTACGTTCAGAAATTATGCCTCCAGCGCAGACATGACAACATATGTACATAAAAAGCAAAGTAGATAAAGAGAAATGGAACAAGAATTTTGCAAATATGGAGTTCGCTATAGCAATGAGGTTAGTTCACAATGCAGAGACACCCATTATGTAGGAGCAGGATGAGACGATATGTGCTAAATAAGCCGGACTGAGAGTGAGAACGCTCCAAAAATGGATTCAGCAGATGTTGAATGATGCTGACTACAGTCTGAGCCATCTTGCAAGTTCTGAAAATGAGTTGCTGGGCAAGGCCAGAATGATGATGAAGAAGTCACAGAGTGGGCCATGGCGAGAGGAAATAACCAACCAGGCTGAGTGATATGGACAAAATCAATAATGATTGAGCAACAGATGAAGACGATTCAGCAGAAGAGAATGCAGCTTGATGCATTGATGTAACCGGGATAGGGAGATGGGGCCGACCTCTTCCGTATGACTGATCTGAAATACAGGACTGCCACATGCTTCTTCCAGCTGTCATTAAGTGACAAATATTAACAAATGCAGCTGCATCTGCACAGACACCATTTTGAGACCGACTGGAGACTGTTCATAAGGTCCCGGGAAAATTGCAAATTCAGCACAGAACATCTCAACCGGGAAGTAGTCATGTGTGCTTATGTCTTACGATTCAACAGTCTGTCAAATGCATTGTTTGTGTCCCGCAAGATGCACCACAAGATTCATCATCAATGAAGACATCCATGTGTGTTCAACCTGTAAAGTTTTCCCACCGCATATAACCTCCCTAGCTAATTACCATACTGAAATCAGATTGGGACAAACAAATATTGACGGCTCCTACATCCCCAAGGGAGTGACGAAGTGAATTGCTATATTTGACTATGTATTTCGAGTAAACTCAATGTGGGCATTGATTTTCCTGCATGTCCGATTTTGCTTGATGTGAGGGACCGATTTGTAAGACAGAATAAATTAGCTGTGTATTTGCAAGGGTTGTATGGGCCATGTGATAGACGTAGACTCCAAATCGCATTGATAGATAACAAATGTGGTTCGCATAATTCAGACTTTTACTGTTGGGTCAAATTGCCACAACTCAATTAGAGATGAAATATATCAACAAAGTTTCTATTAGTGATGTCATCCGACTCATTGAAAATGCTGGCGTTGAGCAATCGGAACCGGGATCATGTTTCATTTGTGTATGCATCCATATGTGCTACTATCCTCCTGGATGTTGTGCACATGGTCGAGATTTGGCAAATTGTTGATGCTAGGTTGTAGACCTCGATGAGAAAGAACTGGACGAACCAAACTGATACATTCGGGCTATATATATCCAAATCTGGTGTGTGGATCTACATGCAGAGAATTCCCAGTGGAAAGCGCTAAAATGTAATTTGGAGACATCATTAGTCACTCAGATTATATGAATTATAGTGTATTTGAAATCAAAAGGTCTCGAGGAGTCTGGATGTAAATAATTATTTTTGACAAGATATATGTTAGAGGTTCTCCTGTAGCAGAGTATACGTAACCTGGGACAACCAATGATGGGTACTTGGAAGTAACCTTCGGGTTACATGCCATGCAAAACGACTGCCCTAGGCATCTTCAGAACTTTCAATCATGATTACCTTTAGCGGGGTATGAGTGGTACTCATCTCGATTGAGTAAGCTTCGGCTTAGCGGATTCATTGACGCATATGCTGCGGTAGCGGATTTGATGATGCAATAACTTTGCCAGATCGAAATGGCTACAACCCTGCCGAGCGGGTTATTCTTACCCAGATTCATTTCTCATTGCTAGAGTGATTATGTCTGATCAGAGTAGAGCAAAGGAGTTCATATCTGCAGACACGGCAATCGTTAGTTGCAGCTAGTACGTGGGATCTTGAGACCAATCTCTTATGCAAGGTTGGAGCACTGGGCACTCCACGGCCAAAGAGAATGGTCCCGGCCTGAGCAGCGGTGTCATTGAGGGATTATGACACTGGCTGATGATATGAAGCCTATTGAATCCCCGCACATTAGCACGTGCGGAATGGCCACTCCAAGCGTACGCGTGTCATTAATCTACATCGGCATACTAGTGGTTGTCCGCCACATAAACCTATGATGCTATCATACTACAGTATTGACTAGCTCGAAGACGCTGTACATTACTTCGGCAGACCTTCCCAATTACTGAACCATACGAGTGTGAGATGTCCAAGTTGAAGGTATGTGGGCTGACTCTTATCAGTGGCGTAAGCATTAATACCTCACCTGTATGAACACGATAACCTTGGGGATTCGTGCCAATCTCTACCATGCGCATTCTGTGCCGACTTGCTTTAACATGCATGTAGATGATAAGAAATGTAAGACGCAAAGCACGTTGCTATCTGAATCATGGAAAAGAAAAATTGGTGCGCATGCATAACATCCCGATTGAACTTTCTATATAAAGGGTCACATTGTTCCAGCAAAGGAAAGGACAAGCTCTAGCAGGGAAACAGTCAGCGATACCTACCAGCAAAGAACAATCTGACATATTATTGTGTTTTTATGATACCTATATTTACCTATTATTATATATAAAATGTATTAGCTTTCTGTAGCGGCAGGCCCGCACGGATAAGTATAAACCTACGAATGACCACATCCTTTGAAAACGACCACGATGTTATCGTATATGCTCTCGAGAAGATTATATATTACGCCAGAAATAATCAGAACATCTTCTTGGCGCAGAGTGTGTGGTGGATATCTTCAATTACTTGATTCCCGGAAAGCTTAGTTATCCACATCTATAATCTACGAGTACGATGAAGAGTCAATTTCCGTGAGAAGTTGATACAACCTTCCGAATCACCTTCAGCAATTAATGTTCCGGATTTGCAGGATTCTATGGGAATTCATCCTGATAGAGTCATATGCCTTTAATAGTGAGATAGTGATTATATCGACTACGATAACGAATCGATTAGCACAACTGAAACCGATATCCTTAACAATATTATTGATAATTGCGAAGCATTCCTGGAACAGTCTAAACAGGAAAGAAAGGCTGTTGGACATTTCAATCGACAAGTTAGCCAAGTGGTAAAGCGGAAAGCCAATAAAATGAAACGTATTAAGACTTTCGGTACTCAGACTGAGGGGATCGAAGGAAGTGAGCTACGTCGCCGAAAAGCCGCTGGAGAGTGTCAGCGTTGCGCTTGGCCACAAGATAGGAAGGGAAGCCATAAGACCTTGGATTGCTTCCGTTGGAAACGAATAGAAATGGAAACAGCACCTATCCGTAAAAAGACACAATATAATAACGATTAGGATCTAGGGCTGTACAAAGTATCTATACATAGAGCCGTGGAACCCCCCTAACAATATATTGGCTGTCAATAATGACTGTATGGGTAATTGCATACAAATGATTAACATCCAATTACTTTTAGTATGTCTTCATGGAGAGTGTCAATAGCAAATCAAGGATTTTCAGTCTTACATTTTCGGCAATCAAAGGGCAGTATACTCACATTATGTCAAATTGGTTGTAGTTGGTATTTGAATACTAGGTAATATGGTAAGCGACTGGCTCATTGTCTGACCTCAGACATGAATGTCAAGCTTGCATCAACAATGATTTGTGTTGTATGGCTGATCTTACAAACAAGACTTGTTCGCTGTGATACATACTAACAGTATTGACCCGCTTTCTTGGCAAGAATTCTTGTGACAATATCAGTACTCTCTCCTAGAAATGTGTGTCAATGGAATGTACACAATTTCTGGGCTTGAATCTTGGATATGTTTACACCTGTACAACTGTATTAACTTATACTATAACTATTGGCCCACTATATGGGCCACAATGGTACCGATGATATCACTACCGCCTTCTGAAATCGAGTGTCAATGGAGTGTCAACTATGTTTGGCTTTCCAAGGTGGGTAATCAAAGGGCTATGCGATGGTATCAAGCGATAATGAACGCATCAGCCACTATTATAGGCAAAAATGGTACGCACGATATCCTAACCACCATCTACAAAGATCTGTGAAACTTCTGTTAGCAATTCTTCGTCTTCTATTCGACATAATTGTACAGCTGTGCAATGGAATTTACCCGTAATAATACGTATAGCCACATTGATAAGCAAAAACGCTGGGGACACTCTAGCTGATACCTCCTCACAATGGATGTCAACAGAGCATCAACAGAGCATCAACAAAGTATTCACTCTTTGTCGTCATCCAACTCTGATACTCAATGGGCTATGCAGCAGGGTTTACCAAAAATCCTATTGCCAGCCACCATTAAAGGCCGATACACTACAGAAGATTGCGTTACCACCTTCCAACCTCGATCATTCACAGAGAGTCACTGATAAATGGTCATGCATCTTGCATATTCCGATGGTTGCACCATTCTATCCACAAATCAGCCACCTGTATATACATTCATGCCAGCAACAAGATTGCTACCGACACCTTAGGAAGAGTAGCAACAGACCGCAACACTTTTTGCGGATGCTCAGTATGCTTCACTTCAGCAAACTGGATTGCATTGTTCCTGTATTGACTTTATGATAGTCAGTCTTTTCAATATGTCCTTCTAAACCACTTCACAAATATGCATGCAATGCCTCACAGGTTTGACATTTTTGTTCCTTGTGACTCTAGTGTCATTATTTAAGAATCAGCATTCTACTTTACTATAAGGTTACTTTTGACAGTTTCGCAAGTCAAATTACGCAGCTAGCAAATTCCTACCGCCATGTCCAATACAAAATCTTCAAATTCCTGGCTGGCAGGGGTTAGGATTACTTCCAAAACTGAATATATGTTTGTTTATGTTGTGAGCCACCATTCTTTTGAATTCATATTTTATGCTGTGTGCGTGTCGATGAATGAAGGCTCCAAGCAATCTGTTCGTTGGAATAATTCTAGCCATGCTCGTTCATGCAATATCAATTTGAACATCGCAATCAAGGAGACCTGCAGCCCTTGCAATATCTACATTGTTTGTCTTCAAGTTTGTTGCCATTGATCAGAAATTGGGAGCAGCTCAATGGGAATACATTTGCAGGCAAAAGTGCAGATTACAAAGTGAAAGGAAGTGACCAAGTCGGAAGTTATAGAATTGACCAATCCAATTATCAATTATGTTGTTTTGCCCATACATTGGAGACAAGTAACTCAAGGGATTACAATAGTAAGTTTGCAACGGAAATTCATATTTGAAATTCTCTTTTTTTCCATATCAACTTGATTGAGAGACAAAATACTCCAAACTGGTAGCTAAAAACTCTATAACTTTCAAAATTCACCAAGTCACTTGGAATCACAACCTCATCATCAGATGTAACTTGCATTATAATCAACAGAACACAATATTATGCCTGAAGCTGTGATAGTCGTCAAATGCAATTCATACCGATCTGTTACGTGCATCCTCAACCACCTTAAGCAACATTCCACCGAGGGACAGCTAACTGACTGTAGATGCAATTTTAAAGCATTTGCAGTCAAGAAATCCGGTTAGTTTATCTTTGGACGGATGGATATTGACACACAATTTAATGACAACATTGTTCATTGTTTACTATGTCAAATGGAAACAGGCTTTGGGTTAAGAGAAACTCGCTTCTGATGAGGATTATTCATGATTCGTTTCCTATTTCCAATGCTCATCAATGATAATAGATCAAGGGTGAACCTACTGCAACAAGGCTAGGCATTGATTTGAAGGGTGTTCTTGATGAGTTTGAGCTGAGCCTTGACCATTCTCTATGAATTATGACTTTGAATTTTTCGTCAGGTTTCTTGATGACTCAGGAACCGGAATTAACCCTCTTGACAGCTGGATTTGAGTAGCCTTCATTTCGAAACCACATAGTATTAATGTTGCATGTTATTGAGCTGGCATTGGCTGCAGTCCTAAACTGTCTAGACATTCGAGGATGCACCAATTCAGTGGAAGCGCATCAGTGGACTCTCCAAATTGGAGTGAATGAAAGCACCGACTTTGGAAAAAGTCAAAGACTTTGACACAGCGCAATGTTAGAATCAACAAGGTGTTGGCCATGAGACCAGATTGAGCTCAGATACTACAGAAAGTAAATATTTCAAGAAATTTTGAATGTCCTGAAACTGACCTTCATGTTGCACAGAATGTGTGCAGTATTGATTACGCTGACACCTGGTCATCAAAATGAGGTAATTGATTGTCAAAATGTCAATGCCCGAATCGCAATGCTATCTATTATGGCTATCAGAAGGCAGTGTGATTTTCCATTGCAGTTGCTTCAGAGAGGCTTCCAATCTGGAGAATTCATGAACTTATGGCTCAACATTCAAAAATTCGTTGATTATCGGGCACTGCCAACTTTGCAATGTAAAGGGTCCATTGTAAAGTATGTCGTGGAAGATTTCCGGTCATCCACATACTGGACCCAGTGGATGTTGAAAAGGTATACTGTTACTCTGAAGTACATGATTACAGAATACAATGACACGTTCGATCGCATTGATAGTATTCAGCCAGGGTCAGCTAAGAAGAATACTCAATTGAGCGAAGATTTATACATCACTGTGAGGTTTACATGACAGAAGATGTCCAAATCGTATGCTGAAGTTACTCCATTGGCTGTTATGGGTCTCATTTCAGTACAAATTCTCAAGCAATGCCGGAATCTGTGATTAGACCCAAAGTGGCATTCGGGAATGGATATTGCTCCTGAGAAGGAGACTTTTTATAGTACCCAATACCCAGAGACATTTCCACCTTATGTGGACAATGAATGCTGCGCCAAACGTAGACGCTTGCCCGTCACAATGCCCCAAACCTCACCAAGCAACAGTCTAGTCCCCTCCAGTATGGCTTCTGGATCTGCTCAATCCACTTTTCATGTATGAGATTTGTCCCCAGATAATGAAGCGTACTGAAGGCCTAAATATGTGGTTGGAACAACTCCTGGATGATGTGATTGTGCCACAGGCATATTTACAGCCAGAAGGCTCGATTTCAAATCACTAACCGAATAACAAAACAAGTAGGGGCGTGTTCATCCAAATCATAATAAATACCACTACGCCACAAGTGAGATTTGCGGTACATTGTTGTTTCCAAATATCAATGCAGAATGGTGTCAACACGAGGAAACGCACTCAATGTACCCCAATATCTCCAATGTGACACATGACATGTTCACAATCATACCACATGGTGTCAAAGTAGTGGCTGCTTTTTGCATTGGGAGTGACATTATCAGAGGAAAGCAGTCAATAACCATTGGCAGGACCATTCATAAAAAAGTCATCGTATCACCATTTGCTCCAGACAGTACTGGGATGTCAGCATTCTGTAATCCAGCATTGGATGCAACCAATTTTGGAAATGACTTGGAAATGAAGTGAGTGGTGGAGACAAGTCCATTGCACCGAATGGCCAAGGTCCAGGACTGTCTGGAGATGTGGCACTGCAGCCAAAACGCACTTGGAACACAGAAGAAATCTCCAGCTCAAACCAATTACACGACAGTTCTAGGATAGTGTTCAGATCAGAAAATTGATTGTCAAAGCATCATGGAGAAATTTTCAACCTGATTGTGTAGCTGAAAATTGATTGTCAGAAACATCGCATTTGTTACCAGCTTTGTGTGCAAATGACCTCCCAGGAGCACAAACTCGAATATCAATTTTTAGTAGAATCCAAACAATCCACTGCGATAGTACAAGGCATGATGAGAAAAGTTGATGTGATTCCGTTTCGGACACTGAACATGGAATCAGCTGGATTGGAAACTTCGACTTTCCAAGTGAAATCGAAGACACAAGGGAGGGAGACAATGGATCCAACATAGAGCTCAGCAATGCTATTCAGGATAATGAGACTTCACGGAAGCAGGATGTGAGTGCCACACCAGATGTTACCCGATTGATTTGGCCAAGATGCTGATCAATGCCCAAGGTGAATTCAATGTTAATAACGGTGAATAAAATAGAAATCCGGAGAACTACCGGGATGAAAAAACTGTAAGACAGAATCAGTCAATGTAATTCCACCTGCTTCTTGATGTTGTTTTACCAAGAATTGTGTATATTGAACTAGTATGGAATAATAGTGAGCAGTCACATGTGAAAATTGGTTGTTGCTGTTGTTTGTTCATACTGTATGCACTGTAATTAGAGTAAGACAGGACCTAATATCCCATCCACGTCCGGACGAGCCTGGTAGATGGCGGAGCTCCCGCCCCAGTACGTTACATCCCTGCTGATATATATGAACATTGAGAGATTGACCAAAAGGGAAATTAAACCGAACCCAAGGAGAAATGGAATGAAACAAAAGAACAAATCCAACAGATATAAACCCCCATGGCCTCCGCCTCCCAGCACTGGAGTCAGGCTCTTCGCCTCCTCTATACTGTGTTTCATTTGGGCGGAAACTTCATGATTTCAATACCCGCCAAGAAGTCCATCACTGCTTGGTGACACTCTTCAATGGAAAACAGCACAGAGATCTCCGCGTGTCTGCATATACCTGCTTTCCACCCCGTCGCCTATCCCACCGCCTTCCATAGTGGCTGTTGCTGGTCTCTTGGTCCCCGTCTTGTCCTTGAGTCTGTAGCTGAAGTACTTGCTGAACTTTTCCGCTGCGCACTTCAACTTGGCTGCTGACCTCCCCTCGGTGGTTCGTCTAGCTCTATTTGAGGCCGAGGTGTCTAGCCGGTCATTTGCCGTGGTTCCGCTTTCGTCTCGGTTGTGGTTCACCAGGTGGTCTGCTTCTTCTTTTCTGGAGATCACAGAATATCCCGCGAGCCAGTGGATTTCTTTTGAGATACCAGCGCTGACGAGAGCCTGCACTCTCCGATTAATCCCCCTCTGTAATCACTCCCCAAGGCCAGGCTGAAACCGTGCCGCTCGTTGAATTGCAGCTTGTGAGTCGCTAAAGATTGGGACTGTTTTCACTCCGTACACTAGCATTGTTGCTCTTCTTTTGACCATCTCCCAGTGCGTGAATACAATCGATCACAGCTCAGCATTGACAACCTCCATATGTCCACTGCCCAGATAACTGCGGCTGGCCTGCCGTTCATTACCATGCTTGCACCCTCCTGCTGATCCCACTCTGTCATTGGCCGAGCATAACATATCGGTCTACCACATCCAGACTCCTGCTGGGACTTTCTCTTCCTTCTCTCTGGTCCAGAGTTGCCCGGCACTCTTGGTGGTGCTTTTGTGGTCCACTATAATGGTTGTAACTCCTGGATCCTTGCCCGGGGTTGGCCAGCTCATGCCTTCAGTTGTCTGGCAGTGCTCGTGTTTGGTCTCAAATCCTTGGCATATTAGTTTGCCAGACAACGGGTATTCATGCAGCTCTTGCAGTTGCTGCTGCATGCATTTGCTAGTATTGGTGCGCATCATTCTGGTCAGTAGTCTATGATCACAGGCGCGGGTGTGAGCCTCAAATCCCTAATCAATGGCCCCATGGTGGTTGTCGGTAGCCTGCCCAGGGTACACCTGGCTTGTCGATTGAGAAGGACTTGGAGGGCGTCTCCCCTGCCTACTTCTTTCGAATCCCACCAGTGCTTGCTTCCATATAGTGCCACGGCTTGCATACAAGCTACTGGGACGGCCTGTACAGGCTCTGGTACTTCACCTTATGTCTCTGTGACGGTCCGGAGTCTCGTTTCGGCTGCCCTGGCTTTCGTCAGGCATTGGTTGTGGGTCTGCTTGACAGTCAGGTGTGCGTGCAGCCAGATGCCCAGCCAGCGCGTGGCCTATTCCTTGAAGCTTATGCTCCCGTTCCCGACCATTAGCTTCACTGTCAACGTGGGGCAGAAGAGTGAATTGTGGCCTCGCCTGCGCATGAACAGTGCCGCTTCCATCGTTGCCATATCAAACTTTAGCCCTGCTTCACTTGGCCACTCGATGCTTTTCACTACGCCACGTTCGAGTGTCGTCACGACCTCAATAACATCACTTACAGTCGCCAGCCAGTCAAAATTGTCAACAAAAGACAACCCTTGGGCTGAGCCGTACTCTTCGACCCATTTGGTCACTCATCTAGTATACATTGTAAAGTGGATTGGTGACACAGGTGAGCTCTGTGAGACCCCTCTTTCCACTGGGTGTTTCTCCATGGCGTTGCCCTCGGTTATCATTTCCAATGTTCTTTCTGAGACGAAGCTCTTAGTCCATTGTATAAGGTCTCAATCCAGTTAATTGACTGTCATGAAGTTGACTAGTCTTCCATTTGCGAAGCTTGGGAATGCTTCCTCATTGTACCTGAGAAGCATGCCTGTCATGTCGCAGTTTGTCCAGGCTGCATCAGCTTGGTTGACTATGATGGCCACTGAGTGAATGGCTGACTGCCACGTCCTGCCCCCGAATTGTCTGTCGCTCAGTAGCCCTGGTCTTTCGGCCTCTTCTGACAATAGCTCCGCGACAACTTTGTTGACTGCATTTCCCATCCAGCTGAGCAGGGAAATGGAGCGATATTCCCTCCGCTTCATATAGGCGTCTATGCGAGGAATATGAATCAGCACCCCGCTGGCCCGCTTCCGTAACGCTGCATGCCGTCCCATTTGAATGGCTGTGATTCACAACCCCATGACTCTCAGTTTATCCCACTTTCAGAGTCGCCGTATGGCGCCAAAAGAATGCTTTTCTGGGTCCGGGGCTATGTTGACTGATTGTGAATATAGGGCTCGCTCAACTGCTTGCTCTGTGACGTGTGTCTGTACGTATCCTGCTGGGGGTAGCTCGTAGTACTGGTCTTCGTTGTTTGGGGGGAAAGACTCGCGCCCCAACATCTCCTCTAACTCCTTCACTATGTTTACATGCGAGCCTTCTCTGTACATTCAGGCCTTCTTGGTTATTCCCACGCGAAGGATGGCGTCTCGTGCTGCTCTCCACACCACTGCTCCCTTAAGGTTCTGCAAGTAGTTATTCCACATATGGCTGTGTGACAGCCGAATCGACTGCTGGAGCTCTACATTTGACTGGGCGGCCTCCTACCAAATTCCTTCTTCTTCGTGTTTCTGTGGCGACTGATTTGCTTTTCAGTTTGATATTGGCGTTCCACCACTGGTTCGTTCTGGTGCAGATCTAGATCTTCTTTGCTGTGGCGATGAGCATGCCGCTCATTGGTTCCTGTGACCATGAGGCCTCCCATTCCATCATGTCATCTGGGCAGTCTGCATCCAGATGAGCTTCCACCTTCGCTAGTTCGGCCCAGAGCTGCTCCCCTGCCTCCGGGTCCTCCTCCGTCATCACAGTTAAGTTCCACCCTACTACCCTGTCATGATCCCCCTCCTCTTGCCTGTCCGCATCAACCTCCAACTCAATTAGCAAATGGTCAGACCCGGTGTCATGGTCGTCAGCCAGAATAAACCATGTCGTTATCAGTCAATTCACGAATGTCAAATCAATGACCGACTCTCCTTTGAGGTCCTCTCTTGCCCTGCAGTGTGTGGGCTACACATCATTCCGAACATCAAATCCATTCCCGTTAATCAATTCTTTCCAGAAGATAGCAATCCACGGCCCAAAGCAGCTGATGACCCACCGACTACTGTGTGCATTGAAATCTCCCGCGAGGACAGTTCTGCCCAGCCAAATGACTCACTACCAGTTCAACATTCGTGTCATGGCTCTCCTGACTGCGTGTCTCTCTGATCGTAAATGCTGACAATTCTCGTGATCTTCTCCTCTCTCCTTCTGTAATCTGTGACAATGACATCATCGTTAGCTCCCGTAGTTAAGTCTGTCCACTCCTCAATCACCAGACCACTCCCTTTCCATATCGCCGTCATGAATCTTTTTCTTTTTCTTCTTTTGTATGCGGAGTGACTGATCCATACACCTTTCCTTTCCCTTGGTGGCACCTACAACCCCACTATCTCCGCCTTACTTTCGAAACCCGTCTGCAGCGCGGCAGTGGTCCGCTCCTATGACATAGAGCGGTTCTGCTGGATCCCCAGAATGATTGGTCCCAAGGGCTTCCATTTGAATCTGAATTCCAGATGCGGATGTGGCCGTAGTCGCACTCTCGGCCATCGTAATGTCTTCCCCCTCCACCATTGCCTCCTCTTCCTTCCGCATCCACCAAATCCGCTTCACTTCCACCCCCTTGTGTTGCAGTTCTCTTCTACCTTCATACCAGCTCCACACTGTTCGTCCCCGATGCAACATCACTAGCTGCAGTTGCGGAAGCCCGCCCTATGAGCCCGAATCCGCAACTCTACCGCACCGCCTTGGACGCTTTGGTCTTCTTTGCCCATCTGTTGCTGAATGCAATGTTGCTCCCTTTGTAGTTACGGCAATTCTCCAGTGTATGACTAGTGAGTAATCTCTGTTTCGCTGTGCACCCCACCACGTTGCACTTATGGTCGTTTGTCCGATAATTATCTCAGCACCAGCCACAAATTGACTTACTGCCGCACTTGTTCTCGATGTGACCCCATCTACAGCAGAGGTCACATCTGCCATCAGGGCGCACAGTCATGTACATGTTGATTTGGTACTGCACTCCCGCCGCCTTGTTGCCCTTCTTGGAAAAGCCCAGTGCCACCTTGCTCCCCTTTACCCCATAATCGAACCATAATGAGATAAATTCTTCATTTGGCCTCCTCTCCCTGATGGCGAGAGAGTTCGCCAGCCCCCGTACATCATTGGGGAATGTTAAGCCCTTGTTCTCCAAATCAAATTCCTAGTGCATCTTCTGCAGGCCTTCCATGCCATTTCACATGTACTGCACACGGGGTACTGCATCGATCTTTAGCCTTTCCCAGGACTGATTTGCTTCGATATCAATGACACCTGTGTCGACAGTCCTCACTGCTATGATATTGCTGTCACGGTATCATAGAGCCATCTTCGCAGTCCAATTCTGGTGCGTTATTGCCATTATTGCACCCTTGACATTCCTTCTTGTGTCCATGACCCAAATGTGGGCCGGTGCCTGCTGGTGGAATAGTGCATTGTTTATTGCTGACCCAATTTCTTGGTGCATCTTATTGGGGGGTGGCATGCTCTTGTCCCTCCTTCAAATAATACGTCTCTCTGCCATGCAGCGTCTCGTCATCAGGGCGGGGCCTGGGCTGGCGGGTGCCTTGTGACTCTGCATTCGAGATTGGACTGTCACCCACCTTCTGGCCTGAATAGGTCTTGGATTAGATTTAGGTTTGGGTTCATGTCGCGGCTCAGGCTGCAATGTGAGTTGCAGTTTGGGTTCATGTCGCGGCTCAGGCTGCAATGTGAGTTGCAGTTTGGGTTCGCATTTTGGTTGCTGCTGCAGCTGGCGCTTCCCTGCCTCTCCTTCCTGCATTGCACTTGCATGCTGTCAGGCATCTAGGCCTCCGACGTCCTGCCTAGAGGTCTCATCTCGTCCTTCCTGTCTCCGTTCCTGGCCCTGTATCGCTTCCTGGGCCAGTATCGCTTGCTGGCCCGGTATCGCTTCCTGGCCCGGTATCGCTTCCTGGCCCGGTATCGCTTCTTGAACTTTTGCTTTGGCCAGCACCTCCGCAGTCATGTCCACGATGCCCTTCTCCCATAGTTTAGCTTCCTTGTGGCGCCGATCCCACTTCGTGGCTCTATCCTCCAGGCATTCATTCCGGCAGAGCCATTGGGGCGCATCACCCAGCTCGTGCAGTGCGAGCATTCTAGCCATCCTGTTGATCGTTTGGTGCATCTGAGTCACCTCAGGTGCCTGCTGCCTCACTGTTCACTGCATTGGACCCCTCCAGTCTCCAGGTGCGCTCACTGGCTCCCAGGTCTCGTTCTGTAGTCGAATCCCGTTCAAGTCATCCTCCCACTGCTGCCTTGCAGCCATGAAGGACATGTGGGTTGTCTTTCCCGCCATTTGGCCAGCCGTGTCATTGACCTTTCCTCCTTCCCCCAGGTCCAGATCTCTCTCAATTGGGGGTGTCTCAATTGTTTCTCCGACATGACTATTGCCCTCTTGTGTACCCATTATGGTTGTTTTGCTTGACGCAGAGTCGTACGCACACGGCCTCCTTGGATCGTCCAGGGGGGCTGGAAGTGTCGGTCAACTGTCAGTTAAATGCTAGATATTGAATGCTGCCGTCCATATGTCGCTCTGTGAGGGTAGCGGAGTTTTTTTGAAGTTTCCATTTTTGATGTTGGCCAAGAGTTTTCACAGCTCCACTCAATTGCGTGGATGTCTGTGGGGGTTCTTGTTTGCTGATGCCCCGACTCTACTCCGACAGTCCAGGTGTACTGGGAGTCATCCTCCAGGGAGAATTCAACATTTGAAATTGATCAACATGGTCCGTTGTTTGATTATGGTCGTCATCGTTGACTTAATTCGCTGTTTTCATTTTGCAAAGACACGCTATGGAAATTGGCTAATACACAGCAATAATGCAGCTAAAATCACACATCTGGCAAGATGAATAAATTGTAACAGAATGAGAGTGACCTGTGCAGGAAGAGTGCTGTGTTCAGCTTTTCCCAAGAGCCAAGTCTCAATCCGTGAACAAGGCAACCAATAAGTGCAATTTATCATATTTTTCAATATCAATGGCAGCAGATTGTCCAGGGACAATTCAGTAACATGAGGTATTTCCCGCATTTAGAAGCAGGGACAATAGCGATACGCTACCAGCGAGATCTTGAACATAAGTGTTAACTGAGTGTCAACAATTAGCCATCTTGATTCTTGGGTAATGTAAGTTTCGCGTGGTCACAATAATTCATACAGAATGTAATAGCGGTCCTCTCCGGCATAACAGTGCATGACATAAACTTTACCCCATCATGGCAATGAACATTAACAGAGGGTCAACAAATTTTGTTAGTGTATAGGGGGTGATGAAGGCATTGCGCAGATACTGGAGCCCATAACAGAACTATTGAATACCCGTATAGGCAACAATACACAATGGAACAGCAAAAACAACAATTCTCAAGTATCTGATATCGCAAACTGCATAACAAGCACTAAATTGTTATTTGCTGTTGATTAAGCTATTTTGATAATATACTATTCTCTTACAGCATTAACCAGAGCATCATACGAATACCCAGATGGACACGCTGGGCAACCGGCTGACATCCCGCTCCATTCCCACCGGTTCGAAGATGTCCATTCAACCATATCCAAATTGATAGTTCTAGTGCGTTGACAACCGGGACCACAAATATGGCAACAGTTGGATTTCTACCAGGAACCGGACCGCAAACGATCGTCCAGAACTTATGCTAATACAAGACATCATTTGACAACACCATGTGGAGTGCTCATAAAGTTACCTGCGGACCAGCGAATAATAGTATGATCATCAAGCACAGAGTGGTGATGGAAGATTAATGTTTATCGGATGCGCAGCAGCAGCAGCAATGTATCTTGGAATTCCGCAGATTATTTGGGTACATCTGACTTGCACCCCATCCGCGATGGATGCATATAATTGCCTTTGGTACATCTGCCTGAATTGCGATAATGTCAGCATCTAAACAGCATAACCGCGTAGCCATGATGTCCATACATGGCTAGGCGATCATCGGAGAAATCATCATCAGGAACATAATTGATTCATAGTCTGCTGAGAGACACACAATGTTGGAAGGAGCTCAAGTGGTGGTGAGGAGTGTGGCACTGTACACAGAACCGGCGAGCATGGTACAGATGATGTTCAATCTTCCAGAACAGATCATTGTGCTAAAGCAGGTGGTCATGGACCTCAATGTCCGACATATCCTACCTCCTCACAGCGATTATGCCAAAATGGACAACTCAATCCAGACTCTGACACAGGAATGGAACAAAGCCTGGTGGAGACATGCATCCCTAGAAAGTGACAAAGAACTATGCGAAGAACTGGCAGTTATGACCTGATATTCACAACACTCTGGACAGAATGTCTGAGATTTGAGGACACAGTTAGCCAATACTCATATTTTGGCATGCAGGGTAGCTCCAGCTGCTCCCGAGGCTCCAGAAGAGAGAGGCAAGACTCCCCGGACTCTTCAAGGTTGGATCGAACTTTGTTATGACGTTTGCTTGCTCAACTCCAGATAGTCACACAACAGAAGCCCGCCAGCTGTCCTGACAAACAGTGGAAGATGCAGTACCCATTCCCCTTGCTGATAAGTGTCGCCTTGGACGAAATCTTTCTATATCTCCGAGAAACAGCATGTTAGTGCTGGAAAACCCACCATCTGTTATTCAACCGCTGGAAGGAGGGTTTAGAGTTCCCAATCACATAGCGACGGCAGAACGGAAGGTGCTGGAAATTATTCAAATCAACTGCAAGTTGCCTCCGTATTATGCTGTGTTTCAACTTTCACGTGAAAGCTTCCAATTCTAATTTGAATACATTTGCCCTGCAGAATACCGGGCAGATGGGGTTATATAAACAACTTGTGGACACCATTATGTATAGCGATATACTTGAGGTAGTCCTTGTGTTTGTGACCATATGTTAGAACTAGGCTAATCAGATTCAGAAGCAACCAGCCGATTGTCCCTTCATTAATCCGGCAAGAGGGTCACGTTGTGCCTCCTACCCAAAAACCCAGCTCCACCGAGAGATTCTGCAGGAACCCTTAGCAGAATAACAGGTGGATATACTGTACCAGCACAAATGGATCTCAGTGTAGGCAAAAGGAGGATTGTGGCAGAGGAGAGGGTACAGAGGTTTGCGCTCTGACAATGTTGGTACTGTGATTTGTTGTACCACAGGGAGGCAGATTGCACAACAAGGAAAATAGCTCAGACATTAAAGGAGGCTGGAGCGAATCCATGCCGTCTACGTTCCACATTAGGTTCCACGGCGTTGCAAAATGATTAAGTCAATTGCAGATGGATGGCTCTTCAATTTACAGTAAAAGTTTTGGTTTGGATACATTAAAATGTTTTGGAATTTCGCATCTTTCAGTTAGCAACTTGGAAGTATTCAAGGAATCACTGGCAGGGAAACAATTAGTTATAGTTGGTACATTGACTGTGAACAGCCTAGATATAGCCACACATAGGCTGATTGACTGCAAAGCTACAGACATCACATATATGACTCAAGATTTGCTCCATATCATCAGGTACCAGTTTGTGAATGGCAGGAAAACTGACAAACCAAGGTCATTGATGGAAGGCCTATAGATTTTGGCCATATTGCATATATTGTAAAAGTTGGGATGATGTTTACGGATTATAAGAAACATTTACCTATAATTATTAAGAAGTTAGACCATTATCCGATTGTATATGAAATCCCCTGGTTACGACTACATCTTGTTGACAACATTCGCAACTGGCTAGAACGGGCATGGGATAGGGTGCCTACCAGAACTATACCGTTGCGACGGGTGTTCATACAGTATTACCTGGTCCAGTGCAATTGGGCCAGTTGTACTGGCAGCAACCTGGAATGTCAACCTCACAACTTGCACTCCAATTGAGTAAGTTACTTCTAATTGTTTCGTAACATGATCAATACATATATTGTTCAGCTGTAGCTGCTCTTTCACTCAACGCTCACAGATTTGCAATCAGACACATATTCCTTAACTCACTATCAAAAACTGAACACGTTTGCCTTACATTTGGAATTTTGTCCACGCAAGTCGAGGATTGTTGGTTGGATTTCAAATCTGATTTGGCAAGATGAATATGTTGCAACAAACTGAACAAACTACAGATTGATCATGTCACTATACAATGAGAACCAAAGAGCGGAATATGAAGGCAATGGTCGGCCAAAGTTAAAAGAACCGTAAAATGGAGTCTCAATCTAGTTTCAACCTGGCCACAAATGTGCAGATTCATGTCCGGTCAAGGAATCACCAACTGCTTGTTGCCGGGTTGGCCTTTATTCGCAGTTCTCAACTTCGGCCGGTGTTTGCAGTTGGATTGCATTGCAGATCACAGCCGAGTATTCCGGAACTTTTACTAATGCTATGACTAAATCACATTGCACTACAGGTTCGATCCAACATAGTTACATTGGAATTGTAGTACTGTATGACACATTGAGACAATGCACCTGATACAGTTTAAGGGGTTGCAGAGATACATCCAGAACCAGCTTCTTGGCAATATAATGGAATATTCCATCCACAAATACGACGAGAAACACTATTTTGGAGAATTGTCAGAATGGGTAATTGATTAGCTTAATTCGAAACAGGTACACAAGGACCACTTCCGAGATTTGATCCATCACTATGTAATATCTCTAACTGCATTGAAGCCAAGGACCTCATAGAAAGTCTGGTGGAGGAGATTGTGCCCAAACATTATTGAGAATTGCTGCTCTTATCCAGTGAAGATTTTGTGAATCAACTTGGCCCCCATAGTCCTCCCATTTACCATAAGGTAGGCCTAGCGGATGGCGAGACACTAATATCGGGACCTGATTATTCAATATTAAGGGCAAAATTGGTAGTACTCAACAACTTGATAAAGCACAATTTGTCAAAAGGGGTTATTCCTCGAACATCGTCACACTTGACAGCCACCGGCATGTTAACCATGTAGCCCAATGGCGGGTTTCAGTTTTATATCAATTACCGGAATATTAATAGTAAGACAATTAACAATGCATATCCCCAGCCTTTGATACTTGAAACATTGAACATTCCAACGGGAGCACGAATATGTACCAAGTTGTAAGTTCGAGCAGCATACTATCTACCCTGAGCTAAAGAATGAGAATATCATAAGTTGGCCATTGGGACAAGATATGGCCCGTTTGAACGGATAGTCCTACAGTTCGGCATAACAAATACCCCTGGGAAATTTCTAGGATTTAGTAGTAATACCTCAAGCGAGGCTATGGATGACTGTGCGCCAGCATGTCTGGATGATATATTGATGTATAGTGACATGGAAGAAGAACACTTGGAACATGCACGATGGGTCATGCAACATCTTCTGCAATCTGCACTGTTTCTGAATCTTGAGAACTGTGAATTTCATAAGCAAACAGTGAGATACCTGGGGCTGATTACAACAACTAAGAGGATATCAATGGGTGAGGATAAGGTTCATACTGTGACAGATTTAAGGCATGAAAGAAAAGTAAAGAACGCCAGGTCAGATAACGGAATTGAAGGACAACTGTTTCCCAGGTTTGCAAATATTATTGACACCCCATCCCCTAGTATTCTGACTGACCGGAATCATTGACAAGAGTGATGAAGAAGGACCAACCATTTCAATTTGAAGCACTGTAACAGTTGTCCTTCAAAGCCATGGTGATCACTTTTACTACAGCAACATTTCCCCAATATTTCAATCATCAATGGGAAGTTTTCATTCAATGGGATGCATCTGATTTCATCTCTGCTGGTGTACTGTCACACTATGATGAGGAAGGAGTACTACATCCTGCCTCATGTTTTTCCAAAAAGCAGACACCAGCTTAACGCAATTATGATATGTAGGGCAAAGAGCAGATATCAATTACTGAACGACTTGAGGACTGCATCAGCAAAATGTAATTATGTCACTGGGAGCCTCTGGGAGTGTCTGAGAGTTGTCGGACCGGAATTCCAGGGTGGTCAAATCCCAGAGTTGACTGGACCGATGCAGTGGCCTTCAGGTGCACCTGGAAGCACCTCGGAGCGCCGGCGACAAGCCTGGGAGCATCTTGAATCACTGTAGAGCAGTCTGGGAGAAACAACATCTTCTTTGGGAACACTGCAGGTGCGCCTGGAAATCATAGCTACTACTTATCGTTCAACGATTTTTGAAACTCATGTAGTCAGTTTGTATTCTCATCTATGTATCTATGTATCGAGATAGCTACCCATCTACACACGGTATATCTGAACTGGCTGCAGGCGGTGCTTGAGAGCAATTCGAGGTGCGCCGGAAGATGACAATCGAGTGAACTCAGTGATACACTTGGAGGGGGTTATTGTGTGAACTTAGAGATGCACTTGGAGGCCGTGATCGTACGAGTTTGGAGATGCACTGGGAGGCCGTGATCGAGTGAACTCAGAGATGCCCTTGGAGGCCGTAATCGAGCAAGTTGGCAGATGCACTTGGAGACCATGATCGAGTGAACACAGAGATGCACTTGGAGGCCGTAATCGAGCGAATTTGGAGATGCACTTAGAGGCCGTGATCGAGCGAGTTTGGAGTTGCACTGGGAGGCCGTGATCGAGTGAACTCAGAGATGCACTTGGTGGCCGTAATCGAGCGAGTTTGGAGATGCACTTGGAGGCCATGATCGAGCAAGATTGGAGGATTACTTGGAGGCGGTCGATAGGAGGCGCGCCGGGTGCTGAGACTCTATCCATCAGTTAGTTGACTCACAACCGTGGGAATGTGATAATGTGACTTTACCTTTGAGCTCTCATGGAGAGCTGGCTGGGGCGGTCGATCTTGTAAGGAGGCATGCCCGAAGCTGAAGCTACATTCAGGGGTCAACTCTTAACGGTGGGAATGAAGGGAAGACAGACAATCTTGGGTGGATGCCGTACGTGGTGTAGGCTGTACTCGGTGTAAGCAGTACTCGGTGTATGCAGTACTCAGTGTATGCTGTAATCGGTGTTAACTCATGATCATGGCATGGAGAAATAGAGAGGGATGACTTAACGTTGTGTTCTGCGATGATGGTAGAGAAAGAGAGATGGGGGATGAAAATGGGAATGATATGGACGATACGAGCGGATATGAGATGTCAGGGGTACGACTTGCCTGATTGGGTTTAGAAGACCTCGTATCGGTGTTTTTACTCCCCGGATTGGGAGTAGTACCTGCCGTATCAGGAATGGTAAATTGACTCGCACACAAAATTCTCACAAGTCCCAGTTGCTCATGATGATTTCCCTCATCTACTTCTCATCTCTCGCTTTCTGGACCATCACCTAGGAACACGAAGTTAAGTCATCCCTCTCTATCTCTCCATGCCACGATCATGAGTTAACACCGAGTACGGCATACACCGAGTATAGCATACGCCGAGTACTGCATACACCAAGTACTGCATACACCGAGTACTCATCATCCCAAGATCGACTGTCTCCCGCTCCCAGCCAGTCTCTCATCTCTCGGCGGACCTTATTGTACTCAACTCTCTACATTCCCACAATTACTAGTTAACCAATGCATAGAGTCTCAGCTGCCGTCGCACCTCCATCCCGATCTACCGCCTCCAGATCGACCACCTCCAAGTACACCTCCAATCTCGATCGATCATGTCCTCGAAGTTCATCTCCAAACTCGCTCAATCACGGCCTCCAAGTGAATCTCCAAACTCGCTCGATCATGGCCTCCAAGTGCATCTCCAAACTCGCACGATCACGGCCTTCAATTGCATGTCTGAGTTAGATGATCATAGCCTCCAAGTGCATCTCCAAACTTGCTCGATTACGGCCTCCAAGTGCATCTCTAAGTTACACGATCTCAGCCTCCAAATGCATCTCCAAACTCGCTCAATCACGGCCTCCAAGTGCATCTCTGAGTTCAACTTGATCTCGGCCTCCAAGTACATCTCCGAACTCGCTCGATCACGGACTTCCAGTGCATCTCTGAGTTCACTCGATCTCAGCCTCCAAGTGCATCTCTTAGTTGAACTTGATCTCGGCCTCCAAGTGCATCTCCAAACTCACTCGATCGCGGCCTCCTAGTACATCTCCCAGTTCACACGATCACGGCCTCCAAGTGCGTCTCTAAGTTCTCTTAATTGGCGTCTCCAGGTGCTCCTCCGATTACGCTCCAGTACCGTCTGCAGCCAGATTGGCCGTATGTATATATATAGAGAGACTTAGATAATACATGCCATATTATGATGTAGCGAATCTTGTGACTGTAACAAAGACGAATCTCATACACGAAATGCATTGTGGTTATGGAACCCTAAGAACCACTGCTGTGAGAATACGGCACTAAGTCTCCCTCAGAGCTGCACAGAGGTCTCAGCTGCTCCAAAATTTGCCTATCCTATAAGTCAAATCTCGTAGCATCCTGAATGCACCTCCACAACTGCAGGTGCTTCCAGGACCACCTGAGAATGCTCTTGCAGAGTCTGAGAGCACTTTACATAGCTCCAGGGGGGCCTGGGAGCATCTGGAATTACTTGGGAGCACCGGTGAGGCCTACCGGAGTGTCTAGGGGGTTTGCATGTGGCTTCCAGACCGATCTACATTTTGCTGATGTGGAGACACGAGTGTAACGGGGCCGCATACCCATGGAAGATGGTAATAGATCAATAGATCGTTGCATATTCTATAACCGAGATGCTACGTAACCAACGAGAGACACAATGTTCAGAGTTTTTAACCTGGTTAGATAATCGAATTGTTTACAGACCCAGGATATCAAATGTCAAAGCAGACAATCAGATACCGAGGCTGAGGGATCTCCCTGAGTGGGGCAATAACAGATTCAACAGTGTGAAACAGGCAGTTTTAAAGCTGCAGAACCTACCTGACTGATTGTATTGGTTGGCAGACACCTCACACGTTAAAGACCATCCTGCTATTTCCATTCATATGACAGTAGTACATGTAACTGACCCGCTATCAGGCCAGAAACTGGATGAAATTCAGACAAATTATGGGCTGAAAGAAATCACTGTCACTCATTGTACAGAGGATAATTCAACGATAATGTACCAAGGAAGCATATATGTGCCTGCAAACAGAGCCTTGCACGTACAGTTTATACAGAATCATTACGATAGAGCGTTTGCAGGGCTTCTGGAATGAGCAAAGAATTTCCACCTGCTTGATACAATGTATTACATCAGGAGATGTGTGGAGATGTGAATCAGCATGTACAGAACAACCATAGCTGTCACCGATTGCAGAGTAAGCCACATGCAACCTTTGGAGTCATCAGGACTTTGCCAGTCCATGAGAATCAATCGGAACACATTTTGATCACATTGGTGGCATGACTAGCAGCTTGCCAATTGTTTGATGCAATATTGGTGGTGGTAGATAGGGTGATGAAAAACCAAGCTTGTATCCCTTGCCATGCAACGATTGATGCCCAGTGATTAGTAGAGTTGTTTGTCTAGGAGGTTGTGACACCTCACAGAGTCGCAGCAATGATTGTCTCCAATCAACGAGCTAGGTTTCCTTCAACATTTTGGCGCTAGGTATGTAATACCTTGAGGATAAATTGAAGAATGTTGACTGGATTTCACCCACTCACAGATGGGAAAATGAAACCATTGAGCACCAGCATGGACCAGTATCATCAGTTGTTTGTTTATGACCAATATGATATTTGGGTGAAGTGGTTCGCAATGGCTGATTGTGTTGCAAATGATAGTGTTGGCAACGGTTCCAACCCACTAGTAGGGTTCCGGGTTAAAGTTGGCACCAGAACCGAACCGTTGCAACAGGTCTTACCACATGAAATCCCAGACTGTTGCAATTGGGCCTGTTTTCCCACCAAACACCAGGCATTTCAACTTCACAACTTTGGCTCGAATTAGGTGTCTGACTTCTGATCATATCATGTCATGATCCATCTGTAGATTGGGCAACAGTAGCCGCTCTTTCACCTCCTGCGTTCAGATTTGCGATCCAACAGATATTGGTTTAGACGGTATCAAAAACCGACGATTTTCATGAACAATAGCGTCTTTTTTCAATGCCACTCAATGACTATTGGTCGGATCGCCACTCTGAAAGCGCGAGTTGAAAGAGCGGTTAATTCTGTACAATCTACGTATTGATCATGTCATGATATGATCACAACTCATATACTTAATTGGAGCCAAAGTTGCAGGAACAATAATATAAATCGGCGGTCCGGGTGAAACCCGGCCAAAGAAATGCAGGTTTATGTCCGGTCTGGGTAACAACCAGGTGCTAGTCACCCGGGTCAGGTTGCTTGGCGGTTCCTGACCTTGACCAGGGCCTTCGGGTCGGTTCCAACCTGGACTGAAGCTGGGTAACCCGAAACCGTTGCTAACACTAGTTGCGATGATTGTGTAATCAGGAACACGTAAATGTTGCTTGTTCTTTGTAGTTTAAGTGATTGACCCCCGGATGCAGTTCTCAGGGGAACATACAAATGAACGGAATTACCAGTGCCTGGTTGCCGATACGATCCAAGCTACCATGCATCGGATCAATGAACTCCTCTGGGTTGAAATAAGACAACGTCCCATGGGACAGGAAGAGGGGGTAAATTGAAGACGGACTACCACACCACTGATTCTGAAATGGTCCCAGGACTGAGTTGATACCTGGCATATCCAGACACCAACGCAAATGAGGTTGCTCAATGGGAAAGAATTGAGACACTGTACAGTAATCCGACGTGTATCCTCAGATGTTGATGAGCAGTGTTTTCACCGGTCCGGGGGTGGACCAGTCTGGACTGGACCGGTCCGGGTTTAGTCCAGTACGGTCCAAGGATTTTCCGGACTGGAATCGGACCAGTCTGAAAGTTCATCGGACCGGTCCAGACTCAGTCTGGACTGGTCCTGGACTGCATTGCAGGGTTAGGTTTATACTTGCTGAAATCGGGTTAGGAATGCGGTAAATATGCCCTTT
>Ga0307515_10004551_pt1 | contig 28583 bp, 31 predicted proteins | sample 17_EM_MG_FD_194513 | JGI IMG/M metagenome (GOLD analysis project Ga0307515, IMG submission 194513) | Populus trichocarpa ectomycorrhiza microbial communities from riparian zone in the Pacific Northwest, United States - 17_EM | ecosystem: Host-associated > Plants > Roots > Unclassified | place... | reverse complement strand
TCGGTAGGGAGGTACGCCGGAAGCTGAAGATACATTCAGGGGTCAACTCGAAATCGTGAGAATGAAGGGACGACAGACAATCTTAGGTGTATGCTGTACTCAGAGTTAACTCATGATCATGGCATGGAGAAATAGAGAGGGATGAATTAACTTTGTGTTCTGCGATGATGGTAGAGTTGTGGATGAGAAAGAGAGAGATGGGCGATGAAGATGAGAACGATATAGAGGATACGAGCGGCTATGAGAAATCAGGGGTCCGACTTGCCTGATTGGGTTTAGAAGACCACGTATCGGTGTTATTACCCGCCGGATCGGGACTCATACCTGCCGTATCGGGGATGGTAAATTGACTCGCACACGAAATTCTCTTAAGTCCCGGTTTCTCATGATGATTTCCCCCATCTCCTCTGATCTGTCACTGTCTTGTGCTCAACTCTACCATCACCTAAGAACACGAAGTTAAGTCATCCCTCTCTATCTCTCCATGCCATGATCATGACTTAACACTGAGTTCAGCATACATCAAGTACAGCATCATCCCAAGATCGACAGTCTCCCGCTCCCAGCCAGTCTCCCGCTCACAGCCAGTTTCCCGCTCCCAGCCAGTTTCCCATCTCTCGGCGGATATTGTTTTACTCAACTCTCTACCTTCCCACCATTACAAGTTAACCAACGAATAGAGTCTCAGCTGCCGTCGCGCCTGCCTCCAAATCGACCGCTTCCAAGTACTCCTCCAATCTCGCTCGATTATAGCCTGCAAGTGCATCTCCAAACTCGCTCAATCACGGCCTCCCAGTGCATCTCTGAGTTCACGATCACGGCCTCAAAGTGCATCTCCAAACTCGCTCGATCACGGCCTCCAAGTGCATCTCTCAACTTGCTCGATCATGGCCTCCAAGTACATCGTTAATGAGCGACGGCGGGTGTACGGAGATACAGGGGTAACGGAGGTGGACTGAGCGACGGGGAGTACACATTTGGGAGACCCCGGGGTAGATAGACATCATCTCATTTTCATCTCATTTTCATCTCATCCGGATCCACGCAATCGCGTGGATTCTCACGGCCGGGTAGTATCAAATCTTCTCACTTTCTTCCTAGGCTCCTCGAGCTAGAACGGTTCTTTCCCACGAATTCCGTCGTGGCCAGATTGACCGTATGTATATATATAGAGATACTTAAATAATGCATGCCATATTATGAGGTAGCGAATCATGTGACTGTAACAAAGACGAATATGATAGACGAAATGCCTTGTGCTTATGGAACCCTAAGAACCACTGCTTTGAGAATACGGCACCAAGATTCCCGCAGAGCTCCAATAGTTGACTATCATAATAGTCAAATCTCGTAGCGTCCTGAATGCACCTCCATAACTGCAGGTGCTTTCAGGAGCATCTGAGAATGCTCTTGCAGAATCTGAGGAAGAAACGGCGAAACTGCGATCGGAGGGCGATGTGCAACGCGACGCGTGGTATTGAGGCCAGGCGCGCAGTCATCCGCCACCGGGGTGTCTCTGACGGCTCTGACAGAGCGCGTCCACTCTGACGGAGCCATTCCGCCCGGACAGAAATGTTTTTTGCTGATGATATACACACACCTCGATGGCATACGTTCTATTTCATAAATTTCAGTTTCCTCATTCTCACCAGGTGGTGTAGGTGGCGTTCCGTGCGGAGGTGGAATTCTGGGCGGGGGTACTGCCGGTTCCGGTTGAGGAGCGCCGGTTTGTATGCGCCTCCAGCGTGTCAGCGAAAATCCTAGAGCATGCAGCTTCTTGATATTCGATTGCGTGACTGCGCAGTGAAATCCCTTCGTCGACCGTGGAGGTTTGCCACTATAAGAAGCGAAAAATTCGTCATGGAGCTCTCTACGTACTGCAGATATACATTATATTCTCAGTTGACCACGACCTACATCGATATGGAGCTGCTCACATCCGAATGCATGCTGCATGATATTATTACTGCTTATGGTTTAATATAGATTTTTGAAATGAGCATCCTGGGTCATATTTTCGGTGTCTGCAATTACTGCGTCGCGGTGGACTAATTGGTGTCTGCGTTGCTCCTGTGTCACCGCCAGGGGTGCATTCGATGAAGCGCCCTTCGTTTAGCCAGATTCGCATTGAAACGCCCCAGGCTGAGGTGTTTGTGGTGCCATGACCAGCTGTTGTTAAAACGGTGAGGAAGATGATAACAACTAGTGGGAAGTTCTGAGGTATATATCGTAAGCTACAGGTCACAGTGGAATGAATGACATTCAGCTTCCACGTTCTACTCAAGATATATCCTACTGGCATGGCTACGAGTGGCAGGGGATTCCAACCATTCTGCGATTTGCAGTAAGTCGGTCCTATGTTGTTTGTTTGTCAGCAGGGATACATTGAAGTGAACAACAGCTGAAATGACATGTTTGATATATATAAAAAGCAAACTCTTCGATAGAAAGGATGTCTGTGGATGTTTGTCTCAACACCTCGCCGGGATCTTGAATGAAACTCATACGAATCATCAAGCCATAACATAAGGTTAGCATCAATATTGCGAATGAAATGACAGTGAAAATGAATATCTTGCTTTGTGTGAGTGGATCAAACATACAAACCTTGCCACAAACGACTCGGCTTGCCTCCAAGTAGTCCATATCTGGCAACATCCAACATCTCACGCAACGACAAGGTCGACACAAGATCCGATGGTCAATGCTCCGAAAGGGAACTATTCGCCACTTCTCGGAGGTAAATACACCAACACAACAAAGCAGTCCACACGTCAACGTCCCGAACCAAATCAAGGCCAGAACGGCATGGAGGCCGAATGGGTCGGAGCATTAGGATCATCGCGCAGGTTACGATCTAAAAATGAAGCTTTCAGCAGAGATAACACTGGAAATGCACTCTGCAAGCAATCAGAAGAATGAGAAATGGATCGAGGATTATGTGGAGAGAGGACTTGCGGTGGCAAGAAAGCGAGTTCAAGATGCAGAGACAGCGATTATGCAAGAGCAGGACGATATGAGAACTGCTGACAAAGCGGGAGAGACGACTAGACAGCCCGAAAAAACGTTCCAAGAGATGTTGAATGCTGTCAGAGACAGTTCAAGTGATCTTGGAAGTTCCGATGCTGAGCCGGATGTGGAAGATGAGGAAGATGATGCACAAGGTACAACGCTCGGCAAGCTGAGTGATGAGGAACATGGCTGGGTGATGGGCACAATGTCCAAAACAGTACAGCACCGCATGGAGAGTTTTCGGCAGAAGCAGATGAGGCTTGACGCATTGACGCAACTGGGATGGGGGGATGTAGCCAACTGCGTCTGTGAGAGAGATATGGGGTTGTAAGGGCACGTACGCCAGCGTTCGGCGTTCTAGGCATATGCACGGTACAGAGAGGTATACGGTTGCAAACGTGGATTCGAGTGATGGTAAATATAGGTGCATGGGTAAGATTATCCCTTGTCAGCTAGGTCCCGTGGCGAGCCGACTATGTAGAATGGCCGTTACACTGCCACAGGCAAGTGTTGCCGTTACATTATCCCTCTCTTTAGGCTCAGACCTCCTGGGCTGCATAAACCTTACGAGAGAAAAGGAAAAGGAAGGGAGACAAGCAATGAAACAATAATTCTACATACGCAATCGTATGAACCCATAAGTCCCACAACCTATCGGTACAGCTCAATGGTGACCTTTCGGAAGATCCGGCACACGGGGAAAGTCCAATTACATCAGTAGGTGGTGAAAACCCGTGCTGACGCCATGTGTACCAGGCCGAGATCCATAGAGTGGGAAGAAGAGAAGAGAGAAACAAGAAACATCCAAAAGTGATCTCGTCCTCCATTATATCATCTTCCTAACCCATGTTCAAACGTCCATCACTCCCGTAGCTTGTATCGCGGCGTACGTCCTTGGTTGAAAAGTCAGGGTGGTAGAGCGTCGGCTCGTGACTTGGCATCAATGGGAGCTTCCGGTGGCGGCATCGTGCGTGGCCGTCCATTGTGTACGTTCATCGCATCTTATTTGTCGATATCTAACATGTACACTTCTCTGTGATCATTATACTTACAAAGTTCAAGCGTGCCTGCGCTACCTTGAGCTTTTGTGCAGTGCTTCGTAGAGTATCTCTCGAGCGGTAGTCATCGGTAAGTGTCATTGATTTCCAGATGCTGCTTGACTAGGTTGTCGTCTTTGGAAGTCCGCTTCGGTGACCATCCGGTCAACTTCATGGTTGCGCTCTTCAAAGGAGGCTTCAATTGTATCTTGATCGACTGGGTAGACTTTATGGCCGACATCAGGTTGCTTTTTCGATAGGTGGCTTCAGTGGAATCGTGGTCGACTTGGTAGACTTTGCGGGTCGACTTCTCATTAGACTTCTCGGTCAACATCTCGGTGCGTCTTAGTAGATTGCATCCTGGTGGGCTTTTGGCTTGTCGGTAGGACTTGACTGGTCGACTTTTCGGTAGACCGTTTGGTCGAGTTCGCAGTGAGTGTCTCGATGGTGTGCGTCGTGGCGGGCCTTCGGCTTGTCGGTAGGACGCATTTTGACACGGTCCTCCCCCCTTGCGAGGTTCATTGCCCTGTCCACGAGTTAGACTCAATTCGGTTGTTGATTGCCGCCGTGGTTGGGTAGACTTTTAAACTTCCAGTGGACTTTTGGTGATCTTTGTTAACTGACGCGTCTTTCGGCAGCCTTCGTCTCTGTGCTTCGGAGATCTTCAACTCCGCTTGTCTTTTGGCTGGTCTCGGTTGGCTTCGCTTGCTTAGTCTCATTTGTGCACTTGCTTTTGTCTCATTTTTCCACTTGCTTTGGCGATTCTTATTGACTCGCTTTGGTCATTGACCTGCTTTGTGTTTCAACTATGTTCGTGTTTCGAATTGCTTTGTGTTGACTCTTCGACTTCTTTTCGCCCGTTCGGACTTAGCTTGGTCTGTTCTTATTGTCTCTGACTTTGAGCTTTGGCCGTGAATCCTCTAGGCACCCTTATCCGCGCTCTGTGGGTGCCGCTGGACTTCTTGTTGGTAAGTGTATTCTGGTCCCTGATTCCGGCACCTCTGGTAGGGTCATCGTATATGAGGATTTTGTCTCCGTTAGGGTCACCCCTCTCTTTACAGGTCCTCGATCTGCCGACGGCTGATCTCCTCTAATTCGTGTTGTAGCTTGATATATGGTAGCTAGTGCGTTCGTCAACTCGAACGGCATGACTCGGAGCTCGAACTGCCTGTCCTGGGTGCGAGACACGGTCTCTTACGTGTCGCCTTCCTTGATTCTGATTAGGTGATAGGCAGTCCTGAGCTTTATTGGGAGCTCGGTAGTCCACACACAGCCGCAGGCTGCCGTCCTTCTTCGCAAATCAGATCAGTGCTGCCACAGGCCTTGTCTATCTTTCTCAGCTCTTGGTCCCACTTGCTCTGTCTGAGATTTCTTAGATCCACCCAATCTGTGTGGTTCCTCACGGCTGGGTTACCCTGTTATTTCTTCCCATGCTGTTCCTATGCTTCCCAAGCCAGAACCACTCTTCTTCCGAATTCCCTTTGGATGCCGTGATGGATGCGGTGCGAGAGTTGACATATTGTGCTGCATACATCTACATAGTCCTTGTATCTCACGAGGATACGACATATCTTGTTATTGTGAAACCTTGGTATTGTGCTGGGATGCAACCCCCATCATCTGCTACCATCTTCACGTTAACTATGTCTGTTTCTATTCTCATTAACCTTCTCTGCATTCTGCATTGTAGCATGCTTTGGGGGAGTGGAGATGGGTAGGGGTCCCAGGTAGGTTGGATCAGACGGTTTGTCGCAATAGACCACCCCCATTGTCCCGTTCCTCCCTTTGTGTCTCAGCCAGCCAGTAACAGTCATTCAAGTACTGTCACTGTGTCACTCTTCGGCCGCAACTACCGCCACTGCTCCTGCTCACGCAGTCAGCATCCTGGGGTTTATCTCACATACCGTGATGCTTTCCTGCGATGCTCCCAGCAACCCTTGACATTCTCCAAGACATATGGGGATTGCCTCGACCACCTCCTCACTAGCTCGGAGATGATCGAGTGCGGTAGCCCCGAGTAATTGTATTCCTGGAGATGGCACACCATTTTGATCACCTCAACGCGTTCCGGCCGATGACTTGTCCGATCTGGTTCTCGAATCTTTGCATGTTGCAATCCGTTTGGCGTTAATAGGGCTAGCAATCGACCTTTGCTCCAGCCAATTTCCGGGTGTCTTGCCATGGCCAGGCGAAGACTTTGTTATATGCCTTCATTGAGATGACTAAGACCTCCAATTCGTCAACCGGTTAAAGGTGTTCAAATACTGAACCAAGAGACTGGCCATTCGACTGTTCACATGCATCATCACCGGGTCAGGCTGGAGGTGAATGCTGGTTTGTATGGTAGCTCGAGTTTCTTAAGTAGGCTCGGCAATACAATGATGCTCATTGCACCGCAGTCGATTTGTGCTTTGACTAGCTGCATATTGCCAGGTATATTTGGTACATGGTAGGTTTTGTGGTCTCCGCTGCCGCGGTGAGTGCATTACCGGTTTGGCTGTAGGCTTTTGTAGACTTCCTTTGAATGCCATGGTGCTGGGAACAAGCAGGCATGGCTGCCACCACTGGGCTCATTGGACTTGACCGATTTTGAATTCCTGGGATCGGGATTGTTGGAATTATTAGAATTATTAGAACCATGGGAATTGCCGGAAGTCGTTTCCGCAGGTTTGGAGGTGGATAGTCCGAAGTTGAGTTTCTTATCGGCGCCTTTCTGAGACTCTCCCAATTGTCTTTGCTGTTGCTGTCCTCCGGGCATCTTCGAGGTTGCAAGAGTTGTAGGTGTACACGACTACTGAAGTAGATGCACTTTGCTCAATACGGAGGGATGTAGTCGCAACTGTGCTGACTTGTAATTGCCTTTCAACTTCGCCTTCGTTTCTTGATATTGCCGATTCAGGGTTAAGTCCGCGCCATTGATTGTAGGTTCTCCTACCGATGATCGCGCGCAATTGACATGTAGGAATGGTGTTTAATTTCTCTCGATTGTATTCAGTTTCTCTCCTAGGCCGAATCAAATAGTTGCGGCTTGTAGTCATGATAATTGTCATCATCGCCAGTGACGAGTCTCGTGTGAGAGTTGGTCCCTGGACTCTTCTCCGGTGCCATCTGGGTGCCCAATTGAATGATGAGACGATCGATATCCATGCTTGCGGTAATCATCCTTCGATATGCCATTTTTCAGGCTGTAATCTCGATTGTAGACTTGATGATGTGGCGCGTCGGTCATGGGGTGAACTGGTCAAATGCCGTTTGTGAAACATATCCATTTACTCAAAAAGCGAGAATAGGGTAAGGCAACGTACGCCAGCGTTCGGCCTTAGAGGCATACGTAAGGTAAGTACAGGTATACGGATACAAAGGTGGACTTGAGTGAGAGTAAATATAGGTGTATAGCTATGATTATCACTAGCGATCAAAGTCTCGTGGCAAGCTGACTATATTGAATGGCCGTTGCCCAAGCACAGTCATGTGTCGCCGTTACAGAGGTATGGGACCGCTGACTTTGATGTTCCAGCAGTTGTCAAGCTCCACATAGTCATGACTGCAGCCACAACATTCCCAACACCATTTGGGGATCTCGTAAAGCCTCTTGACATCTTCCACGGATGATCGCAAATGCTGGCAGTTACTTCTCGACAAGGACGTAATCAAATGAACCCTGGTTCGGAGAAACCACAGTCACCCAGATTCAATCCAGTTCGCACACCTGGCGTGTTGCCTGATTCGACACCAATTCAGAATGCGAACCTCGTTGAACCGATAAGCTCTTACCCCTGCATATAGCATCACCATTTAATTACAATACAGAAGCAGGATCCGGACGAGGATATGGTGACGGCTCCTGTGTTGCCAGTGCAACAGATATTGGAATAGTCAATTTTGATGGCCTATCTCTTGTAAATGCAATTTGTGTACCAATTTTGCTACCTGTCAACTTTTTCTTGATTTCGGTGACCAAATTGTGAGACATGATATTTCATCATTGTGTGCGCAAGGGTCGTACAGGCCATGCGAAAGTTCTAGAGTCCAAATCAGGTTGATAGACTGCCAGCAAACATGATATCGACTTGCCTGTTATGGTTACATTAGAACCCAAAACCTACAATATAGACAATATTTACTACCATACTTGAGGTCAGTAATGTCACACCAGTCATGGAAGGAGCGGTCAGTGCACAGTCTGAACCCAGATAAATGGCAGCCATCATGTTGCATTGGTTCATGCAGCCAACTGCATAACTCTCTGCACAGACCGGCTGCACATGGTCCAGATTTTGATAATTGCTTATGGTACATCATGGAAATTGAGCAAAACGAGCTGCACAAAGACAGGTCAGGAAGTCGGGCTCGATATGTCTATACTTAGTAAATGAATCTGTATGGCGTAAACTGCTGGCTGAAAGCACTAAAAAGCGACGGAACTATGTCATTCATTGGACAGATGACGTGAATCGTGGTGGCTCAGAAACTGAAAGTCCTTGATGCATTAGGATGCAATTGATGTTACATTGAAATGGTATATTGCCATTCACTAATGACTGAATGAGTTGTCTGCAAAATCATTACGCCCCTAATTACCGTTGGTATGTCAACGATTTTCGTCTGACCTTTTCAGCAATCAAAGAGTTGCATAGTCACATCAATCCAAAGTGGTGTTATTGGCCAGCTTTAGATGTAACAAGGCAAGCGACATGCACATTGCCCCATCCCAGAAATGAGTGTCAATGGAGCGTCACTGATCTCTTGACTTGCATCTTGGTTAATCAATGGGCTGTGCAACATGATGATGCCATAATCTCAGCATTGGCCGCCTTTATGGGCACAAAGTCCAGCCACAATATTGCAACCACCTCCTAGAAATGAGCGTACATGGAGCATCAAGGATTGTAGGTCTTGCATCTCGGATATTTCAAGGGCTGTCTAACGTCGTACACCCATGATCGCAATAATGCCCGCCTTTCTGGGTAGAAATGCCAGCACCGATATCACTACCACGTCCTAATTCTGAGTCTGAACAGAGCGTCAACAATTTTTGGTCTTGCATTACTGATATTTCAAGGGCTGTGCAACCACATACACCCATAATCACAATATTGGCCGCTTTTAATAACAAAAGAGCCAGTGATGACAACACTACTACCTTCTGATGATCAATCTCAATGGAGTGTCAATAATTTTTAGGCTTGCATCTTGCATAACCTGACAGCAATGCAAGGGCATTAACCCATGTTCTTACAATGGGCTACCTTTCCGGGTAGAATTGCTAGCGATGATATCGCAACCACCTCGTCCTTGTATGTCCTTGTATTCAACTTCCCAAATACGCATGCAATGGCTGACAGGTCTGGCTTTTTGCTTGCTTGTAGCTCTAAAGTCAATATTTAAGATCCAGCATTCTACCTGACTAGAAGGTGTCTATTGACAGTAACTCTGTTCGAATTACCGAGATTTCAATCTCCTACCGCGGTGTCAGATTCATACTCTTGAAATACCTTGTTGCAAGAGGTTATGATGTTTTCAAAAAAAGAAGGTGTGTGTATTCATGATTTAGGCAACCTTACATTGCAAATGATATTCGATGGGTGGTTGGCTTCCATGATTGATGGATCAAAGCGGCCTGTTGCGTGGAATAATTCCAGACATGTGCGTTTGTGGCGATGCTATTTACACTGTGGAATTGAGGAGACCGGCAGCCGTGGCATCATCTGTATCGTTTGTCATCAAGTTATGTGCCATCCATCACCATATGCGATCAGCTCAATTGCCACACATCTCTTGGCAACAGCACACATAGCAAAGTTAAACAAATCAACAGAGTCAAAAGTAAATGAATTGAATAGTTCAATGGTCGATGAAACACCTTTGGCCATCCTAAAGAGGCAAGAAAGTCGAGGTATTCCAATGGTAAGTTCCCAAAGTAAATTCATATTTAACACTTCGATTTCAAGTATATTTACTGAATTGACTGACAAAACACTCAAAACTATCAGCAAAGGAGTTTCAAACGGGCGAATTTCACCAAGACACCTGTAATCACTACTCCATGTTACGATGAGTTTCAGCTCATATTCCTTCTAACGTGATATCGAACCTCGAGCTACGACATTCATTCAAGGCATTCCGAAGTAATTTTGTGTTATCATAAGCCAGAGCGCTGAGCAACATTTGGTGGAGGGAATACACACTGACTGTGGATGTAATTGAGAATCAATTGTGGTCCAGCAACAAAGATAGTTTAGCTTTAGACGGATGGACATCCACGAACAAACTGTTGAAGTGAATGAATGAGTTGATTGTAGGTACAAGAGAGATGGACGAAGGTGCGTCTTAAATATGATGAGCATGAGGGCGAGCATCGTGTGAAGTCTAAAAGAACAGTCATGGTGTGAAGTCTAATGGGACAGTCACGACCATGCACTAAACCTTAGGGCCTCCTGCAACACAAACTAGCAATAATGAAAGTCATTGACTATTATATGTATCAAAATAGGGCTTTGCGAGAAGTACAACTGGAATTTGATGTGGTTGATAGCCCATTCTTTTCCTATTTCGAAAGCTCATTAAGGATGACAGGTCAATGCATCAGCGTAAAACATTTCCGTCCGGGCTGATTGGCTACATCAGAGTGGACTCGCTTTGTCAGGGCCGTCAGAGACACCCAGGTGGCGGGTTATTCCATGCCCGACGTTAATACCAGGTGTGGTGTCCTGTATCGCGCTCCGATCACACTTTCAGCTTTTCTTCTGGCTCTGTTGGTCTCCCACTTTGAATTAACACTCGGGCGTTGTGGCCAATTGTGATCATAGGTCGGAATGAGTTCATTGGGTTCGGGCTTGGATCGGGATTGCAATGCAATAGGTGACTCTGCGAAAATCTCTCCTTGCGTTCCTTCTACGTGCGCTGACAGTGCAATTCTTTCTGTACTAATTACACACAGGATTCCAAGTCGCCAGATCTATGGGGCTATTCACAATCGATCGCTCATTCCTTCCATCTCCTGCCTAACAACCAGTAGCAATCTCTGGAAATCCATGCGCGCAGCGGACGATGTATCCCACGCTGAACACTTGCAAAGCAATGGGTGCCGGTGCTCTCCTCACTTGTAGAAATTGCGAGACGGGATGCAAGTTACCCGAGTTTTCGGGTATTGTTGTGAGCGCCAGGGCTAACCAGTACTCAACGAAAGCTGCATCCTCGTTGAGGAGCTTGACTTTGAATCCTCGTTGCAGTTGCTATGGGAGACGCCCATTCAGCGCGCCATAACACCTCCCAGTGTGATGCTTTACCCACACCCAGTCATTCCGCCGGTCCCTTCAGCGCCAGCTCCGGCTTCCTGTGCATCGACACCTCTGTGATATGCGTTCACCTTCTAAACCGTCAACCTGAACATTAATACCATTGTACAGACAGCGCTCCATTGTGTCTAGTTGTTCATCCGACATATACGTTTTGTGATGACTCTTATGCCTGATATACTCCCCCATGCTGCTGAATATTGCCATGCAGTGGGTTGTGTCTTGCGTATTGTTGAGTAATGCTCTGAAATCTATGATCAAAGGGTCAGGATGCATCCCATCACGGCGGTTTTGGGGTCTTATGAAATCGGGCTTCGCTCATAACTGGCAGCTCATGGGTGCCGCCACATGAACACCGGAAGGGATGACTTGGCAGGGGGCAGCGCTGTTCTCCCTACGTTGAGCAAGAGCTTGGACATTGACCTCTCTGATGTCGAAGCAGAGATTGCGACGCTGAAAGGTGATTACTTGAGGTAAGTAGTTGAGATTTTGATCAGAGGCGTTCCAAACATCCTTGAGGTTCATTTTATGTGCCTGTTCATGGCTCTCAGCAGAATACGGTTGCAAGGCTCTGTATGGACGAATCTGTTCGACCCAATGAGACATCAAGTGGATCGTCAGAAAGTTGAAGTCGGCATCTAACTGTTTGGAAACATCTATCTTATGGCTGATATGATCCCGGCAGGCGTTGATTTCACATTGCTTCTCAGACGGTGGCCAAGGTTCAGCATCTGTTTCCTTGTCTAGCTTTTGCTTGTCCACGAGTTCTGTTCTCGCCGCATTGTCTTTGGCCGTCGCCTTTGTGCCAGCTCGGCCAATAAGAACACATCTTTGAATCTGTGGAAACGACGTAAGGCATGCTCCATGTAGTGCAATGTTGCATCATCATGAGATTTATATCGGGTATATGTTAACAATTCTCACAATGCCAATGTGCATCCATTTGCCTGATTGAATATGGGATGCAGAGTGGGTCTTCCGCGTCGTAGAGACTGGGTTAAAACTCCATGCAGGGACTGGCTCATTTCCTTCATCTCCTTCCCATTCCATTGAGAAACTTCTTGATATGACTCATTGTTTGGTGTGAGGTTGTGCTAAGCAGGGACGGATAGCCAGATTGCACTGTACTTGTCGAGCCGTCCATGCATCTTCATGAAATGTAAAATCCCCCTCTGGAGGTGGTCAAGCACGCCAATCTGCATTATATGGAGGAGGTCGAGCTTCGGGAGGTTGCTCACAATACAGGGAATCTGTCGAAACACGTTGAATCTTTGGTGAACATGGCGCAACGAGAGTTCGGCATCGGCTGACTTACTGTTGGCATCGCTGAGCGTTCTATATATGTTGTGATCCCGCCGGGGGTGTAGCTCCTCAGGAGGGACATAATTTCCAACTTTGTTCTTTGGACACTCGCACCAAAAACAGACATGCCGCTGGAGATGATGTAGGTCGCTATACTCAGGGCAATCAGCAAGCCATGCTGCTAAAACCGGTTTGCAACGCCTGAAGTTGCCATCTGCACAGAGAACGTTGTAATACCCACTCTCAGCACTGGGGTTTTGTTTACAGGTGAGAGGCGGGAGTGGGCACTGGAGTACTTCATTCAGCACCTCTCGGTTCGTTTGCTGCTGCTCATCCAGTCGCATGTGAGGAATATTGCTGTTCTAGATGGGAATCAGGTGGCGAGCGACCATTACGACACTGTGCGTTCAGGGCATCTGGCGGATCTTCGAAGATAGATTGCCGATCTTTATAAAAACAGGCCACTCTATCCTGTCCCCAGCAAAATTCGAGAGATGAGTTCCGTCGGACATGATAATTAACGGAACCAGTGTATCACCCACTCTCAGCGTGGACTTAACGTTGATTAGGATGTGATTATCCACAAGTATTTATCCTTACCTGTGGCTCCCACCACCAGACCGCAGTGTGTATTTCGGTACAGAGTCGTTTCGGTGTCGTATCGCTGTCCAACCAATTCTGTGCGGCGTAACTGCGATGCTGGGCCAAGGCTGTTTGCCTCATCAACCATCTCATGCTTTTGATTATCTCTCGCCTCCAGTATTTGATAGGGCATTTGATATTGTCATTCCATCTCACATCCTCGAGAGTGTGTAGTTCCCACTCCCCGAGAGTATGATTATCTGGCATGCCAGCCAAGAGCTGCTGGACACCATCCCCATTTTTGAAGCTTGCGAAACGCAGAGTGGTGTTTTCTGCCTTCAGCGTGTTGTCATAGTACATCTTCATGACCCTATTCTTGATCCCACACTGGATATATTTGTACTCTTCAGGCATTGCTAATGGGTAGTAGGGATTGTTTTGTAGGTTCGTCTCAAGGCAACCCTGAGCGTCGCGTTCCCATGGCTCAACAATGAAATCGCTCAGCGGAGCGCAGGTGTGGGGGTATGTTTCTCTCCGTGCCAGAGGAGGGCACGGTGGTTGAGACTCTGAGTCTGTGAAGAGTTCAATGTGTTAAAGGTAGGGAAATCCGTCCAAATGCTCAACTGAATCTTTGTTAGGGTTGAATTTACGACGCTGTGCTGGTTCAACGTGTCGGGGCGCACTGTGAATCGTCTGATACCTCTGGAGTGCAACTTAAAGGTGTTCAGGATAGTGTGATTTGATATGTTTAAGTCGCCAGCTGACTGAGGTGATCTTCTTTCGGCATGTTAATTCCGGGCAACAGAAAGGGGTCTTCTCTGGCATTGTGGACGACACGCGAGGAGTGGAGTATACACTGTGCACTGGGACGACAGTTGGTGCTGGGCTCGAGCAGCCTGGTTGGTGTAAGATCACAATACTTTCAGCTAACTTGAGAGATTCATTGACCCTCAACACCATCAGAATGAAGTTTCTTACACCCCAGGAGTTGCAAAAACGCTGCATGCGGGACGTCCCATAATACTATGGACAAAATGAAACCAATTCAAAACCCATACTGATGATAAACCCTGTGCGATTCAAAAACCTCCCGATGCGTGTAATAATCAATGCCTGAGATGAATTGATTAGAACAAAGGGAATGAACAACACAAGAACCTGACCCTGAACCGAACGCAACAACCATCGCCTCCTATTCAGCGGGTGGACTGGTTCACTTCTCGCCTACTGAGCCATCTGGGCGCTCCACAGGGAGAGGAACATCGTGGAGAGGAACATCGGGGAGAGTGTCATTGCGGAGACTGTCGCCACCTGCTGATTCGCCCAGCAGCTGCTGATTGATATCCACATTCGAGGTGTTTCCAGCTGCCTCAGCTTCCTGCAGAGTTGGCACTGCTAGGGGAGGTTATTGGGGTGTCACTAGCCCCAAAAACTTCAGCCCACTGAGGGTATGAGTCTCCGGAGTTCATGGTTGTGGGCGAGGTTCCGGGTTTTGTTGCCGTGGGGCAGGAGCTGGAGGTTGTGGACGTGGGGTAGGTTTGCGCATCTCCTGGCCTTGCTCTGGTAGCACAATTGGCTCATCGTATACCATGGTATTTACATTGTCAAGTGATGTATTTACCGTCCCTCCCTGGCCACTCGTCCGAGGTTATTTGCCATCATCCTCATCCTCATCCTGCTCCTCATCCTCATCCTCATCCTCCTCATTCTTCTCCTCCTCATCGTCTTCCTCTGCATCTTCCTCCTCTGCATCGTCCGCATCCCCTTCCATATCCACATCGCCGTCTGAATCAACGCCGCACGGTGCGTCCACATCATCCTCCTTGTGCATATCCACATCAGTAACATGTTCTGAGTCATAATCGCCTTCCGACTCCTCGGTAGAGTCGGTATCATCATCTGATGAAACTAACACGGCAGGCGATGCTTCCTGCTCTAAATATACCCGCTCTAGTTAGCCCTCTGTGTCCTAGTCTGCTTCATACATTTCTTTCAGCAACTGCAAAGCAACGGCACTAGAGATATCATCTCCCCCTGGGGTTTGTTCAACAAAACCTTTCCCTTTAGCGTTTCCCTTCCCCTTCCCCTTTCCTTGGTCCATTGCATTCCCCTTCCCCTTCCCTTTCCCCTTCCGATCCTCTGTTCCCTTCCCTTTCCAGGTCCCTGTCCGACCGCCCTGCGTGTCCTCCTCACCGTCGCTGTCGTCATTGTAATTTCCATCGCCAGAATAGCTTCTTCCACTGCTCGGCGCTCCAGCATCCGCACAGATTTTGTCATCATTGCCCTCATCGATTATCTCATCCCATATCAGTGGTCTAATGGCGAGGAAGTCGCCTGGCTTGTACTGGCGGCAGCTTGGTGGCTCAATCTTTGCCCTGAGACCATCTCTACCATACCAAGAGAAACGCTCGCCGGTGCATTTAACCTTCCGCGAGCTGGTTGACTACCCATTGAAGCGATCTACCTGATCCCCGAAGGCACGGGGGTTGTCTCACCTCCAATCGTTCATTAGGCCACAGGTTTTGTCAAACATTTGCCCCATATATGCGCGGAAAGCAGCCAACCACTCCCGAAAAGGCCCACTCCTGCCACTGCGGTGCGGCAACATTAGCTACAATTGGGATAAGTGGCGAGTCGTGACTGGATCAAGAAAGAGTATATCGTAAAACAGGTCCCATGACCTCTCATCCTTGATGTGGCAAACATTGTATATGCGTACCAGTCCCCGGATGTGTTTGGGATGAATCCCTGTATACGGTCCTGACCTAACGACAGGCATCGATTTATTACTGATGTCAGCATCTTTGCCCTAGCCTTCCACTTTCTTTTGCAGCTGCCCTTTGGTGCCACCGCTGTTTGTTGAAAATCAATCTACATCCAAAGCGTTAGCATTATGATACAGTTGGATATAGCGGAAGGAAGCCTAGAGGGAACTTACAAAGTTGTACAGGTTATCAGGTGTGTTTTGGAATGAGAGGCATTGTGTTATGCCAGTCACGCGATGATTCAATAGTACTAGATGCTTACTGTGTGTTGAATTCGGGAGGAAAAGGGAATGAAGGTGTAGGCAGGAAGAAGGGATATATATACTCCAGTTCCTGCGAGTACTTGGTTCAACTTGTGAGATATGATAATTTTGATTCATATCCTGCATTTTGTTGGTTAACTAACAAAAAACGGCCCAGCCTTAATCTTGCACAACCACCAGGCACCCCAGCAATGAGAATCCTCGAGAGGAGATTTAGTACTGACGGTGAGGAGAGTTTACAATGCTGGGCGTTGCTTTCGCATCTCGCACCACTTTCACCTCTCAGAGCTCATGCATCACGGAGCATCCTGCGTAGTACTCAGGTTATCCTAACTGTGCAACCATCCAATGCCACTACGAAAATGCCTAGCGGTGTAGTAAGCACACGCACCTGATGTGACAGGATAGAGAATACGTCCTTGTTAGCTACGCGATGCTTTTAGCTCTGCCACAGGAGAATTTCCGCCGGGAAGCTGCAGATATATAGGATCGATGGTTCCAAGGATTGTGCCAACAACGAGTGCAATACTATGATAACCGTGCCAAGATGGCATAAAGACCCTTCAAGCGGTGCATACAGACCTTCAGAAGTTGCTGTAACAGTGAATATCAATGTTGGGTTTAATCCGACTTTAATCTAATGGCATTTGACCCCACAATTGAATGCTTTTGAAGGGATCTCGTCCCTGAGTATTGTCATGGTTTAGGGTCTAGCGCGGTCTACACTGCGCCTCTCATTTTTGGCAAATCCCTCCCTGGTCGCTCAAATAGAAGTCTACCTCGCTGGCTGTTGCATATGCATGCAGAGAAAATTGTTCCTGCATTCCTAACGTCGAACATCTATATCGGACTAGGCCTTCCCAAATTCCTCACCCTATCACAACTGCGGTCATACAAAATGTTCGAAGTTTTGCGACTCATCAGAATCAACAAAAGTGTGGGCCTTCGGGGACATCTCCACTTGACCCTGCTGAGAGACGTGTTTCCGTCCCGACTGGTGAGAGGGATTCATCTCAAGGAGGAAGTTCCATAGCCTCTTCGATCCAAGGTCAGAACTTCACCCCCTCATCTTCACTGAACAATTCTCGTGTTGCAGATATCACTTAGCGCGTGGCTTCCACCGCATCTGCTACACAGCGACGGTCGATCAATACTCCAACCACCACGCCAGGTAGAAGCAGCTGTAGCACACTAGTACCCAGAGGAACCTCACAGACAGACGCAACGCGTCGCGTTGTATCCAGCCCCGCATCCTGCATTGCTAGCTCTTCCACTCCTCACAGCGCACTTGAAAACCTGCCTACCCCCATCGCCAATGCAGAAGCCCATGCGATCATCAGCAATCACCTGAGAAGGCGAGCTACAGAAAGGAATCTGAGACAGACGCACTGGCAATTGCAACTGCAGGCGGTGTCTGCACCAGGAACCATAGTCTCCGGCAGTTGCAGCATACATCGATTTGGTCATAGAGATATGACGTGTCTTGTATTTGCAACCGGCAGACACCTGGAGCTCTACATGTGGAACAGATGGCCGTTGATGAGTGCAAGTGACTTGGAGATGGTACATTATGCAATGGGACGCGTTGCACAAGCATTAGCTGCAGGCCCACACTGGCAGATAATACAGAAGTACTGGAACACCGCTACGCCGCAAAACAACATTTGGTCCATAGCATATGAGGTGCCCACAAAGGAGATCTTGAATGAGGTACGCCGAAGCAACGGCACACGTTGGATATTACACGCTCAAACCGGTACCTGGTTCGAGCACAAATCGATCAGGTTAAATCCCATTTCATTCAATCAGCCATGGACAACATAGCAGAGCTTCATAATCTCCCCCACTTTGAATCCGCCACAGAGTGTTTGGAATTCATTGATTCACTTCTGGCAGACCATAAGAAACTTTTTCCTATGGCAGAGCGTGTGGAAGGTGGAGTACGCGGTGCAAATCCAACGCAGAGAGTGTCGAAAGCTGGTAACACAAGGCCAGCGTCCACTGTACCTCCTGGCGGAAGCAATCCCAGGGATTATCTACATCAAATTTTTTCATCATGTGAATAACCACGGTAAGTATTCTGATGGATTCCATAATTCCATGCTTGACGACAAGGACGGTCATATACCCTCGCCACGGATCATGTTTACATGTACCGCATTGTACCATGCTCTCGTGGAGTGGCAAAAGAACAGAGGTGTTCATCCAAAAGCCTCCAAGTCAAAGCTAAAAGTGGACAGATAGGATCATTCAAACTACTTCAACTACAAGAATGATGATGGTAAGAACGCATCCTGCTGCGCTGCAATGGGTCGCGAGTTGATAATCTCGGGCTGGGGTTGCAGACACGTATACATTATTGATGACTACCTGGAACACACCACCGGAGAGCTACCAACCGAGGATGTATTAAAACACTCCTTCGACAGTCAAGCATCAGATCTAACAGGCCGAGAACCTGACGCCTGCCGAGGCCAGCAGCGTGGATGCAGCGCGTGTTGACAATGCTAGTCTTCATGACTATTTGACCTCCGAAGTAGCGCTTGAAGAGCCTGAGATCGGAAGCACATAGCCAAACATCCCGATAGACAACAATTGCAAGGAATACGAACGTCATTTTGAGTTGCCAGAGGGCAGTGGCGATTAGGAAGATGAAGATGACGCAAGCGACAAGCACGATGCCATCCCCACCCCCAGCTGGGGACGACGGCCCGCGACTGAACTTGAGAAGTTTGACCTTGGACACAGTGATGTCGCTGGGTATGAGGTCGGCAATGGCGATGATGCGGATGCGGATGAGGAGGAAGAAGCATCTCCAGCCAATGATGGATCAACGCAGACTGTGGACAACTGAGGGCAGTGTACTAGAGAGTGTGAGGATTGGACATGGCTATGATGCGGATGTGGATGACGATGAAGAAGCATCGCTAGCCGATGATGGATCAACGCAGAATGTGGAGGACGGAGGGAAAAGTACTGGAGAGTGTGAGGATTAACCAGTATTTTTCAGACCTGTAAAATATGATTTTGGGGAAGCAAATGCTACAGCAAGCGATTTATCCGAAACAAAGACTGCATTGTAATAAGTGACAACATCTCACAACTTAACATACATGGGGAGGGTGAGTCATCCGATATATAGCAATAGCGGAGATGTAAAATGTGGCACTCGACGGAAGAGAGGCATACAAATCGCCAAGCGTTGTGTATACGGCTTCAGCATAACTGCAGCCCCTGCGAGAAGTGTAACACACATGTCATTCCGATGATGCATATATGGCAACCCAAAGTAAAGGAGGTATGTATGGAGGGTGACCCGTCCCCTGGGTGATGGGTAGCGTGTAATCTTCAACCAGAGGGTACGAGGTCCTAGCAGAGCGGTCTGAGCCATCCGAAACACCCAGGTGTTCAGACGGAAACTAAGGACATAGCTGATGCGGTCAACATACTGGAGCTCAGGATGCCTCACAATTGAAGGACTTTCTTGATCGTTGTGAGCTTACTGACAGCTGTTTAATTGGAATTACAACAGACAATGCTGCGTCAAAGTACTCGATGAGTCGCGTATGACAGTCTATCCTCGAGGCTTATGGAATCGAGTGTCGTGCATTGAGAAACCACATCCCATTGATGTCGCATGTCATTCAGCTTGCATTGGGTGCATTCATGAGCAGTCTGCATGTAAAAGGACACGCCAAGTCTTGGGAGGCCCATGAGCGCAATCAGCAATTTGGAGAGAATGAAAGCACAGACATTGGGAAGAATCAAACACTTCCAAAAGAGGGGAATGCTAGAATCAACATAGTGTCTGCCATGTGACCAGGTTTAGCAAAGATCACTGAGAAAGTACATATTTCAAGAAATCTTGAAAGTGCTGAAACTGATGTGGGTATAGCGGAGAATGCTTGCGGTATTGATCACGCTGACACCTGGTTGTCGAAATGAGTTCATTGACTGTCAAAAAGACATATATCAGCAACAACGCAAGTTTCCTTCTGAAACACCCAGGTGTTCCGGACGGCTCTGACAGCTCTGACGGAACCTCGTACCATCTGACGGAGAATTACACGCTACCCGTTGCCCAGGCGACGGGTCGCGTTGCATACTTACCTCCATTACTTTGCGCCTGGTATACGCACCATCAGAAAGACATGTGTGTTACACTCTTCGGAGGGGCTGCAGTTATGCTGTAGCCGTTCACACAACGCCTGGCAGTGTTTATGCGTTTCTTCGGCCGATAGCCACATTGGACCCTTCCGCGATTGCTATAGCTATATATCGGATGCCGCACTCGCCCCGTAAATGTTTAACTTTAGCAATTTGTCACATATTGCAATACAGTCTTCGCTTCGGATACATCGCTTGCGGTGGCATATGCTTCGCCATTATTGTGTTTTACAGGCCTGCAATATACAGTCTAATCTTCACACTCTCCGGTACTATGCCCTTAGTCATCCACATGTTGCATTGATCCATCATCGGCTGGCGATGCTTATTCTTCCTCATCCGCATGGGCATAGTCGCCATCATCGCACTCATACCCGTCGACATCACTGGTTCTCCCGTCAAACCTACTATGCCCTCATTCCTCCACATTCTGCGTCGATCCATCATCGGTTTGCGATGATTCTTCCTCCTCATCCGCATAGGCATCGTCGCCATCCTCGCATTCATGTCCATTGACATCACTGGTTCCCAGGTCGAACCTCTCGAGTTCAGTCATTAGCGGTCCTCGCCGGCTGGCAGTGGGGATGGCATCGCGTACGTCGCTTGCATCACCTTCATCATTGTAATCCCCGCTGCCTCCTGGCATCGCGAAATGAAGTTCGACATCTGTGCAATTGTTGTCTATCGGGATGTTTGGGTCAGTGTTTCCGATCTCAGGCTCTTCAAGCGCCACTTCGGAGGTCAAATAATCAAGAAGAATAGCATAGTCAGGATGCGCTGCTTCCACGCTGATCTCCACGGCAGGCGTTGGGTTCTCCGACTGGTGGATCTGACGCTGGACTGTAGCAAGAGTGTTGTTATACACCCTCTGTTGGTAGCTCTCCGGTAGTGTGTTCCAGGTATTCATCAAGAATGCATATGTTTCTGCAACGCCAGGCGAGGTTAACAACTTGCGACCTGTTCCAGCCCAGCAGGATGCATTCTTACCACTGTCATTCTTGTAATTGAAGTAGTTCGAGCGATCAGGTCTATCCGATTTCAGCTTTGACTTGGAAGCTTTCGGATGAACGCCTCTGTTCTTTTGCCACTCCAGGAGAGCATTGCACAACGTGGTGGGGGTAAACATGATCAGTGGCGAGGGTATATGACTGTCGCTGTCATCAATCATGGAATTATAAAATCGATCAGCATACTTACCGCGGTTATTCATCCTATGATAAAATTGGATGTAGATAAACCTCGGGATTGCTTCCGCCTGGAAGTAAAGTTGACCCTGGCAATTTGTTAGCAGCTTTCGACACTCTCTGCGTTGAATTTGGACCGCGTACACCACCTTCCACACGCTCTGCTGAAGGAAAAAGATACTTGTTGTCTGCCAGAGCGGAATCAATGAATTCCAAACGCTCTGCGTTGGATTCAAAGCGGTGGAGATGATATACCTCTGCTATATTGTCCCTCGCTGATTGAATATCATGGGATTCAACCTTCTCGACTTGTACGCGAACCTCGTACCGGTTTCAGCGTGTAATATCCAACGTGGGCCGTTGATTCAGCATACCTCTTTCAAGATCTCCTTTGTGCGTGCCTCAAATGCTATGGACCAAATATTATTTTGCTGCATTGCGGTGTTCCAGTAAGTCTCTATTATCTACCGGTGTGAGGCTTCAGCTAATTCTTTCACACCGCTTCGCGTTGCCTAACTTACCGTCTCCCAGTTGCTTGCACTCATAAACGGCCGGCTGTTCCACATGTAGAGCTCCAGGAGTCTGCCCTGCGCAAATACAAGATCCGTCATGGCTGTGTGACCAAATCGATGTATGCGGTGACTGCCGGCAACCACTGATCGATGTGTAGACACCGCCTTCGTTTGCAATTGCCACTGCCTCCTTCTCTGATTTATTTCTGTAGCCCGAGTTCGCAGTGGATTGGTAATTATCGCGCGGGCTTCTGGATTAGGGATGGAGGTAGGCATGTTTTGAAGAGCACTGAGAGGAGTGGGAGTGCTAGCAATGCCGGATGCAGGGCTGGATACAACACGACGCGTTGATTCTGTCCCCGTGGTTCCGCTGGGTGCTGGTGTGTTACGACTGCTTGTACCCAGCGTGGCGGTTGGAGTGATTATTGATCATCACTGGGTAGCGGACAGGGTGACATCTGCAACACGAGAATTGTTCAGCGAAGATGAGGAGGTGGAGTTCTGACCTTGGATTGTAAAGGCTACGGAACTCCCTCCTTGAGAGGAATCCCTCTCGCCAGCCGGTACGGAAACGCATCGCTTAGCCGGGGGAAGTTCAGAATTCCCCGAAGGCCCACTCGTTTGTTGATTTTGACGACTTCGATCATTTCGTACGACTGGAGACGTGACAGGGTGAAGGCTTTGGGAAGGCATCATCCGATATGGATGTTCGAGTTTAAGAAGGTAGGAATACTATCCTCTGCATGCATATGCAACGGCAGGCGAGGAAGACTCCTATCTGAGCGACCATGGACACATTTGACGAAAAGGGAGGTGCAGTGTAGAACGCACTAGACTCTGAACCCAGACAATACTCTGGGATGAGATCCCTTCAAAAGCATTCAATTATGGGGTTAACTGCCATCAGATTAAACTCAGATTAAACTAAGCATTGATAATCACTGTTACAGCAACGTCTGAAGGTCTTTTTGCATTGCTTGAAGGGTGTTTATGCCTTCTTGGCGCGATTATCATCGTATTGCACTCGGTCTTGGCACAATACTTCAAACCATCGATTATGTATATCTTCAGCTTACCGGTGGAAATCCCCCCCTGGCAGAGGTATGAGCATCGCAGAGCGAACAATGACGTATTCTCTATCCTATGACATCAGTTGCGTGTGCTTTTTCCACTGCTAGGCGTTGGTAGCCGCGTTGGATGGTTGCACAGTTGGGACAACCTGAGAACTACTCAGTTTGCTCCGGGATGCACGAGGTCTGAGCGGTAAACATGATGTGTGATGCAAACGCAATGCCCTGCATCATAAACTGTCCTCTCCGCGAGTACTGAATCTTGTCTCGAGGCTTGTCGTTCATGAGGTGCCTGGTGGCGCTGCATGGTGAAGGCTGGGCCGTTTTCTATTCGTTAACCAACAAAACTCACAAGTTGAATCAAGAACTCCCCAGAACTGAAGTATATATATCACTTCTTCCCGCCTACACCTCCTCTCTCTTTTCCTCCCGAATTATACACACCGACAGGATCCTGATCTCGACATCACGTGACTTGCACAAAACAACGCCTCTCATTCCCAAACACACCCGATAACCTCAGAAGTTTGTACTTTCCCTGTGGGCCTCCTTCCGCTACATGCAACTGTATCATAATGCTAACGTTCCGGATGTAGATTCATTTTCAACTCACAGCGATGGCACCAAAGGGAAGCACCAAAGGGAAGGGGATGGCTAGGGCAAAGATGCTGACACCAGTTATAAATTGACGGTTGTCATTGGATCTGGACCTTATAAAGGGATACATCTCGGCACACATCCGTGGACTCATACGGATATACAATGTTTGTGGCGTTAAGGACGAGAGGGCATGGGACCTCTATTATGATATAATCTTTCTTGATCCAGTCACGACTCGCCACTTTTCACAATTCCAGCTGATGTGGCCACACCGCAGGAGCAGGAGTTCGCCTTTTCGGGCGTGGTGGGTTGCCTTCCGCTCATATATGGGGCATATGTTTGACAAAACCCGCGTCCAAATGAGCAATTGGAGGTGGGACAACCCCCGTGCCTTCGAGGATCAAGTCGATCGCTCCAATCCGCAGACAACCAGCTTGGGGAATGTTAAACGCACCGGTGAGAGTTTCCCTTGGTATAGTAGCGATGATCCCAAGGCAAAGATTCAGCCGCCAAGCTGCCGGCAGTATGAATCAGGCGACTGACTGGCCATTGGACCACTGAATTAGGATTAGATAATCAACTAGGATGATGATGATGAGAACTGTGCAGATCCCGGAGCGCCGAGCGGTGGAAGGAGGCATCCTGGCGATGACAATGACCATGAGGACGGTGAGGGTGATGTGCACACGCAGGGCGGTGAGAAATGGACTGGGAATGGCAAGCGAAGAAAGCATGGGAAAGGGAAAGAGGAAACAACTGAGGACGGGAAGGGGACACGGAAGGGGAATGGGAAGGGAAACGGCAAAGGGAAAGGTATTGTGAAATACCCCCCCCGGGGAGGTGATATCTCTCGTGCCGTTGCTTTGCAGTTGCCGAAGGAAATGTCAGAGGCACACTTGGACACTGAGGGCTAACTAGAGCGGGTATATTAAAAGCCGGAAGCATCGCCCGCATTGTCAATTTCCTCAGATGATGATACCGACTCTACCGAGTCGGACGGCGAATGAGACTCAGAACATGATTCTGATCTGGATATGCGCATGGAGGATGATGTGGACGCACAGGACGGTGTTGATTTAGACCGCAATGTGGACATTGAACTGGACGGTGAAGATGCCGAAGATGAAGAGGAGGACGATGAGGAGGAGGATGAGGAGGTGGATGAGGATGAGGATGAGAATGAGAATGAGGATAATGGCAAAGAACCTCGGACGATTGGCCAGGGAGAGATGGTAAATACATCGGCTGACGATGCTGATTCCATGGTAGACAATGATCCAACCGTGCTAGCTGAGCAAGGCCAGGAGATGCCGGAGCATACCCCACGGCCACAACCTCCGGCGCCTGCCCCATGGTCACAAACCCCGGAGCCTAGCCTATGACCACGAACTCCGGAGACTCATACCCTCAGTGGGCTGGAGTTTTTGGGCCTTGTGGGTACTCAAAAACCTCGCCCAGCGGCGCCGACTCGGCAAGAAGCTGATGCAGCTGGAAACACTTCAGATGTCGATGTGGATCAGCAGCTACTCGGCGAATCGGCAGGTGGTGACAGTCTCCCCGATGTCCCTCTCCAACATGTCCCTTTCCCACATGTCCCTCTCCCGGATGTCTCTCTCCTTGACGTCCCTGTCCCAGATGGCCCTCTCACTGAGGCGCGCCTCGATGGCTCGCTAGGCGAGGAATGAACCAGGCCTAGCATTGTAGAGAAGGCGTGTGTTCGGGTTAGGGTCGGGTTCTTGTCTTGTGAGTTTCCACAGCTGTAATCTATTCATCTCAGGCACTGATTAAGGCATGCGTGGAGGTGTTTTGTTCGTTTGGGTTAGGGTTGTGGGCTTGTTCGTTTCCTTTGTTCTAATCCATTAATCTCAGGCATTGATTATTACACGCATCGCGAGGTTTTAGATTGCTCAGGGTTGATTTTATATTCATTCATAGTATTATGGGACATCGCACATGCAGTGATTTTGCAACTTCTGGCATGTAAGGAACCTCCTTGTGATGGTGTTGAGGCTCAATAAATGTCTCAAGTATCGGGAGCTTATACCCACACCACACTGCTCAGGCCCAGCACCAACATTCGTCCCTTCCAAGTGTGAATACTCCACTCCTCGGGTGTCGTCGACAATACCAGAGAAGAGCCCATTCCGTTGCCCCGAATTTTATGCCGAAAGAAGTTCACCTCCGACCGCTTGAGACTTAAACGTATCAAATTACACCGTCCAGAACACCTTCAAGTTGCACGCCAGAGGAATCGGACTGTTCGCAGTGCGCCCCGAGACGTTGAACCCGCAAAGCGTCGTGAATTCAATGCCAACACAGAATCAGTTGAAAACTTGGACGCGTTTCCCTACCTCGAACACCTTGAAAACATTGCAGACTCGGAGGCTCAACCACCGCTAGCTCCTCTGCCGCGGACAGACACAAATCCTGGCGCTGATGCTCCGCTGAGCGATTACATTGCTGAGCCATGGGAACGCGATGCTCAGGGATTTCTTGAGACCAACCTACAAAACATTGCCAACTACCCGTTTGCGACGCATGAAGAGTACAAATATATCCAGTGTGGGATCAAGAAGAAGGGCATGAAGACGTACTATGACAACGTGCTGAAATGGAAGAAAACACCGCTCTGCGTTTCCCAAGCTTCAAAAACGGCGATGGCGTCCAGAAGCTCGTGCCTAGCATGCCTGGTGATCTGGCTCTCGGGGAGTGGGAACTACACACTCTCGACGATATGAATTGGAATGACAATCACCAATGATCTATCAAATACCGGATTTGAGACATCATCACAACCATGAGATGGTTGAAGCGGCAGCCAGCGTATGTTGAGCATCTTCTTTACGCCCCTCAGCATTGCTTTAACAGCGATATGCCACCGAAACGCCTCGATACCGAAATGCACAGTGCGGAGTAGTGGTGGGAGTCATGGGTAAGGAGGAATACCCGAGTATGATGACGTGCTACCCGACGTTAAGATTTCGCTCAGAGTGGGCAATGCACTGGATCACCTGACGTTGATGTCTGATGGAACACATCTCTCGAATTTTGCTGAAAACAACCAAGAGTGGCCTCTATATATGACAATTGGCAATCTACCTTTGAAGCTCCCCCAGATGCCCTCTATGCACAGCGTCGTAATGGTCGCTCTCCTGCCGATTCCGATCAAGAACCGCCATGATCCTCAGCAGCGGCTAGATGAGCAGCGGCAAACAAACCGGGAGGTGCTGAACGAGGTAATCCGGCAGGTATTCCACCCTCTCACGTTTGAACACAATCCCAGCGCCGAGAGCGGGTTTTACAACGTTCTCTGTGCAGATGGCAACTTCAGGAATTGCAAACCGGTTTCAGCAGCATTGCTTGCAGATTGCCCTGAGTATAGCGACCTACATCATCTCGATCGGCATGTCTGTGCTCCGTGCGAGTGTCCAAAGAACGAACTTGGTGATTATATCCCTCCTGACCAGCAACACCCACGGCAGAATCACAACCTATATCGAACGCTCAGCGATACCGAAACCAAGGCAGGCGATGCTGATCTCTCGTCTGGCCATATTCACTAAAGATCCAACGTGTTTGGACATATTCCCTGTATCGTGAGCGACCTCCCAGAGCCCGACCTACTCCATACAATGCAGATCGGCATGCTTCATCACCTCCAGATGTGGATTATCCACTTCATGAAGACGCACGAACGGCTCAACAAGGACAATGCAATCTGGTTATCCTTGCCTGCTTACCACGACCTCTCACCAAAAACTAAGTCAGATGAGGAAGTTTCTCAATGAAATGGGAAGTAGATGAAGGAAATGAGCCGGTGCCTGCTTGGAGTTGTAACCCAGTCTCTACGAGGAGGAAGCCCCGCTCAGAGTCTCATATTCAATCTCGCAATTGAGTGCACACAGGCATTGTTAGAATTCTATATGTATGCTCGATAAAAATCCCACGATGATGCAACATTGAGCTTCATGGAAGACGCCTTGGGTCATTTTCACACATTCAAAGATGTTTCCATACTCGGGCGAGCCGGCAATGAGGAAAAGGCCAAAGCCAATGCCTAGAGAACGGAGCTCGTGAACAAGCGAAAGGTAGACGAGGAAACAAATGCTGAAACATGGACGCTGTCCAAGAAGCGACGGCAAATTAACGCCTGGCGGGATGATTTCAGCCCCGAGATAGATGTTTCCAAGGAGTCGGATGCTGACTTCAACTTTCCAAAGATCCACTTGATGTCTCACTGGCTTGAACAGATGTGTCAATGCGGAGCCTTGCAACAGTATTCTGCCAAGAGACATGAACAAGCACATAAAACGAGTCCCAAGGATGGTTGGAACGCCTCCAATCACAATCTCACCTACCTGCCGCAAGTGATCACCTGTCAGCGTCGCATTGTCTGTTTCGAGATCAGAGTGCTTAATATCCAAGCCCTCGCTCAGCGTCGAGAGAACAGCACCGCCACCTGCAAAGTCCTCCCTGCTGGCGCTGATCTGGCTGCCCCCCTGAGCTCCCAGTCATATGTATTGTTAGCAACGGTTCCGGGTTTCCCGGCTGCGGTCCAGGTTTGGAACCGAACCGGATGGTCCAGTCCTGGTTGTTATCCGGACAACAGGGGTACCCACTGGGTTCGGGGACGGGTTCGAACCGGACCGCGGTTCCATTTTACGGTTCCTACAACTTTGCCTCCAATTAAGTGTTTGAGTTCTGATCGTATCATGACATGATCAGTACGTAAATTGTGCAGCATTAGTCGCTCTTTCACCTCCCGCGGTCAGAGTTGCGAGCCGGCGGATA
>Ga0307515_10004550_pt1 | contig 28588 bp, 13 predicted proteins | sample 17_EM_MG_FD_194513 | JGI IMG/M metagenome (GOLD analysis project Ga0307515, IMG submission 194513) | Populus trichocarpa ectomycorrhiza microbial communities from riparian zone in the Pacific Northwest, United States - 17_EM | ecosystem: Host-associated > Plants > Roots > Unclassified | place... | reverse complement strand
TTTATACAGATTTTCTGATATCAAGAGGGATAGAGAAAGGAAGCTGTAAAAAAGGTTAGACATCATATAAACCGAGTTTCATTTCCTCTAATGTGTTCAATTTTGATCCATGTAACATTAAAATGCTTTTGTTTCCTTTTTCCTCGTTAAAAATGTAAGCGCTTGCTTGGTTAGGTGTTTATAGGCGTGGAAAATAGTTAATAACCCACATCTGGTTCTTTAATCTTTCTTTGATTTTGTACATTTCTACAATTCTTGATCAATGAAATTTCTTAGCAAAGGACTTGTCGCATTTCTTTGATAGCGTCCATATTCCATTTGCATGCAGAATCTTGTGAGCCCTTGAAAGAATAAATTTTAAATCTATTGCAGGTCTCTTGAAAAATTAGTGTCAGTTACTGTTGTGCATTCGAGTTTTCATCTTCAAATTGATTGCCCGGAAAATAGATGTTCTTGGCAGGTAACTGGTCCAGATGGAATTCAGTGCATCAAAACAATAGTAATCGATGTGTGGATCCACTGTTAAAAGTGGCATTGGGTTAAAAGGTATAAAGTCAGCCTTGAAGGGGATACAAACCTACTCGTTGTATCACCTTTAAGAGTATTAAATGTGACCCATATTGAGAATTATAAACATCCAAAGAGGATGGTGAGCTTATTGCTATACTGGAGAGGAAGTCCTTGTACTTGAAGCTAAAAGAAGGCGAGAAAAGAAAACTGAGGAACAACAATCTCATTGCTTGATTCCTCTATTTTTGGGGTTTATGAATTACATATCCCGTGCTGCATGTAATGACATGTCATTTAATTTTTTAAAAGAAGTGGATGAAATATCATCTATTTCTAAACAAAAAAAAAAAAAAAAAAAAACAAGCATATAGACATGGGTTTTCAGCATAGTTTTAAGACCCGACCCGGTGATCGACCCAGTACAATGACCGGGTCACGGGTCAAATGGGTTGATCCGGGTTCACCCGGGTCAACGAAAAAAAAAAGAGAATTCCAATGTAACACTTAAAGCAAAATTTGAATTTGTTGTTAACAGAAACAGAAGCAGGGCAAGAACCAGAGCCCAGATTCATAACAAGTGCAAAAGATTAACATATAAAAAATAAGCAGTGTTAAACATATACTCAAACTAGTGAATGAAGACTCAAAGAAGTATACTCCATTTTATAAAGAAGAAGAAGACCACGTGCCAGCCTTAAGCTCAAGGCTCAGTTATTAACTATTAGTAAGTGAGTCTAGCAACTTTTCTCTTTTCAGGACTAAGGTGGAAAGAAGAAAGGCAGACTCTATGAAGTATGGATCAGCAGCGGATTATTTTAAGAAACAAGCAACATCAGCTTCATGTGACCTTGATTTATAAATCTGAATTGAAGAGAGCAAAATCCTCTGTAAAACCAAAAGAGAGATGGGAACAAAAGTCACGAAACCTGGTAATCTGATATGGCTTACCTTGAAGTTTTTTACGAGTGGTTTAAATTCCTCTGTAACTGATATAGCATTGAAGATTGAAAAGATTAGGTTTTTGTAATTTTGTCTTCATGTTGCAAATAGTTTGACAAATTGACAGTAAAAACTAAAAAGCTAAATCGGTGACATTTTAATTATATATATATATATATATATAAGAAAAAAAACAGTCGGGTCTCATATGGGTTTACCCGGGTCATCTGGGTCTCAGGTCGACCTGCCAGGTAAACGGGTTTTGTCGGGTTAAATTCTTGGCTGGTTTTTTATTAAACCCGGCCCGGTTCCAGCTCCGGGTAGGCTGGGTCCCGAGTTGACCCGTCAGGCCGGGCCGGGTTTTAAAACTATGGTTTTCAGGCTCAGGTATCCAGATATGCATGGGCTTGGGTTTCTTGCCTGCCTAAGGGAATAATTGAGTTTGATTACGAACTTTTTTCCTTTTTCTTTAAAAATTTAAGTACAACTTTTTTTTTTAATTTTAATGTATTTTTTTAGTTTTTCTTTAAAAAAATTTGTGAAACTCTTCTTTTTTAATTTTAATGTATTTTTTTAATTTGCATTCTTGATTAAAACTCACTCTCATATTTCTTTTTTAAGATTGTTAATCATTCAATTAAATAAAGAAATAGATTTTAAAAAAAAAGTTATTAAACTCAGACAAGGTTATGATCTAGATCATGAGTTGGAAAATCTTACCCAGTTTGATCTAGGTCCATCAAAATGTCATCGCCCTGGTATTTTTTTAAAAGAATACATTGTATCGACATCGCTTTAAAAGATTTTTAATAAAAAAAAAGTGAATCGGGTTTTCCCCAAGTGTCTGGTCATTTAGGCCACATTTTAAAACACAATGTTGTTACTCACTTTTGATCCCATGAAAAATCAAGAAAGGAAAATAGAAAAAAAAAATTCAAAATACAAGAGGATATACATGAAAAGCCTAGAATATTGTCCAAGTTGGTGGTGAATGACCAAAATGACAAGTAGAAAAGTTGGAGGACCAAAATGTATGAGATTGGCAAAATTAACAACCTAATTTTGATTGAAAAAGGGTCTTATTGGTGAAAATATTTTTTTTTTGATAAAAAAAAATACAAATTTGGATAGGTAAGGACTTAATGAGAATTTTGGAATGCTTAATTAATTTTATTAAGGACTTGATTACAAGGAAAAATCAGTTTTTAGAGTCAATGTTAGTGTTAATTGGAGTAAATTAAAGATTGGGGACTTAGTTTTTTGGGAGGTTTAATTGGACAAATCAGGGGCTTCATTGTAAGAATATTGAAGTTTGATGGGCAATTAGAGACTTGATTGAAAAAATCCAAAACCAATAACCAAACTGAAAAAGACGCGTGGTTGTAGAGACTGAAATTGACCAAATCAGGGCCAAATTGAAGAAAATTAAAAGTTTGATGGTCAATTAAAGGTCTAAATGCACAAATTAGAAACCGAGGACCAAGATAAAAATGAAGCTGAACTTTGGGGATGATGTTAAATTGAGAGGGGTGAAATTGCATGAAATTAAGATTTTTAGAGGAAATTACGGATGCAATTAAAAGCAATTGGAAGAACAAGGAATAAAGTGAAATTTGTCAAATCTTAAATTAAAAACCTTAATTTCTAGGGTTTAACCTAGACAAATCATCATTAGACCACTATTTAGTTTCTTCTTGAGGTTTTGGTTAATCGAGTACGCACATTCAGGCGAATGAATGTAGCATCTCTGACCACCTCTAAGACTGTAACTACTATCATTCAAATGAGAAACACCCCCTCTACAAAGATTAGCTACTCCTATCAAACATTTACATCTCATTTTCTTCAACAAACTCTACAACATCTTGTCCATGATCAACCATCATTACACTTTTATATTTTTGGTTGATCGAGTTAGCTACAGACCTCCAAATTGAGCAAGAATGGATCCAATCGAAAGGTATGTTTCTCCTCTACCAATTTCAGGTGGTCTCCAATAATGTTTACATCGAAGTTGCTCCAGCGAAGCCTTGACTAAGATACTCATTTGTGCAAAACCACTCAACTTTTTATATGTTCATACTTAAAAATTCTTAGAAGGTTATTATCGAGAGTCATAAATCTTTCATCCAAAATCAGAAGGTGAGGGATGCTTGCCTTTGTCTTTAAACAAAACAAAACCATCAAAACAAATTTGTTACAAAACCACCATCCCAAAACCATTAAATGGCAGGTTCTAGTTGTAAACATTTGTAGAAAACTCTCTCATATTACTCAAAGGGCTAAACTTTGATCAATCTATGTTTGAATCCATCAAAAACCCTAGCAAAACCCTATAAATACCCCCTGAAAATGAAAAAAAAAAAAGACAGAGGAGAAACACAATGTGAAAAGATCCAAGTGTGGAGGTTCAAAAGCCTAACATGGAAAGTCTAACAAGCTTTAGAAGGAAAATATAGTGAAAGGAAAATAAAAAAAGAAAAGAGAAGGAAAACAACAATCCATGGCCAGCAAGCTTGGAGAAGGTATAACCATGTAAAAGTTCAAAGGATAAGTCCATGTGGCCTTTCTATTCACGCTTTCTTAAAGTTTAAATCTTTTTTTAGGTTGCTTGAGCTTATCTTGCATTTTTTTTATTTTATTTTGGTGTTGGAATAATTTGATAGTTTTTAGCATAGTTTATTTTGTTTTTGTTAGTGTTTTAAGCATGTTTTCGAATGCTCAAGCTTTTGTTATGATAGTTTGTTTTAGTTTTAGTTTTGGTCAATAATGTGTTACTGAAGCTAGCACTAAATGATTGATTCTTGATTTTGATGCTTGTTTGATTCAATGTTTTTAGCCTAATAACATGTTGATGATGTATTTGAGGTAGTTTGATTGGTGTTTGAATCTATTTTATAATAAAACAATAAGCTTCTTTTATGTGGGTTAAATATTTGTATTGGTGTGCAAAAATTTTATGTTTTGTGTTAATTTTCAACTTTGATTTTGTTTCAATTTAAACCTTTGTTTTGGTTTAGTTTTCAGGTCAAACCTTGGTTTTTTATTCGATTCGTGGTTGAACCAGTGTCTTTGGGTCGATTCATTTGGTTTTATTTTGGACCAAGTACTTAAGGTTTTGTTTGGTTGAACATCCTTTTGTTAATGATTTTTTTATCTAAGAGAATGTTTGGCAAACACACCTTTAAATTTATTTTTGCAGTTTTCTAGGGAAAGAAAAGATAATTTTTCAAAAAATGGCCTTAGAGAAATAAATAATAATAAAAAAGATTTTTCTAATTGCATATGGCTCCATCCTTACAAAAACAAATTGCATTTTATTCATTAAAAAAAAAGATAAAAAAAACATTAGCATTGTTTTTTTTAGAAAATCTTTTTGTTTTTTTGTTTTTTTGAAATTTACAATAATTCTTAAGGATTTGGTCAATATTTTAATAATTCTAAAATTTTAATTTTTGTGAATTAATGGTTAATATTCTGATAAAAATGGTGGACCTACCAGCAGGCTGGTATTTAAGTATCAGAAATTAACTAGAAAATTCTTAAAATTATTTTAGATATTCACTGATTTTAATTTGGAGTATTTTTTTTCATCACAATATACGAGTAATGAAAAACAGTTTTGCCTTTTAGAAAAGGTGAACCCTATCAGAGCACTTATATGGATTTTTCCTATAAAAATTTACCTAGGTATGTGAGCCCATAATAAATTTGAAATGTTAGATTTATTCATGAACTTAAATATTTGTTCTGATCCATAGATGAATCATTAGTTAGGAACCTCATCAACACCTTTAAACCACATCCAGACTACATAATACAACTTACCTCGTGTAAGGTGTGCTAGGGTGCTAATACCTTTTCTAACCACAATCAATCTCTTACCTTGAAATTTTAGATAAGACTAGTCTACTCGAGTTTCCTAGTGACCCTAAATCAAATAACCAGGTGACAATTCCTTGATCCTGATGTTAATATTTATAAAAATAAAATAAAACAACAGTGTATACCATTTTTTTTAATCAAACTAGGTCTTGACCAAGTCAACAAGGTCATACTTGAACCTATCAAATCAATCAGGTTATATTAATTCAACTCTCACACAGTTTAAACCACATGATTTAAGTTGTTTCTTTTTTAAATAACATTATGATAATATTGATATTTATTAACACAAGCCTTTATTAATTTTATTAAACATATGCTTTAGAAAATACTAGATAGAGGGCTCGTGCTGTATTGCAAGCCACCTTAAAAATTTTCAAATGCAAAGAAGGATGCTAAAATGATGCAAGTGTTTATAAAAAAGCGAAACAAAATCTAAGATTCGGGTCATTGACTCGACTGAGGTTTAATAAATTCATCTAATTTAAATAATATGAATAAAAAAACACATCAATAAATAAAACGACAAAAAATCTTAACTACGTAAAAAAAAAAAACGACCCAAACCCATCCATGTTAAGCATGCAAAATCTATGATATGGTTGAGATATCGAGGTAACTCCATCAAAAACAAATTGAATAAAACTATGAATCTCAATTATCAAACAACTCAATGCTCAATGGGAAAACTAGAAAAAAAATTAATGAAAAAAAGATTTAAGTCAACTCGTGTTAACCTTCAAAACTCGTGACTCTGGTCATGAGACCAGGATCAACCCCATAAAAGAGAAACTGTAAAAAAGAACAAAGAAAAATTATAAATCAACAAAATGGTTAGGGATAAATTTGAAAAAAATACAATAAAAAAAGGCTCCAAAACAAAAGAAATAGCAATAAAAAAATAGAGACTAAATCTGATATAAAAATAATTTGAAATCAAATGTTGAAGAATTCAATTGAAAAAAAAATCAATTAGAAAAAGAAAAAACAAAAAACAATAAAAAAAACGAGACCAAGTTTGATATAAAAATTAAATGAAATCAAATGATGAGGAGCAAAATCGAAGAAAAAAATCTATATAAAAAAAACATATAACAATTAAAATAATGACAAATTTGGATACAAAAAACAAATAAAAGAACACTTTTATATTTTGATAAGGAGAAGAGAGAAACAAGAGGGAAAAAAATCATTAGAGCCCAACCACTCCTCCTTCGCCCACTTACACAACATTGTTGGAAAAACAATGACAATTCACTTTGAACAGTACCCTGGAAGGTAGTGTTAAGACATAGGATAGCATTGCATGCGCCACTCACTCACTAGTATGTGGCAACAATTTTTTTTATTAGTATCCTCATTGATAAAGAGAGAGAGAGAGAGAGAGAGAGAGAGAGAGAGAAACTAAATCACCCCTAACCCAACCTGTTAATTACAGGAAAACCAACCTAAAAAGACACAAATGTCCCTCGACCGTAACTTTTTTATTTTTATTTTTATTTTTAAGGTTTTAAGTCTTTATACTACGCTAAAAAAGTGAAAATACTGAATTAAAATCAACCCTTTAACAAATTTTGTTTTTAAAAATAATAAAATCATTTTACTATGCATTTGAAAGGTGTAAAGATAAAACCATCCCCTATCAATAACACAATGACATTGGTTAATTTTAAAAAACCGAATTACCCCTTAAAGTAAGCCTAAGTTTTTATTGTTAGAAGCTAAAAAGAGTAATTACACTTGGGGATGATAATGGGTATCCGCATGACAAATTTCGTGATATTTATAATCTACTTATTATCCATCAGGTAAGAAATTTAAATATTCATAAATTATCCATCGAGTTTCAAGTATCCAATGAATATTCATTATCTACTATTATTTATTAATTAATAAAAAATAAAATAATTAATATATATTTGAAGTGTGTGTGTGTGTATATATATTTATTAAACAATAAATATTATTCATATGTTTTATGCCAATATTAAAGTATATTGTATTAAAAAAATCTAAATATTCTACCAAAATATTTTATGCATTTTTAGTAATAGGTATTTTATGCATTTTTAGTTATGTTATGGTGAATTTCAGATTAGATTTAATAATATTCATACCCTACCTCTTATTTATTAAGTTCAAAAAACATTCACTCATTCATGTCTGGTTAGTATTAATCAATTTCAAATTAAATTATCATTCCTATTACACTATTTTAGTGAATAGTGATCTTTGTCTTGTGTCTTATGCTAAAGTAATTTCACCATGACCTTCAATTTTTCTTTCTTAATTAAATTTTTTGCGTCGAAATAAATTTGATCCGAAATGCAATAAAAAGCACAGGACATGTAACTACTAACTAGTATATCTCTGTATATAAACTAGAACCTAAATAACGGGAAGACAGTCATCAACTAAACACGATGTAATGGCAAAAAATTGGAATTTTCATAGAAGCATACGAAATTGGTAATTACGTAATCAATGATACAAGCGCAACATGTCAAATGGCAGCAGAAGCAACTGAAATCCATGCAATCTGATGGGCAGGGAGAGGCATATACTTACCTATTTTAAAAATATATATTTATGGTCACCTTTCATGTCCATCATAATTGGGAAAAACATATCAAGCATTTTTTTCAGCGTGCAAGATATTTACAAAGAGACATGATAATAAAAACAATCATGTCAACAGATTCATTTTGCCAAGGAAGCTTTGGGATTGATGCATTTGATGCCCTATGTTGGCAGAGGAACCAATTACGATGTAATTAATTCCCACTTTGAAATCGACTTGTGCAAGCAAGAACGTGCACATGTAGATACATCGTTTCAACCTACAGAAGTATATATCTAAATCACTGACCACGCTTGCCGACATCTAACAGCTTCTTGACGAACAGCCCTCTTTGGATCATCAAGAGCTTTTGATACAGCTTGCAACACCTGAAAATTATGAATTTAGAAATTCAGGCATGGACAATGGAGAAAGAAGCTGCATCGCGAAAGCCTTGTCATAAATTGGTATACAGCAAAGAGGTCAGTGTCATAATTATCATGACTTGCTCCCTCCTGCTAGGAGCATATTAGCTGATGGCTCCACCCACTAAGTTGAGCGGGAAGCTCAAGGATGAAAATTAGAAATAAACCTACTGAATTTGTTCGACTCAAAAGTTTAACAAACCTGGATTCGCATGGGGTAAATCCTTGTGTGAGGCAACTCTGACATGGCAACAAGACATTGAATTGTTGTCTCTCGGACAAGCTGAGAACGTTAGTAGAAGAATCCAAGTATCTTAATTGTGGGTTTTGATAGCAACGATCAGAAATTTATGACAGAAAGGCAGGAAATAAATAAGTAGACTAGATGTTAAAGTAAAAGGCAAACGGACTTTTAATTTGAATTCACATCCAAAAATGCACATTAGGGCACAAATTAGCAGAAAATTAGAATTTCTTTTGAGGAAAGCTGTTACCATCGTATGAGGGTAGGTGACAAACCCAATGAGGTAATTGATGATAATATGAGCATTCTCTATTACGCCTTCTTGTCCTGCATGTGCAAGCATACAAGAGATTATAACCGTAACGGAGACTCAATTTACACATAAATCATAACCTGATAGTCCCTATTTGACAATTTGTGCATAAAAGGAGACAACTTGCATTTTCCACTAGTTGGGAAAACAGTTTTGGTTCATCTTTCATGGATTAAAGACAATATGCAATAACAAGGATTTACAAAGAGAGCTCAAGAAGAATTCCGAATGCTTAACAATAAAGGCCCTTAATGTAAATGCTTTGGGAGCTTAAACGTGATTAATAACTGCTAAACAGTCGATTCTAAGAAGCTTGCAAGTGACTAGTATCCAGATAATCCTTGCAAAGTAAAATGACTCAGAAAAGCATACCTAGTGATATATATGTATGGACCCATATAAGTATATATAAAGAGAGAAAATTTCCAGATTTGCACTAATTAATACATTAATATGGAGAGGAAAAACATGAATTATGTTCAAGTAATTTACAGGAAACACAACCAACAACAGGCCTAAGCATTTATCAAATCTCTTGCTTCAAAATCCCAGCACAGCAATAATTGCACCATGACCCAAGGAAAAACGAACAGTAGTGAAACACATCTTCTTAAATACTTTACCAAAGGTCACAAACATAAAAGAGAAGAATCATTCACTAAAGTACCGGTACCACTGCCCCACAACCACCATGACATGTACAATCTTACAGGAGTAGCAACTAGGCAGAGAGATCACTCACAAAGCCCCAAGAAGAAATTTTAAGAATTAAGGGCCTGGAAGAATAGTTCAAATTTGAATGGAGTACACATAAATTGATATGCACAACTAAAATGCAGTTAAGGTCAGAGAGTCTCACTTCAATTATTTCCTTTACCAAAGAAAGGGTTAGAAAAATTATACACCCCTTTAAAATTAAAGATAATTATGTTGACATACAGAGAGTCTTACCATTTTTATCTGTCAAAATGCCTGACAGGACTAGCAGAAGGCTGTACATTATATCTTTATCCAAAACATCCTTGCTCAACAACTTTAAGCTATCCAGCACCATTGGAATTAACTGGAAAATGGCATGCTTCAGTTTACTAGTAAGCATGCTTGCTAGATGTGAACCAAATATACTGGAAGACTAAGATATCAAACTAACCTTTTTTGCATCATTCAAGATAACAATCAATGGGGTGCCAATTACAACATTTGCAAAAGCCCGATACAGCATAGATCTGAAATCACAGAACTTGCATTATCAATCAAGAAATGGACCAAACATCCCAAATGAACTTGGTCTATAGACAGTTCTCGAGGATCTGAACTTCTCAAGGAATCAAGATACTGCCCAATCAATCATAACCATCTATTTTGGACCATCATGCTATTACATCAACCATGTCACTTGGGATTCATCTGCAAAACTAACTTCTACTATAACTCATGGATGCTCAAGCAAGAGACCCAGATTTACAGGTTTTATTTGGCTTACTATAGCAGATAATTTTCATCATGGTGTGGGATGTTACAATTTGCAACTGCTCAAATCTTTTCCTTGAAACTTCTTGGACCTCCCAGCAACAGGACTAATCCTTTTTTATTTCCCACTGATGGAGCATGACTAATCTTTTCTATTCTCAATATTTCTAATAAATAACCATAACAAATGGACACCACAGGAAAAACAAGTATGATTTAACAACACCGTATTATTTCTGGCATAAAACAGGCTAAATTCTAACCAAGTCATGACAGCTTTTAAACATATGCATAGATAATAATAAAAATTGCAAAAAACATAAAAAAGAAAATTGCAAAAGTTCCTAGATCAATTTGACTAGCCATGCAGCTGGATGTCTGCAAGTAAAATATCATATGAACCATATAATAGACAGTTGAATGTAAATTGTAAAATTAGCGGTGTTACTCAAAACTCTTGAAGTGAAACAAAATTAGTGACCAATCCTTGACACGTCATTTTTTCTGGAATGATCTGGCATTTATCTGGAACTTTTTGATGAACCGAGTCAACAAATCAATACTACTAGAACAACAAAATGAAACCAAAAGTATATTAAAGTGGGTTCTGCTTATTAGTTATCAAGAAAAATCCATCAACATCTAAAGGAGTACAGGATCAACAAGAGAAGTGAGGGAAACAAGCAATCTGCAATTAGTTTTGAGAAGTTTACCTTGAGAGTAATGAGTCAGACTGAATTATCAAAGACTGCAGGATGGGCATTATGGTGGAGAAAAATCGTTGCTTATAAAGTGGTCGTATTATTGCATGAAATTTGCGGTTTAAGCAAAGCTCAGAATCACTCATAAGAACCTGAAATGCGTCTGCTGCACATTTCATTGCAGACAGGCGCATATCCCAGTTGCAATTATTTTCTTCCAATGGCAAGGCACCCATTCTGCCATTTGATTGCAGGCACTCTAAAAAAACTATAGTTATGTCTTTAACCTTTTCGTGTCCACGCATAAGCAAACCTTTCCCAATCCATGCCAACCCAACAATGGAATGAATTTCAAGCAAACCACTGTTTGCAGCACCAAGGCATAAGTTAGTGAGACCTGTCTCACTCCAATAGCCTGTGATACCAGATCTCCCAGCAGGAACATGGTCAGAAGAACTTAAATTTTTACCAAAGATTATATCCATTGCTTCTTCAAAGGTACAACCACCTGAATACTCTGTTCCACTAGTCTTTAGATCCAATTTGTTAACTAGAGAACCTAACGCCCGAGCAGCCGTAACATAGCCCTTAAGGAACACAATCATGAGAAAATGCAGTACTGTTCTTATATTCGGAATGCGTGTTTGAGGATGAAGTGCTATAATTACTGATGTAAATAAAGAATGAATCCACTCATCTCTACTGGAAAATTTGTTCGTTTCTTGAGTATCTTCTAACTCTTCTAGTTGAGCTTGAAGAGAGGACAAGGAATCCTTCGTTGATAAGAAAGTGCTGGATGAGAGTACAGTATAAGCTTTATCAATTATTATGTTCTGGTTTTCCACTGAACAAGAAGCAACAGCAAGCTTCATCACTTTCATTGTAGCATCAAGAAGCTCCTGAAGTCAAAAATATTATATGTTAAAGCCATTTCTCAAAGAAAAAGATTTTGCATCTCAAACTAACATCTATCTTCTCTGATGCAAGCCACCACCAGAAATTTCTTTTTAGCACCACTACATATTAAAATGGAAAGTAACATTCCTGAAAGTAGTAGTAATACTCACTTTTTCAAAGATCCCATCAGGAAAGGCCATGCAATTTTCTATTTGGTTCCATATGCTGACAACAAATTGGAGCAAGACTTCCTCAAAAACTTCATATTTCTGAATCCTGAGACCATTCCAAAAAAAATCTACATCAACAGGAAAAAGAGAACAGCAAATAACCCCACCCCATTGCTAACCAAACCCCTGTGCAACCCACCCCTTAAAAAAGAAATGAAGTCTCAAAAGGGGAAATATCTTTGCTATAAGCACACAAAAAGGAAAGACGATAGTTAATTGTAGGTAAGTATTCCACCTCCTTACATCAAACGTGCCTCTTATGTGAAAAAGCAACCAACCTCATAATACAATGAATTGATTGAAACAAAAAAGATAAAAAGAACTACTTATTTAAACGCTTATAACATCTTTCATTTGTAAACTTGCATGCACAAAGGTGCGATGTAATGGGCCATGCCAGTATTGACAAGTGACTAGTAGGAATACTTGTAACAGATTGTAGTTTGAGAGGATACAAACACAGATAATGAATTTAGCAAAAAAGGATAGGGATGGTCAAGGTAGAGATGCTGTACCATGGAAGCAACTCATTTGAATAACATTCCAAAAGATGAATTATGACCTTTGCTGATTTCACATTTCCTTGAACCTATGGAAGCACAACAGAAACTTGTACCATCAGATATATAGGTCCAGATATGAAAATCAGATTGTAGGGAGGAGAAAACTAAAACTAACAGAAGAACCCGGTGAAATGTCCCCAGTGCTAGAGTAGGCACAATTGTAATGCAATCTATGGAAATCACTCACTGAATTTAGAAGAGACATTTTTTTTTGACATTTAAGCGCACACAAAAAGAAAAAAATAAGACGGTGCATGGGTGTCCAAGTATCATGTTCTTTCAATGGGGACATTCCCTGAGCTCTTATAAAGAGTTTAGAGATTGTTGAACATACGTACATAAACCTCAGCCAGATTGGCACGTATAACTTCTTGCAATCCAGTAACAATTTTCAGCATGTATTGAAGCCCACTTGTGCCAATGTCAGAGATGGCTTCCAGTTGGAGTTGAAATGGTATATCATGATTATCAGATGATATCATTGAAACAATCTTCTGAACAACAATATCCATATAGCTCATTGACTTCTCAGACTCGTTACTACCATGAATAAACAAGCCAATCTGAACCAGTGCCTTCACCGACAGTTTCCACAACAATGTCTTATTGAAATCAACAGTGATAATAGATACAAAGGTCATCAAAATACTTTCACAAGTAGATTTTGATACTAGTAAATAGCCTCCAGGGAATGTAGCTAGAATTTGCAAACCCTTCACTGCACATCAATTACAAAATAGAAAAGCATGCAATCAGAATTGTTTATGTTTGAGTTCCTGTAACTGGTCAACAAATTATGCTGAGAGTCCAAACAGCAACTAATGGAAGGAAAAGGCTGATCGGTGCTTCATCTAGGAACATATATCAGAGTTATATTCCTTGACAACTAATGGGAGGCAAAGACTGAAAACAACTATTTTTCTTAAAACCTCAATGGTGCTTTAGTTTTAGCACCATATATCAGACTTATATTCCTTGATTTATAATACCACTGCATATGTTTCCAGGAGTTGTAATATGTCCACATTTACATCTCATAAAACCCAAAAAAAAAAGTATGTTTTCTATTTGTTTCCAGCACAGGTACTGCAAGCATGTTTTCCTTCCTGGAAATGGCAGGCTATTGATGGTGGGTGGCACATTGGACACATGATGCATGTCCAGGTGCATCAGGCAGACCCAAGAGTGGGGAAAATCTTCCTACTCTAAAACTAAGTTTGGATATCAAAATCAAATAGGAAAACGAGAGTTACATTATATGTGGCGATAAGAAACTACATTCTCTTGTTCACGGACAGAAAGGGTTCCTTTCTTCTTGATTTTTATAAAATCCAAAGGGAAACCAACTCTTACAAAATAAATCCCAAAGTTCACACTTTTGAACTCACCCATGGTACAGAATGTGTTCAGGCACTAAAACAAGTCAGCAATAGGAAGATTTTGGGATCAAATATAATTTACAGTAGAACTCTCAGGTCCAATTCCTTGTACCCAGATCTAGGTAACCTAAATGTCAAATCTCCATTGGTTCCGAACCTAGAATCAATTACTCGAGTTGGTAGACAACCCAAGGCAAGCTTATTGAGAAATATCCAAAAACTTGCAATTTAAAATAGAAAAAGAAATGGGAACAATGACCACCTCAATAGCACTGCAAACCAAAGCATTTACCTCCAAGATACACATCCGCGTCATGAGCAGGCTTGTCTGTACTTGTTGCCAGGGTTGAACTGAAAATCTTGCTTAAAGAGGTAGAAAATCTCTGAAGCAAGCAGCACCATGTCTCATTTGCAGAAACACATTGTGATGCAAGATCACCGGAACTGATGACCAAATCTCTGCATGCTCCAAGAAGTTCAACACAGAGATAAAGAGATCCGTGATTAGGTCTTTTGGAGATTATGCAGTCATCATTAAAAGAGCAAGTCCCAGATCCATTCACAACTGGAAGCCCCATGCTCTCCATCAAGCAGGAGAAGAAATATTGAAAAATTCTACTGCAGGAAGCAACAGATGCCTTCACAGAAACATAAAGGATACGACCGACTGAATACAGTTTCTGTGTGCTTTGCAAGGGAATTTCATTGTAACTCTGGCAGCCAGTGATGGAATTCAAAACCATATTTATTTCTTCATCACCAACAATCATACTTGAGAACAAATCATTATTTTGGATAACAACCTTTTCCAGTAGAGCCAGTGCTTCAGCTGCTATTTCATTCTCCTGACAGCCTAGACCACCTAGGGATTCTGGGGTAAAGGATAACACAAATGATTGTCCTGAAGTAAATATTACATCTTTCAGTGAAGACCAAATAGCTCCAGCATGTTTTGCGATTCTTTCTGCTCCATACTTTGATGTGCAATAGCTAAGGTACTTTAAAGAATCAACCTGGAAACACATAAACAGAATACATATTTATGCATTCTACAGATTTCAAAAACCAAGTACCTTTTTGGAAAGTTATGGAGAAGTAAGAATTGGAGTTTATTATTCAAATATTATTTTAAAACACAAAACTCCAAATCTTGATTTGCAGTTTTCCAAGTTTATATTGGGTTTACGAGAGCACTATCAAAGTTGTTTTCAACATTTCCCTCATAAAAACCAACCTTATTTGCTCGTGTTTACCACGTGGAAAACAAAGAAATATCAACAAGGCTTTCATTTATATTTTTTTTCCTTTTTTTCCAAAGGACCCTCCACATTATGAATCAACTTTGTGCCTGCTGTTTAATATTTTACAATTTGAAAAAGTTTTCTATTTTAACAAAATGAAAACATTTTCTAGTTTTGCATTGAAAAGGAAAAACAGAAGATGGAGATGGAAAATCACGTATTTTGACTAAGCAGTGGACCTTAACATTCCAAAATCATGTTCAGCTAGCATACGAGTAAGCCTATCTGCATAATCATCAATTGCTAAAATCTAGCTTAAGTTAAACAGAACTGACCTTCGCGGATGATAGGGAGGAAGAAAGTTTCTCAAGAAGCAACGGAATGACAGATGGCTCGAAAAGAGGCGAGGATGAGAATGCAAGCTGTAAAAAAAAGAGTAGAAAATATAGTCAAGAAAGGTCGCTCTTTCAACATGATCTCTGGCAGTTTATACAATATTTAAAGTAAAAAAAAAAAAAAACCCAAAGCAATAAACCTAATGAAACATCATAGCAAAGTAGGATGGAAATTATATGCAAACTTTTACCACGTTCGTTTGTGGGAGCTCTCTCACCTAATTAAAAGTTTCAAGTGGCAAATTACATCTGTTTAAACCACACTTCCAAGGAATATATCACTTGGTTTCACCTTGTTATCAGAATATCTTCCAAATGGAAGGAATTCAGCTCCCTTCCAGGATAAGGTTTTATTTCCCTTTCGCAATTAGACAAACTCCTTTCGGCAATAGTCCAACAGCCAAAAGCATCAACAGGCATCCTCTATGACCCCCACCATTTGCTATTTTTGTTCTCATCGTTGTATAATTAACTTTCATAGGACATGTAAGATTTGCATTATTTGAGCATGAAAGCATGTTCTTAGATAATTTCTTGTATGTTGTTAGTTTTAAGATGATCCATTTATTTTAATCTTAGTATCGTCATATTTTAAGAATCGAAAGTTGAACCCCCCCCCCCCCACAAGACACCAAAAACAAATTCCTTCAAATTCATAAACACATGCACTTTACATCATTGGCAAAATGATTTCCACAAACCTTGTCTAGGACATGCAACTCTAGCATATAACTATCCTTCTAAAGGCAGAGAACAACATAAACATTAGTAAGTTATTTCTACTACTCCCAGAAATTTCTATGAACAGCAATTTTGACCTGCAACATCTTCTAAGAACCTGAAGAGATTGTATACACAATCAGGGAAGGAGATATCCTCTGTTGAGTAAGAAGCTAAAAGTAGCGACATTAGGGCTTCTGATCCTGCTATCCAACAGCTAAAGAGACTCCTACCAGAGGCCAAGAAATAGAAGTCCGCAGTGTGGCACAGACAACAAAAGAAGAAAAATTAAAGTGTATTTGTAGTCAATGGTATCTATCTAATTTCAGATTTTCTGGAAAATCTGGACAATTATTTAAGTCTAGGTTTTATTTTACATTCAGTATTCTACCAGTTCTAAAGTAACTAGCTTTATTAGGTTTTTCCTTTTCTAAATAGACTTAGTATTTTCTTATCTAGAATAATAAGTGTCTTGTTGGGCTTGGAGAGCAACTCTATATAAAGGTTATGTAATGTTCAATTTTTTAATTGAAGTTTAAGATTAAATTTTCAGCAATTTGCTTTTGATTGTGCGATTCAATTTTCCCTTAGGTGTGACTGCTAAGAATCCCAGGTGTGAAGCTTTGTTTTTTCTATCCTAAAGGTGTGACTCCTAGAAACCTTGTTAGTCTGACTATCACTTTCCACAATTTCCAGCAAGCAAATCCCATCAATCTAATCTTAAAGCACTCATTAAATTCCCTAAACAAACTCTCACACATACCTAGTCAACCCTAAAACAATTACCAATCAAAGGTTCAGCCTAAAATCTCCTAAAGCACTGTAAACTGCACTGTTCACAGCACCAAACATCTCCTGAAACTCGTCCAGAACAGCCCCCAAACTTGTCCTGCATCACAATGTGGCTAAGAGAACTATTATGCCTCAGAAGAGTATGGTCATCAAAATATCCATAAACTCTGCTCCTTCCAAATAGTCTATTCAGCTGCAAGTGCAGCAAATCTCGATACAATCTACACAGTGCCTTTTCACTACAAAATGCTATCTAAACTCAACCATGAAATGTCCAAGAAAACTGGGCAAGGTGTGACCACCATATATTTGATACGAATAAAGCTTAATTGAGTAATATGAGCCTGCCAAATATTTACTTTCTTATGCTCTTGCAGGCTTGCACAAAAGCACAGTATCATTACCAACAATGGAATTGATGATAGAGATTTAACAGAAAATAACAAAACCAGCTTTACTTTGCAGCCAATAAAATATAAGATTTACTTCCAGAGCAATATAGCTAGGAAAATTTTAAGAGAGAAAAAATCTACTACAAGCCAGAAAGCTTTAACAGGACAGCAGTAGATACCATTAATGCCCTTGAAAGATCATCCCTTTTCACCTCAACATCCTCTTCAGCTTTTGGCTGGAAATGCAAAGAAATAAAATAATGCATATCAGAAATCAATAAATGCAGAACCATAATAATATAAAGAATGAGTAACAGAATAAGATCAAATTCATTTCACATTCACAAGTAGAGCAACAGGAAAGGGCATTTAATAATACAACTTAAGATTCTGCATCAAGGCTCTTAAGTTATTGATGGTTCCAAAACACCAAAAACAAAATCCAAAATTGAAGTTTCTTATTTTCTTTCATAAATTTACGTTCAGGAAACCTCCTCCACTGCACCCAACATGGGCTCAAATCTGTCATTATCCCAAAAAGGCCACTGACACTTTGCTTTATCTGTTAACCCATGCCAGTGCCCATAATGAAATGAACCCCATGAGCTACATTACTTCCTTTCCCCACTGGTTATGCTTATGGATTTATATCGAACACAGTTTCAGAATACCATCTGTTCTCCACAAATTTCCAGAAACTAATTCCACTTTCAAATTATCCCAAAGTTTGATGGACAACAGACCTTAACACAGTAGTATGACTCAAATTGATGTTTTCGTTATAAACATCTGATAAGTTTCATTGTTTAACTTAACTTCTGCAATAACTGCAATTGAACCAAAAGCGAAAGTTAAATATCTGGCAATCAATTGTCAAGTGTTTCAAGCATTTCCAGCTTCCAAAAGTTTTCACGACTTGATTCCAAAGGATCTAAAATGCCATGCAAGTTGACTGAATTCCCTGCTCCTAGTTTCCCTTCTCACTGTATAGCAAATCTCTTGTTATTTATAATTTTTTTTTTTTTTGGGTTCAGTGGCAAGCAGTAGTCCTCCCTCACAGAACACAACCTCCTCCCCAACAATTATAGTGCAGTTGAATTGAGAAAATTTTACCAACTATGGCAGTACTTTGTAGGCATCTTAAAGCTTAAACATCAATATCCTTTCCAAGTTGATTTATTATTAACAAGAGATGGGTTTTTTTTCTTTTTTGAAAACTTGAGCATCAAATTCATAGACATGTAGAAATACATGTTAGACTTTAGCATAATTCAAAGTGTTGGTAAGAAATAGTAGTTGAACTGCTGAAGCTATTAGATATTCTTGTTGTGGTGCAGGAACCAGATGATAAAGCAATCACATTCTACAATTTTATTTTATTTTTGAAAGTGTCTTAAGACCAGCATTGGTTACCGATGGAAACAACATGAATTAGAGATCATATCCAAATAAAACCATGCTTAGCATCGTTACAAGATTTAGAACTATGATCTTATGCATCAACATAACCTTATTGGCAAATGTATGATTGACTGCAAGTAAAATGGGTGTACTCACAAACACTAACATTTGGCTGAACCAAAAACTAATAAAATATCCAATACAGCAAATAACTACTACAGGCATCTCATCCAGCACTAAGAGAACAAGTATGGCTACATAAGAAAAGATGAAGGCACTTTCTACAAATCTAATACATGAGGCCTCTGAAACCTCTCAAAATAAAGATTCTGTGTCATGAAAAAAAAAAGTTGTCGAGGTAGACAATAGACCAGAGAATTTAACTAGATGGTAAACTCCCTATACTTCAAGCGGTCACTTAAGCACCCCCATGAAAAGAAAAAAGAGTTTACGACATCCAAGTAAAACAAAAAATAAGCCTAAGACATGCATCACTTGTCATTTAAAAGGCAAGGTCCAAAAAGGCTCCTTGAATATCATGTATATACATGTAGACACAATGCAAAACCTGAGACTCTTAATAAGGCAGCTGCAGAAGGGAAAAAAAACTAGATAAGTGAAAAGCAATCATATCCAGACAACTGGTCCATACAAAAGAGTGATTGGTATATGAAGCTTACATGTGTAAAATGAATGGGAAAGTAACTGCTCAAAATGCCAAATAGATCGCTAGCAAAACTTTCTATGGGACCACAAGGATCAGGAAACACTTGCACTAGAACCTCCATGATGTGAAATGCTAGCATTAGGCATTGAGGATCCTTTTCTCCATCAATAGCTTCACAAATTCCATAAATAAGATCATCACCCTAGAATCACAATCAACAATGTGATCATATCAAAACATGAAAAGTACAAGACATTGTAAAAAACAAAATCAATTACAACACTAGGTGACAGACACCAGGTGGTGTTTGTATGTGCTTGTAGGTATGAATTTATAGAGACCTATCCCTCAGCACTTTCGCACAAAGTTGGTGCTATCAAGACTAACTTTGTGTTTGCAAACATAAGGTTTTCGTAATTGCATAAAGATGGCTACTGACCAGTAGCTTAAAAGATTTTGATAGAGCTAGAAACAACTCAAGTAAGCTAACATTTAGGATAATACGAGGATCTACTCTGCCAATCATATTTTAATTGACAACATACCCAAAATTTCAAATAAATATCGTTCAATAAGATCAGTGGGTTGCATCTAAAGTGTTAATGTATGGATCATAATAACTATGAATTTCACAGGTACAACTAACATTGATTTAAGCAAGCAAATGGATTCCATGGTTATGTTTCATCATGAGCAATATCCTAAATAACCTTGTGCTGCTTATATAAAAATCATTTTGAACCCAGCAAAACCCTTGTTCAGCTTCTCATATTTTTCTACATCATAGAAAAAGTTATTCCCAGTTACAACTACATCAAAATAGGTCATAAGAGGGGAAATGGGAGACAATACTACTCTTCAATTCTTTCATGAAACAGGTCATGGGACAAAAACCTGAAGTAGACATTTCCCAGAACATCACCATTCCACCAAGCAACAACCACTGATAAATAACAATGACAAAAGGCCATTGTTCGGGAGACAAAATTTGGCATCTCCCCTATTACACAATTTTTTGTTTCATTGCACAATTAAGATACAAGCTTGAACCTAGTTCCAAGTTTGGCTGAGGTTGAATCCACTTTTATTCTTTCTCTTTTCTAACTTTTTCGAGTCATTCACTTGAAACTGGAAGGTATGAGTTAAGGGAAAGTGAGACTGAAGAGATACCAGAGAAGCAACAGCGTGGGGATAGTATTCTAGCAGACATTCCATAAGTTCAAAGCAAAGCTGCAAGAAGAATTTAATGGTAAGTTCTAAAGTTGAAATTTCACAAAGAAATTACTAAAAAAATTGGAGAGGAAAACCAGGGTGCAAAGTTAATCCAGACAGAAAGCTGTTGTAACTTCTGGAAGAGTTGGAATTAGAATTACATGTGTAGACAATCCTACCTTCCTGTCATGTTGTCCTAAAGACTGAACCTGCAAGTTTTGCAAAAAAGACTCTGCAACTCCTTTAGCATCACTGCTAGTGACCATACCACCACTTTTCCTTTTCACCAATGCCAAACAACCAACAAGTGCACCACGTAAAGCTCTCCAATCTGCCTGATATAAGGATAATATCATCTTTATAATTTTGATGCAATATAATAAAGAATATAGCTAATCACTACCTGGCCAAAATAAAAAGAATGAAAAAAGGATTAGATTGTTGAAACCCATACTAATCAGTACTCATAGTAATGAGCGTGAGCATGGACCATCAAATAGGTTTCAAAGTCTAATCTGGACTTTATGGATGAAAAGAGAAGCGAGGCCATAACAAAGAATGCATTAACAGGACCTAAATATATGGCAAGGACATAGTAAGTAAAATAAACCACCAATTCAGCATTTCATAACCTCCTAAAGACCTGGTAATCACTACAATTTAGAAAACTGTAGTCTATAACTGAGCTTTAAAGCCCATTACATAGGGATGACTCTAGCATCCACTCTATCTATTGATATAAAGCTATTTTAAGGAAGTGTAGTACAGTTACCTACAGTACTCTTCCATTAGTAACTCAACTCAAACGCTACTTTACCTTCAGCCAGAAGGAAATTCAATCCTCCTAACCAGAAGAAAGAAGGGAAAACTCCTAGCTTAAGAGCTCAAAGCTGTGGACTGCCCAGCTTTCCTTCTAGCCAATGCCATTTCAAGCTTCCCCCTTTTCTGAAAAAGTGTGGTTCTTACAATCCCGGCTTTTGAGTGCGTACCCAGAGCATATACCAAATTGGATCTATTCTTTCTATTCATATGTGTACCATAATTGAATCCTTGTAAGGAAACGATGATTGAGTTCTCTCTAGAATTGTAATCAGTAACCATACCAGCATAAACAAATATTCCTAAAAAAAATAAATGACTAAAAGGATTTTGTATTGCACCAATAATCCAGCATTTGTGCTTGCAGACATCTTTCACTGGAATGACTCCATCCTTACCACATTGAAACTCAAAGAAAGGCTTCAAAGTAAAACCAAGACTCATCAGGAAGGAGAATCTAAACATAGAAAAAACGAGTCCAACAAAACCTATCCAACTTTATAGGAGGAACACGGAACCAATCACATGGCAACATAGGTAAGAATGTTTCCAGAATAAGCAAACCTTAGAAATACTTCATTTGACTTGTTCTTTAAATGTGCATAATCTCATGTATTCTCTAATGGATTCCCAGATCACCAGTCAAGTGTATTGTTACAATGGACAAGACTTTGTGCAATATAGTGGAACCAAGAAGAAATTTCTTCATGCATAGTATCAAAGGTGTGCAGCTAATTTTACAGGGTAAAATGAAACAAAACAGCAGATAAGCCATAAACACCAGAAACACCTAAATAACATAAAGTTAAATTATTATATATTGCAGCCTCTTCCATGTGATAAGCCATAAACACCAGAAACACCTAAATAACATAAAGTTAAATTATTATATATTGCAGCCTCTTCCATGTACATGTATATGCATTGCAAAATGACAAACTCACCAGTCGCTCTTTGAAGAAAGACATCAAGCTATGAATAGTAGCAGCATCCAGCGGCTTTGATGAAAGACATTTAAGTGCTTCTCCAAGCAGAAGGACGCCTGATACAGTTAAAAAAAAAAATTCCAAGAGCTTCTCAGAGTATGGTGTTTCAAAAAAAAATTAAATAAATAAACAAGAGGATAGCAAAATTTTTACCAGCATGCTTGAATTAGTTTAAAATTACCTATCGAAAAACAATCACAAAATGTTTACCCCATAATGCCGTAAACATGCTCCAAAATGAAAAAATTGTCCCCACATTATAACCATATACCATATAATTTGCTTAAGAACCATTTTTCAGAAAGGATTGGTACTCATCATTTATTTGCACATTAATCAACATAAGCAAACATAAAGTATTACAGTAACAAAAAGTACCTCGTGCACGGATTATGCTATCTGTTGTAGTCAGATACATCTCCATCTCCCTAACCTAAGCATAGCACAAGCATCAATACAATAGTTCACCGAACGACCATAACTAAGAAAAACATTGTAAGAAAAAAAAAAGTGAATTATACCAGTGATGATATAGTTACTACATCATTCTTCACGAAGGAAACTATTGCATCCAAACTTGCAGCCTGCACTTAAGACACAAATTATTAATTAAATACATTACAAACAAAACCAAAACTATTCTAAATTTGGAAAAATATCTGATTTTTTTTTGTTTTTTACATTTTGTTTTTTAAATATTCAACAATAATTGAGAAATTAAGCTTTCTATGAATATATGGTGCAGCCAGTTGAAGAGTTTAAAAGGCTAAAAAATGAAGAGGTAAAAATTCAAAACTGAGGAGCTTGTGCGGTTAAGAGTAGAGTAGGCCTTGAACCTGCTGAGTAGAGGAGCATGATGAGTCAACAAAAGATTCAATATGCTGAGTCAGCTGACTCGGTTCTGCCATTGTTTGTGAGTGGAGAGAATTTTAGGGTTTTGGGAGCTAACAGAAAAGAAAAGAGGTTTATACCGTTTTGGTGAGTTTGAAGGAGCGACTGAGCGTTTCATTATATCACTGTTTGGCATTGCATTTTAATCATATTTTAAAAAAAAATTGAAATTTTATTTTAATTTTAAATTAATTTTTTATATATTTTTAGATAATTTTAATATATTAATATTAAAAATATATATTATTTTAATATATTTCAAAGTAAAAACAATATTTTAAAAAACAATATTTTTCACACTTCTAAATAAATTCTAATTAAAAAAGTTTAACAATATTTTTCTATAAATTTTATCTATATTATTTTTCCACAAGTTAATATATATATATATATATATATATATATGTGTGTGTGTGTGTATAATTTTATAATACATTTTTAAAAATAAAATTATTTAAACTTAAAATTTACACAAATTCACACGATTTTATACTTATTTAATTCTAATTAAAAAAAGTTTAACAATATTTTTCTATAAGTTTTATCTATATTTTTTTAAGTTTTTTATTTTTCCATCAAGCTCTGTTACAATAAATGTCACAAGTTAATATATATATATATATATATATATATATATATATACTTTATCATTTAAAAATTCAAGTTATTAAATAGAATTTCAAAATATAATTTATATAATTTTATAATTCATTTTCTTAAAAAAAAATTATTTAAACTTAAAATTTGCACGAATTCACATGATTTTATACTTATTTTTTATTAAATAAAATAAGGATGGTCCACCCTACAGATTTAATGATATAGTCGAAAAATATTTATCCTCTTAATATTTTTTTATAATTTAAAAAATTTGCTCAATCCATAGCAAAGAGCAGTTTAATGGACTAGTTTAAAATAAATTAAGTCCTTAAGAAATTAATTATCTCTTTTATTTTATTTTTTTCACCAACAAGTCATGATAATGTTTTGACATTCAACCCAAATTTAACGAGAGTAACATCTAAAATCGCTTATATAATAGTCCAATTTAATTAACAGGTCAAGGTCAAGATTGTAATGGGGTGTGGTTGTGGTTGCTTTTTAAAGTATTTTTCATTTAGAAATGTATCAAAATAATATTTTTTTTATTTTTAAAAAATTATTTTTAAAATCAGTGCATCAAAATGATCTAAAAATACCAAAAAAAATATTAATTTGAAGCAAATAAAAAAATAAAATTTTTTTTTTTCAAAAGCACTTTTAAAATGCAAAAACAAACAGGTCTAACTAATCTTAAATAGTTTTAGGATGCCAACAATGAATTGATATGGTAGTAAGTGAACTCCTCATAGAACACTCATTCATATCGTAGTTTGCAGTTTGTAATGTATATGCATCTCCACACATGATCCAAGCTATCCTAAAAAATACCTTAAGCTTCAGCCCTAATATAAGTGTAACGGGGTTAAGAGTGTGTTTGGTATTGAGGTTGCTATTGTGGTTGTGGTTTTAAAAAAGTTGTTTTATAAAAAGTACTTTTAGTTAAGGTTAGTTTGGAAAAATATATGTTTAGGTAAAACTGTGGTTGAAATTGAGGTTGAACAAAAAGTAGTTTAATGTATTTGGTTAAAAAAATGCTTTTCAAATTGAGGTTATAAAATAATTAAAATATATATATATATATTAATATTAATAATTTTTAATTTGAATATTGTAGATTTAACTATTGTTATTATATCATGAAATAAATAATATTGATATCTATTATTTTTTATTATTTCATTAAAATATGTGCAATATCATCACATACGAAATTTAATAACAAAAAATTTAGTTTTGATATATATATATATATATAAACTGGTTTAAAGTTATTTTTCACTATTATTAATGAAGAAAAATTTGACAAAAAAATGTTTTGTAACATTTATAAAAACTTGGTTGAACGGAATAGGATTGTGGTTAAAAAAATTGATAAAATGAGTCTAATTTCGGGCATTCTTCTTTATATATATTAATCACAAAATTACAATTTGCAATACTATATTTTTTTGACAGTGGATGAGGCCGTTTGAATTGATTTGCTGGGAGAGGAGTAATTAATTATCCAACGGTTTTTTTTTTAGGAGTTTAAAATTTGTTGACAGTGTTGGTGAATGACAAAAGTTGAGGTTGCTGCAAGTTAGAAGCAGGTATTGCTAGCTTTTTGCTAACCACAGGTTCGGCCATTATAATGATGGGTCCCACCAATTTCAACCTACGTTTTAAACATAACCAAACAGATATATATTGTGGTTTGACTGCACCTCAGTTCCTGCCGCATCACCAAACGGCCTCTATGTCAGGTATCACAGCAGTTTAAGACTAAAATGTATTGTAACCCAAATCCTAAGACCATGCCGAATAGTCATGGGCTAAACAGCCATGCGAGAAGTTTAAGCCATGCAAGTTTGCAACCACCCTCCCATAGATGATTTAGGAAAGATACCACCTTCACCGCCCTTTCCTCTCAACGGAATTATCATCCACTATTAATCAAATAGGTTGGGGTTTTTATCAAATTTATTAAAATTGTGTCCGTCTATGAATTGACTCAAGATTTGAATTATGATTCGAAGGGTTATTTTAAATTTAAAAAAATATTATATAACATCATTTTAAAGAGAAAAAAATCAACTTTGAATTAATTTTTTTTAACCTAACTTAAAGTAAGAGTTAGATTGACTTGACGAACTCAACGAGTTTAATAACTATAATTTTTATTAATCAATTGTGTAATGGGTTTTCTTTTTGTTTCCTAATGCTATTAAGCATATTTAATAAACATATTATTTTAATATGTTGTTTTTATTCATGTTTTAGTTCTTTCTTTTCATTTTTTACATGATGTCATTAATTTTCTTGAAAATCTATATTTGGAGCTCATCGAAATTTGGGGTTCTCGTTTTTTCTTCTCTCTCCTCTTAATATTAGGTATCCAAGGAAAACACAATATGAAAGGTTAGTTTTCTTTTAATTTGTCGATCTTGGTGAGATGAATTTTCTTCTTTTTCAAATTGTTGATCTTGGTGTATACAAGTTCCATTCGATGGGGAAGTTTACCTTGGGTGTTATTTCACCTTAAAATTACCTGAAAACACAAATTGGATATCGAGAAATTTTTGGATTTCAGGTTAGTTTTTTTTCATTTTTGGATCAATTTTTGGTTGTTTTAAGAAATAAACGATTTTACTTAGGTCTATAGGTTGTTTTCTATGAGTTTTTTTACATAAAAAACGGGTTGGAAAATGGATTTTTTTGGGTTTAAAACTGCTGCCTTGATTTTCTAGCGACCTTTTGGTCCCTAGATTATGGGCCTACAACTGCAGCCTTAGACGACATGTTTTCTGAAGGAAAAGATGATGTGTTGTCTATGGGGTTTAAAAGAAAAGAATGAGGGCGGACGAAACTAACAATTAAAAAAAAGGTGTGGTGCCTAACCTATTTGTTTTTTTTAATATATTTTCTAAAGTTATTAAGCCGACCTGGGACCGGATTCACAATAAAATTTTGTTTTTTAATAAAAAAAATCAAAATGACATCATTTTTAGTTTATTTTTGTAAAAATTCAACAAGTTTTGTATTAGGTTTTGAGTGGGTTTTAGTCGAGATGGAAAGGTCATGAGTCAACTCGAGCTTTTGAGAGAGTTGTATCGGGTTAGTTCTCCCCTTTTATTAAATCCGATCTGGCCTAAGCCTTGGGTCACCCGGGGACATCGGTCAGCCCACCAGGGTGGCCCAAGTTTTATAGCGGTGGCATTTTCAACCCTTTAGACTTGAAAATAATATATTATTTCATCCTTTATTTGGTATTTAAATGTCTTATGTTGTTACTTAAAAGAAAAGCCTTTTTATCAAATTTTAAAAATATTAGGCATGCTTTTTATTTTAGTCATGTAAGCCACCCCAATTTTTCCTTCTTTTTTTTGTTGTTGTTTTGTATGAGAGAAAAAAACTCATGCACTGGTTGGGGTATAGTTAAATGAAAAAAAAATTTGGAGATAAAAATTTGTTAATTTTGGTTGGGTGCATCCCCTAGAGGATATGCCATGTTTGCCCAAGATTAATTAGGGTGTTTTTTTGTTCTTATTTTAATTTAATACTTTTACTTTCAATTCCATCACTTGACATTAAGTTAGTTAAGAATTGGGCATTGTAATTTATTTTGGTTTGATATTTGTAAGTTTATCACGATCTCAACATACACGCCCCAATATTTAGTTGGTCTCTTAACTAGCATTGATTATTCTCAACTTAGTAGTTTATTTTCTTTCTAAAATGCCTCATTTTCTCACCAAATTAACCAATACTTACTTCTCATTTCTTAATTCTATTTTTCATGAAATAAAAAATAAAATAAATTGGAAAATAACATAATTGGTAAAAGAATAAGTTATAAATAAATTTTAAAAATATAGTTTTTGAAACAAATTTAAGAAATAGGTTATAATTCACTCGAATGCAAAATATGTGAAGAATTCATTGGTCCAAACCATCGACAAAAAAAGAAAAAAGAAAAAGTAAAATGGTGTTTTACTACACAAAAAGACTCAATTGTACATATTATTCATTATGAGTTAAAATGGTGTTGTTTTAAGCCTTTAAGCATGAAACAATGTGATAAAATTAAATTTGATGGGCCAAAAAAAAAAACCCAAGAGACAAAAAAAAACATCCATGTGGACTCGGACGTGGTAGCTCGAGCCTATATTGGGCATACACTCAGGTTGGGCATGTTGTCATGCCTAGTTAATGTTGGGCATGCTGCCTATTGGAATAACCCAATTTTGGATTCTCCGAAATTTTCTTGTATTTATTTTATTGTTATTTTTATTCATAAAATCCAAAAATAAGGACCATTGAAATTGAATTGTTTGTAGGGCCTCAAATGTTTTTAATAACCCTAAAAGTGATTGA
>Ga0307515_10004549_pt1 | contig 28593 bp, 24 predicted proteins | sample 17_EM_MG_FD_194513 | JGI IMG/M metagenome (GOLD analysis project Ga0307515, IMG submission 194513) | Populus trichocarpa ectomycorrhiza microbial communities from riparian zone in the Pacific Northwest, United States - 17_EM | ecosystem: Host-associated > Plants > Roots > Unclassified | place... | reverse complement strand
GCTGGGCGATTGGGTTTTCGACAATCTTGCGGGTCTTGCAAAGCGTCATCCGCTATCGACATTCGTTTCATCCGGCCATGGCTCCGGCGGTGTTCTCGTCGGCCCGGATCCAGACGACGGCGACGGAACCGCTTTGCCGATGATCGACTACGAGCAGGCTTTGCCGGACGATATCCGCGAGCGCTACACGCCGCTGTCCGGTTCTTTCCTCGATCGTGGCAGTGCCATGATGCACGGCGCGACCCATCAGGCACGACAGATGTTCTGGATGCAACAGGCTGAACCAGAGGCCTTTTCCAGGGCGCGCTGGTTCCTCGGCGTGCCTCAATACTGGGCATGGCGGCTTTCGGGTGTTGCGGTCTCGGAGGCAACCGTTCTGGGTGCGCAGTCGCATCTGTGGAACGTCGCGGAAAAACACTGGTCGCCGATTGTCGGCTTGCAGGGCTGGGGAAAGCTGTTGCCGCCTTTCGCCAAGGCGTGGGAGGTGGTCGGCACCATCCGCCCGGCTCTTGCCAGGAGGTATGGCTTGCCGAACAACCTAAAGGTTCTGGCCGGAATCCACGACAGCAGCGCCAATTTCTATCGCTACCAGGCGGCCGGATTCGATGATGCGACGGTGGTGTCGACTGGTACCTGGATCGTTGCCCTCAGCGGCAGGACGCCGCTTTCAAGGTTGGACGAATATCGGGGCATGACCTGTAACAGCGATGTTCATGGCAAGCCCGTCGGCGGTGCGCTGACCATGGGCGGGCGCGAATTCACCCATGTCGCCGGTCGTGATGACGCGCATCTCAATGCCGACGCCATGCTTGTCAGCCGGATGATCGGGCAGGGCACCATGGCACTGCCGTCCTTCGGCGATGACGACGGGTTGTTTCCCGGCCGTGCCGGCAAGGGGCAGATCACCGGTCGCACGCCTGTGGATGCGGCCGAGCGCAAGGCCCTGGCGGTTCTCTATACGGCGCTGCTGACGGTCGAATGCCTTGATGCCCTGGACAGCCGCGGCCGGGTTATCCTCGACGGCAGCTTCCTGCGCGATCCGCTTTATGCGGCGCTGGTCGCAGCGTTGCGGCCGCAGGGCGATACGGTTGCCAATCTGGATGCCTATGGCGTCGCAGCCGGCACGGCGCTTCTCGCCAGCCACGGAGCCCGGTCTGCCCGCGCGGCGATCGCTCTGGAGAAGCCGCCGGTTTTCCATCATCCACTGGGCGAGCTTGCCGCCTATGCCCAACGCTGGAAGGCGGAGGCAAGGCGGTCTTCAACAACGAGTTTCACTTCACTTCATGAAAGGTCCATCACATGAGCGACATACATACCGACATGGCGGCGCTGCGCCGGGAAATGGTCGATATCTGCCGCCGGATGAATTCGAGCGGCATCAATCAGGGAACGGCGGGAAACCTATCCGTGCGTACCAGCACCGGATTTCTCATCACGCCGTCGTCTCTTCCTTACGACACCATGACGCCCGATGATTTGGTGGAGATGGATTTCGACGGCACCTATGTCGGGCGCAGGCCATCGTCCGAATGGCGCTTCCACCGCGATATTCTGAAGAACCGAACCGATATCGACGTCGTGCTGCATTGCCATTCGATCTACGCGACGACGCTCGCCTGCCATCACAAGACAATCCCGAGTTTCCACTACATGACCGGGATTGCCGGAGGAACGACGATCCGCTGCGCTGAATATGCCACGTTCGGCACACAGGCTCTGTCTGATCATGCGCTGGTGGCACTCAAGGATCGGCTTGCCTGCCTGCTCGGCCAGCACGGCCAGATCTCGCTCGGCAAGACATTGGAATCGGCGCTTTGGCTGGCAATCGAGATCGAAACCCTTTCGCGCATGTATGTGCAGGCCCTGACGCTGGGCGAACCGCCGGTGCTGCCCGACGATGAAATGGCCCGGGTGATCGAGCAGATGCGCAAGATGAGCTACGGCCATGCGCCGGACGCGGAGGGGATCAATGACGTTGCCCGGCCACGCACAGCCGCGTCCTGAAACCGGGGACCATCATGAGGCTGCTATTCCGGCAGCCTGCCGGGATGATCAGCCTGCGGTGTCGAAGGATTTTTCGAGGTTTTCCCAGTTTTCGTCCATCGCATAGGCGGGCGAAATGAACGGGATGCTCAGATGCCCGAACCGGATGGATAGCTGCCTTTCGGCCGTGTCTTCGTTGACCTTGGAAATCTGGTGCAGGTAGATTGCAGAGGCAAGGCCTGTTCGATCCGCGCCCGATAGGCAGTGGATGAGGATGGGCTTAGGCGCGTCGCGTAGGAGCGCGACGAGCTTTTGCGATTCCTCCAGCGTCAGCTGCTGACGTGCCGACATTCTGAAATCGATGTGGTTGACACCGAGAGCGGCGGCAGCGGCGACTTCGTCCCTGTACCACGCTGCGTCTTCACTGCTGCCGCGCAGATTGACGATGGTCTTGATGCCATAGCGCTGTGTGTAGTCAGCGACCTGAGAAGCCGTCGGCTGGTTGGAGCGGTATAGCTCGCCCGGAACGACCGCGTAAAAATTGCCGGTCGCCTGAATGGCCAGGAAATAGGCCCCAAACGCCACCGCCGCCGCGAAGGCCGTCAGGCCGCCAAATTTCAAAGCCCTGATTATCATATACGTGACCTCTTTTGCTGAGGCCAAACTGGGTGACTTTGCTGACAACCACATGAACGCCATGCGACTGAATCAAGAAACTTTGTTTGAGGGCTGCCCCGGACCTGAACGGCCAGGAAAGGATGACAGTCGTGCCTTTGGTCCGCCGCCGTCGAGAAGTTTATGAAATATATTTCATAGCATGAATTATATTGACAGTACTGCGCCGTTGCGGTTATCTGCCCATACCGGATTTCGAGGAGGAACTCCGGTCTTCATTGGATCATCGGTCGCCTGTCGAGGCGCCACCGGACATTTGGGAGGGGCTTCGGCCTCAAGGAGGAATCTTGCGCAATTTTCTAAGCACGACCGCATTGGCGGTCCTTGCATCGACGCTTTTTGCCGGCGTTGCCGCTGCTGAAACGGACAATCCGTTTCGCTGCAAGCCGGGCGAAAAATACGTCATGAATGTCATGGTTTCGGGCGTCGAATACTGGTTCCCGGTCTATGAAATGTTCAAGCAGGCGGGCCAGCAGCTCGGCTGCGAGACGGCCTATACCGGCACGCCGGAATATGACGTCAACAAGCAGATCGCCACCTTCGACCAGGCGCTGGCCCAGAACCCGGCCGGCATCCTCGTCCATCCGATGAACTCCGATCCGTTCATCGAGCCGATCAACCGGGCGATCGATCAGGGCACGGCCGTCGTCACTTTCGCAGCCGATGCGCCGCTCTCCAAGCGCATCTCGTTCATCACCTCGGACAATACCCGCGAAGGCACCTATGCCGCCGATGCGATTGCCGAAAAAATGGGTGGCAAGGGCGAATATGCTGTTCTGGAAAACCCGGGTCAGGACAACCACGACAAGCGCATCGCCGCGTTTATCGCCCGTATGGAGGCAAAATACCCGGATATGAAGCTGGTCGGACGCGCTGCTTCCAACCAGGATCCGAACAAGGCCTATCAGGGCCTGATGAGCCTGGTACAGGCGCATCCGAACCTTGGCGCCGTATTCATGCCGGAAGCCAATTCGGCCATCGGCGCTTCGCAGGCCAACAAGGAAAGCGGCGGCAAGATTCTGGTGATGTGCGCCGACGTCAACGCCAACATTCTCGACATGATCAAGGCTGGCGAAGTGTTCGGCTCGATCAACCCGAACCAGGGCATGCAGGGCTATATGGGCTTCATGCTCCTGTGGCTTGCCAAGCATCCGGAACTGATCGACCCGATGAACGATGCCAAGCGCGCCGGCTTCAACCCGATGAGCATTCCCTTCGTCGACAACGGCCTGTCGATCGTTACCGCTGACAATGCCGACGACTTCTACTGGGACAAGTACCTGAAGCGGCGGGGCACCAAGGGTATCGAGGAGTAACTTTTGTGCCGGCTGTCCGGGGTGTTCAGCCCGGACAGCCACCGCAAGCGTGAGGAGGAGACTGTCATGGCGTCGGTGCCGGTTCTGGAAATCCGCAATGTCAGCAAGCACTTCGGTGCGGTCAAGGCGTTGACAGATGTGAACTTCAGCCTGGAGAAGGGCGAGGTTCACGCGCTTTGCGGCGAAAACGGCGCGGGCAAGTCGACGCTGATGAATATCATTGCCGGGGTGTTGCAGCCGACCGAGGGCGAGGTGCTCGTCGATGGTGCTGTGGTCAAGGTGACCTCGCCGGCCGTGGCACAATCGCTGGGGCTTGGTCTTGTGCATCAGGAAATCGCCCTCTGCCCCGATGCGACGGTGGCGGAAAACATGTTCATGGCGGCAACCAACCGCCGCCGCTCGCCTTTCATGAACTATGGCAGGCTGGAGCGGGATGCGCAGGCCGTGATGAACCGGCTGGCGCCAATCGACGTGCGCCGCAAGGTCGCCGAACTGCCGATTTCCAGCCAGCAGCTGGTCGAGATCGCCAAGGCGCTGACGCTCGATTGCCGCGTACTGATCTTCGACGAACCGACTGCGGCGCTGACGGAATCCGAAACCCAGGTGCTGTTCGGGATCATCCGTGATCTGAAGGCGCAGGGTATTTCGATCATCTATATCAGCCATCGCATGGCCGAGATCTTCAGCCTGTGCGACCGCGTGACGGTGTTTCGCGATGGACGCTATGTCTCGACCGAGAAGGTTTCCGACCTGACGCCGGACGACGTGGTGCGCCGTATGGTCGGGCGGGAGATCACCCAGCTCTATCCGGAAAAGCAGGCGCTGGCGGAGCGCACCGACGAGACCATTCTCAGCGTCCGCGATCTCGGCGATGGCAACCGCTTCAGGGACGTGAGCTTTGAATTGCGCCAGGGCGAAATTCTCGGCGTCGGCGGGCTGATCGGCTCGGGCCGCACCGAAATTGCCGAGGGTATTTGCGGATTGCGTCCGGTGGTGCGAGGCGAGGTGCAACTGCATGGGCAGCGGTTGCGGGCTCGGTCCTATGCGCAGGCCGTGCAGGCGGGCGTCGTCTATCTTTCGGAGGACCGCAAGGGTTCCGGCGTTTTCCTGGAATTGTCCATCGCCCAGAATATTGCTGTTCTCGATCTGAAGTCGCTGACCGGGCCACTCGGCCTGTTGAATTCCAAGGCGGAAGCCGATCGCGCCCGGGATTTGACGAAGCGGCTCGGGGTGCGGATGGGCGGCATCGACATGCCGGTCTCGTCGCTGTCGGGCGGCAACCAGCAGAAGGTAGCGATCGCCAAGCAGTTGGCGGTCAATCCCAAGGTCATTCTGATGGACGAGCCGACGCGCGGCATTGATGTCGGCGCCAAATCGGAAATCCACCGGTTGCTGCGCGATCTCGCGCGTTCCGGTATCGGCATCGTCGTCATCTCGTCGGAACTGCCGGAATTGCTCGGTCTCTGCGATCGGGTTCTGGTGATCCGCGAGGGCACGGTTGCAGGCGAGGTCGAGGGTGCGACGATGACGGAAGAGGCGATCATGCGTCTCGCGTCCGGTATCGGTGGTCACAACAATTCGAAGGCATCAGAGCATGCCGCGTAAAGAAGAAGCAGGGGCAGGAGACACGGTCATGGCGGACGCTATAGCGACAACGACACATCAGGCACGCGCGCCCGGCTGGAAACGGCTGGGGACGATGCGCGAGGCGGGGCTGATCGCAATCATCCTGGCGCTCTGCATCGCCATGAGCTTTGCCTCGCCGCATTTTCTGACGCTCGGCAACTTCCGGGCGATGCTGATGTCGTTCTCGGTGGAAGGCATCGTCGTCGTCGGCATGACCATCCTGTTGATCGTCGGCGGCATCGACCTGTCGGTCGGCTCGGTCGTGTGTTTTTCGATGGTGCTGTCCGGATCGCTGTTCCTGATGGGGCTCGACCCGTGGAGCGCTTCGCTGATCGGCATCATTGCCAGCGGCCTGATCGGCTGCGTCATGGGTTTCTTCGTGACGGTGGTGGGATTGAACCACTTCATTACGTCGCTTGCGGCGATGGTGATCGTTCGCGGCATCTGCCTGATCATCACCAAGGGTACGCCGCTGTCGCTGTTCACCTTGCCGCCATCGTTCAAGGCGGTCGGGCAGGGCACGTTCCATGGCGTTCCCTATGTGATCCTGATCTTTGTTGCCGTCGTCATGCTGTTCGACTTCCTGCTGCGCCGGGCAACCGCCTTCCGCAAGGTGTTTTACACCGGCAGCAACGAGAAGGCGGCGCTCTATTCCGGCATCAAGACCAACCAGGTGAAGTTCTGGGTGACGGTGCTCTGCGCCACGCTCTCCGGTGTTGCCGGCGTCATCTACATGTCCCGCTTCGGCGCGGCGACACCCACCTTCGGTGTCGGCATGGAGCTCAACATCATCGCAGCCGCGGTGATCGGCGGAGCCTCGCTGAATGGCGGTTCCGGCACGATCCTCGGTGCAATTCTTGGTATCGCTCTGCTCTCTGTCGTGACAAGCTCGCTGATCCTGCTTGATGTCTCCGTCTATTGGCAGGACATGATCAAAGGTTGCATTCTGCTCGCTGCCGTCTCGATCGACCATTTCCTGCACAAGCGGAAGGCTGCCTGATATGCCAATAGCCAAGCTCAAACCCGCAAACGCGCCGCGTGAGGAAATCGTCATCGCCCGGCAGATGCACCAGGCCCTGGTCCTGCATTTTCTCGAAGGGTTGACCCAGGCTCAGATCGCCGATCAGCTCGGTATCTCGCACGCCACCGTCAACCGGCTGATCAAGCGCGGCCGCCAGCTTGGCCTCGTCGAGATCAAGATCAAGTCGCCGGTCGAGCCGCTGGTCGACATGGAGGAACAGCTTCTGGCGCTCGGCGGTATCAGCCGCGCCGTAGTGGTGCCGACCGTGTCCGACAATCCGCAGACCGCACTTCAGGCCGTTGGCGAAGCGGCGGCCCGGCTGTTGCTGGAGGAGATCATCGACGGCGACACGATCTGCATTACCGGTGGCAAAGGCGTCAGCGCCGTGGTTGCCGGCCTGCAGGCACAGCGGCGCTTCGATGTCGATGTGATCCCGGCCACCGGCTGCGTCCAGGGCAAGCACTATACCGACGTGAACCATGTCTCGACGCTGATGGCCGACCGGCTCGGCGGGCGCTCCTATCAGATCCACGCGCCGCTGTTTGCCGATAGTGCCGCTGAACGGAGCATGCTGATCAACATGCGCTCCGTGGCCGACGTATTTCAGCGGGCGCGCGAGGCAAAGATCGCGGTGGTCGGCATCGGTTCGATCCTGTCGGACGACTCGAGTTATTACGACCTGCATCCGTCATCGAGCACCGATCGTGCGGCAATCGAGCGTTCGGGCGCGTCCTGCGAACTGCTGGCGCATCTGCTCGATGCTCGCGGTCAGATCTGCGACTACAGCCTCAACCGGTCTCGCTGACCCTGCCCGAATTCGCCTCGATCCCCACCAAGATCGGTGTGGCGAGCGGGCCGAACAAGGCGGGACCGATCCTCAGCGTGTTGCGCGGCAAGCATCTGGATACGCTGGTGACCGACGAGGCGACGGGGGCGCGCGTGTTGGCACTGGCGAATGGCGAAGGAAAATGGGCATGAGCGGGCAACAATTGACACGCGAAATCGGCAAATCCGGCGTCTCCGCCTCGGCGGTCGGGCTTGGAACCTGGGCGATCGGCGGCTGGATGTGGGGCGGGACCGACGAAAGGGAATCCATTGCCGCGATCCAGGCCTCGCTTGATGCAGGCGTGACGCTGATCGATACGGCGCCGGCCTACGGGCTCGGCCGGTCCGAGGAGATCGTCGGCAAGGCCCTCGCTGGCCGTCGCGACAAGGCAGTGATCGCCACCAAATGCGGCCTTGTCTGGCACACGCAGAAGGGTCGCCATTTTTTCGATCAGGACGGCAAGCCGGTGCACCGCTATCTCGGTCGCGACGCGATCATGCATGAAGTCGAGGCAAGCCTGAAAAGGCTCGGGACCGACACTATCGACCTCTACATTACCCATTGGCAGGATCCCACGACACCGGTCGAGGAGACGATGCGGGCGCTGGAAGATTTGCGCACCTCTGGCAAGATCCGGGCGATCGGGGCAAGCAATGTCAGCCGCGACGATCTGAACGCCTATATTACTGTGGGTGGTCTCGATGCGATCCAGGAGCGGTTCAGCATGATCGATCGCGACATCGAGGTTGACCTCCTGCCGCTGACCAAGGCCAAAGACATTGCGACGCTCAGTTACTCGTCGCTGGCGCTGGGGCTGCTGTCCGGCACCATCGGTCCGGACCGAGTGTTTTCCGGTGACGACCAGCGCAAGGACAATCCTCGCTTCTCGGTCGGCAACCGACAGAAGGCGACGGCCCTTGCCGACGCCATCCGGCCAGTCGGCGAAAAACACGGCGCCAGCATCGCCCAGACGGTGATCGCCTGGACGCTGGCCCAGCCCGGCGTGACCTTCGCGCTGTGTGGTGCACGCAATCCGGCACAGGCTATCGACAATGCACGGGCCGGAACCATCCGGCTCGATGCGGATGATCTGGTCGCCATCGATACGGCCATAGCGGCGAAACTGACTGATATGGACAGGTAGCGGATCGCCATCATGAAACGTGAAGAGATATTGGACGGGCTCCGCCAGAGCCCGAAGGTGGACGTGTGTGTCATCGGCGGCGGCATCAACGGCATCAGCGTCTTCCGGGAGCTGGCGTTGCAGGGGCTGAAGGTGCTGCTTGTCGAGAAGCACGACTATTGCTCCGGTGCCAGTTCGGCCCTGTCGCGCATGGTGCATGGCGGGCTGCGCTATCTGGAAAACGGCGAGTTCAAGCTGGTGCAGGAATCGCTGGTCGAGCGCGACCGGCTGTTGCGCAACGCGCCGCATTATGTCGCGCCGCTGCCGACGACTGTGCCGGTGTTCGACATCTTTTCCGGTCTCGGTAACGGTATCGTCCGGTTTCTGGGGCTCAGCCGCCGCCCGAGCCGGCGCGGCGCCATTGCCATCAAGGCAGGCCTCAGCATCTATGATTTCCTGACGCGAAAGCGGGCGCTGATGCCGCGCCACCAGTTTCGCGGGCGCCGCGCGACGCTGACCAAATGGCCGGCGCTCAATCCGGGTATCAAGAGTTCGGCCACCTATTTCGACGCTTGGGTGAGCCATCCGGAACGGCTGGGCATCGAGTTGCTGCAGGACGGTCTCGAAGCGACATTGGGGGCCGCGGCGCTGAATTATGCGGAGCTGGGCCGCACTGAGAATGGCCAGTATCGTATCGAAGACCAGATCGGTGGCGTATCCGTGGCTGTCGAGCCGGCGCTGATCATCAACGCCACCGGCGGCTGGATCGACATTGCCAACCAAAGCTTGTTTTCGCCGCAGGCGCGCCCGGCACCGCTGATGGGCGGCACCAAGGGCTCGCATCTGATCATCGATAATACTGAACTGCGCGCAGCGCTTGCCGATCACATGATCTATTACGAGAACGAAGACGGGCGGATCTGCATCCTGTTCCCCTATCTCGGCAAGGTTCTGGTCGGTTCCACCGATATCCGGGTCGATGATCCGGAAACAGTGCGCTGTGAGGCAGACGAGCGGGATTACATCCTGCAATCGCTCGCGTTCGTGCTGCCCGATATCACCATTCGGCCGGAGGACATCGTCTTCCAGTTTTCCGGCGTGCGGCCTCTACCGGCCAGCACCGACAGCTTTACCGGCCGCATTCCGCGCGATCATTTCTGCACCGTCGTTGAACCCGGGGATGGTGGTCCGCCGGTGCTCTGCATGATCGGCGGCAAGTGGACGACGTTCCGATCGTTCGGAGAGCTGGCGGCCGATATGGCGCTGGAAAGACTCAGCAGGCAACGGCGTGTTGCGACAACCGACCGGCCGATTGGCGGCGGGCGGGCATTTCCTGCCAATGCGCCGGTCTGGCTTGCAAGCGTCGCCACAGCCAAGGGCATTTCCGGTGAGCGCATGGCTGAATTGTTTGGCCGATACGGCACCGATGCCGAAGCCGTTGCCGGTTTCATCGCTGCAGGTCCCGATGTCGTGCTACCCCATGCCGGTTACTCGGTGCGCGAGTTGCAGTTCCTGATCCGCGATGAAGCGGTGGAACATCTCGACGATCTGCTTTTGCGGCGCACGACGCTGGCCGTCTCGGGTGAACTCTCGCTCGACATGATGGACGCCGTGCTCGATCTCCTGGCGCAGGAAAAGCGCTGGACACCGGGACAGCGCGCTAGCGATCGTACCCGTTTTCTCACCCTTTTCACTGAACGCCACGGCGTCGATGAAACCATGCTTTCCGCAAGGAACGAACCAAGGAGTACAGAATGCGACACAACAGCAAAGTCCGGATGAACCGGCTGTTCGGCAATGGCCGCTGCCTCGACGTGGCGATCGATCACGGCGTCTGCAACGAACCATCCTTCCTCAACGGCCTGGAGGACATTCAGGCCGTGGTCAAGGCGCTGGTTTCTGCCGGACCGGATGCCATCCAGATGAATTACGGCCAGGCGGACCTGTTGCAGGACGTGCCCGGCAAGGACAAGCCGGCGCTGGTCATGCGCATCGACATGGGCAATCCCTATAACCGCATCCGTCACCGCGACATGTGGGCGGTGCTGCAGAACGAGGCCGAGCCGCTGATCGGCGCGCTCGAGATGGATGCGGCCTGCGTGGTCGTCAACCTGTTCATGCTGCCGGACGAGCCGGACCTGTTCCGCCAGTGCGTGCAGAACATTTCCCGGGTGCGGGCCGATTGCGACAAATACGGCATGCCGCTGATGATCGAGCCGCTGGTCATGCAGCCGGTCACGGAAAAAGGCGGCTACATGGTGGATGGCGATGCAGACAAGATCGTCACCTTGACGCGGCTTGCCCGCGAGATGGGCGCCGATATCGTCAAGGCCGACCCGACGGATAACCCGGAAGATTTCCACCGCGTCGTGGAAGCAGCACGCTGCCCGGTTCTGGTGCGCGGCGGCGGCAAGGAAGATCTGCGCGCGGTGTTTGATAAATCCGCGGCTTTGATGCGGCAGGGCGCAATGGGCATGGTCTATGGGCGCAACATCTATCAGCATGCCAATCCGAGTGCCGTGGTGCGCGGGCTGATGGCGATCATCCATGAGAACGCGAGCGGCGAACAGGCGTTTGCGGTCTATCAACAGGGGTAAGGGGCGAGTTCCTCTTCTCCCCACCGGGGAGAAGAGTCGAGCGTATGCGCGGCGATGAGGGGGCGAATTTAGAGCCTGCCGCCCCCTCATCCGGCCCTTCGGGCCACCTTCTCCCCGCTGGGGAGAAGAGGGGATCGGCGCTGGGCTTTCTGCCCGAACCGCGCAAAACTGTCAGAACCTTGGGAGGGGGCAGAATGAAACAATATCTATTGGGGCTCGACGCCGGAAACACCGTCATCAAGGCGGTGATTTTCGACCGGGCGGGCAACGAAATCGCTTATGCCTGCGAGGAGGGGCACAGCCGCATGCCGTGTCCCGGCCATGTCGAACGCGGGCTTGACGAACTGTGGGCGAATGCAAGGCAGGTCATCCGCGCCTGCATCGAAAAGGCAAAGATTCAGCCGGAGGAGATCGGCGCGATCGGGTGCGCCGGGCATGGCAACGGCCTTTATGCGCTCGATCGCGACGGTGCTCCGCTGCTCGGTATTCAGTCGATCGATACGCGGGCGGCCGGGCTGGTGGATGAGTGGCGGGAGCAGGGCGTGGGCGACCGGACCTATCCGATTGCCCGCCAGCGTCCGTGGCCATCGCAGACGCCGACATTGCTGGCCTGGCTGAAGCGTTACCGGCCGGAGCAATTCAACCGGATCGGCACGGTCTTCTTCTCCAAGGACTTCATCGTTAACCGCCTGACCGGCGAGCGTGTCAGCGAGGTGTCGGACATGTCCGGTGCCGGTCTGCTCGATCTTGCCGCGCGCCGCTACGACAGGGTGCTGATGGAGGCCTATGGCCTCGGCGATTGTTTGGACCTCCTGCCGCCGTTGATCGAAAGTGCCGACATTGCCGGCACGGTCACGGAGGAGGTGGCCAAGCAAACCGGGCTTGCTGCCGGCACGCCCGTGGTTGGCGGGCTGTTCGACGTCGTTGCCTCGGCGCTCGGATCGGGCGTGACGCGCACCGGCAGCGCCTCGATCATTGCCGGCACCTGGAGCATCAACCAGGTGATCATCGACGGTCCCGACCTCGACGGGCCGGTGTTCATGTCCTCGACCTTCGATCGCAGCCGCTACATGGCGATGGAAAACAGCGCGACTTCGGCTGCCAATCTCGAATGGCTGGTCAGGGAATTCTTCGAAGGCGAGCATGCGGAAGGCGTATCGCCCTTCGATGTGGCTTGCGCGCTCGCCGGGGCGGTTGAGCCCGCGGCGGACGATCCGCTCTACCATCCCTATCTCTATGGCGCCCAGCAGGACGGCCACGCACGCGCCGGCTTCTACGGGATTGCCGGTTGGCACACCAAGGGAAATCTCGTTCGCGCGCTGCTCGAAGGTGTCGTCTTTGGCCACCGGGCGCATATCGAGACGATCCGCAAGGCGGGCGCGGTGTTCAACGAGGCGGTGCTGTCGGGCGGCGGATCGCGCAGCCTGATCTGGCCGCAGATCTTTGCCGATGTGCTCGGCGTTCCCGTCACCGTTGCGCGCTCGCGCGAAACCGGCGCGCTGGGGGCGGCGATCGCGGCCGGAACCGGTGTCGGTATCTTCGCGAATTTCGAAGCAGGTGCTGCGGCCATGGTCCAGACCGAGCGGCATTATCGTCCGAACGTCTCGCTTGAGGCGCACTATGCGCGACGCTACGCTCTCTATAACGATATTGCCGAAGCGATGGCACCGCTGTGGCGGCGTCTGACGGCGGTGCAGCCTGTTGTTGCTGGAGTGGCGGCGTGAACATGCGTATGAATGATGCAGTGATTGATGCGGGAAGCTACGATTTCATCGTCGTCGGCGCGGGATCGGCGGGATGCGTTCTGGCCAACCGGCTCTCAGCCGATCCGAAGAACCGCGTGCTTTTGCTCGAAGCCGGCGGCAGCGACCGGTATCATTGGGTGCATGTGCCGATCGGTTACCTCTACTGCATGGGAAATCCGCGCACCGACTGGATGATGAAGACGGCGGCGGAAGCAGGCTTGAACGGCCGGTCTCTGCCTTATCCGCGTGGAAAGGTGCTCGGCGGCTGCTCGTCGATCAACGGCATGATCTACATGCGCGGGCAGGCAGCGGACTACGACGGCTGGCGACAGGCGGGCAATACCGGCTGGGGCTGGGACGACGTGCTGCCTCATTTCCTCAAGTCCGAGGATAATTATCGTGGCCGGTCTTTGATGCACGGCGCCGGCGGCGAGTGGCGAGTGGAAAAACAGCGGCTGTCCTGGCCGATCCTTGATGCCTTTCGCGATGCCGCCGAAGAACTCGGTATTCGCAAAACCGATGATTTCAATGATGGCGACAATGAAGGCTCGGGCTATTTCGAGGTCAACCAGCGCGGTGGCCTGCGCTGGAACACCACCAAGGCCTTCCTGCGTCCGGCGATGAAGCGGGCCAATCTGCGTGTGCTGACCGGCGCCGAAACCGAGCGGCTGGAATTCGATGGCAAGATGGTGACCGGCGTGCGCTTCCGGCTGAACGGCCAGGCCCATTTCGCCCGCGCCGGCCGTGAGGTCGTTCTGTCTGCCGGGGCGATCAATTCGCCGAAAATTCTGGAGCTTTCCGGGATCGGCCGACCCGAGGTCCTGTCCGCTGCCGGGATCGATATGCGCCATGAATTGCCCGGCGTCGGTGAAAACCTGCAGGACCATCTGCAGATCCGCACCGTCTTTCGCATCGAGGGTGCAAAGACCCTGAACCAGCTCTATCATAATCTGTTCACCCGGGCGGGCATGGGGCTTGAATATATGCTGCGCCGGTCCGGTCCGCTGTCGATGGCGCCGAGCCAGCTCGGCATCTTTGCCAAGAGCGATCCGGCCGTTGCGACCGCCGATCTCGAATATCACGTGCAGCCCTTGAGTACCGACCGGCTTGGCGAGCCGCTGCATAAATACCCCGCCGTCACCGTCTCCGTCTGCAACCTGCGGCCGGAAAGCCGGGGGACTGTGCATGTCGGCGGGCCGGAGCTTTCCGTCGCCCCGGAAATTCGCCCGAATTATCTTTCGACCGCCGGCGACCGGATCGTTGCGACCAACTCGATCCGTCACGCCCGCCGGCTGATGGAGGCCGATGCCATCCGAAAATACCGGCCGCAGGAGATGCTGCCGGGCACGGAGTACCAGAGCGACGAGGACCTGATCCGCCGCGTCGGCGATATCGCCACGACGATCTTTCACCCGGTCGGTACCTGCAAGATGGGCAGCGACATGATGGCGGTGGTCGATCCGCAGTTGCGGGTGCATGGCTTGGCGAAATTGCGGGTGGTCGATGCCTCGATCATGCCGACGATCGTCTCGGGCAACACCAATTCGCCAGTGATCATGATTGCCGAAAAAGCTGCGGAGCTGATTGTTTCAGGCCTTTGATGCGAACCGCTTTGACGAGGCTCGGGCCCTTCAGTCGGGCTTGTCGGTTGACAATCCGATACGCCGGAGTTTCCTTACGGCATAACCGGGTGCCGCGAAACGGCTGCAACCGGTATCTGGGAGGATCTGAAATGATGGATGCGCTTTTCCCCTTGCTGATCTTTTCGGCGGCGCTCGGCGCCGGCATCAATGCCGGCCTGTTCTTCATCTTTTCCGTCTGCATCATGGGCGCGCTCGGACGCTTGCCCGCCGAGCAGGGTATTGCCGCCATGCAGGCGATCAACGTCGTGATCCTCAATCCATTGTTCCTGCTCGCCTTCATGGGGACGGCGGTTCTATCGCTTGTCCTCGTTGCCGGTGGCTTCGTCCATGGCGGCCCGGCGCGGATTTACCTGATCGCCGGCGGGCTCCTCTTTCTCGGTGGGACGATCCTGGTGACGATGGTCTCCAACGTCCCGATGAACAATGCGCTCGAAGCGTTGCAGCCGGGCAGCGACGAAGCCGCCCGCCTGTGGTCGTCGACCTATCTGGTCGATTGGGTCCGGTGGAACCATGTGCGCACCCTGTCGTCCATCGGCGCATTGGGCTGTTTCGTCATGGCCTTTCGCGCGGTCTGAACGTCAGCCGAGCGCATTGGCTCGCGTCTTGAGGATGGCCGAAAAGCGCGGGTCGAAGGCGCGGCTGATCGGTTCGGCGGCGGCGCCGAGTGCGACCGACCACGGGTCGGTCATCCCCAGTTGCAGGCGCGGTGCTGACCGGTCCGGGCGGTCGGCGTTGGACGGCAGCAGCGGAGGGATGGCCTCGAACAGCTTGCGGGTGAGTATCTCCGGCCCGCTGGAACACAGGATGACGGTCTGAGGGTCGAAGATCGTCTCGATAAGCTGCACGCCCCAGCGCAGCTCTTCGGCGGCAGCATCGATCCATGACACAACCGCCGGATCGTCGTTGTTCACCAATGCGTTCAGCCGCTCGTGAAGGCCCGGCTCGGCCGGATCGGCACCGAGGTGCTGGTAGAGCGAGGCGAGCGACGCGCGGTGTTCGAGCGAGGCCTGTGCCGGGTGCCGGGCGCTGGGCGGCAAAAGCACCATGCCGATTTCACCGGCATTGCCGTTGCCGCCGGCGTAGAGTTCGCCATTCAGAATGAGGCCGGCACCGATGCCGTAGCCGACATAAAGGCAGACGGCGTGGTCGATACCATGGGCCGCGCCGACCATGCGCTCGGCGGTTGCGCAGGCGGCGGCGTCGTTCTGGAGCGCGACTTCAAGTCCGGTGCCGGCGGCGAGCGTTTCGAGCAGCGGAAAGTTCTGCCAGGTTGCCATCATCCATTGGTCGTCACTGTCGGTGGCGAGACCGAACGGACCCGGCATGGCGACGCCGAGGCCGACGAGCCGCTTCTCGGCCTGATTGGCGATGCCTGCGAGTTCGGTGCGGATATGTTCGATCAGGTCGAGGATGACCTTGGCGCCATTGGCCGGGCCGCCCGGCGGCAGGTTTGCCTGGGCGCGTACCAGCACGGTGCCGACGAGATCCACCGCGATCGCGCGTGTGATGTGCCGGTCGATCTGCAGGCCGATGGCGAAGGCGCCGTCCGGCACCAGGCGATAGGGGGTCGAGGGCTGGCCGCGGCCATTGCGAACGGCTGCCAGCGACACAACCAGCCCATCCTGTTCCAGGTCTTCGATGATGTTGGATACCGTCTGCTTGGTGAGCCGTGTCGCCCGGGCGAGATCGGCGCGCGACAGCTGGCCGTTCAGCCGCAGCGCGTCGATCATGACGCGGCGGTTATGGGCGCTGGTGCCTTCCTGATTGGTGCCGCTCTTGGCCCGGATCGGCCGCATCTCGTTCATCCCGGAAATTCCTCTTGACACTATTAGAATATTGAACAAGAAATAAGTCAAAGCAATTGACTTAATAAAAAGAGCCGGAGAGCTTTTAAGGGAACGAAACGGCTTACGGGATCACTCCTAGTGGCCGTGCGACACTTCGACAAGGCATGCCGGACACCGCTCTTACGCGGTTTCACGGAAAGGTGCGCGTACCTGCTCGCCGACAAGACGATTTTTGTCCATCACTGGAGAGGGAAAGACATGTTGAAATCCAAGCGCAACGCGCTCATCGGCGCCACTCTGATCGGTGCATTTTTTGCCACCAATGCCTATGCCGAAACGACGCTGAATGCGTTGTTCATGGCGCAGGCGGCCTATAGCGAGGCGGACGTCCGCGCCATGACGGAGGCCTTCGCCAAGGCCAATCCGGACGTCAAGGTCAATCTCGAATTCGTGCCTTATGAAGGCCTGCACGACAAGACCGTTCTGGCACAGGGCTCCGGCGGCGGCTACGACGTCGTTCTGTTCGACGTGATCTGGCCGGCCGAATATGCCAGCAACAAGGTTCTGGTCGATGTGTCCTCGCGCGTCACCGACGACATGAAGAAGAACGTGCTGCCCGGCGCCTGGACGACGGTTCAGTATGATGGCGCCTATTACGGCATGCCGTGGATACTCGACACGAAGTACCTGTTCTACAACAAGGAAATCCTTGAAAAGGCCGGCATCAAGACGCCGCCGAAGACCTGGGACGAGCTTGCCGAACAGGCGAAGACCATCAAGGACAAGGGCCTTCTGGCCACGCCGATCGCCTGGAGCTGGTCGCAGGCCGAAGCCGCGATCTGCGACTACACGACGCTGGTCAGCGCGTACGGCGGTGACTTCCTGAAGGATGGCAAGCCGGACTTCCAGACCGGCGGCGGCCTCGATGCGCTGAAATACATGGTATCGAGCTACTCATCCGGTATCTCCAACCCGAATTCCAAGGAATTCCTCGAGGAAGATGTCCGCAAGGTGTTTGAAAACGGCGAAGCCGCCTTCGCGCTGAACTGGACGTATATGTACAACCTTGCCAATGCCGGCAAGGACAGCAAGGTTGCCGGCAAGGTCGGCGTCGTGCCGGCCCCGGGCGTTGCGGGCAAGAGCGAGGTATCGGCCGTCAACGGTTCGATGGGTCTTGGCATCACCGCGACCAGCAAGCATCCGGACGAAGCCTGGAAATACATCACCTTCATGACCTCGCAGTCGGTGCAGAACCAGTATGCCAAGCTCAGCCTGCCGATCTGGGCCTCGTCCTATGAAGACCCGGCCGTCAGCAAGGACCAGGAAGAGCTGATCGGCGCCGCCAAGCAATCGCTGGCCGCCATGTATCCGCGTCCGACGACGCCGAAATACCAGGAACTTTCCGTCGCGCTGCAGCAGGCTATTCAGGAAGCCCTGCTCGGCCAGACCAGTCCGGAGGATGCCCTGAAGACCGCCGCCGAGAATAGCGGTCTTTAAAGGCTGAAAGAGTCCGCCCCTTCGCCTCGCATCCACCGATCCCCGGGCGGCACCCTCCCTGCCGTCCGGCCCCTCGCATCCCCCTTGCGTCCTATCGTATTTTCAGGAAGAGTTGCCCCATGTCCGGGACATCGATGACCACACGCGCATGGCTGCTGATGCTGCCGCTGCTCGCCGTCATGATCGCCGTCATCGGCTGGCCGCTCGCCGATACCGTCGGGCTTTCCTTCACCGATGCCAAGCTTGTCGGCTCATCAGGCAATTTCGTCGGCATCGACAACTATGTGAAGACGCTGACGAGTTCGAATTTCCAGCGCACGCTGACCACCACGACGATTTTTGCCGTCGTCTCCGTCTTCGCCGAAATGGTTCTGGGCGTTCTAGCGGCCCTTCTGCTCAATCAGCAATTTTACGGCCGCACCGTGCTGCGCGGGCTGATGATCCTGCCTTGGGCGCTGCCCACCGTCGTCAACGCCACCCTCTGGCGGCTGATCTACAATCCGGAATATGGCGCGCTGAACGCGGCGCTGACGCAGACCGGTTTGCTTGATGCCTACCGGTCCTGGCTCGGCGAGCCGGGCACGGCGCTGGCCGCGCTGATCGTGGCCGATTGCTGGAAGAATTTTCCGCTGGTGGCCCTGATCGCGCTTGCCGCCCTTCAGGCGGTGCCGCGCGATATTACCGCCGCGTCGCTGGTCGATGGCGCCGGTCCTTTCGCGCGTTTCCGCTTCGTCATCCTGCCCTATCTCGCCGGTCCGCTGGTGGTGGCGCTGGTGCTCAGAACCATTGAGGCGTTCAAGGTGTTCGACATCATCTGGGTGATGACCCGGGGCGGACCCGCCAACAGCACGCGCACCTTATCGATCCTCGTCTATCAGGAGGCGTTCTCTTTCCAACGTGCCGGGTCGGGGGCTTCGCTGGCGCTGATCGTCACGCTGCTGGTGGCGGTGCTGGCTGCGGCCTACGCCGTCCTCGTCCGCAGGACCGCGGGGAGCAACGCCTGATGGAACGCCAGAGCTTTGTCTTCTCCATTTTCATCCATGCCTGTGCGCTGCTCCTCGCCGCCGTGATCCTTGCGCCGCTCCTCTGGCTGTTCATCATGAGCATTTCGCCGGCCGCCGACCTGACGGCCAAACCGCTTGTCTGGTGGCCGCAGTCGATCGATTTCTCGCGCTATGGCGTCTTGCTCTCCAGCGTCGAAAACAGTGCAGGCGCTGCCTTTGTTGCTTCGCTGGTCAACAGCATCCTCGTCGCCGGCATGGCGACCATCGCGGCGCTGGCACTTGCCATTCCGGCCGCATGGGCCGTATCGCGCACGCCGTCGATCGGCTGGTCGCTTTACATGGTGATCGCCACCTACATGCTGCCGCCGGTGGCGCTGGCGGTGCCGCTCTATTTCGGCCTCGCGCATCTTGGCCTGCTCAACAGCGTGTTCGGGCTGGCGCTGGTCTATCTGACCATTCTGGCGCCCTTCACCACATGGCTGATGAAATCCGGCTTCGATGCCATCCCAAGGGAGATCGAGGCGGCGGCGATGATGGATGGGGCCGGGCTGTTCGCAACCCTGCGGATCATCACCCTGCCATTGGCCGCACCGGTCATGGCGACGTCGGCGCTATTTGCCTTCCTGCTCGCCTGGGACGAGTTTTTCTACGCGCTGCTGTTCACCTCCGACCTGCGCGCCAAGACCCTCACGGTGGCCATCGCCGATCTCGCCGGTGGCCGCGTCTCCGATTATGGACTGATCGCAACCGCTGGCGTGCTGGCCGCCCTGCCGCCCGTGGTGATCGGCCTTGTCATGCAACGCGCCCTGATTTCCGGGCTCACCAGCGGCGGCGTCAAGGGATGACTATGACTTCAAACGACAACCGCCCGATAGGGCTTCAGGCAATCGACCGCGAAATGGCCCGCCAGAACGCCGATGCCATCGCTTCGTTCGAGGGAAATGCCGATGCGGCAAAGGCCGTGGCCGCTTCAATGCGGTCGACCGGCCGCGTGCTGTTGCTCGGCATGGGCGGCTCGCATGCCGTCAACCGGGCCGTCGAGCCGCTCTACCGGGCGCTTGGCATCGAGACGATCGCCATCACCTTGTCCGAACAGCTGGGAGAACCGTTGTCGATCGATGGGTGCACGGTTCTGATCACCTCGCAATCCGGAGAAAGCGCCGAAGTCCTGCGCTGGTTTACCGAGACCGGCGGCAACAAGGATACGTTTGGCCTGACGCTGGAGGAGACATCTTTTCTGGCCAGAACGGCGCCGTGCCTCGTCGGAGCCGGCGGTACGGAACTCGCCTTTGCTGCGACCCGCAGCCTGACGGTGAGTTTCGCGCTGCATCTGGCGGTGCTCTCGGCGCTTGGCGAGGATCCAGCACCAGCGCTGGCCGTGCTTGCAACTCCAGGCACGAACGATATTACTGCGGCGCTTGCGGCTTTTGAGGACGTCGCAACGGTAGTGACCTCCGGCCGTCGTCTGCAGGGGCTGGCGGAAGCGCTGGCGCTCGGGCTGACCGAACTGTCGCGTTATCCCTGTTTTTCATTGGAGGGCGGACAGCTCCGGCATGGCCCGATGGAAATGCTGGGTCCGAAGGTTGGCGTTGTGCTGTTCAGAGGCAATGACGCGACCGCCGATCTGGTGACGGCAATGGCTGTGTCGGCGGTCGAGACGGGGGCTCCGGTCGTCATGTTCGATGCTTCCGGACAGCCGCCGGTGGAGGGGACGACGACGCTGAGTTTCGCACCGGCGACAGGGCTCGCTGCTATCTTATCGATGCTGCCGGTTGCCCAGCGTTTCATGATCGCCTTTGCCGAGGCTCGTGTCGAGAATGCCGGTACGCCGGTGCGCTCCACCAAGATCACCCGGAGCGAATGAGATGCGACCGCTTGCCGTGATCGGAAACGTCAATGTCGACCTGATCCTCGGGCCGGCGGAGCCCTGGCCGAAGGCGGGGACGGAGATCATCGTCGATCATGACGAATTGCGGGTCGGCGGCTCGGCGGGAAACGCTGCCCTTGCCTGGGTAGCGCTTGGGGTCGATTTCGATATCGCGGCCAATACCGGTACCGATGAATTCGGTCGCTGGTTGCGCGAATCCTTCGGAAGCCGCGCCGAAAAATGGCCGATCCGCCCGGAGGGCACGACGCTTTCGGTCGGCATTACCCATCCCGACGGGGAACGGACGTTCTTCACCACGCGCGGACATCTGCCGCGGTTTTCGCTCGATTGCATGTTTGCCGCCCTCGAGGGTGCCCGGCTGTCCGGCGGCTACGCGCTGCTTTGCGGCTCCTTCCTCACCGACGATCTGACGCGCGACTATCCGGCGCTGTTCGACTGGGCCGACAGCCACTGTATCACGGTTGCGCTCGATACCGGCTGGCCGCTCGACGGCTGGACGGAGGCGAACCGGCAAGCAACGCGTGACTGGCTTGCGCGCTGTGGTTGTGCGCTTTTGAACGAGGTGGAATCAACAACGCTTTCCGGCCTGTCCGATCCGGTTGAAGCAGCGCGCGAAATCAAGCGTCATATGCCAAAGGACGCCATTGTCGTCGTCAAACGCGGTCCCGATGGGGCGCTCGCCATCGATGCCGATGGTACGCTCGTGTCCGCAACCGCCCCTGCCGTCGAGGTCGTCGATACGATCGGTGCCGGCGATGTCTTCAATGCCGCTTTCCTTGCCGCGCTTGCCGAAGCCCGGCCGCTTCAGGACTGCCTGCAGGCCGGAACCACTGTCGCCTCACGCGCCATTTCCACGCTTCCCCGCAACTATGGTGGCCCGTTGGTGACCGCGACCGGAGAGACCGCATCATGAGCGCGCTCGAAATTCAGAATATCCGCAAGACCTATGGCGCTGTCGAAACGTTGAAGGGCATCGACATCTCGCTGGAGAGTGGCGAGTTCCTGGTGCTGCTCGGGCCATCAGGTTGCGGCAAATCAACCTTGCTCAACATCATCGCCGGCCTTGCAGAGGCATCGGGCGGCGATATCAGGATCGGCGGACGCTCTATCCTCGGCGTACATCCGAAGGACCGCGACATTGCGATGGTGTTCCAGTCCTATGCGCTCTATCCGAACCTCTCGGTCCATCGCAACATCGGCTTCGGCCTCGAAATGCGCAAGGTTCCAGCTGCCGAGCGGGAAAAGGCCGTGCAGGAAACGGCGAAACTGCTGCAGATCGAGAACCTGCTCGATCGCAAGCCGGGCCAGCTTTCCGGCGGCCAGCGCCAGCGCGTGGCGATCGGCCGGGCGCTGGTCCGCAAGCCCCAGGTCTTCCTGTTCGACGAACCGTTGTCCAACCTCGACGCCAAGCTGCGGATGGAGACGCGCACCGAGCTGAAGCGCCTGCATCAGATGCTCGGCACGACGATCGTCTACGTCACCCATGACCAGATCGAGGCGATGACGCTGGCAACGCGCATCGCCGTGATGCGCAACGGCCGGATCGAGCAGCTCGGCACGCCGGAGGAGGTCTATGATCATCCGGCCACGCTGTATGTCGCCGGTTTCGTGGGCTCGCCGCCGATGAATGTGCTGGATGGCGTGCTGACGGGCGAAGGCGTGCAGTTGGATGGAGGCGCGGTCATCGCCTTGCCGGTTCGACTGAAAAACGTGGTTGCCGCCGAACGCCGGGTTAAGCTCGGCGTTCGTCCCGAAGCGCTTCGGCTGGTAGGGGAAACAGCCGAACATCGTGTGCTTGACGTCGAGATCGAGGTTGTCGAACTGACAGGCCCGGAGCTGGTGGTAACGGGGCGCGTCAGCGGGCAGCGGGTGACCGCCTGCCTGCCGCCGCGCACGAAGCTGACGGTCGGCATGAAGCAGGTTTTTTCTTTCGACGAGGATGCACTGCATCTGTTCGATAGCGAAACGGAACTGGCGCTGGGTTGACGGTCTTTCGACAAATCGCGTCTTCCAGCCGTTTCCATCGCCGGTTCGATGTTCTAGAACCGCATCTTCATGAAGATCGCTTTTTATTGCCCGCTGAAATCCCCCAACCATCCCGTTCCCTCCGGGGACCGGCTGATGGCGCGTCTGCTGATGGCGGCGTTGGCCCGGGCGGGGCATCAGGTGGAGATTGCTTCGGAGTTGCGGGCTTTCCTGCCCGATGCTTCGGCCTCCGCCGTCGAGGCTCTGTCGACTGCCGCGGAAGGGGAAAGGGCACGGCTTTCGGCGCTCTGGCGAGAGACCGGCAAGCCGGATGCCTGGTTCTGCTATCACCCCTATTACAAGGCGCCCGACCTCATCGGGCCGGCGCTCGCCCGTGAATTCAAAATAGGCTATGTGACGGCGGAAGCATCCTATTCCGCCCGGCGCAACACCGGACTGTGGGCCGGGACGCAGCAACACGTGCTGGAAACGGTGAAGCAGGCTTCGGTGAATATCTGCCTGACACGGCGCGACCTTGACGGGCTTGCCGTCGCGGCGCCCGATGCGCGTCTGGCCTTGCTTGCACCGTTCATCGACCCGACCCTCATGCTTGCGAGACAACCTATCCCGGAGCCAGGCCAATTGATCACCGTGGCGATGATGCGCTCCGGCGACAAGATGCAGAGCTACGTCATGCTGGCCGAGGCCCTGTCGAAGCTGGTGCATCTGCCCTGGCAATTGTCCGTCGTCGGAGATGGGCCGCGTGCCGCCGAGGTGAGGGCGCTTTTTGCCGGGTTCGACGAGGGCAGGATCACCTGGCATGGAGAGAAGTCCGCTGATGACGTCGCCGGTCTTCTGTCGCGTTCGGCGCTCTATGTCTGGCCGGGATGCGGCGAGGCCTATGGGCTTGCCTATCTTGAGGCGCAGGCGGCGGGTTTGCCTGTCGTTGCGCAGGAGATCGCCGGCGTGCCGGAGGTGGTTGCGCATGGGCGAACGGGCCTGCTGACGCCGCCCGGTGATATCGATGCCTATGCGCAGGCGATCGAGCGGCTTTTGACGCGGCATGAGGAGCGCACGGCGCTGGCCCGCGCGGCAAGACCCTTTGCAAGTGAGGAACGCTCGCTCGACCGGGCAGCGGAACGGCTCGGCGCCATCCTCGATAAACACCTGAAACAGGCACGATAACATGGACGATTTCGAAAGGATGATTGTCGAGGAACTGGACCGCTGGCAAGAGGCTGGAAAGGTCGCGCGTTTCTGGCTGCGGGACGATGATGCTGTCGAGCCGACCGCGCCGCTCGACCGGCTGCTGGAAGTGTCAGGCGCGTTTTCCGTGCCGCTGACGCTGGCGGTCATTCCGGCCCATACGGGCGAAGCGCTTGCCGAAAGGCTGCAGCGGGAACCTTTATGCGCTGTCGCCGTCCATGGCTGGTCGCATACGAACTATGCGGGTGCTGAAGAGAAGAAGCAGGAGCTTGGCCGGCACCGGCCGGCTGCCGCGGTGCTAGGCGAACTGAAGCAGGGGTTCGATTGTCTGGCCGGGCTGCACGACGGGCGGTTCGTCCCCATGCTCGTGCCGCCGTGGAACCGGATCGATGCGGCACTTGTGCCGCATCTGGCCGGGCTTGGCTATGCGGCGCTATCGGTTTACGGCCCGGAAAAACCGGCGGACCTGCCCCTGGTCAATAGCCATGTGGACGTCATGGATTGGCACGTTACGCGGGGCGGGCGTGATCCACACGCATTGGCCATCGAGATCGTGGCGCGCTTGCGGCATATGTTCGACAATGGCGGCGCGATGGGGCTGTTGACCCACCATCTGGTCCATGACGCCGCCGTCTGGGATTTTATGAACGCCCTTTTCGAGGCTACCTCGCGCCATCCCGCATGCCGCTGGAGCCCGGTTGTCGATATTCTGCGCGAGCAACACGCTCAGCTCGATCAAGGCTAAGGAATACTGCCTCTCAGAGGTCGATCACCTGACCGTCGCGGGCTGTGAAGGCGCCGCCGAATTCCTGGGCGGCGAGCTGCTGGATGGCGTCGAGCTCGCTGTCGGTGCGCAACGGCGAATGATGGATGAACGCCACCTGCTTGGCTTTCGCCGTCTTGGCAAGCCGGATGGCCTGCTGCCAGGAGGAATGGCCGTAGCCGACATGGCGATGCATCTCGTCGTCGGTATACATGCAATCGTAGAGAAAGAGGTCGGCGCCATCGATCAGGTCGAGTACCGCCGGATCGAGCGTGCCCGGCTTGTGCTCGGTATCCGTCACCAGCGCCACGGCGCGGCCGCCCCATTCCACGCGGTAGCCGATCGCACCGCCCGGATGGTTGAGGCTGCCGGTTCTGATCGCCACATCGGGATAGGGAAACAGCACGTCGCCGGAACGAAAATCCCGGCAGTTGATCGAAGCGCGGCAAATATCGGGCTCGACCGGGAACCACGGCGGGCGCATGAATTCGCCGATCATCTGGCGCGTGGACATGCGACCGGCCAGATGTCCGGACCACAGTGTTACGGACGCATGCGGATCGAACAGTGCCGGCAGATAGGGCAGGCCGACGATGTGGTCGTAGTGGCAGTGGGTGAAGAACAGGTTGAAATCGGAAACGCCCTCGGACTTGAGCGCCTGGCCCGCCGGCATCAATCCGGAACCGGCATCGAACAATAGCCTATGGGGTCCGCATTGCATCTCGATGCAGATGGTATTGCCGCCATAGGTCTGGAATTCGGCCCCCGAGACCGGGAGGCTGCCGCGCACTCCCCATAACCGTACCCGAAACACGTTTTCGTTCACTCTCTCGCCTCAGTCACGGCCAGCTCTATCGGCTGTCCTTCTGCAACTGTCCCACTTAATTCTTAAGGTCGTCTTTTAAGGCAGGCTTGATTAACCAAGCCTCATTTCCGTCATGTTAGCCAAACTGCATGGGTTAAGCGAGACACGAATTCGCTTTTTCTTTCCATATGTGCCAGAGACGAAAGGAAACAAATCCGGTTTGAACGCGCAGACGGAAAACAACCAAAGAATGCCACCCTCAAAGCATCCGCGCATTGCCGTGATCGCAGATGCGCATTTTCACGATCTATACGCCGATTACGGCTTTCCGGGCATCGTACAGGGCGATCGCCGGCTGACATTCAGGTTGCTTGCCGATACGGCCCGCTCGACGCGCGTCTTCAACGAAAGCTATTTCGCGTTCCATCACGCACTCGACGAAATCGCCGCCAGCGGCATCCGCCATGTCGTGCTGCTTGGAGACTATTCCGACGACGGGCAGGTGGAAACCGTCAAGGGCGTGAAACGGGTACTCGACGATTATGCAGCGCGGTTCGGCATGCGTTTCTACGCCACGGTCGGCAATCACGACATTTTCGGCGCTGCCGGCCGGCATCGCGCCAAGCGGTTCATGAACGAGGACGGCAGCTACAGCATTCTCAGCAGCGACCCGCATTTGCGCGATCGTGGCGCGCATTCGGTCATCGCCAGCGATCTGATGTATTGCCGGGGATATCCGGACGGCCTCGATGCCATGGCGGATTTCGGCTTCTTTCCACGGTCGGGCGACCTTCACTGGGAAACGCCGTTCGGCACGGACGGACATCCGGCGGCGCGGCTCTATCAGGTGCAGTCACCCGACGGCAAAACCACACGCTCGTTGATGGACGCGTCCTATCTCGTCGAACCCTTTCCCTGCGTCTGGCTGTTGATGATCGATGCCAATGTTTTCGTGCCCGTCGATGGCGTGGCACCGGGCGAGGCCGGCGACCTTGCCGATAGCACCAGCGCCGGCTGGAACGCCATGCTGAAGCACAAGCGGTTCGTTCTCGACTGGATGAAGGACGTCGCCGGGCGTGCGCGCCATAAAGGCAAATGCCTGCTTGCGTTCTCGCACTATCCCGTTCTCGATCCACTCGACGCGACGGTCGATGACGAGGTGGCGCTCCTGGGCCGGACGGGCATGTCGGAACGTATCCCCACGAAGGCCGTCGCCGAAGCGCTGATTGCGGCGGGCATCGATATTCATTTCAGCGGCCATCTGCACGTCAACGACACCGCGCGCCACGGCAACGGCGATCGGTTCCTGATCAACGTTGCGATGCCGTCTCTGGTTGCTTTTCCCGGTGCCTACAAGGTGGTCACCGTCGGCGAGCAACACATCGATATCGAGACCGTCGGGATCAATGCCATGCGGCTCGATGCGGATTTGAGGCTGGCCTATGACAAGGAGATCGTTCCGTCGCGGCTGGAAGCAGGCGGCCTGCTGGATGTCGATGACTACGGCGGTTTCCTGTTCGAACATCTCGGCCATCTGGTCGGGCGGCGCTACCTGAAGCGCGAGTGGCCGAAGGACATCACGGCGATGATCCGCAGCCTCGATCTTGCCGATCTGGCCGCGCTGGCGCTGATCGACGAACCGGTGGCTGCGGCGGATGCCATTACCGTGCTCGTGGCGGCCCGCACGGACGCGGAGCTTCAGCAGCGCCTGGCGAAGCGACTGACAACTGCGGGAACAGGACCTGCACAGCTCTCCGTTACGGCGATGGAGTTTCTGGCCGACTGGTACCGGTTGCGGATGGGAAGCGAACTGGCGTTCGACTGGATCACGGGGGAGCGGATAGCGTCGTACAGGGCGGTGGGGCAACTGTTCGCGGATGGCAGCTGGAGCGATACGAACGCGGCGCAGGCGCGGTTTGCCCTCATCTTCCGGATGTTCGGGAAGTATGTGTCCGGTCTGCCGTCAGGCAATTTCAGCATCGACCGGACGACCGGAGCGATCAGCCGGATTGATCTGCGGCCGGACGAGAAAAAGAGTGCGCAGCAGTGAGCTGAGATCAGGCGGGTTGTTCAGATGCCTTGCGGTGGCAGCTACTCGGCCTTGCGTGCCGCGCGGCTGCGGGCCTCGGACAGTTCGCTTGTCGTGTGGCTCAGGCGGTCGGCCAAAACGCGCATGATCTCGATGGTGATCTCGGGGAAATCGGTCAGGAGCTTGAGAAAATGTTCCTTGCGAATGCGCAGGGCTTCCACCGCAGTTGTCGTCTGCACAGTGGCGGTTCGCGAGACATCACAGAGGATGGCAATCTCGCCGACGATGGAATTCGTCTCGACTTCGGCGATCTTGATCGGCCCGGTGGAAGAATCGACGAGAATATCAGCCTTGCCGGCCAGCACGACATAGGCCGCGTCGCCGGTGTCGCCCTGATGGAAGATGGCCTCGCCGGCATCATAGCTGACACGGTCGGATGTGAAGGCGAGAAGCTTCAGCTTTCCCGGTTCGACATTCGAAAACAGCGGCACGCGCCGCAGCATTTGAACTTCATCCTTCAGAAGCATTTCCGTGCCCATTCCCCATTTTCCTCCTTCCGGATCAGGCGCCGGTGATGTTCACCAACGCTCCCGTTTGGAAGGATGTCCCTGCCTGCGTCCCGTCGCACGCATGGACTTCGCCTTTGACATTATGATGACACAAGTTCCTTAAAGATACCGTTATTCTCGACAAGCGTCGCATGCGTGCCGTCCTCCACCAGCATGCCTCTGTCGAACACCAGAACACGGTCGAACAGGCTCGACAGTGCGGTATTCGACAGCACCCAGACCACGGCCGGATCCCTGCCGTCCCGGCGTACGAGTTTCAGGACATCGCGGACGATTTCGTCCTGAAGGCGGTGGTCGAGGCCGGGCAGCGGCCGGTTGAAGATATAGTAGTCGGATCGGCGGACCAGAGCCCGCGCCAGATTGAGCTTCTGACGCTGCACGGCAGTCAGGCGCTTTCCGCCGGCGCCGAGATTGAAGTCCAGTCCGATATCGATCACGCGCTCCAACAGGCCGAGGGAGTTCAACAGCGAGCTGACGATCGAGCGGATGCGTTTCGAGCCGTCGGAATGCTTGTGGCTGATGCGG
>Ga0307515_10004548_pt1 | contig 28599 bp, 16 predicted proteins | sample 17_EM_MG_FD_194513 | JGI IMG/M metagenome (GOLD analysis project Ga0307515, IMG submission 194513) | Populus trichocarpa ectomycorrhiza microbial communities from riparian zone in the Pacific Northwest, United States - 17_EM | ecosystem: Host-associated > Plants > Roots > Unclassified | place... | reverse complement strand
TTTATACTAGGGGCATGCTTTATATAAAAGTATCCAGATAGATAGTACCTAGTAGTATACTATAGTTGGAAGATAATACCACCGGAACTAAACTATAATATTTATAATAAGAAGTTGTTAGGTATAGTTATAGTACTAAAGAAATAGAGAGTATTCTTATAAGGTATAGAAAAACTATTTATAGTTAAGACAAATTATAAAAACCTAATAGGATTTTTAATAATAAAGGAACTTAATTAAAGATAGGTTAGATGGGCAGAGATGCTTATAGAATACTATTTTAAGATTTAGTATACTAAGGGTACGGATAACACGAGAGCAGACGCTTTAAGTTAAAAGGCTAAACTATAAAATGATAAAAAGCTATTAGGGGCTTTATTGCAAAAGGATATAGATAGATTAATTAGGTATAATTATCTAAAAATTATAGTAACTTAGGAAGAGTTAGAGAAAATCTATAAGTTACTAGAAAGCTTTTGGGTATAAAGAATTCTAAAAGTATAGCTAGAAGATCTATAGATGGATATGTATAAAAACTAAGAAGCGAAGTATATCCTAAGAAGCATAGTAGAGCAATTTATGGAAGATTTTTATAAAGGACTAACTTAAGGATATAACGGAGCTATAGGCTTAGTGTTAAGACTCTAGGAGGAGTATATTATTAACGGAATTTAGAGGATAGCTAGAAAGGTCACTAAGGAGTGTTTAGATTACTAAAGAAATAAACTAATAAGGTATAAGCTATACGGAGGGCTATAACCTATTAAAATATTAAAGAGACTATAGGAGGTTATATTATAGGACTTTATTATTAAGTTGCTAAAGTTAAGAGATTCTATTACTGGATAAGATTATAATATAATCTTAGTAATAGTAGATAAGCTTATAAAGTAGGGATACTTTATAGTATATATAGAAGAAATATTAGCAGAAGATATTACTAGAATCTATATTAAAGAAGTGTTTGTAAGGTATAGAGTACTAAATAAAATTATATTGGATAGGGATTTAAGATTTATAGCAGTATTTTGGGAGGTATTCTTAGCGGAGTAAGAAGTTTAAGTAGTAACTTTTACCGCATATTATCCGCAGACAAACGGTTAAATAAAAAGATTAAATTAGATACTAAAGTAGTATTTAAGATATTATATTAATTACGTATAGAATAATTGGGTATTACTATTACTAGTTATATAGTTTATATATAATATAACACCATAAGAAGGAATGGGTATATTACTATTTAAGGCAAATTATAGATATAAGCTAAGAATATTGCTATTACTATATTAAGTAAAGAAGATAAGTAGCACAGCTAAGTAAAGAATGGAGATATTAATAAATCTTTATAAGAACCTTACGGAAATAGCTAAGGTAGTATAGCAAAGAATAAAGAAATACTATAATGCTAAGAGATCTAAGGAACCAGATTTTAAGGAGGGAGATAAAGTATGGCTACTATACAAAAATTTTAAAAGTTAATAACTAAGTAAGAAGTTGGACTATGTTAGGCTAGGACTTTTTAAAATTAGTTAGAGGATTTCACTAGTTATATTTAAGTTAAACCTACTAGCTAAAATAAAGATTTACCCTATATAGTATATTATAATGCTAGAGCTAGTATATAGAAAAGTTAAGCCACTAGTCTATAAAGCAGATATGTATAGAGGATAAGAGGAAGATAAATAGCAAGTTTTAAAGATTATTAGTTATAAGGACGTTAACGATAAAATATAGTATAAGGTTAAGTAGATAGGCTATAATAAGACTACCTAGGAACTACTAGAGAATTTAAAAAACGTTATAGGAAAGGTATAGGAGTATCGGAAGAAAATAGGTTAGGTAATATTAAAGAAGGATTACTAAAGAATGAGTTACCTAAAGGGGACCTAGGAAGAGTAATTACTGAACTACTTAGAGTTGTTTCCTTCGCTGTTAAAAGAGAATTTGTTTTTTTGTTACTAAGTTCCTATAGACCTTATTCTATAAGTTTTTACTCCTTAAAATAAACCTTTTTACGAACCTTCTTAAGGCAAAGAAGATAAGTAGATGCCGCGATTTAAGTATCTAGGGCTTTCTATTCCGTATTATGAGAACATTCTAGCTTAGCTAGGGCTTATAATAACTTACTATTAAGCTTTATAGCGGTAGATTAAATATAAGACCCTATAATAAATTACTTAGGGAACTTAATAACTATTAAGAGTTATAAAACGCGTATACTTAGCGTTAGAGGAAGAGCAAACGTTATAGGATAAATAAATATTTGCTTTAGTATACTCTAAATAAGAAGAGGGTTGCTAAGATAAAGGACTTACTAGCGCAATATAAACTAACCCCTCTTTTGCATAACAAGAACATAGAAATGGTATAATTTTACCTAGTAATAGTATTGCAGCAATAGTACAAGCGCGTTATTACGCGTGTGAAGAAGAAGAGGCTTTAGGTATTATAAGTAACGATATTAACTAAATTAATTAGATGGATATTACACCTCTAATAAATGACTTAGAGAGGTTAGGAATCTTTAAGGATAAAGATAGAAAGGAGGGAGATAGTATTACGGACGCTTTAAGTATAATGTTATAACTACTTAAAGAAGAGTTAGAAGAGGCTAGTTAGTTAATATAAGTACGGTCTAAAATAAAACCGGTAAAACTATATAACGAGGAATAATAGTATAAGTTATATAATGTGCTATATAAGGAACGTGGAGAACGAATGGAATGTACGTACCTTATATACCTTATATATATTACGTATAAGAAGGATTTTATAGGAGTATGGTTGTGTATTTAAAGGACCTTAGTCCCTACCTAGATAGTTCTTTCCTTATAGTAATTCTTAGAATATAATTAGAGTTAATCTGTTAGGCAACCACTCCACTAGTTGTTATTACGTTATTGACTTTACGTATTACCTATATACCTAGCCCATTAATAGGACCTACCGTAGTACTTGCTATAAGGTTCCGTTACACTGACGATAAGGTAGAATTTCTTTAAATAATTAAGTAATAGCTGAATAGCTTCTTGTGTTGGCGGACCGGGCTTATAACTGTTAGATAGTTTATATAGAGCTATTTATTGATAAAATGGGTTAATTAATTAATAATCTTGATCGTTGATTAACCTAGGGCCCTTGGGCTTAGATGAAGATATTTATAATGCACGTGCCCCGTGTATGTGACTTGTACACGTCCTACGCTATATAGAATATAGATTATCTGATAGTAATATACCCCTCTATAAAGAAGGACCTTACTAGCAGAAACACCTTAGCCTAATTAGGACACGATAGAGTTAATTATATATTAAGTTTGAGCTTTATTATAATGATTTGGAGCCTTAATACATTGATTAAATCCATGGCTTTATTTTGTCAAGACTTGATTTAATCTAGAGACTCTGGTTAGTTCGCTTGTGCGTACGCCTTTCTCGACAGCGTATGGGATACGTTAGGGAGGGCGTAACTCCTTATAAGACTCTTGTTCTACCTTAGAGGAGCTTTAGCAACCCTTACCAAGCAATCCTGCACCCCTATATACAGTATATATAGCGGTATCGTTGACTAAGCTTGAGGGAGGGTGTTAGAAAATAAACCCGCAACGATATCACGTGATGAGACTTGTGGGAAAACCTCTTGGCAGGAATCTGGCCAATCAGACAACTTCGACCGTGCGGTCGAAGTTCCTTGAAATCTCTTCAACCACCTATATAGAAAATAAGCAATACACAGAGTTTTAGCTCCATAACCTCAATTCAACAGTAAGGGGGGGGTGGAAGCCGGTCGTGCACCAGGCCGTACGAGCTTTCTCTGCGTCTAGGCTCGAAACACGCTGGATGGGACGATATGGGAAAATGCGTCAACGTCCGATGGAAATGTAATTAATTATTCTTCACTAGATAGCTCCTGCGACTTAGAATGTGATGGAGCAAATATTGGTAGGCCTCCCTGAGTGCGGAGGTAAAAACGCACTTATAAAATTTTCCTAAGCAACATATATAATCCAGTCGAACTCTATTAACCAAGGGCTTTCCAACCTACAGACGAACAAACAAGCAAAATGTCTAGGCTACCATTTTACCTCGCCGCAACAGGCTTAATGTCGCCCCCGATCAAAATTGTTTGCGGTTCAACTTCGGCGTCGCTAAGCCGAGCCGCTCTGAGCTTGCCTTCGTCGTGCGAGTTGTGCTCGCTCGCTGACTCATTCTGTATTTGCCCGGCATTACGACGACGACGCAGCAGATCGTCAACGTATCTGACAGCTGCCAGAGATAGACCAACCGTGAGCACGGCGATGTTGATGCTGAATCCTCGGCGGTAACGTGGCCGGTCGTCCTCTCGGAAGATTTGTGCGCCGTAGATACCAGCAATGTTGGCGCCCATGATCACCCTGTATTGCAAACCGGCTTAGCAATAATCTAGGTGAGCGAAAGGTGAAGACTTACATGGCCATGGCAAGCGCTCGTTCCTCCGAGTCCCCGCAAGCGAGCGACATCCATGCGATGTTAAGTGGGTGTGAGAACGTCCCAAAGGTTTGTGTCCAGACCACTCCAAAGTATCGTACTCCCCGAATGCTAATTTCGGTGAAGATACGGTTAAAGACGTAACCAAGCAGATGCATGCTCAGGCCGGCCATGACTGTCTCTCCACGTTTATTGCTGTAGCAAACCACCCATATCAGCGTAGTTCTGGTATTTTCCAGATCTTCACTTTAACTTTAACTTACAAATGATCCGAAATGTAACTAAGGGAGAAGGATACTGGGATCTGGAGGAAGAGACCAACGGAAGCCAGTGCGTTGCTTGTGAGGGCAGCGAAACCAAAGCTGTTGACGATTGATGGGGAGTATGTGTCGAAGGCACGCTGAGGGCCGTTGTTGGATAGTGTGATCAAGACGTGGACCCATAGACGCCAGTTTGAGAACTGGAAGAAGAGAAAAAGTCAGCAATAGCAATAGCAAAGGGCACGTGATTTGAGGTTGATATTGATGGCGACTTACAGCCTTCTTGAACGCGCCCCGGCCAATGTGTTTCCTCTTCTTGCCTTTCATTGGGTCATCGAGTAGGATGCGGTTTTTAAGGATATGCAGTTCCCTGTCGTTGAAAAAGGTCACGCGAGGCAGGAAGGTGCTTCGAGGGTTTTTGAACGAGTCAGGTAGCAAGAATCCGAGGACGAAACCGCTGAAAACCGTGAATGTTCCCATGATGACGAACAACCAGAACCATCCGGGCTTGCCTTCGACACCACGCATGTGAAGGATACCGTATGCAAGTAGCTTCGAAGAAGCTTGACCGAATTGGTTACCAAAGTAGAAAAACATGACTCGCTTTGCGGTTTCCCGTCGTGTGTACCAAGTTGAGAGGGTCCACAGTCCACCCGGAATGAAGCCCGACTCGGTCATTCCCAGGAGGAATCGGCTCGCGATAAAAGAGCCATAACTGTTTTGGAAAGCTTGGAAGGTGCTGACGATACCGAAGAGGAAGAGCTGGAGAGTGAGCCACTTTCCTGGACCGACTCGGTAGAGGATCATGTTGGAAGGGATTTCGAAAAGCACGATACCCAGTGAGAGCATTTGCTGGCCGACGTTGAATTGGTTTTGGGTGATGCCGACATCTTTCATGAAGTTATCCGTGATGGCGTTAGCGATGTTACCTCGGTCAAGTTCTGTAATGCAATGAATTAGAATTAGTTCTACAAAACAGGTGGACATGGACGTGGACTTACGCAAGCAGAAGAATCCGAGAGTAAGGAGTGGCATTATAACGAAATCCAACCTGTACAGCGGATTTGTGTTAGTCAACGTCCTCTTAAGCCTACTGATACATGCACACCCACTTCCGCTTCGCCTTGGCCTCCTCATCTTTCGTCCAGTCACAATGCAGTGTAAGGGCCTCCTCATCATCCCTAGGAGGAGCGTATTGGTCCGGATTCGCGGATTTGATGTCTAAAGTTGACATGGTTGCTGGCTAATGGTTGTGGTTGTGGTTCCAACTGAGGAAGTTCCACTTAAGGAAGTTCCAATTGAGCCGGATAGCTGGCTGTCCTTAAAACCCTTCTCGAAGTGCCAAGTTCTATCATCTGATAGCATAGTTTGGTTTGGGGTGTCTGGGCGATGTGGTGACATATATTAATCTGAGCACGCAATCATCGACCACCATACATTGATATATTGATAGGCACCTTGGAATTTACGGCCAAGTATTAAGAGTACGATTTAGCGACGGCTTGCATGCCTAGCGGCATTCTCAGAGTGGGTGTATCATGGACACTAGGCAAGGCAGCCGACTGTTGAGATTGACTGCCGGACAGGCGCAGATGTTTCCTATGTCTAAGAATGGGAATAGCTTCATCTACACTCCGTCGGGCAGGTGTGCCCTAGGTGTCCTGCTTCCGACAGCTCCTACTTTGGACATATTAGCAACCGTCCAGCTGGGAAACTACCCTGCTTACCTGCAGCAAGTGCCTTGCACATTAATGAAAAGCCCGTCGGTTCTGGGTCGCTGCAGCTCGACTTAGGGCGGAAATGGGCTCCAATCCCGAGCCGTCGGGATGGAACATGGGAGCTATCAATCATCAAATGGACTTCCGGATCCCCCCTAGAAGGAGTCGTCGTTCGACTCCGGGGACTTGGCGCTGATTCTAGATCAAGGAGCCCTGCCAGGAGATCTCCTTGGCAACAGGTGTTTCCGTGTTTTCGTAGGAAGGTTGCCGATCGTTGATAGGTTAAAGTCCATGCTGCCAAGTGGTGAAATTCAGAGAGGTGTTGGCCAACAAATCGGGTTATTTCGGCCTTAGCCAGAGGATCTGTGCTCCTAGCGGGCACAAAATCATACTTCAACACTGGACAAGTGCCGCTGCCATGTTGGAAACCCAACTTGGAAGCACCAGCTACTATTAAGCACGCCATCGCCACAGGCCGACTTGACAGAGAAGTGGAACAGATAGCGGCCCACACCTCACAGAAGTGACTTTCATTAACGCTCCCCCTTTTTTTTTACTTCCCCCTCCTCCCCTCCTCAACTAACCACACCACGCACCCTCATGACCTAGCAGGCCTCGCTTCAACTGCTGTAGATAGGAGTTTGAACACTTGGAGAAATGGTCTTCAAGCCCACTTGCTACTAACCAACTCACGAGACCCCGTCGAATAGTGGAATCAAAGATAGGACTAAAATTCATTCAAAGAAACGAACGTAGGGGCTAACATGTTAATCGTTAGGGTAAAAACTATGACCGAATTATGCTTAGTAAGCCATTTATTTAGAGCCTCGATTTAGAGCTCTAATTTAAAGCTCCGATTTAATTTAAAGACTGTAGATTTAGAGGCTTTTAATTTAAAGGCTGTTGACTTAGAGGCTTCTAGCCCAGGGGCGTTTAATAGAGCCTTTATAGCTAGCAATTAAGATTATATTAGTCACGAATCTAGTATATATTTAAACTGCAGAGCTTTAGTGTAGAACCCTCTACGTAGGATCTAATATAGTAGTTAATTGTGATTCTAATTTAAAGCTTTATATACTAAACGTTTTTAATTACCTAATAACTAAATGGCCGCGTAGCTTAGTGGAATTAAAGTAAGTCTACTACCCTAATTGGATCCAGTCGATTAAATCGATTAAATGGGGGGAGGGTGTACACGACCATGCGATCTGACACGGAGTGAGTACAAGCGACGATAATATATAGCGAAGTAAATATTATTAAGCTATGTGCATGAACTGCGTGGTAGAGTCAAGACGTTGCGTAAGGAAAGAAGGTAGAAAACGGGAGAAAGGAGTATATATCGTTAACTTGGTTGCTGGGTTAATAAGTGCACGGGGCAGAGTAGGATTCGCGTGGCGGTTATCGACAGAATTCGGCGGACTTGGCAGAATTCGGCGGACTTGGCAGAATTGGGCAGAAGTTCCGGATATTGCGGTGGAAACAGGTGGGCGTATGCAAGGTGTCATGGGGGTGGTCCCGTGACACGATCGAAAAGGGGGGGGGAGCGTAAATATTAAAGGAGAAGAAGAGGGCTGTATATTATAGAATTAGAATTATAGTAGGCCTTTCTATATATAATTAGGAGCCCTGCGCGAGTTAGAGGCTAGCGTGGGTATAAAAATAGAAGAGGGTTAGAAAATAGACTAAAGCGACAATAAGGTCAAAGGCGCGCGACAAAGTCCTCTATACTAACCTAGTACTAACCTAGGCCTTAAAAACGCGTCCGAAAAGTAGGGGCTACCCCCTAGGTGGGGGGGGGGGTAATACATATACGATATATCGAGGATATAGGGGGGACGGTGCGCAACCCGAGGTTATGCTAATCTTAACCTAGACCTCCGATACCTCTTTATTCCGTAGCGCGGGCTAATCTTTCCATCCCATCTCCGCAGTTAAATAATCATGCCAATATATATATCTCAAGCCCCCTTTTGTTTCTTACAAAGCTCTTACAACATCGCGCGTCGTCCGCGCGCCAGCCCATCCTACAACAAAGCCTTATCTGTAACCCAAAGAACGCCTCCATATAAATCGCACTGTCTTTCTTACCCAAAACGCCGAAGAATCAGAATCCAAGATCAAATATCAGGACCACCCACATCGCAGCCGCCCAAATCTTCCTGCAGACCAACCCTACTAGTTTTCCCCGAAACCCATCCTCTCCACCCCCCTCCCTCTTCCTCTTAAAGCCTCCCTAGCCCCCACGCCAACTCCCACGAACAGCAACACCAAATTAAATCCGGCCATCATATAGAACGGTGACCCAGGCCCCACGCTGTCAAACAGCGCCCCGCCCGCCTTTGTCAGCAGCAGGATCCCCGCGCCACCGGCGAGGCTATACGTGCCTGCTATCGAGCCCTTTAGATGGGTGCGCGAGCGCGATGATGGCGGCAGGTAGCGGATGTGTGAAGGTGTGTGCGCGGGGATCAACGGCTCGGTTTCCTCGTGTTGGAGGACGGGTGGAGAGGGGAGAGGCGTCGCGCCGGCAGAGGAGACGTGGGGGGCGTTTAAGTCGCCGTTGAGGTCGGAGTGGGCGATTGCTGCGTCGCTGTCTTCGCCATTGCCTTCGTCGTTCTGGATTCCGCGGCCGAGGAGCGCTAGCGAACATACGATGCAGCCGATTTGGCTGAGGCCGAGCAGCGCGACGATGGCGAAAATAGCGACGGAACCGTCACCGCTCTTTGGGTCGGGGCTGCGTAGTGCACCGAAGGCGGTGTAGCCTACTACACCCGCAAGGGCGGCGATTAGCAACGGGACGTTGAAGCGCTTGTATCGGCCGGAGAGGTAACCGAAGAGTGGGGCGCTGAGGAGCGCGACGAGCTGGCTGGTGCCGGTGAGGGCAGCGGCAAGGAGATAGGCGCGCGGGCAGGCGTGCTTGATGTCAGATGGGTCGGCTGGGTCGGCGGGGGAGCAGAGCCCTGTGCGTAGGAAGTAGGCGTTGGTGAAAAGCGGGATGAAGAGGGATATGGCGACCGAGGAGGCGCGTGCGACGAACCCCCCAAGGTAACCTAGGCCAATGTTTTGGCTCTTGAAGCCTAGCACTATGCTTGTTAAAAGGAGCCGCGGGTAAGATAAAACCGGGCGGTCTGAAGGAGTGGATTCGGATGGTTTGTTGGACTTGGTACTGAGCAGACGCTGAAACCCTTTTTCTTCTTCCCCAGGCAATCCACGCAAGCCGAGCAAGCACACAAAAGATACTAGAATTGCGATGGCGCCGACGACGTAGAAAGAGTCCGCGATTGCGGTGGAGGGACTCGCTCCACCCTTTTGGAAGTGGGTTGGAAGTGGCAGAAATATGCCCAATGCCAATAGTGCGCCTAGTCCTGTAAACGTTCCTACGAGACCAGCGAGTTGGGACGTTGAAGCACCCGTGTTCTGATTTCTACTGGGAGGGGTTGTGGGTGAGCGCGACATAAAGCTGGCCGGGGTTATGGTGAGCTCGGAGGATATGGAGGGTGTCATGGTGTGGGAGGTGTTGTTTGGGTGACGGCTGGGCGTGCGAGGATCTGCGAGGGAGTTGCTAAAGGTCATGGTTGGTAGAATCGCTGTGACCATTGTCGCGCTATAATGTAGAGATGAATTAGCAGTTAGTCAAAAACAAGTAAGCCTTTAAGAGCTGGAATTGCGGAGTGGAAGTTACTCACGTCGCTGCAGCCCCAAAACTGAAGAATAATCTCGCCAGAAGCAATTGAGGATATACATTGCGCGCCTGCACGAATACCCAAAGACTCACTCCAACAATAGCATATCCAAGTACCGCAACGGTCCTCACTCCAACCCTATCACTCAACACTCCCCATGACGGACATGCCACTAGGGCAATTAGCTCGTCGGCAAACCCAAGCGTACCAACTGCATCGCCAACATTGTCTTGTTGTCCAATTCGTTGGATGATGACGAAGCCAACGGAGCTGTTCAGGAAGACGAGGAATGAGATGCTGAAGAGCGCGATGCATAGGAGGTAAGTGGCGATCTGGAGCCGTGTGGCGGTGAAGCCGAGGAAAGCCATTATGCAGGAACTCAAAAAGAGTTACTCATTTGAGCTGGATTAGGATTAACGAGGGCGCATTAGAAGCAAGATGGGTGTTTGGAGGTGAGTGTTGGAAAGTGTGGTGGTAGTTAATTTGCGGTTCCAGCCCCGAAGTAGAACCTTTAATTAGTAATTGTTGGTAGGGGGGGGGTACTTGGGCAGTCTCTTTGAGCTCAGCGACGTGTCACGTGACAGCGCGCGGGCCATCGTGTAGATATCTTCTCAGGGCCTTCGAGCCCCTGAGATTCTTCCTCATAGAGCATCATATGTATCATTCCATCAGCCTGCTCAGTACCCTGACAGGTTATAAGCCCTCTTGCAGCTTCCATTAAAGCTCTATTAGCTGCTATTTTATTTAATTAATTGGTTGACATGAAGCCATATACCCTTGAATTTAGAGCCGGCACGGTGCGACAGAAATTTAAAACAAACTAATATAAATACATGTCACGCACGATACGGTTAAACTAGTTAATTGTATATCATGGCGGACACAGTATAGAAAAAGGAATACCACAGCTCTCTTAGGGCTGTTCCTGCATTAAAAGGGGAGAGCAACTACGAAGAATAGTATCGTCAAATCGTACAACAACTTGAGCTTTAAGACCTCCTATCACTAATATAAGGTATAGCTATAGAGCCACTAACAAATACGAATAAACGCTAAGAATGGCGACATAAACAGATAACGGGACTTAAGATAATTAAGGGCGCAGTATTAAAATTAATTCGCGATTAACTTGCTGCATTAGGTAAGCCGCGCGACTCTATTAAGGATTTGCTTAATTTAATTCGATTACTATATACCGCGCAAGGTCTTGTTTATAACTACCAAATATAGAACTAATGGCTTAATCTTAATTGCAAAGACTATACCTCGCTTAAAGCCTATATAGAAGCTTTTGTCTCGGGTATAAGAAAATCAATTATAGCGTTAATGCCGATATTAAGGAAGCAGGCGTACACCCGATTGCTTTACGCGGTAGAGGAGGAGTTCCCTATATAGACGGCTAATTAATAAGAGGCAGCTAGGAGAGTTATAAGGGAGGATGACCTTATTATAATAAAGGAGCTAGTAAGCAACCTTATGGATAAGAGTCGTACTTAACCAGCTACCTCCCTCGTAATATCCTTAGTTAGTAAGAACCCATCTAACAATTAACCAAAATCTAATATAGAAGAATTAATATTAAAGGAGTTTAAGTACTACTTATATTGTAATGGCAAGCACCCTAGCGACAAAGAGAGGTGTTTCTACCTTTACCCGGAGCTTTAATATCCAGCATAGAGGCCTTACAAAAAGTATATTTTATACATAGATCCACCCTAGGATAGGGTAGAGACTATATTAAATTCAAATTATTAAGTTAGAACAATAGGCAGAGGCTTAGCAGAAGGCCTATTTATTAGCAGTATAGCCATAGTTAACGACTTAGGCGACAGTAATTAGGATAACTAGTTCCTTAATTCCTATTTAAATATTATAATAAGCAATAAATAAAGTCAGTTTATTAAATACACGACTCTATTACTACCTTACAAAATAGGAACATTAGGGGGGACTACCCACTATGCGATTGGCAAAGGAACAGTATATATACCCCTACTAATAGATAACGGTAATACCTATATGGTAACCACTAAGGCCTATTACGCACCCAAATTACCTTATAAGCTCCTATCGGAGTCAGCTCTTAAGAAGCGCAAAAAGCTCTATATTAGGCCTGACAAGGAAATAAGTGGCTGTACGATTCGACGGTACTCCAACGATTTAGTGGTAGGTAGAGCGACTTGTAAGAACGGCCTATATGTCGTTTAATAGGCTTCAAAGCCTTAATATATTGCGTATGCCTCAACAACGGCAAAGCGCCAAATCTCTTGACCTACTGTAAAGGAGACAGCACGGCAAACAACTGCAAATTCCCTTCTCGCAGGCAGGGAGAGCATAATACCGACAATCGCCAAGGGCGATGGAGGTTATAATGATCAAGACGACGTCAATTCTGATGACAGCGGCGTCTACCGAATTGACCAACAGCTTAAGGGGGGTGTGGAGACAGAGGCTGCTTAACCAAAGAAGGTCTCTTATACGGCAGTCATATGCTTGTCTTACGCATATATACAGCCGACCCCTCCGGAGCCTTATCTAAGAGCTCCGTACAAGATCAAGATACCGCGAATATCAAAGGAAGCCCTACAATCGCCAGAGGCTCCTCACAGACGATAGACACTAACTGTTGAGATGACTTAACACAAGAGGGCCAAGACGCATCGATTCGTCAAAAGGCCAAAGAAGCGTTATGCGGATATCAACATCTGTAAGCGCAAGGATATTAAACAGAGCAGGATTAAACTGCACCATATACCAAGCATAGACCAGCCAGTAGACGGCTTAACAAAAGCTTACCAAAGGACGCCTATAAGGCAATTAAAGAAGGTGCCACTAAAGTTACCTAGGCCATCTAGGCCACCTAGGCCACCTAGGCCTGATTAGGAAATTATACTACGACCGGCGGAACCTCGGAATTAATGCCAATCGACTCAGTTCCAAATTTCAAAAGTTTACTAATACTACTTTTCAGCATAGGAGACGGGCGATCAAGCGTCGTCAATATTCTAAATTTCCATTTTCCTAATTGCATTTCTTACTACTTATACTACCCCTACCTATTAACCACAACCTTACGGAGCATGGTATAGTCATCCCGGAGGAGTTTCCTATTCGCTAGAGCTCATAGAGCCTAGGGGGGGGGTACTTAGGCAGTCTCTTTAAGCTCAGCGACGTGTCACGTGACAGCGCGCGGGCCATCATGTAGATATCTTCTCAGGGCCTTCGAGCCCCTGAGATTCTTCCTCATAGAGCATCATATGTATCATTCCATCAGCCTGCTCAGTGCCCTGACAGTAATTAACGTATAAGCGATAAAGTAGTATAAGGAAATAAAAGACGACTTCCTTACGCTTAATAACTAGAATATTATTAAGGAGATGTATACCGTTCTATAAGATTATATTAATAAATTAGGGTAACTTCTTATTAATTAATTAAACGCTCTATGTTATAGATATACTAATTAAGCACTATAAGCGATTAATATTACGGACCTTATATTGGTAGTAGTACGACTACTCAGAAGGGACGTAGATAAGTTGGCAATCACAGCAAGAGAGGTAATGGAACTGGTCAAACCATAGGACAACGGCTAAGCGAGTCATATAGACGATTATATGTTCACGTACTAGACGTACTTAAACGTACTAATGTACTATATACTTATATAACGTACTTACGTACTAGAGGGAATTCTTAGGCGTTAGGAATTATACTTAAGGACCTATAGTCCCTACCTAAATAGTTTTCTCTTCGTAGTAAATTTTAAAATTAGAGTTAATCTATTAGGTACTTACTCTATACGTCAAGCTTATTAACCTTTATTATCTATCCCATTGTAAGGGATATTATTGCGGTTGCCTCAGGATGCCCTCAGGACAACCCCCGGATACCCCTCGGATGGTCGTCGATCACGTGCCCGTTGTATAGTCTCCGCGATCCCGGAGGCCTCACCTCCTTAAGGATTCGTCTCCTCCACAATCTATCTTGTTCCTCCCTTTACAGCCCCCTGTCTACAAAGTCCCCTCACACCCATGGAACGCCTGCGTCCATCTTAAAAGTGGTCCGTGCAGAACACCGAGCTCAAGAATATGCGTATATTGTATACAGATTCAAGCAATAGATTATTATCAACCATGCCTTCCAAACGTACTTCCAACGACATAGATCTTGTTAAACCGACCCAATATCAAGTTAATCCAAATCGCAAAGCAAAAGAACCCCTCCCAAGCCGTGGCCTCTACCTGTTTTCAACCCCCTTCATATTAACGATTTCAACAATCGTAGCAAGCCAAATCTACCCTTAGGCGTCGAGCAGAGAAATCCTTTCGCGATATTTAGTTAATTCTTTACGGATAAGGTTATAGAGCAGCTAGTAAATTAGACAAATAAGTACGCAGAGCAGTAGCGAGAGGGCAAGGAACAATCGCCATAGGCGCGGGTTGTAAGGCATATTGCCTAGGTGTACGGTAGGGAGCAGGCAAGCCGAGCATGAGTCATAGGAGAGTCGATGGAAGAGGACGATATGGTAAAGAGTAGGTATGGCAATACCCTAGTATAGAGACGAAGCGATGAGGAGGGAAGGGCTGCAAGCCCGAGTAAGGGTCAAAATAACCCTTATACGGGTATAGCAGCTATTATACAAGGACGAATTATACGGGTATTTAGGTGTGCTTAATTATTATTTTACTTATTCTTGCTTGATGTCTAATGCGGTCCCTATCTGGGTCTATATAGATAAATGCCGTTAAGTTAGGTAGAAAACCCTCTAAGGGAGACGTGAGTGGTAATACAGTATGTGGTTAAGGGATATCTATCGCGTCGCAAAACCTATATTATAAAGTACTAGAATAAGATGTAGTATAAGGCGGTATTTAATATATTAAGGAAGCTTTAGAAAGTAGTATATATATCGCGAAGCCAAACCTAAAGTTACTCCTACTAACCGCTCTATTAAGCCTTCCGAAACTAAGCTCTATATATATACTTAACGTCACTAATAGCGTAAAGAACGAGTATAAAAACTTTATTAAAGTAAAGCCTACCTTAATTTAAGGCATAGCTCTATAGAAGTAGTTTAATCTAACTCGCAGAGCTAATTACCTACAGCTTTCTTAGATAGCTATTAATATATTATCTATACCATCTACATTAGTAGAAGCCAAGCGAATCTTTTTAGGTGACCGTTAAACGATTACATAGGACCGTATATAGCTTAGTAATAGATATATTAAACGTATAGAGTGCTTAAAGAGTTAGTTAAGAAGTAATATTACAGCTGGCAGTAGATTTATAGCTATAGATATAGTAGATAAGGCTCTTAATCACGGAGCACTAAGAGAGTAGTTGACTATAATACTAGGTTAAAGATCACCAGATTGAAGATATCAATTTCGGTGAGAGATTGGTCGGATTTTAAAGCTCTACATGGCTTAATTTCAACAAGAACACCATGGCAAGGCTCTACATATTGTATCTAATATCCCATATTTAATATTCATTCAATATAAGTTATCAATATCAGCGTAGTTAGTTACCCGACCTAGATGGACAGCCAGATTGGCCTCTTAATTAAAGCCGTCGGATTGGCCTAATTAATAAAGCCCGATTGCAAACGTCTACGGACGGCGGATAGGGTTGTATAGCTTAGTTTTAAGCCTTTTTAGGTATAGTTTAGGGGGAATTTAGGGGGAGATAGTGAATGCACGGACCACGTATGTGACCGAAAACAACGCGAACGCGTCATTCTACCTCTCTTTCACGCGTATCTGGAGGTGCTAAGAGCTCTATCAGTCGGATCCGGATTAACACGGATAATTTCATGGACTGACTGGATTGGGTAGCTAAAATTTGGGCGATCAATCGGGCGACGGTTAGTCTACGGACTGGCTACTTAACCGACTATGCTGATCAATTTCAATACGCCCTCATTGATATTGAATATAGGTTACCTCACTGCCTATGCAAAGCTGCCTTCAAATTTTTTTGCGCTTACAATCCCCTCATTTCCGCCAGCGCGCCTAAAACTTTTGGTTTAAATTCATAGTCACTCGTATCCAGTAGTAGTTCGGTTCATCCTGGATGTGCCAGCTCCAGCCTCCCCATCAAGTATCCAGATATTCGGAATGCGTTCCACACCAAAATGGAATAATCGTAGTATCGTTGCGGCAAGCGCCACACGCGATCAGCTCAATGTTTCGCTTCTTCAGACAAGCTTATAGATCGCTTGAAGATCTTCCTGGCATTCTCCCACTTTAGGCCGCGTATTCTCTTCTTCCCGCTGCCCGGCTCGCCTTCTTTTCCCTTGCCTTGGTCGTTGTAGAAGCTCTGCTCCGACTTCTTGGATTCGTTGGATTTCTTGGATTCGTTGCTGTCTCTGTCCCCCGTACCTTCACCGGTGAACTGGCCTTTCGCACGCTCCAGCGGTTCTTCAACGGTTGCGGAGCGGCCCCATTGAAGCATCTCGATCCTTTGCTTAGAACTTTCCTCTTCGCGATTGGTCCGCTCACTCAGATATGCCTCAGTTTCAGCGCGTTGCTTCTGTACGTAGAGGCTGGATTGCTCATCTTGCAAATGCCGAGACGGATATGGATCTGGGAGCATCGCAATGAATTCCTCTGCAGGATATGAGAAGGTTTTAGCCATGGGGGTAGGGACTCCCCATTGAACTTCAATCCTGTCATTGGTACCCTTGGTGCCACCAACAGAGTACCAGATACGATCATGCATGGGCACAGAGTTGACTATACGCATAGGGGGGAGATTGCTTTCGGTAGACTTGCTCTCTTCGTGGAGATGCTCGTAGTATATTTGCGTAAATGCTGGGTCAGTGAAGAGACGCTTCAGCGCGGGAGGTGGCTCCGTCTCGGTACGTTTAAGGCAGAAGGGTGGTGGTGGTAGTCTCTCAATATTTGACGCCTTACCGGCGCGCGGGTATTGTATACTAGTGGTTGGTGGTGACGTGGGTGACGGGTATATGCTGCTACCTTGAGATTCCCTACGGTAAGGTGTCGCGTAGACCGACTTTGGTGGATTTCCCGCACTGACGGAGCGCGTGCCATAGCCAGAATCAAATACTTTTGAGTGGGTGAGAGTATGGGGGGAAGAATAGAAGTCAAGCGGATAAGGATCCTTAGCTTTCTTGGATGGTTTGACCGGAGTGGTCGGTAGTGCTGGGAACTTCATCCCACTTGCAACTAGTTTCCTCTCGACATAATCAGTTTCCATCTCCTCAATCACTGATTGTACCTCGCCCAACGCATCATTAAACATTGGGTGGAAATCGGAAGCCGCAGCAGCAACCTGAAGTTGAGCGACTTCGTTAGTTGGTGCATCCAAGAGGATGTCATCGCCTAACGGTTTTCCATAGTTGCGCGACATAATATCCCGGACAGTGGACGCAGTTCTTGTCTGCTCGGCCTGTTGCCTAAAGATGGAAGATCTTTTGCAAAGGCAGGGCTCGTCGGGTTCGGTAAAACAGGAGGTTTTACAGATGCAGCCTAGGACACAATCGCAGTTTGTAGATGGAATAACCACGCTGTCGAATATGGTCGATCCTTCCTCGTATATTGGTCTCAGAGGATACAAAAGAGACTTGGTATCCACATCCGTCGGTACTGGCGTAACTGGCCTGCCTTCAATAATGGCCAGTGCGCGTGCGCGGTGCTCCTTGGCTGACATTGAAGCAAATCGTGCAACTTTGGCTTCAGCAGCTTGACGGGCGCGCAATAGATTCTCATTTTCTTTCAGGCGCTGCTCTTCAGCAATAAGCGGGCGATATTTTTCCCACAGCAAAGCATTGACGTGTCCAGGACTCATTTTGGTGACATCCATCAAGCCTGTCAGAGCATCTTCCGGGAGGCTGCGGCCTTTTCCAAGTCTATCAGTCAGACTTCGCCGTAGATGGGCCGTAAACTCGGGCGTATTATTATTCGGATCGAAATTAGGGTTAAGGGTGACACCTTGGCTGTGGCAAACACGATTGCGGCGAACTGCGTTGTCTAAGGCGACTACAAGTCTGGGATCAAGAAGGATCGACCAGGTCACTTCCAAGTACTTGAGCATCTCCCATGCGGTGAATGGAGCATGAGACCGTAAATTTTCACCACGCTCGTGAAGAATCACGTCTGGAGTGATAAAACCACTCTCGAAACGAATAGCGAGGCTTTCGTGCAACTCACAAGTCTTCGCACATGTAGCGTAGAATACGTCTTCATAATCGGCAAGATCATGCTGTCGGGGTGACGACGAGGTGTGGCGGTGAGCACGCTGGGAAGGGTGGCTTGCGTCGGTGGCATCTTTGGGTCGAGTAGGGCCAGGAGAGAACAGGCCTTGTTCAAGTCGATAAATGAAGAATATAAGTTGGTTTCTACCATCTTGTGTCTAAGTTTTATGTTGTGTAAGCTGAAGAATGCACAGAAGGAAGTCGGAAGCACGGCTTCCTCACTTGCTTGGTCCAGATAATTGAATTCTTTTCGTGCTCGTACAACTCTTTTGCTCGCGTGAGGATGATGGTCTTTGCGGTTGCATCTCTCAGTGCCATAGTTCCGCGGCAGGACTCTGGTGACTTTCCGCCGCCGAGTTTCGTAATGCAGATGCCCGCAGGCTTAGCGTCCAGCTCCAATGGCGCCACTCCTTCGCCCGGTCTACTCACTTTTTGTGACATGACGATGAACAATGATGGATTACAATAGAGAAGGTATGTTACAAAGAGCTCAACTGACCAGCCATAGAGGTGTCGCGCTAGAATTGAGGATTAGAGGTGTGGTGAAAGAGAAAAGTTGAGACGGAGGACGCTTCACGGCAAAGACGCACAAGAATGAGGAAGGTTGGGGACTCGATTAACCATGAGTGAAATAGTGAAATGGTTCGTGGAGTTTGATGTTGAGACGTGAATCTAATGGCGAAATTTACCCAATGCGGAACTCACTATGCAAAAGAGCGATGAGGAACACACACGACCCCAAGAGGGCTAGACCTCTTGGCGAGCTCCAACTACAGTACGTAAAGAGAAATTCCGTGATACTACTCTATCATTTCATAGAACTTGGGAAGGAATTATCTGTGGGAATCTGCGAGAGGAAGAGCAGTGGAGATATTTGCGCTCTAAGCGAACTGCTAGCTTTCGCTGGGTTGTCTTTCACCCCCCGTTGTATTCTTATTGCAACAACTATTTGTGCACGGCTTATGTTAAGCTGGAATGACGTCAGTTATATTTAATAAATTGCCCACTTAATAGAACGGTAGCCCGATGTCTCCTGTCCTCCATACAGCACAGGCTTGTAATCAGTACCATCACATCGTGGCGTTAGGCCGCGAAACAGCTACTCTCCATACGCGCCGGCTTTTTAGGTGAGGGCTATTATTTCCTCAATACTTAATTCTAGTGAAACTGAACGTACCTCTCATTTCCAACCGATTAATTCCCGTGCCTGCCCAACCAAATTCCCCGCAACCTCTTCAATGACTTTTCGATCTATGAACCCAGCTGCCACCAACCAACCACCAACTAGTAAACTCAATGCTGCGGTTTAGCTTATGCGCCCTAAGGCGGAACCCCGCACGCTGACCTCCTTTCCACTCTTAACGTCCTTATAAACGAAGTCCTGCTTCCGGAAGAAGACACTGCGCCACCAGAACAAAAATTGCCAGTCTGGATACGTGGTATTGTTCATGCCGGTTTTAGGATCTATGGCCCAGTTTATGCAACCGGGAGACCAGACGAGCCTTTTGGCCTCGCGCCGTGTCCATGCGCCATCGGCGCAGGCAGCTTTGGGCTTGACTTCAACGAAGCTGGGGGAGGGGCTGAAAAAAGGTAAGGACGGGAGGATTGAACGTGAACGATACGCGGGAAGGGTACGCAAAATGGGAGCAATGAGCCGTAGCATGAAGTTGATCTGACACTCCACGGTGTATATGACCGAAAGGTGACCCGTAACGGTGTTTTTGACAGTGAATGACTTTGAGCAGTTAAGTTGTTTTCAGAGTACGTGGATAGACCTACAGGCCCATCATGATGAAGAAATTGGGGAAGCTCGAAACACAGGTTCCGAAATACGCCTGAGCTACGCCTTGGCTTGTGGCATCCCCGCTAACATCACAAGAATCAGTGAGAAACGATTTGAGTCAAGAGGGTTTACGACATGGTCGTTTAGACTGATGCCTTTTTCACCTCTGATTTCCATAGGGAATAGCGTTTGTTGTGTCTCAAACCCAATTGCGAGCACAATTGCGTCTGTCTTTGGAATGAGAGCGTCCTAATATTTTTTGGTGCTATCTGTTTTACATACACCTTGGTTTGCCCACCCTCAATGGCAAATCCAGGTAAGTCTCGCTCCATCTCCCAACAGAGCGAAGCACGGTATAAACGCATGGTGAATGGAAGATAGCGCATAACCATCTTGAAGGCAGGCGAGTAATACCGGTTCTGTCTCTCAGCAAGATAATGTGCCTAGAGGTTGAATTGGGTAATCCGCTTAACAGCATTCGGGCCGCCGCTCATTATAGGCACGAATTGTGTTGCAGAACATCCATTTCCTAAGTGGAAGTTTAGCTACAATGTCTTGCATTGCAGGGAGAATGATTATACCCAGAACTACAACATCTTCATTCTTCCAATCAAAACTGTATCCCATTTAGCAGAGTGAAACAGTAGACCCTGGAAGTTTAATGCTCCTGGTGTTTCGCATTCCTTAGGGACGGAGAGAGCCCCGACTGGGGACACGAGGATTTTGCATCGGCGCGTCTTGCTTTCGTTCGTCTTCTGGTCTTTGATTGCAACTACCCAAGTAGCTGTATTCTCTTCCCGGATGGCCTTTTCTACGGTAGAATGGAATTGGATGTGAGGTACGATATTATATTGTTCGGCGATGGAGTGGAAATACTTCTGTATCTCAGGTCGCATCGAGTACTTTCGAGGCCAGTCAGGATTGAAAGCAAAGGAGTGGGAGTAGAAGCGTGAAGCAACCTAAAATACCGTTAGCAATTATGGAAGAACATATGGTGACATGGAAGATTGGTACATCACAGCCGCATCCCGGGTAGTGTTTACTAACCACGTTCCTCCAACGTCATTCGACTTTTCTATGATCTCAAAGCTATTGACTCCGAATTTCCTTATGAGCTGGATAGCCAGGCCAAGGCCCGACATGCCAGCTCCAATGAGGACTTCTGTATCAAAGGACACAGTTGTAGATTCTGTATAAAGGAATTCTGAAGTGAGGGTTGCAACCTTTGATGTAGGAATAGTAAGGAGCCGTGAGAGTTTAAGTAGAGGTCGGCTCCCCAAAGGGCAAACCTGAAGTAAGTCTAGCATCATTGTTGCACAGATAGCTCTCTGAAATGTGGGATTCTTTAGTTATCTCCCCACAGTTGCAACTGCTTTGTGGGATGAAGCTGTGGGTGAAGATGAAAACCAAACGGAAGGTAAGCCGAGTAACTGGAAGGACGCTAAGGGCATCTAGGCACAAGAGGCGTTCATCATGGACGCCATTAATAAGCGCTAGCGCAAATTGCAACCATCTCAGCCCTTCACTTTCGTCCGGGAGCTGCATAGATTCCTAGACAAGCGGAACGGTGCAATTAATGATATCCTTGTAGGCGAGCCATCATTTATTCCAATCCCACTCTAGCACACTCAGTTACTTCAGCCAAATGGCCATGATCGTCAATAGTCAGCCGCATGCGCTTTGATCGCAGGAACATTATATACATCTGCAAAAAGTGCTCGATATATTTATGTACTCTCAATCTTTCTACTCATGCTATCATAAAGCTCTCCGTCCGTATGGAATCTATCTTGGCTAAAAACGGCACTGCGCCTCTGGCTGCTGTGGCTGCTGGCGTTACTACCCATTTGGGTTTCTTCATTCGAAATGAGCATCATTTACACGGTTTGATGTATATAAAGATCTTTCTCCTAGCCTTTTTAACTACTATCATCGCCATCGTTCGTGTGAATAATGAAGCTTTCGGGACTGCTTTTACAAAAACCGGAGCGCTAACAGCCTACTACCTCGGCGGCCTCTATACCAGCCTCCTGGTCTACCGTATCTTCTTTCACCCCTTGAAGAAATTCCCCGGCCCTTTCGGGAATAAGATTGGAAATCTCTGATTCTCGATGCAGCTAGGAAATGCTGACGCTTATATGAAAGTCCTCAATCTTCATAAGAAATATGGCAATCTTGTACGCATCAGATCATCTGATCTACCGACAATCCACCCAAAAGCCACATATGCTATTTACAGACCCGGATCCGAGTGTACTAGAGCTGCTGTCTATAATGGTGACCCCACACCGTCGATGGTATCACTACGAGATCGGGCTTCGCATGACCGACGGCGCCGCGTTTGGAGCTCAGCATTCAGCGACAAAGCTTTGCGTGGTTATGAACAAAGGATCCAGGTTTGCGACAGTCAGCTCATCACCAGGGTTGCTCAATCTTCCGGAAAACCTATCAATGTCTCCAACTACTACAGTTTCGATATCATGGGGGACCTCGCTTTCGGCAAGCCGTTCAACATGCTTCAGAATGAAAAGGAACACTGGGCCGTAAAACTCTTAAACGGTGGCATGGAAACAATGGCGTTCCTGCTTCCTGTATGGCTATTCGGGATGCTATCTCAGATCCAGTGATCTTTTTGGACTGGAGTGGAGTGGATCTGAGCTCAAATCCACTCCATCCAGCTAGTAAATTGTTTGACTCCAGGAGCTCCATGGAGCTCCAGTGCATTTATATACTAAATATAGAAAGGCTTAGCGTTAACGTAGTGTTATAAAAGAAAGGGTAGATATAGAATAACTCACTAAAAGCTACCTATATTATACCTCACTAATAACCTTATTCTTATAGTTAATCTTAATAGCCGCATATTGCTTATCTAGTTTCTCTTCCTCATTATTAGTTACGTCGTCCTCTACATAAGTAGCTGCCTCTACGGTAACGGCAGTAGCAAGTTAGGCCTTTGCTACTTCCTTAAGCGGCACCCTTTTGTAAGGCTCTCCTACCAACTTATCTACTTCCTTATTATTAAATATGCCTTTTAGCGGTGGCCTATATAAATACCAAAGAACCTTACTTGCCTTAATTATACTTATTTATAATTGGGAACACTGGTCGCTAAGAAGGATCTTACAGCTGCTAAAGAGTTGCTCGCATTTATTGCTTATAGGAGGTACGGCTAATATATTAAGCGCAAATCAAGCAAGATCTGGTTGGCTCTTATAGCGATCCTGCCGGTATTATAAGACGTTAAAGTGTTAATTCTCGGCACGAAGTACGCGGTTGGTAGCAAGATATTCCTTAAAGCAATTAATTGGCGATAGGTTGTTGCATTTTTAGGTTAAAGCTCTTAGGCGTAAGAATTACATCGTCAGATATAGAAGGTAATTAGGTTAATAAATATCAGTCTACAGTGGTAGTAAGAAAAAAGATAAGAATAAATTAATTAAAGCAACGATAATAATAACGACAATAACGACGACGACGGGGGTAGGAGGAATATATATACACCAGAGTTTTCAGATTGTATGGTTCGTACACCTAATTATAAAATTAAAGCTTATCCTCAGTCGCTAATTAGCTTACCCTTATATTACACCTACCCGAATAGGGTTAGAGAATTGGAGCTTTAAGAGCTCCATAGCTTCAAATCCACTCCATCCAACCAATCAAATCAACAGGATCTAGTCCAGTTAAACTACGGCTCCACCATAGAGATCCAAGATTAACCCAGTCCAAAAAGATCACTGCGCAGATCCCGAGTCTTATGAAAGATTACTATAAACTTATGGGATTCTGCTGCATCCAGTTAGATAAGAGGATGAAGGTACCCTTTCCGAAGCCCTATATTACATAATCTTGGATTCAATGGCTGATATTGAGCAGACGAAAGTAGAGATTCCGGACATTATAGCCACGCTTCTCGAACAATTTCAGGAACAAGCGCCCACTGGTGACGATCTCAGGATGTTGCAAGGAGACTCTCGGCTAGTTGTCGTAGCTGGAAGGCAAGACCAGTGTTGTCGATGATATTTTTATTCATTGCCTTATAACGATATATTCATTCATAAGGAGTGATAATAATTGAATATTTTGACAGCCCTTATGAATGAATATTTATAAAATTATGAATATATATAGAGACTTAAAGCTCTTGTGGTGTAGTAGGAAGCTTTTATGGTATGTAGAAGGATACTAAGGTGTAAATATAGGACTAATTTTACACTACGTTCTGATATATACGCAAGAGTTAAATTTTTTAAACTCGCCCATAGATGCTTCCTTTCTGTAATATATTTAACCACCCCCCCCCTAAATACCACCTATAATCTAGTACCATGCCTCCCTCTCTCTCGCAATCTATTGTTATTGACTCCGATAGTAATTCTAACACCTAGTTAGAATTATCTGAGCTTAAAAGCGAGCTTTTTAAAGATAAGAATACTGATGAAGAATCTAACGCGTTATCCTCTACTAATACACCTACCGAATCCTCCCCCTAATCCTTTAAACAGGCCCACAAAAAATGAAGAGTTAGGGCTGTAAATACATGGGCTCTCGCGCGTAAGCCTATTAGTAGTAAGCCGCTTATAAATAGTAAAGGAAGACAATATTAGTACTGTGGGCAATGTGTATTTTAGCGCAATATAGTTACTATAAATATACGCTCTTATCTATTTAACGCCTATAGCGTAGTCGTTAAGGAGGAGGACTTAGTTATTAAGCGGGCTATAAAGCAGAGTCTTTAGGGCCTATTCTATAAGTAGGGAGAGCTTTATACGCAGAACCTTAAAAGAAAAAAGGAAACTATACTAAGAGAGAGCGTTAATTTAGCTCTCGTACGCGACGCTTTTGCACAGCTAATTGTGGTTCGAAATCTACCATATAACATAGTAACTTAGCCAGAGCTTCGAGCGCTACTTCTTACAGTAAATTATACCTGCAAGGAAGCTCTAATAGACTCCTATACTACGGTGCCTATAATAATTAAGGAATCCTATATCCTTAATAAGGAAGTTCTTAAGTAGAAGCTCTGTTACTCTCTCACCCTAATACACCTCTTACTTAACGCCTGGTCTTCGCCTAATTAAAAGTCTTTTATTATAATCTGCAGTTACTTTATCGACAATACTAGCGTACTTTAGAAGGCTCTACTTACTCTACCTTTCCTCCCTGGTAAACACGGCGGCGATAAGCAGGTGGAAGTCCTTTGGCAAGTCCTTAAGGACTACCAAATACTTAATAAAGTTGGATACTATGTGGGCGATAATTACGGTAGTAACGATAGACTTCTTTAAGGGCTATCTAAGAGGCTTCGGGAGGCAGAAATTGAAGCTTAATATAATCTACAGCAACACTATATTTGCTGCCACGGGTATATACTTAACATAGCCGCATAAGCTTTCTTCTTCTCGGAGGATAAGGAAGCCGTTAATGCTGCCTTTAAGGAGGCTCGCAAGAAGCTTAAGGCAGAGTTAGATCTTAATGACGATTAGATTAAGAAGCTCCTCGCTAAAAGATTTAAAAAAGGGAAGGCCAGCAAGTTTACTTATTATGAGATTGGTCCTCCAGGAAAGGTGCATAACGTTATTATACATATTTAAAGCTCTAACGCCCACTATAACTACTTCGTCGCGACTACTCTTTAAGCTATTCCTATAGACAATAACACGCGGTAGAACTCGTGGTATAGTATAATCTTAGTGGCTCTTAAATTAAAAGACATAATTGCAAAATATTAAGAGTAGTATATTAAGGAGTTTAATAAGGAAGACATCCTTAACGCCACTGATTGGAGAGCTCTTAAAAATATTAGAGACTTTCTATAGCCCTTCTAAAGAGTTATAAAGGAGACGGAAGGTAATAAGGCCACTCTTAACAAGGTGCTTTATACAATGGATTTTATGGTAAAGCACTTTAAATCAGCTCTATATAAGTACGCGACTAACCTAAAGCTCTGCGACTGTATTTAAACTAGCTAGCACGCCTTTAATAAATACTACCTTAAGACCGACGAGGTTACTGCGTACGGCGCAGCCCTACTATTAGCTCCTCACTGGAGGAAAGCCTATATTAATCGCAACTGGAAAGCCACCTAGAGGAAGCTAGTAGTTAATGCAGCCCGAAAGCTTTAGGTAAATGAGTATAAGGATAAGTATATGAGTAGGGCAGAAGAGGAGGAAGCTGTTACTCGCGATTAGGAGCCTAATAAGTATAATCTTTGGAATAAGAAGCAGTCAATCCTCAATACAATTAAGGATAAATTTAAATACTTTATTAACGCCTCCCCTACTAATCTTCCTGCTAGTACTACTGCCCTTAATTAGTAGCTTAATCCAAGTAATTAAATTAACTACCCAGCGCTCTACCGTATGGCGATAGATATCCTATCTATACTACCTATATCAACTAAACTAGAGCGAATATTTTTAGGAGCCTAAAGGACAATTACCTAGTAACGGATAAAGCTTGGGCTAGTGAATATTAAGCGATCGGAGTGCTTAAAGTTGTGGGTAAGAGGAGGACTTGTGTAGGGCTGGAGGAGAGAGCTACTGGTGAACGTTAGGGGGGGGGGAGAGGCCTTTAAGGAGACGTCGGCTACATAGATTTAGTACTACACCATGCCAAGACTGGTGATATTACCTATATCTAAGATATCGCAATTATTCATTCATATCGCGATATTTTGATTGGCTTATGAATTAAATATGATATTTGGCCTATTTATTCATTCATTCATCATCGACAACGCTGGGCAAGACACATTATCAACAGGCCATCTGCAACACTGCTGACGTGAAATACATTGTAGTGACATTACTTCAGCAACTTTGACGCATATTTTTTACCATTTTGTGCTGGATCCTGACCAATTATCTAAGCTGCGCGAGGAGATCACATCCCACATCGACTCTGGTAATATAACGCACCAGAAAATCCAACGCTTGGATCATCTCAATGGCTTTATCAGCGAAACGCTCCGTTTGCATCCGCCAGTTCCCACGGCAATGGCACGACTCACCCCTCCCGAAGGCATCATGATTGAGGAAACTCATATCCCCGGAAACACGACTGTGTGGTGTCCACCGTATGCGATGTCGCGAAGTAAGTTTCGACTTTTGCGTCGACCCCGGGGTAAGAAGACTAATTATATGATGTAGACGAGGAAGCTTACGTAGATCCCGAATCCTTCGTTCCAGAGCGTTGGTACTCCAGGCCTAAAATGGTGAAGGAGAAGACCGCCTTTGCACCTTTTCAGCAGGTATGACATAATCCATATATTCCAGCATTTAGTGTTATTTCTGTTCAGCTTAATCGGTAGTTATCGTAGAGATGGAATTCCAGGGCATACAAGAGATCTTCCCATTTAGAAATTTGTAATGTAGAGCTAATCATCGATTGGCGGAATTTAGGTACTTACAGTTGCATCGGAAAGCCACTCGCTCTCATGCAGATGCGCGCCATCGTAGCTAAATTGATCATGAAATTCGATGTGAGCTTTGCGCCGGGCGAAGACGGGACTAGGTTAATAGAGAAGACGAGAGATCATTTCTCGCTGGGACTGGCGGACTTCAATCTAGTTTTCACTGAGCGTCAAGTTTAGGAGGAACGAGAGGAAGAGCTGGACAGGGCTTCCATCAATATTCAATATCAGTATAAGGCCGTATTGATATTGATATTGAATAGTAATTCAGTATTGAAAAGATATTGAATATTGAATTTTTGCCAAGCCTCCATACAAATATAGGCTGCGAACCGTGCATAATCAAGGCCTTAGTATAAATGTACGCCTAAAACGGACACCTTACATCCATAATAGCCACCTTATATTGTCCTATAGCCTTTATACACCTTATTATACTCTACTGCGTATAGCAGAGTATATATTTCTAATACTCATTATAGCAGAATCCATAAAACTGGCTATTTTATATACTTTTATATATTCTCTTTCAATATTCAATATCTTTTAGTATTGAACATGTCGTATTGATATTGATATTGAACGTTCAATATTCAATATTCAATATCAATAAGCAATATTAAATACTGATGGAAGCCCTGGAGCTGGAGTTATGGCCGAGACCGCAGTGTTAGATATGGTTCGGCCATATTTATTACGACTAACTACGAGATTGGCGCTGCCATGTTTGCCGAAGCTCATGTTAAGTACCCCTATATAGACTAGCCTTATGTTACGTTAAATTTAAGGAGCATAGAACCTTGTTCCGGTATTCCTGAAGCGATATATCACAACTTAAGAAAGCGATGCAAATTACGATCAAAATACTTTAACGTGTTTCACAAGCGAGCTGCCACCCCAAGCGAGCCGCCACCTTCAAAACCTCACCAAAAAGTAGAAAATCCACACCTTAATATCTTAACAACCACTTAATAATAAATTTTAAAAATTTGGATTTAGACATTTATATATACTTTATAGCTTTTATTAAAGTTATATAGTATAT
>Ga0307515_10004547_pt1 | contig 28604 bp, 20 predicted proteins | sample 17_EM_MG_FD_194513 | JGI IMG/M metagenome (GOLD analysis project Ga0307515, IMG submission 194513) | Populus trichocarpa ectomycorrhiza microbial communities from riparian zone in the Pacific Northwest, United States - 17_EM | ecosystem: Host-associated > Plants > Roots > Unclassified | place... | reverse complement strand
TGGGTATGCCCTGAAAGCATCAGGTCGAAGCCCGCCGCTTCCGCGTAGGCCACGCCAACCGGGCTGTGATGCAACAGGACCGAAGGAATGTTTGGTGCCAGTGCCAGCTTTTGAAGCGTGGCCTTGATCGTTCCCGGATCGGCGGAGGCATGCAAGTCCACCGCTTCTTCGTCAGCGTTCATGTAGTCCAGGCCAACCAGTTGCAGTCCGTGGCTCTCCACGCGTTCGTTGTGGGTGAAGACATACCCGCCCGCAACGTACACCCAACCCAAGGACGCGTTCGCAGAAGTCGCAGTCGCCTCCGTGGCGCCAAGCAGCGCAACAAGCAATACGGCGCAGCCGGCCCGTGTCCTTCGGCGCGATGTGTAGCCCAGCAGGCGACGCAACCGAGCGTCGACGTACCAAACCGACGCTGCAACGGCGCCGAAGAACAGCGCAGGAACCAGGACAGAAAGAAGGGTGTTCAGCGTCAAGTGTCGGCCACCTTGTGTATGACGCCCGATTGTCCAAGCCAACAATGGATTTCAGACATCGTTGGGCTGTACTTTCAAGCCGCCGCGCAGCAGTGAAATGTCGCGCATGGGAGGATTGCCGAACAGCCGCCTGGACTCGCGACTGAACTGGGTCACGCTTTCATAGCCGACACGATACGCGGCGGAGGTCGCGTCCAGCTGCTCGGTCAACAGCAAACGTCGCGCTTCATGGAGCCAAATGTGCTTCTGATACTGCAGCGGACTCATGTGCGTGATGGCGCTGAAGCGATGGTGCAGAGTCGACACCCCCATGGCAGCGATCTCCGCCAAGGCCTCAACACGGATCGCTTCAGCGTAATGCTCACGGAGCCAAGCGATTGCCGCAAAGATTCTGTCGCGTCGGGGGTCTTGTGTGGCAATGCGACGAAGATGGCCACCCGACGGCCCCGTCAGCAGGCGGTAGGTAATTTCGCGCAGCAGCGGCGGGGCCATGATCGCAATGCCCTGAGGCTTGTCAGTGAGCGCGAAAAGCCGCACGAAGGCGTCGAGCAGTTCCGTGGGCATGTGGCCGAAAGCCATGCCGGATTCGGCGTCGTTCGCCACGGAACGATCAGGCAATGATTGGGAAGGATCAGGCTAACGACCATCTGCGGCCAAACATAGAGTTGGGCCCCATCACGAACTGATGGATACGCATGCAAACGATCGGATATGCGGCGCACGGCGCACAAAGCCCTCTGGCTCCTTTCTCATTCGAGCGACGCGATTTGCGCGACAGCGACGTCGCGATCGAAATCCTCTACTGCGGCGTCTGCCACTCTGACCTGCACCAGTCTCGCAACGGCTGGAAAGACTGGGGGCCGACCATTTACCCTTGCGTGCCCGGTCATGAGGTCATCGGGCGAGTTCTTTCGGTTGGACCCGGCGTGACACGTCACGCTGTGGGAGACATGGTGGCCGTCGGCACGATGGTCGACAGCTGTCGGCACTGCGATCAGTGTCATCGCGGCGAGGAAATTCTGTGCCGGGAGTTTCCGACTGGCACCTTCAATGGCCACGACCGGATTGATGGCAGCGTCACCTATGGCGGCTACTCCAAGCACATCGTGACGCGTGAGGAGTTCGTTCTCCGGTTGCCGGAAGGTCTTGATCCAACGCGGGCAGGGCCACTTCTGTGCGCGGGCATCACGGTCTACTCGCCACTGCGGCAGTGGAACGTCGGTCCCGGAAGCAGGGTGGCTGTGGTCGGCATCGGCGGCCTGGGTCATTTGGCCGTGCGCTTCGCCGCAGCACTCGGTGCAACCGTCACAGTCATCACCCGTTCTGAGGCCAAGGCGGCCGAGGCTCGCGACCTGGGCGCCGATCACGTTCTCATCTCGACGTCAGCCGAGGCGATGACCGCAGCCGCGTCGTCGTTTGATGTCATCGTGGATACCATTCCGGTCGGCTACGACATCACCCCTTACGTGGGTCTGTTGGACATCGAGGGGGTCTTGGTGATCGTGGGCAACCTGGGGTTGATGGAACGGTTGAACACGCTGCCGCTCATCCTGGGACGGCGGCGGATCACGGGGTCTCCAGCGGGCGGAATCGCCCAGACCCAGGAGATGTTGGATTTCTGCGCGAAGAAGCAGGTTCTGCCCGACTGCGAAATGATCGCCATCGATACCATCAACGAAGCGTTCGAGCGAATGGAGCGGGGCGATGTGCGTTATCGCTTCGTCATCGACATGAGTTCGTTGGCCGCCGGCTGACTGCCGTGGCGGGGGCCCGGCGATGTCGGCGAAGTGGGCGTCCGACTACAAGCTCAAGGCCGATAGTCCGACAACGCCTTCTCAGCGTTGCATGCACGATGAGCGCTGCAAAACAACTGAGAAACTCGAACATGAACTCGACCAAGGTGAAACTCGGCTTCATCGCGTTCGCTGCATCGATCGCCGCAGGCTGCGCGTCGACCCCCGGCAACCTGCAGACCGCCACGGGAGACACCAAGCCGCAGCCCGTGATCGTGCAGGTGCCCGTTCAGGTGAGCACACCGGAGCTCGAATCCGGCTGCTGGGTGCAGTTCTACAGCGACCGCAATTTCAAGGGCGATGTTGCGACGCTGGTCGGGCCCGTGCAGCTCGACACCGCCGACAAGATGAGCGGGAAGAAGCTCAAGAGCCACATCGACAGCCTCGTGACGGGCGCCAAGGCGACGCTCACGGTCTACGAGCACTCGATGTTCAAGGACCGCTCAATGGTGTTCGGCCCGAACAGCCGCGAAGCGGGGCTCATCACCAAGCTCGGCATAGGTGGCGATATCCAATCGCTGCAGCTCAGTTGCGATTGATCGACTGAGCGGCGCCATTCGCATCCAGTCCAGCCGGCGGCTGGGTGCAAAGTCCATGTTGCGCCGATCGTTCGGTCAGGGCCTGGCTGTCCAGTTCTCGCGGTCCGACTCGGTCAGCAACGCCGAATAGATCGTCGCGTTGCTCAACACCTTCTTCACGTAGTCGCGCGTCTCGTTGAACGGAATCGACTCCGCCCAGGCCGCCACTTCCATCGACGTCCCTTCGCGCCAGCGGCGCGACCGGCTCGGTCCGGCGTTGTATGCGGCCGCTGCAAGCGCGGCCGATCCGTCGAAGCTGTCCAGAACCAGCTTGAGGTAACTCGTTCCGATCTTGATGTTGACTGCACGGTCCGAGATCATCTCCGGCGTGAACGGCAGTCCGATCTTCTTTGCGGTCCACTTCGCGGTCGCTGGCATCACCTGCATCAATCCGGATGCGCCGACCTCCGATTGGGCGCTCATGATGAAGCGTGATTCCTGGCGGATCAATCCGTAGACGTAGGCAGGATCGAGACCGATCTGACGCGATGCTTCGACGACCTCGGAACGAAACGGTGTCGGGAACCGCTGAGCCATGTCGACGTCGACCTTGGTCCTGTCGCTGGTGTTGATGCAGCGGTCCCAGATCTCGCGATCGCAGGCGACTTGTGCCGCGGCCAGCAGCTCGCGGTCGCTCATCCCGCGCAGCGAGAAGTTCCACTCCCGAACGCCTTCGCTGCGAAGGCCGATGGCCATCATCTGCAGAGCCCGGGTCAGGCCCGGGTTCGCGCCCGCCGCCGCGCGCTCTTGAACCGACAGTGCCGCGGGCGCGACAGGCAGGACGAGACGGCCGCCAAGATCCTCGTTGGCCAACTTGCCGTAGAAGTGAAGGGGCGAAACGATCGCGCTGAGCATCTGCTGAGACGCCAGGCGTGCTGGATCACCAGCAGTGCCAGCTGCGGCGAGCGCCTGTATCGCTCGCGCCTTCCAATACACCCAGACCGGCTCCTTCTGCTCGATCGGCGACATGGCGTCGATCGCCGCGGCAGCCAGTGTCCAGCGCTGCGCCGCCGGTTCAGATGAGCGCAGCGCGGCGCGCACGGCCCACGCGCAGGTGTCGTCGCTCCAGAGACCCGGCTCGGGCTTCTCTGGTTTGTCGAGTTTGTTTGGCGTGGAAGCGCTCTTTTGCTGCAGAGCGAACGCATGCGAGTAGTAGCCGAATGCCTCGGGCTGCAGGTTCAGCGCTGCTTCTTTGGCCACGGCCGCCCAAGCCGTTGCCGCCAACTCGGGGGCCATCGCGCTGGCCCACGGCCGTTGGAGTTCGCGCGCCGCCGCGGAGGGGTCATTGGTCGCCATGCGCATCACGGCAAGCGCCGAGAGTTCGGGTGACTGAGCGACGCCACGAGCGGGGGCTTGCTCTGTCGCGCGTGGGCCACCGCCTTTGCGCTTCGGCTTCGCGATGTCGACCATCAGGTACTTGGCCGGGCTGTCGAGCACAGACGCGACGGCCTGGGCTGTCCCGGCGCTGATCAGTGCGGCTGCCTGCTTGGCCGCCTTCGGGCGATTGAGTTCGATCGACAGGCGGACTTTCTGCCAGACGTCAGCTGGCGTGAGGGCCTTGTCGCGGACCAGCGTCGCGGCGAGCACATGGCAACCATCGTCGGCGTCGCGTTGAGCGAACCAGGCGGCTCGTCCCGAATCGCTGACGTCGTGGCCGGCCAGGTGCTGGGTGAGCAGGGCATAGCACGTGACTTCGCGATCGTCGTTCATGCGGTAGTGAGCGAAGTCGCGGGTGAATGTCGCCCAGTCGCGGCGCCGCCCGACGACCAGCAGCCAGTCGTTGCGCAAGCGGTCTTCGACGTAGCTGCCGGGCCATCGACGATAGAACGCGTCGACTTCCGTCGTCGAAGCGGACGTGAGGTGGGAGCCGAGCGCCCAGTAGTCGGCCCACATGGCCAACGGATGATTGCTTGATACGGCGGCATCGCGCAGAGCGGCGAGGCGACGTCGATCCCCCCGGCGTTGGGCATCTTTGGCTTCGACGATGACGGCACCGTCCAGCTTGCTGTCTGCCGGTGGCAGAGGCTTCGGATCGGGCTGACGTGCGGCCTGCGCAGGAGGCGTCGCCCTGAGTTCGATCGCAGGCAGATCGCCAGCCGCCAGCGCGGGTTGAGTGCAGCAAGCCAGCGCGAGCACGATGGCCTTCGGCAACTTCCCTGCGACGGGGCCAGCACAGAAGTTGTTGAGAGACATCGCGAAGCTGCCCTGATTGTTCTGGTCGAAACGAATTCGGATTCAGGGATGCTAGATGCAGCATGGCCGCGCCAGGCCCGAATGAGGGGGCAAGAAGCAAGCCAAATGCCGCGTCGTCGGGCAAGCTCAGTTCGCGAGGTGGCTGGCAGTTCGCGGCCTGTTTGACTGGTTCGCGGGCTTTATTGACTTCTCCACAGCTGGCTAACCTAACTGAGTTCGCGAAGTGCTTGAGATCTGTAAGCCATTGATTTATATGAGATTTTAGTCAAGAGCTTGCCCGGCCCTCCAGCTGAGTTCGCGAAGCACATTCCCATATGCTGGAATCGGGCAAAACCATGTCGAGGTTGAGCTCGCGAAGTACGTTCTGTCGCGCACGGGATGAATCCGTCATGATGCGCGCTCAAGTGGTGAGAAACGGAGCCAACCGCGTCGACTTTCTCAAGACCTTAGGTGATGGGCGGTCCGATCCATTCCAAGGACGTCAAGACTTTCCGATCTACGAGGAGGAATCGCTCGCGGTCGGAGTCTTGATCTGCCGCGACTACGAAAACAATGGCCTGAGAGCGCGGGTCCTGGAGCACCTCAGAAGTAGCCGTTCGACTCATTCGGTGCTTTGCGTCCCGGCTGACATGCACGGCGCGTACTTCGAGAGTGACCCCGGATTGACTTTCGCTGGAACCTTCGTTGCGCTGAGCAACCACAGGAAGACCTATAAGAACCCCTGGCGCTGCCGCAGTTTCATAGCCGATGCGCGAGGCGCGAAGATCTGTCAGCAGACAGACTATGAATCAATACTCGTCGACATACTCTGACTGCTGCAGGACGCTGCTGATCCCGGCCTCAGCGAGTCGTTGCTAGCCCAGTCCCAGGACCGACGCGTCGAGCTGGTTGCGTGTCAGGCGACGCCCGCTCTCCGGGAGGCAGGAGCTTCATAAGGCCCCCTCAGGTGCGCCATCGCTGCCGACACTACCGAGGAGGGTACTGTGTAGTGGATTGCCGAAAATAAAGGATTGCCGGTGCTCTGGAGAAACATGCGACAAGGCGCGAGACAACCAACGTCTGGCTGCGGTGAGGCAATGCGATTCCTCGCCATCTAGCCCGCCTCTCGCAAAAGCCTGTGACAGCGTGAACCAGACCTGCGGCGGATGGCACTTGGCGCTCAGTCCGGCTTCAACATGCTGTTGCAGCATCCGCGCGTGCGTCAGCGCAGCTTGTGTCGCCGCGGCGCCAGGCAGATCGAGCCAGCGCACCAGCTCGCGCCACTGCAGCGATCTCGCAGTTCCCCAGAGTCCCAGGTGCTCAAGGTCCCTTCTCACTTCCTGCAGGCGGCCGATCACCTCCTGCGCGGCACCCTGATAAGACCACTCGAACCACACCGATTGCACGAGGGGCCATTCGCTTGCGTTGGCGCAGATCCTTTCGATCGCGGCCATGTAGCGGCTCGTCGACCCCCCCTCGACCTGAGCAACCTGAGCCAGCAACAGCTGCAACTGCACCTGTCGGGCTGGGTCAGTGTCTGCAAGCTGTTGCTCGAGGAGGGATCGTGCGAAATCGCTACGCCCCATCGTCAGCCAGACGCCAGCCAGACTCAAGCGAGCCTTCGCCAATGCGCCTGGTGCCGCCTGCTCTCCCGCGGCTGCCACACCTGCCTGCAGGGCTTCCAGTGCATCATCGAAGCGTCCGAGTGCGGCAGCCGACGTCCCGAGCACCCGGTCATTCACGCTTCCCATGGTCCCGTCCGTTTCGATGCCGACTTCGCGATGACGCGCGCGCGCCCTAACGGCCTGATCGAATGCTCCAGGTACGTCGCCGATCACCGCCAGCAATGCTGCCACGTGGCCTTCGCCGGCAGCCGCTTCCACGCGGTGTCCTATGTCTTGCGCCAGTGCAACGGCTTCGCGCTGCCGCAACAGCGATTCGGGCAGTTGCCCGGTGTAGAAATGGACAAAACTCAAGGCTTGCAGGGCGCGCAGCTCTTGCAAGGAGTTCTTCGTTGACTTGGCCGCATCCAATGCCTGCCGCGCGGCGGCAACTGCGTCGTCGAACCGGCCACACTGCACCAGACCTTGGGCGTACAGGGCGTCTGCATCAGACTGCAGATCCGGATGTTCTACGGCTTCTGCAGCAGCGAGCCGGGCCTCCTCGACGGCCTTGTTTGGTTGCTCGACGCCGAGACAAGCCTCAGCTCGAGCGAGCCTACAGCGCAGCCTGCGAAGACTCGTGTCGGCGAGCGCTTCAAGCTGAGGCAAGGCCTCGAGCACCGCCTCACCGCCAGGTCGAAGTTGCATTCCCGGCAGACGGGATATCAGCGCCTCGAATCTCTCGTTGGCGTCACCGGCCAATTCATGACATCGCGCCGCACGTAGGAACAGTCGACTTTGATCAATCAGTTGACCGGCCCTCTCGGCTGCTTTGGCAGACGCAAACCAGCAAACGCCTGCCTCATGCATTCGCTCGCCTTGTTCCCAGTGCCAGGCCAGCCGCCCCGGATTGACTGACGGGTCCTCGCTAAGCAGCGCTGCGAATTGCCGATGGAGTGAGCGCCTTACACCGGCGGGCACGAAACGCAGGGCAGCTTCGTGGACCAGGTCGTGACTGAATGACTCCCCGCGAAGTACGTCTGCCGCCTCGAGAGCGGCCCAGGGCACTGACAGAGAAAGTACGGAGCAACCCAGCATCCGCGCGACGCGATCCGCGGTCAGGTCGCGTCCCGCCACTGCGGCCACGCGGACCAGGTCGCATGCAGATGGCGGAAGGGACGCCAGCCTGGCGTCGAGCAGCGCCTGGACGGAGTCAGGGTGGGGCAGCATCGAAGTCGGTTCACCGCCGTGGATCAACGCGGCGTGAAGCGTTGCCAGAGTGAACAGCGGATGACCGCCAGCATGCTGGAAGATGCGGTCAGTGAATGGCACGTCAACCAGTGACGGCAGCATCAGACTTGCCAGTAGTTCGGCGACTTCTCGACGCGTGAGTGACTGGAGATCGATGCGAATCAGCCGATGAGAGTCGCGGGTCCAGTTGTCCAGACCTGCATGAATCGCGCCGTCATCCATTGGTCGCGAGGCCAGGGCAATGCGAAGACCGGCGAGCGATGGCCGTGTCGAGACACGACGCAGTGTCTCGAGCGTGGACGCGTCTGCGTTATGCAGGTCGTCCAATACGATGACACGCAGTCCCTTGTCCATCGAGGATGCGAGCATGTTCTCGATGGCGAGTTCCAGCAGTTGGATGCTGGGGGGCACGCTCGGCTCGCTGCCGAATGCGGGGTGAACACGCGCAAGTTCCTGTTGCGCGGCTTTGGTGAGTTCGGGCGCGAACAGCCGTTCGATCTGCAGCAGCAATCTGCCCAGCAGTGCGAAAGTTCCGCACTCGTCGCCCGGCGCGGCCCGCTCGCTGACACACCCTTGCTGGTCTCGGCAGAATTCTTCAAGCAGCCTCGATTTGCCCATTCCGGCAGCACCGACCAGCATGAAGGCCTGCCGCTGCTGCCACGCAGCCCACATCGTTTGCCATGCATGGCTCCGACCGACCAAGATGGGAGGGCGCAAGACGCTGGCTGGCACGGGACGGTAGCGCGACACCGACGGGCGTTCCGCAGCTTCTACGGTCTGCATCAGTTCGCGCATCAGCGTGCCTGGCTGGATGCCGAGTTCGTCGCGCAGAACGGCGGCGCAGCGCCAGTACGTCTCTTGCGCTGCAGCGCGGTCGTTGCATAGATACTGCAGTTTCATAAGGCGGTACCAGCCAGCCTCTGCCAGAGGCTTCAATTCGACGATTCGCCGCGCTGGTGCGAAGGCTTCGGGGAGGTGCTCACAGCGCTCCAGTGCCTCGGCGCGAGCGGTCAGTGTGTCGACGATGACTTCCGCGACACGCCGGCGTGCCTCAGACAACCACTTATCCAGTTCGTCCTGGTTTCCGACGTCGACCCCCGCCAACAACGGGCCGGCGCTCAGCAGTTCTGCGGTTTCCATATCTTGGATCCGCAACAAGTCGACCGTCACCCCATGGTGAAGCCGGATCTGTTCGGCCGCTTCGATGAACTCGGCACGAGCTGCCACATGTAGCCTGCTCGCGCGCGAGCGCAGGTTCGCGTGCCCCTTGTGAGGCGCGCTGTGGGGCCAGATTAATTCGCAAATTCCCAGACGGCTTTGCGGACCATCCAGCGCCAGCTTGGCAAGCAAGGCCGCATCCTTCCCCGTGAGATGGCCAACCACACCAGCCACATTGCGCCAGTGTGGAACTCCCAGCAGGTTCAGCCACACGGCAGGTGCGGTCGGAGTCAGGTCGTTGAGCGACGCGCGGATGGGAATTCGTTTGGACATCCGGAAACTTCAGCGAGATCGCCTCGGATAAGAACCATTCTTGCAGGGATGAGGGTACAGGCGGTAGGTTTTATCTGGCCAGCTGTGACTGGTTCGTGACTGGTCCGGTGCCGACGAAGAGCGCGGATTGCGTGCCATTTCCAGGCGGGCCGCCGATGACTCGGCGGCCCGCTGGAGCATTAGCCGATCAAGCTGCGCAGCCAGCCCAATCCAAGAGTGCCGAGCCCGGGCGAGAGACTCGCGACGTTCAGTACCTGAGCCTTGGACGACGTTAAATGACTGCTGCAAGGGGTAGCAACGGCCAAGGCGAGAGCCAGAGTGACGATCAGCGCGCAGCGGGCGATGCTTTCGGCCGACGTGGCACGGTATGGCCGAAGCGACGAATCGCCAAAAGCCACTGGGTCGCCCGCCAATTGGATATGCAAAGCAGACTCGGTGGCTGCTGGGAAAGAAGTGTGGGATGCTTGGTGAGACATGGTGGTGTCCTTCAAGTGTTGAGGGACCCCCATTAGCTATCTCACTTGTCGCACTACGAAGAGGCGCTGGCTTCCAGAAGTGGAAGCCAGCGCCCCTATCACGGGATCGCAGATGGCCAACCCACCGCTTCATATTCCTGACCTGAGTGGAAAGCTTGAAGTGCTCTATCGGCACAGCAAGAACATCGTCGACCATCGCGCGTTGGGCTCGATGTTCGCTTCTGGGGACGATCCCGGCGTGAGTGAGCGCACGGTCAGGAATTGGCTTCACGGGGCGGGCACGATGGACAAGAACACGTTGCCCGGATCTCGCGAAAAGCGTTTCGTGGAAATCGTCCGAGACCAGCTCCCTGGAACGCGAACCCTCGCCGAGACCGAGGCGCTCCTGGTTCGCGGCAGCGCTGCGGACCTGTTGGCGGCGTTCATTGGCACCAGCGATCGCGCCCTGTTTTCCAGGGTCTTGCTGGATGCGCCGAGTGGTCGGGTAAGGTTGCTGCGTCAGCAAACGGATGCGCTGCGAATCACCACTCGGCAGAAAACCTCCGCGACCGAGGGCGACGTCGAACGGCAACCCGTGCGAGAGGCGTTTCAACTCGAATACACCGCGTTGCAGGCGGGTTGGATGGTGGCAGTGCAGTGCAGCAGAGGTGGATTCTTTGCCGTCGACCTCGAAGAGGGACGCGCTACCTGTCAACTTGTCGCTGGCACAGCCATCCTGCCGCTTGACGACACATTGTTCGAAGAAGACGAACCTTCTCGGCGCCGCTACTTGTTCTTGAACACGGCGTCGCCATTGCCGGACGATCTCTCATCTGCGCTCGATGCCTCTGCCTCGGCGGAGATCCCAATGGCAATCACCGATCTGGATCGAATCGCCCAACTAGCGAACACGATGCCGGGGTCAAGTTGGGCGTCCCTCGACGTTGTCTTCTTTGCTCCGACCTAACCGGAATGCGTTGAAGACGTTCGCCAGCCCTGCCAGTTTCCGCTGAGCATGGGTGCTGCCCAAAAGCGCGGCGCGCGCCAATCCTTGGCCGTATGACCGGCCAACAGGGACCTCTGCGCTGCCGCCAGCGCATGTGCCTTGTCGTCGCCCGCGCGCAGGTGCGCGTGGAAGCGCCGCATCAACTCGGCGGTGGCGTTGTCACTGACCGGGAACAGCGTACCTACGATGGCCGGTATATCGCCCGCTTGAAGCACGTGGTCGACCGCGAAATTCTCCTGGAGCTGCGCTCCACTGGCCAAACCGCTCTCGCAGGTAGACAGCACCAGCAAGTCCAAGTGATTCAGTCCGAGAGCCGCGAACTTCGACAAATCGAGTTCCGTACCATCCCCAAGCAACAGGCGTGAGTGCATCACGTTCGCGGACCGGGCCATGAAGTGGCTGGCGACGTGCAGCACCGTAGCGTGAGGCAGACATTGCGTCAGCTTTGCGCGCGTGAAAGTTTCTGGGGTGTCCAACACGCGCTCGGCCATCAGCGAGCCGACCTCGATGGCTGCGTGGGGGAGCGGTTCGTGGCCCGGCGCACTGCAACCACACGCGAGCAGACGAAGCGGAGCCTGCGGCGCGCATCGGAGGTCGACATCGGGAACCGTGGCTCGAACCAGATCGAAGCGCTCGATCAGAAACCCTGTGCCGAGAGGCAATGCGGCCCATGGCAGGTTGTGCAGTGGGCCCGGTGCACTGACCAGCAGTCTGGTGACGCCGTCAGGCAAGGTCGCCATGACCGGGGCCAGCAAGAGCCGAGTCAACTCACTCCCCAATTCTTGGAGTCGCTTGACATCGTCGCGCATCAGCGACGTGACGAACCCCGCGACCATTGCGTTGACGTCGCGAGCGGACAGGGGCGTCTGCGTTCCGGCCGGGAGCAACTCGACACCATTAACTTGGGCGGCGAGGGTCAGGATGCCTTCGTCCTGAATCACATGCAGGATGAGCGTGTCGGATACGGCGTCTGGGGGCAGTCCGGCCAGACTCCGCTGACGCAATTGCTCGTTCCATTGAGCCGCTTCATTTCTGATCTGCGCGTCCGAGTGCTCCATCTCACTCGCGATCTGATTGAGCGCTCGCATCAGCTCGGACGGTCTGAAGCCCCGCGCCTGGATGGCCAGCGACTCGCGCAGCCTACTTTCACCGGCCTGCTCGCTCGGAGTCATACCTGGGACGCCGGGCTCTTCGGATTTGGCAACGGCCGCCAGCTTCAACGACATCACTTCCCTGGCCTCGCCAAACCTGCCCTGACGAGCCAGCGTTGCTGCGAGCACATCGAAGGCAAACCCTGGCGAGCTGATTTCCATTTCGGCGAAGTCGTCGTCTCCGCCCAGCCTTCGTCGCCGCAGCGTCTGTAGGCTCGCAACAGTCATTTTCCAGAGCAGGGTGGACAACGCTTCTTGTCCGTTGGCCATCATCGCCGCCGCAATCACTTCGAGACAGCGCCACTCCAGATCGGGGTTCGGATTGGCCGCGTTGCGGGCCAATGCCGTCGCGGCGTACTCCGCTGCGTCCGGATCGTCAGCCACTCGAGCTGCCAAGGCCAGGGTCTTCTCGATGGCAGCCAGGCGTTGCCGATCTCCCTCCGGGCCATCCAGCAGTGCACGCGCTCGCAGCAGCCTGTCGATGGCCTGGGCATAGCGCTTCGAACGCATGTCGCTGTTCAAAGCCAGAGCTGCCAAGACGGTGCCGGCCAGGACTGGCTGCTGCTTCGAATCCACACTGCGCTCAAGTGCGAGGAGAAGTGCAACGGCTTCCTCGCGGCGCCCTGTCTCGCTGCACAAGTTGGCCTGGGCCATCTCGATGGTCTGACGATCCAGCGTCGCATGTGGCGGGACCACTGACCTGGCGAAGTCCAGACGGTCCTCGGCTTCGTCGTGCCGGTGCAGCATCCGCAATGCCGCGGCATGTGCAACTGCGCTCTTGCAAAGCATGATGGCTTCCTCGTCGCCCGAGAATCGGCCCATCATCGGCTCCCCCGCACAAAGCCACAGGTGTGCCAGTTCCGGCATGCCCAGGTCCAGATGCGCCTTGCCCATGCGCAGCGCGCCCAGGGCCATGCCGAAGCGCACATCAGCGTCGCCGCAGGCCAGGAATGCTGTGGTGTAAGCCTCGGGCGTAGGCGTTTGCCTCAGAACCTCGCCTCCGGTCATGTGAGCCACGAATGCGCAGAGAGCTTGCTCGAGTCGAACGGCTTCGGCAGCGATCTGCCCCCGCGCTCGAGCCTGGCTGGCCGCACTGAAAGCCTCCGCGGCCTGTTCGAGCGGCGACAAGCTATGGCCTCATCGTGCCGCGCCAGGGCACGACGTGTTGAGACTCGTCTCGCGAACAACGCAATCCATGACACATGATGCCAAAGTTCATCGCCGGCGGCGAGCCTTTGCAGGCGCCGCGCTGTCCTTCTGCTCGGGAGCGGCTCAGTCACAGGTCAGTCACGGCCAGGAAAGAACACTCCCTTTAACCCAGCGACTCGCGCATGGAGCCCGAGTGGCTCACCACTCACCCCGGCTGGGTCAACACAAGGAGTAGCGATGACGACGAACTTGACTCGTGCCCGCTGGAACATGGTTTCAGCAACCCTGATCTCGCTGGCTGCGGCCGGCGCGCTTGTAGCGTGCGGAGGAGGTGACGACGGCGACTCGGCCGCTGCGACTCCCTCGCCGGTCGCACCCGCGTCGTTGACACTGAGCGGCACTGCGGCCGTTGGGATTCCTGTCGCCGGCCAGACGGTCAGTGTCCGATGCTCAAGCGGCGGTGCGAGCGCCGTGACCGAGCCGGATGGAAGCTACTCGGTCGTCGTTCCTTCCGGCGCTTGGCCGTGCGTGGCGCAGGTCACCGCGGCTTCGGGCACGGTGTTGACCACGGTGGCGAGTGGCTCGGGCACGAGTGCGATTGCCAACCTTACGCCGGCCACGGAGTTGATCGTGGCTCTGCTGGTCGGTACCGATCCGGAAGCATTCTTCCAGACCTTCGACAACGCGCTGTTGGCCGCCATCACCGCGGAGTCCATCACAGCGGCCCAGCAGAGGATGGTGTCAATCATGGCCGCGGCTGGCGTCGACTTCACAGCCGTGGGTGACCTGCTCGCGAGCGGCTTCACGGCATCGTACGACGCTGCGCTGGTTGCACTGGACACGCAGCTCACCGCCAGCGGCACTACCCTTGGCACGTTGAGCGCGTCCATCGCAGCCGCCTCGTCGCCATCGTCCGTCTCTGTGTCCGCCAGCCTGCTGCTCCAACCGTCGGCCTCAAGCTGCGGCGCACTGCGAAGCGCGACGTACCGCATCCTCACGCCGACGAACGGGGCGCCGCTGTCGGCCCAATCCAGTCTTATCAGCTTGAATGCAGCGACCCTCGCGGCCACACACAGCGACCAGTCGACCGGTACGTGGGTTCCGAACGGCGCGTGCCGTTTCACGGAACAACACGGAAACTACAGCGCCGACATCACTGTCACTCAGGCAGGGGTACTTGCCGCTCGCTACACCACTGACGGAGTCACGTTCCGAAACTATCTTGGGTTCCCAGAGCAGACACATGCGGTGGGCGAGCTCGCGGGGACTTGGAACGTATTGGGAATGACGCGTGTGTCGTCCGCGACCTACGTCGGCAGTGCCGGAACCCTCACGTACGACAGCAACGGTGCACTCACAGCGGCCACCAACTGCCAGAACAATGCGACGTGGGCCATTGATGTCTGCGCAGCTGTGAGTGGCACATTGCTGACCGGTGTCGTACCGCTCGCAGCGGATGCCTCGGGCGGCTTTGACCTCACGAACCCAAACTCTCTAGCAGTCACGGGGCGGCTTTTCGTGTTCGAGCCTGGCAGTGGGGACCTGATGATGGCGAGCGTCACCGACAAAGGGGAGCTCTTCGTATCGGCGGCTATCAAGAGTGTCGCGTTGCCGGCGTTGGGCTTCGTGTCCTCCAGCTGGAATCTCGACAACATCGAATCCTTTGTCTCAGCATCACCGGTCTACGTCACGTCCAGCACTGTCTCATCGGTCGACTCGGCAGCCGGCAGTTGGACGCGCGCCCGGATCGCTGTCGGTGGGACGGCAACTCACCCCGAGACGCTCTTCGCGAATAGTCCCCGCACAGGCTTTACCCATCGGCCGTCGGTCACTGTCTCCGACTCCAACGGCGCTCTAGTGACGGTGAACGAGTTCACTTCGATGTCAGTGCCGGGCACAGGCTTTTCGCCGCTGTTCTTGACGACCGGCACCAAGCTGTTCGAACTGTCCACCCGGCTGCCTTAAGCACTACAACAGACTGACGACGGGGGCAGGGGCTCCCGTCCTAAGGTGTCGGTCATTCGCCGTGGACTGCTTCGCAATCGTTCGCTTTGCGAACGCGCTTGATCATCGTTTTCGAGTCCCTAAGCGGGCACGACACCAGTCAGCCTGCCGCTATCGAAGTGTCCACCGAACGAGTGACCGTTCACCTGGATGACAGCAGCACCTTGCGCGAACCCACGCTCGAAGCCGCAACGCACCACGACGGCATGTTTGGCGAGTTCCCAAGAGCCGTAACCGTCCGGCCACACCCGTTGCAGTTCCTCGACGCGACCGCACTGGCCTCTGTAGATCGATCCGTCCGGGTACTCTATGGCGCCAAGTTGCAGGCTCGTCCATTCACCGACCCTCTTCCAATGCCCAACGTAGGTGCAGCCGGTCTGACAGTCGTTCCTGCGAAGGTCACCGAAGCCTTCCACGTCGTCGAGATACCCGCTCATCGCGCTGCCATCAGCCCAGCCTTCGACACACAGGCCTCGGACGGCACCCAGATCGAAGTTCGCGCATCGATAAGTGACGTTGGGATGCCTGGACTGGCCCTCGCCGTGCGGGTGACTTCTCCCATCCGGACCGATTTTTGTGTATCCACGGTACGCGGTAGTGCCGCTGTGATGTGACATCCATCCGGCCGGTCTGCGCCAGCTTGAGAGTCGTTCGCACTCCTCGTTGTGGCTGTTGACGAGCAACTGGCGCTGCTCGGCCTCGTGAACGCGCTCGAGTGCCGTATCAATAGCGCGGTTCGCCTCGGTGACCGCTCGGTCGACCGCGGTGGCGACCCTTGAAATCTCTTCGGCGGAGATCGACGCGCTTTTCGTCAGCGTCAAAGTCTCTACGACAATCGGTGGCAGGTTGACAGTCGCCATGCGGGCGCGCCTTTCACAAAATGTTGGGTAGATGGCGCCATCGATTGGCGTAAGCGGATCCGTTGCACAAGGTAGAGCACCGTTCGCTTCGACCACGCTACTTCATGGTGCTTTCGTCTTGGGCGGTGCGGGACGTTCCCACAGGTTCTTCGCCGAACGCGGCTCCATTTCCTTGCCGCGCCGCCACTGTCGTAGCGCGTCGACCGCGACCGAATTGCGAATATACCGATGCCACACGAACGTCAAATCGAACAGCAGAATTCCGAGCCACCACAGGTACAGGAATGCGGCGCCCGCAAGCATCACCGGCCAGACGGGTGAATCCTCAGGCGCCTGCCAAAGGCGGACCACGACGGCATATGCGATCACTGCCGCACCGGTAGCGATCAGCCACCGACGGCCCCGGGCCGGGACCCGCTCAACCCACCAGCCGGACGACGCGATGACGGCTTCGACGATCACCAGCGCCGTACGCTCTCCGTAGCCTTCCTTTGACCCACTTGCGAACAACGAGACAAAAGGCCCGCCAAGGTAGTGCTGCGAGCCCACCGGCAGTGCCCAAATGCAAAGTGCGCCGATCACAAAAAAGAGCAGCGCCACGGCATGCCATCGCCACCCGTCTGTCTTCACGAGTCGCGGCAGTCTTGCGGCAACGGTGATACATGTCAGGAGCACGGCAAAGAGGCTCATCTGCCGCGGCAGGCTCTCGAGCGTGGCGCTGTTGGTGAACGCCGTCATTCCTTTGTACAGCACGAAGACGGCGGCAAAGTGAATCACCAGGATGAGAATGAAAGGCAGCAACGTGCTGACACGCCCTTGCCAGAAAAGATTCTCTGGTCGCTTCGCCTGCCCAGTCTGCAGCACGACGTCGTCGATGAAGTGGCCGAAGACGGCCGCGTCGGTCCAGTAGTCGTTGTGCGCCTTGCCGGGCAACGCGTAGCGGCTGAAGCCGATGTCGTGCTTGGCCGTCTCGAACTCGAAGGCTGCGCAATGTTTCTCGCAGAGGAACTCGACAGCAGTGTCCAGTTGGAACCCGATCGGGTCGCCGTAGTCATAGTAGTTGCGCCATTTGATCTTCGTCGGCAGCGAAACTGGTGGTCCGCTGGCGCGTCCGAAGACGATGCTGCCGTTGGCACCCGGCCGGCTCGCGATCTTCTCGCTCACGTCCTTCCAAAGGGATGGCCACAGCACCAAGTGCTTGTCGATGGGCGAGCCGATTGTCATGAAGCCGCGAACGTCACCGATCCAGCGCGCGCTGTCGAAATCGGCTGTCTTTCCGTCCGGATCGTGCGCAACCTTTCCGCTGAGCGCCTCCAGCAAGCCGAGGAAACTGATTACCGTGCCCTCGCTGTGCGCCACGATGTAGATTTCGGGCCTGGAGGTGTTGCCCAGCTTCGTGTTGTGCGCCTCGACGGCCGCAACAATGGTCCCGAGAGCGCTGTGAAAGCGGTAGAGGATCCTGTCGCGCTGCATCGGGAAATCGGCAACGATCTGAACGTCTCCGATGTAGTCACGTAGCAGAGGCGCGAGATCGAACTTGAAGATCCCCGCCTTGTCGGCGACTGCCAGAAGATTCTCCAAGACGCCGACTGTCTCGATGATCTCGTCGACGACCCCGATTCCCAAGCCGAAGTCGGCCGGCGTGAGTCTGCGCTCGTCCTTGGGTACCTTGACGTTGTAGGTCGCCTCGGCACGGCTCACCACGGTGCGTCCCCACGCCTTGGTTTCCTCGAGCAGGTCGGCCTCTTTGACGACCTCCTTTGGGATGTCGGCCCAGAAGATCTCCGCGAAGGCGACGTGTTTCAGGTACTCATCGTCCGCGCCGAGCGCGAGCTGTTCGAGCCCGAGGTCGGTCGGACCCCCAACGTTGAAGAACCCCAGCGGCTGCACGGGAAGTGGTGGGGTGCATCTATCCCCAAAGCGGCTTGCGACCGTGCGAATCGTGCCGCTTCGATCCTGACTGCCAATGCCGTGGATGGCCACGACGATTTTGTCAAAGTGGGTCGACAGCTGAGGGACGACCGAGTCGATGGTCGCTGCAACATCGCCTTTGCCCGTAAGTACCTTGGCATTCGTCTCTAGGCTTGATGGATCAAGTGTCACGAGCGTCTCCTGTTTCCGATTCGCCGCGAACCGCGCCGCTCCCGAACGCGACATCGACAACCGAAGTTGTCGGCCCGCCCGAGGCGGTTTACGCTGGGCAAGCGGCATTTGAAGGTCGCTGCGCCCGCCGCGCGCATCGATCAGACGACTAGGGTTTTGAGCAGATCTCCCATCTGGAATCGCTTCGTGATCTCGGTCTCGGCGGCATTGCCAAAGATGGGCACGAACGGTGTTGGAGAGTTGAGGAACGAGGTTTCGTCCCCCAACACCAATCCGATCAACGTTTCCGCGACGATGCGCCCGCCCACAGGCCCAAGTCGGGTGGGCGTCCCGTTGATCAGCGCTTCGCGTTGGGCCTCTGTCGGATTGCCCGCAGCCAACAGGGCCTGCGTCGCGGCCTGCTTCCATTCGAATCTGGCCTCGGCGAGCATGTAGAACCAGAGCGGCGCACTGTCTTGCATGCTGGTCCGGACGGCGTCCTTCTTGACTCCACCCTCAATCTTCGCCGGCGAGAATATGGGAACGCCGGCATCAAAGTTCTCGGCGTCGGCTTTGCCCACAAGTAGCTCATCGTCCTTGAGCACCCGAACGCCTGCGACGCCATGGTCGATGAGGTACTGCGCGACGGACTGCCCCGAGGGCAGGAGTAGCATCATCCCTCGCTTGAGGTTTCGCAAGGCCAAAGCGTTGACGGCCCCAGGCGCATTGGGATTGCCCGCGTTGTCAGAGAACTCGGGAAGCCTCTTCAACGGAAAGACCAGAGACGTGTCGATCTTGTAGGCGGGCTGGATCCGATCCTTGTTCAGGAAGTGGTCCTTCAGGAGCCGCCCCTTAGTCTCGAAGAAGAGGTCCCAGTCGATGCCCAGCGTGTCAGGGAATTCGCGGAACCCATTGAGTGCTTCGCCATTGATGGATGGCTGGAACACCTTGAGTCGCCCGCCGGGCTGGGCCTCTTGCCCCGGTTGTGGTTCCACCTTGCCAACCGCGTCGTTCAGGTTCAGGCGATAGATCGGTCGGACCATGCTGTGACCGAATCGGTAGGCAGCGCCCGCGAACTCGACCGGCATGAACGGAAACTTGTCCCATGAATAGATCTTGAGACTTGGCTTCACCACGGCAATGGAGGCACCGGTGGCTGTATGCGGCAGGATGGACTTGACCAGGTCAGCACCCACAATGCGAGGCAGGTAGTCGAACAGAACCAGCCACTGGTAGTGCCACTGCACCATCTGGCGCGCCTGGCCGAACCCCATCTTCTTGTCGATGATGAAATAGTTGTGCAGCCGGAGGAATAGTCCGTGCAGTTGCGACACGATGACGTTCTCATCGTTGCGCTTGTCTCCGATGATGGCTCGTCCGTTGAGCCGCGGCAGGTCTTTGGTCAGGGCGTCGCCACCGGGCCCGGCCAACAGACTGCGCGCATTCATCACGAATGTTCCATCCACCCCGTACATATACGGCTGGTCTTCGGGCCCTCGCCCGTATAGGGAGTCGAGGTCAAGCGCGGGCGTCCTGAAGTTCTCTGTGAGATTGAGATCTTCCTGCTTCATCGACAGGCTGACCGCATCCAGTGAGATGTCGTGATCCACGAATTGTCCGAAGTACGTATAGCCCGCCGGTAGCCCGAGGTTCTCCTCAGAGTCGACTTCGGTCTCCGGGGTGGCTTCCGCTTCGTCGTCTGCACTCATCGCTTCAGCCAGGCTGGTCAGGTCGGCGTCAAAAAAGGCGGCCCCGCGCAAGCCTGGAAACATCCTGCCAAAGCGCCCATCGAACTTTGGCGGGCTCCCTGTCTTCGGGGACAACGGCGCGGCTGTCTTCACTGCGGCCTCGATCAGTCCGCGCTCCGTCGACCCATGCCCTGACGGCGAACCAAGTGCGTTTGGCATCTCTTTACTCCAGGAGGTTGTCGTCGAGCAGGTTTGCGGTGCTTACCGGTGCCATGGCGACGCAGAAATGCTATGGGGCATCGGCATGCCTCGACATCCCACAAAGCATGGATGCTCTGGGGCTGCAACGATGAGACTTCTCGGGCGGCAAGGGTGGCGAGTCACATCGCTGTCACTTGAAAGTGCTGACGTCCTGCGGGGTCTTGTCCGCGCCCGCCCGACAAAGCTCCAGTTCGCTCATAGGCTGGCCAGCGCGTCCGCCGGCAACCTTCGCCCATGGACCGCTGCGGCCAAATCGCTGCAGCGCCTGCACCCGCACACGCCGGGGTACCGGCCTCCGAAAACGTGGGATGTCTCCAGATGCTTTCTGGACTCATGGCTTCGGTCGCCCTGCGCACGGCACTTCTGTCGACGATCCGCAAGGCTGGCGTTGCGATCCTGATCAAGACGGCGATCGGCAAGGCACTTCTCGTCTTGCTGGCGGTGGTAGGCTTGGCCCATGTCCCCGCGGTGTTGATCGTGCTTCCGATCCTCTCTGGATTTCTGGTTTACGAATACAACACGTTCCCTGAAAAACTCGCCAAGAGGATTCCTGATGAGGTCGTCGGCATCGTGGACACGAAGTTTGGCAACATTTCCGACGAGATCGCTCCCAATCTCACTTCCGCAATATTGGCCGAGTTCGTCTCGGCGCTGACCAAAGTGAAGTACGACGGGAATGAGTCGTAGCGTAGGTTTGGTGTTTCACTTTCCCTATCCGTTCTTCGCCGGCCTAAAGAGACCGGTACATGCTGTGCCATCGACACCCGGGACGCGCGCATTTCCAAGCCCACGCTTTGTACGCGTAGGGGCCTCCGTCGATTACGCCCTTCTTGCGCCGATGCAGGCCAAAGGCGGCGCTCCGTTGGCCGACCGTGCGTTTGGCCGAATCAAGATGGATCGGCGCCACTGGAAAATAGCCTGCGCGTGCGTTCGACGACCTCCAGACTAAGTCGCTCGGCGAGAGATTCTCCGTTCGCGAACAACTCTGCGCTCGCCGACGCGATCGCACGCCGCGAACAGCCGTAGATGGCTCCGGTGGATGTCGAGTTAGGCAGAACTACCAGTACGTCGTCTGGCCCGAGCATCCAAGTCTTCGAATACGCAGGCCGGATCCGTTCGACGATGATCTCTTCGGCCCCGGGCCGGCGCCAACCTTCGACTTCCATGACCGCATCGAAATCGAAAATCGGTAGCGCAAGCGGTTCACCAAGCCGGATTGATTCAACCAGTCGAAACAGTGAGTCGACTCGGGCACGGTCGCTCAAGAAATACGCGAACATGACAGCGGTTCGTCGAACGAACGAGTCTTGCCCATCCCGGCGAAACGCCCGCGTATTCGCTTGCATGATCATCAACGGTCCTACTCTATGGACTGATGCCGCTAGCGCGCGGAAAGGGCTGACGAGCAACTCAAAGATTCGGGCTTCGACTGCAAGAACTGCTTGCAAAAGACTGATGCTGTCGACAACCAATGTGCCCGAGTGGGTCGGAATGCGCACGAAGGGATTTGTGCGGACAACGGGCAACCCAAATGCATCGTGTGTGGAGTCCGAGTCGCTTCCTTCCGTCGACTTCTGAATGCCCTTCAGTTCAAGCCTCTCCTCGATCCCAACTCGCTCATAGGGATACACGGGGCCTGTCACGACGTTCTCAGACCATCGCGTCAGAGATTCTGTCCGAGTCCCCGGAAAGAGGTCGGTCCAGCCGTTGACGATTGGCTGGTCCGTTCCTGCAGTGCACTGAACTACATGTCTAACTTGAAAGCGCCCGTCTCGAAATTCGACGCGATCCGAAAAGCCACTACTTGGGGATTGCGGCAGGAGAGCGACCTCGCACCTTGCGTGGTCGATGTACCTGATGTCATAGACGTTTTCAGGCCTATTCATAGTCCACTCCAGCGAGACTTACTGGCGACGAGCGCGTGATCGACGAAATGAACGCCCTGAGAACCAAATGCTGCAGCGTTGTCCCGCGACCCTTCATCTGTGTGATGAGCGGGCGCCACCAGTTCTTTCGACCCAGTCTCGACTGATTGCAACTGTGAGACTGCATCCAGTCCACGAACATCTTCTCAAGCCTCGATCGCTGCAGTGTCTGCACGCGCCCTTCAAACCCACGAGCACAGAGTTGTGCGCGGTAGTACGCAGGCGAGGCCGCGCGCGATGTGGTCAGGCTGGTTGCTGCAGCTTGGATGGTCGGATGGAAGAGGCGGCGCTCCAATCTCCTGGAGAACCAAGGCTTCACCGCGGTTGAGCTATCGAAATCGCAGTTTGCCCGCCGAGGTGTCAGTGCCCTGAGTGAGAAGTCTCGGTCGAACTCGACAGTCGTGGAGTGAAGCAGGCAGAGGTGCCGAGGGCAGCGGGATATCCCCGGCAGCTGATGGACGCGATGCCAATAGGGTTCGCCGGTACGCTGCGTCTCTTCTTTGAAGCAAGTGGGGCAGAGTTGAAGGTTGGGAGCAAACGTCTGCTCATAGCGACTTGCAAAGATGGCCTTGTCCGCATTCGCGTACTCGCCATTGCGCATCGCTGCGGCGATGCGCGCCCGCAATGCCTCCTGCTCGAACGCCAAGACGTACGGCAAGAGCGTATGGGACCTGAGAAACGCACCAGCGCTGTCGCGTTCGTCTGGCAGGCAGGTTTTCGCGAAGTTCAGCAAATCTGGCGCAGTGAGAGGGTGGATCGAATTCGTTCGCCCTCCTACAACTTGAGCCAGCACGCCTTTGTGGTCAAGGTAGTTCCAGCGCGATAGAAGGCGCGCCACGATCCCGTATGCCAGTTCGCCGGGGTAGGGGCTCGGACAGCCCCAACCGTTCAGCATGGCAGATCCTCCAGCAAGAGGCACAGATGACCGCTTTCCTCGAACGCTGCTGAAACGGTGTCCGCGTCGACCTTGTCGCGCGTGGCAAGGAAAAGGATCTTGCGCAAGTCCGCGTCTTGGAACGCCATGATCTCGTCGCTTACCTCGCGCTGCCGCTTCGATGACCTCGCCTTTGTCGGCCGCGGCGCCAGGCGATTGGTATCCTTCAGGATGTTTTCGACATGGTCTGACGCAGGCTTCTCGGGTGCGGCGGCGACGGCCAAGGCAGCAAGCGTAAAGGCATCTTCCGTCGGCACGTCACCCGTCGCAATCAGGCTCGCAGCGACAGCGTCGGTCTTCCCAGCGCTCTTGGCCTGGTTGAACCCCTTGCGGTCAACGGACCGGCGCAAGGACGTGCCCGCACGAGCGGCAAAGGCCGTCAGGTAGCCATCGAGATCCGAAGGCTCCAGATCCCAAAGCGTCGGATCCGTGTCGCGGCGCCCCTCCCGAATCATGCGGACGATATTCGCGATCAGGCTCATATGGCGCCTCGCCGAGGCGTCCACGCTCTGAGGGGTCAACTGTTCGGTTTCGTCGAGTATTGCGTCGATCTGGCTGACCACCAACAGCTTGACGGCAAGATCTTGAATACCCTGCGTGTGGAAGTAGAAGGTGTCTGCCAACTCGTCGGTGAGCTCGACCGGGATGCGGGTGAACTGGTGACTGAGCAGTGTGTCCAGAAAAATGCGCCACTCTTGGTCATTCTGCAGCCGACGGTACTGCGCGTCTGCGGTGCCCGTCGCACGTCGCGCGATTCGCGCCTCCAGGCCGAGCAGGCCATAGCATTCCCATGTGCCGACCATCAGCACCGGAATGCCAAGTCGGTTGATCACGCCGGTCAGGAACTTCATTGCGTCGTTGTCCATGCCGGCGATGCCGCGGTAAAGATGCTGCAGCTCGTCGAGGACGAGGATTCCGAGATTGAGCTTTTGGGCGAGCACAGTGATGGCCTGCGTCAGCTCGGCTTCAGTCCTTGGCGGCCGGCCCGTCAAATACGGCATCGGCAGACCGGTCTCCATTGCGGCGGCTCGCAAGCTGTTGAAGACTTCCTGGGCCAGCGCTTTGGCGGAGCCGTTCTTTGGCGCCTGCACGGTCAAGTAGAGCAGTTGGTACAACTCGCCGTGCAACTTGTGATGGAGCAATCCCGGCCCCAAGCGGCCGAGCAACGCCTTGACGCTTGTGGTCTTGCCGGTTCCAGGGGTTCCGAGCAACAAGGCGCATAGCATGGCGTCGAACGCCGTACCGTCGGTGCTCGGCACTGCAGCTCCGACGTTGATGCTTTGCATCAAGGTTGCGAAGCTGTCGTGCGTCGCCTGCTTGAGAGGGTGGCGTTGGCGGTATCCGTGGCAGATCAACGACCAAAGCTTGAGGCAGAACTCGGTCTGGTGGTCGAGCGGGAGGAAGAAGTTCAGCAGGCGCATGACGTACTGAATGCGGAGTTCGCCGGGGTGATCGCGTTCTGCGGGGTCGAAGTGAACGACGTTGGACATCAGCTGTTCTACGGTCTCGCGATTCAGGGACGGGAACACGGTGATCAGCGGGTTGCCCTGGTGATCACGATTGAGGGTTTCGAAATATTGGTTGACGATGAAGAGCATTTGGGACTCCTAGTTGCGGTTGGTTTTCGGTACTGGATTGGCGATCGGCTGCATCTTTGCTGCGGCGGCGCGTGCCGCAAAGCCGCTGAGGCGCTTGGCGCGCGAAGTAGCGATGCCGACGACGTTGCTCGACGGTGATACCGCCGTTGTCACCGGCGCTGCTTCCAGTGCCGCCGCCTGCAGATCTGCGGCGGGCACAAGTGCCTGGCTTGGCGAGAGCGCGTTCTTCTCTGCTTCGCGCGCGGTGGCCCGACTTTCGTGCAGGCTGTTGGCGGAGGCTGGATGCTCCTTGCGCTCCCTGGCTGTACGCTCTTTTGAGTCGGCGATCGTCTCGTTCTGCAGATGAGTCCACCTGCCGACGGGCGTGCGTGAGTCCGCTTCTGCATCCGAGTTCAATCGGTCCCCTCGACGGATCAGTTGCCGCACTTCTCGAAAGGTCTTGCCTTTGAAGTCGCGCTGATCGACACGACTCTCGATCAGGTCGCAGCGCACATACCTGGATGGGTTCCCGGCATCTTCTTCCAGGATGTAGACCACATCCACCAAGCGCGGGTCATACCCGATCGTCTTTCGGGTTCTGCCGCGCCTGCGCGCGATTTCGAATGCACCTGAGTCGATCAGTGGCTGGGACTTGTAAAGAACCCCATAGAACTCAACGCCATGCTCGGTGATGCTTCCATCGTCAGTGTTGAGTAGCGAAAGCTTTACTGAGTCTTCGTCGAAGGTGCGAAGAGTCGTGGGCATGTTCGTCGTGCACCAACTCCACATTGCTCTGGGCGACGAGTTCACGCCAGCGTCGGTCATGAACGAAGGCAGCTGAAGTCCGTCCCGCGGCTCTCGCATGCGAATCAGCTCGGCCAGGATGAGGAGGCGGGTGAACGCACGAAGCGTCATTGCAGACTTCATGCGCCACTGTCGAAGCGACAGCTCCTCGTAGGCCTTGATGATCGCGCCTGGTGTCAGGCCATTGAGCTTGACCTGCAACGTGTTGAAATCGGACTCGACCCCTGGCTTTAAGTCTCCGCGGGCTCGCTGAAGATTCTTGAGGTTTGTTCTCGTCGTCGTGATGAACCGGTTCGGCTTGTGGTTGTGCGTTTCACCACAATCGGCAACGATGGTCGGGGGTAGGCCACGAACCATCCAATCTTCGGACGCGATGTCGACGTCAAACTTTTTGCAGAAGGCGACTTTGTCCTCGACGCAATTTGCGATCGCACTGGCCGCCCCTATCCACGAAGCGGATTCGAGTCCAACTGACAGGCCCAGCAACTGGCCGGTGTCCTTGCATCGAATGCGAAAGACGATTGGCGAGCCAATGGGCCGGGCACCCGGAAACTCGCTGACGAGCTCAACATTCCAAACAGTCGCGTCAAGTTCGCCGATCGCGCCCGCCATATAGGCAATGGAGACACCCTGTCCCAGCAGCGAACGTTCGCCCAGTTCGAAGGCGTGGTCGCCGACAATCGCGACGCGGCGCTCGCGGTTAGAAGTCATCTTCTTGAACCAGAACTCGAACTGTGCAAAGGATGGAACCACCCAGTTCGGCCAAAACACAGAGGCCCCTGTCGGCGTTTTGGTCGCGAATGCTTCTTCCAACATTTGCTTGAAGGCCGCCTTAAGGGTCATTCCGGGGGTGTGCAGGCGACGCTTGAAGTACGTGTAGAACACGCGGAGGGTGGGGCGGTCGGTCTTGTACTCGGTGGGTTGGACCACGGGGAAACGCTTCCTGGGTTTCCCGTTTCGCGTATGGTCCGATTCGGGTGCCTCGACGAGCGGCCTCTTCATCAACCGCTCGGATTGCTCGCGACAGGCCCGCAGGGACTCAGCTTCGCCGACTGATTTAATGTCGATGAAGTCCAAGGCCTGTCGAACTCCCTTCCACTCAGGCGAGAGCGATGCAACGACAGCGCCGCCGCGGAGCCATCGCCGCACGACCTTGTAGAACGTCGACGTCGAGAGCGTTGGATGGAGGGCCTTGAGTGTCGAGTACGCTTTCCAGCGACCCGCCTCGATCAAGAGGCCGGGGATGTGCTCGAGCACGCCACCGTATTTCTCGAACGTTCGCTGCGCATGCTTCAGCGCGGCCTTGCTAGGCGCGGGAGCCGGGGGCTCGTCTACAGTCTCGAAGCGGTCGTGTTGGTCCGGCGGGAGAAGTTGCGGCCATGCACTCTTGCCCCTGTCTAGAGACATGACCCACGTCTTGCCGGGCTCGGTCCAGACGACCCGAAGATGTTCGTCTCCGGTGCGATGGACGATTAGTGATCGTTGCTGAAACATTACGCTGCTCTCCGGAGTTGCTCGTACTGTCCGGTTGCAAGTACGCGCGCAATCTCCCGCGCGCTTTGACGCATGATCGGTGGACCGGCCAGCACCACGGGGAGTCGCTCCTTGTGAGCCAGAAAGAGAGCGGCAGCTGATGCCTCGCCAGTATCCAAGCCTTTGTCTGTGCCATAGCGAGCGCAAAACTCCCCGAGCGATATGTCATCGGAGTTGAGCGCCAGTGCGGCGAGCAACCCATCGCATTTGCGCCCGAACTCCCCTTCGAACGCCTGCCCTTCGGGTTCGAATCGATATCCCTTGATCGTGTGAAGATTGACGAGGAGACTTGGCGGGACACATCGCTCGGAGTCGGTGATCACCTTCCACTGGTGACCTTCCTCTGCCCAGTAGATGCGCTCGATCTCCGCGTGCTCGGCGTCGTTGTAGTCGATGATTGATGCGTGCGTCTTGCACGACCGTGGAAGCCAAACGAGGCCCTTCAGCGGATCACGCACTCGCACCACCAGGTCTGTCGTCATCACAATGTCGACGCGACTCTTCGGGTCACGCGGGTGCTCGATCCGAAGCGTGCGCGCAATTCGCCTCGTCTTTTCGCGGTCGAGCGGAAACTGCTCTTCGACGCCTAGAACGCAGGCCCTTGCGTCGAAATACATGCGGGCGTGCAACTCGCCCGTTGAGAAGCAGAGCGACTTGCGCTTCGACTTGGAGCAAACGAAGCGCTCCATGTGCCCGTGAGTGCTAGGAACATCGCACTCGATGAGCCAGGGGATCCAGGTGGCCCCCACGCCTTGACCGCGGCCTTCGGCTTCCCACTTCTCTTTTTTCTTGTCTGTGAATGGATAGGAGTTGAATGACATAGCAAAGCTTTCGATAAGGCATAGCCCGGCCGCTACAGGCGGGCCAATGTTTGATGGATTGGAGACAACGGCGCCGACCGCTGCTCAGAGGGCCTAGAGATCGGAGACCACGCGGATGAGCGCTTTGCACCTCGGCGGGTGCCTCGGTTCGTGGCTGAGCAAGGCGGCCAAGGAGCGGTGCGCGGTAGACGTCTGCGACAGCGATGCCTGGACATGCCCAGATGTGCGAGGCGGGGAGGGCGGCGCGAGCAAACGCGCAAGTCGTTTGTGATGATTCATGGTGCTTTGAAAATTCTCGGTACAGAGGTCCACAGGGGCTCGTCGAGTCCCTTTCGAGTGACCTGGGATGTGAGTCGTCCGACGCGCTACTTGACCGGACTTGTGCCGCTGACGGCTACAGCGTCAACGGTTTGGGGCCATTCGGAGTTCGACGATGCGGCCCGTACGGACGTCGACCCGCTGCCATGTCTCCACGTCCATCGCGGAGATGTTCGGGCCCAACACCATGCGAACCCGGCCACTCGAAGGAAGGCGAGACTCGCATGCCCTGGGAAGCGCCGGTGGCGGCGAGCAGTCTGACGTCACCGGCGAGGCAAAGGCCCTTCCTCCGGTCGCTGCAGTGGAAGGCTAACCCGCGTGCACGAGAGACCCGGGACAGGCTCGTGCCTGGGGCAGCGGTGCTCGGTGAGAGCTTCACTGACGCGTTGCCGGCACATCGCTCGCTTGCTGCCAAGGCATAGGTGGGTTCTTCAGCAATCCCGTGACTTTCCTCAATCCGGTTCAGCTTCTTCAACGTCAATGGATAGCGACGAAAACTCATGACATATATCTTTCGTTGAGCGCGCGCCAGCGTCCCGACACCATGTCGCTGACCTGAAGCGCGCAGCCGAGCCACACGCGGTGAACCGCGTACGGCGTTGATGTCCCAGGAAGTGGTGTAAGTCCTTCGCTGCGCGGCAAGACGCGGAGGGCGTAGCCCGAAGCGGCTTGCCGCG
>Ga0307515_10004546_pt1 | contig 28609 bp, 32 predicted proteins | sample 17_EM_MG_FD_194513 | JGI IMG/M metagenome (GOLD analysis project Ga0307515, IMG submission 194513) | Populus trichocarpa ectomycorrhiza microbial communities from riparian zone in the Pacific Northwest, United States - 17_EM | ecosystem: Host-associated > Plants > Roots > Unclassified | place... | reverse complement strand
TGTGGTATACGTCATGACTCTTTCAAAGAAGTAGTCGGCTGCGTCCTTCTATCCCGGTTGCGTCAATTAGTCAAGCTTCATCTGCTTCTGCCGAAACCTCTCCATGCGCTACTTTGCCTTGTTGGTAATTGTGCCCATCAGCCAGCCGGGATTGTCATCTTCACTCAGCTGGCCCTGCTCGGTCTCTTTTTCATCCTCATCTTGCCCATCCTCTCCATCAACGGAACTTGCAAGATCACTCAGACTGTGTCCAATAACAACCATCATCTCACGAAATGTCTTTTTGGGCTGTCTGTTTGTCAATCGGGCATTTCCAGCTGTCTTTCTATCTTCCTGCTCTTGCTGAACCGCTGCCTCTGTGTCTTCACCTCGCATTCTTGCCCCAGCGGTTTCTCTCTCAACATCATCCTCGATCCATGTCTCTTTCTCTTCATTGCTTAAGAAGTGCGTGACTCGTCATGTCTCAGCCGCAAGCTTCATTTTGGATCGCAAGCTGCGCAATACCCCAAGGGCTAGGACTCTTTCTGCTTCCAAGCTGCTATTGCCTTCATTCACTTGATAACGTCGTTGGGTGGACTGTTTTGTCCATTTGCCATATTTGCCTGCCAGAAGTAGCAAAAAGTTCTGTTTCGGAGCATTGACCATTGAAGTTTGCGTTGACTTTGTTGTTGGGCGAGATTATGGATGTTGCATGATATGGACAATATGGAGGCAAGATGCGTCTTTTATGTCAAGGTTGGTACATTTACTCATTTTGAACAAAGCAAAATCTCTCTTTTGACGTTAAATAAATTGGGAATAGTTAGGCTATCCGTACAACTTGACTTGATTGTTAGTGTCAGTTTCATGTAATATCCCGGGGATTATTTGAGACAAACATCTGCAGACGTCCTCTCCCTCAAATAATGTCATATGGATATCTGACAATCATGCAATTGCGGCTGTCGTACATCTCATCTTGTCCCGGTTAACAAAGACACAAAATCGGACAGACATATTGCACATCGCGGGGCAGTGGGACACTCCTGCAACTTGTAGCCATACTCAGTGGGATTCATCTTGAGTATAACAAACATGTTGGCTGCTACATATTCCATTCTGACATGAAGCTAACTATAGAGTCCTCAGGACTTCCCACTTCTTTTCATTATCATCTTCCTCTCATATTCCACACCAGCAAATCATGGATCCAGAACCACCTCAGCCCAGTGAGAGTGGATCTAAATCGAGCCGATTGGTGGGAACTACATCAAACAGCTGACTCATTGCCACACAGCAAGAATGCAGACACCAGTTAGTCTACCGCAATGCTGCCAATGCAGCCACCAAACGTATGACGCTGGATTCACATTCAAACATCATCCTTAAGGCTGGAAGCAGCAAGAATTGGAAGCAGCATATAGTTGGATGTGAGTACATCCATATCGAGGTGAATGGCTGTCAGGTAACCATACATCGTACAGCGAGTATCTGTAGAGAGCTACGTGACCTGTTCATGGCTGCCCGTCACAGGAAATCTCCATGGTCGACAACGGCATTTGTCCACAAAGTCTGCACAATTGAACATCATGATGTTTTCCGCTCTGGGATATTCATGGATGAATTACCTGATACGGATACCAATAAGCGGACAAAACAGGCTTCAATCACCTTAGAGGAGCCTACGGAAGCGTATATCGTCAACGGAATAGCTGAATCTCGTTGTCACAAGCAGCAACCAATTTCTTGTAGGTTTCCAACAAGTGTGCAAGTATGGCAAGGCAAGGAGGTTGGGTACAGCCGGAGCAGTCCGATATGCACCTGCCCTTCAATATGGCCAAAATGGCCAAAGGAGGGTGTTCGCCCGCCGCAATAGAGGAAACACATTATCTGATAAACAATCCTCGCGCCGAGGTACGAGATGAGAACAAGTAGAGTGTTGAGACTCCTGGGCTGGGCATAAAAATGTGAGGGCTGAAATAGAAAGACACCCAGATATGCTTCGTCAAAACCACACAGCCGGATGCCGTTCTTGCCTGGATGGCACCACACTGATTCCTCGGACACACTGTAGTCACCAAGGAACAGGTCCACCTACACCCGGCCGACGCAGACAGCCAACTCCAGAGCCTACACCTCCAGTGCCCGAAACGCCACCTGCCCCAACCAGTAACACCTCCGGAGTTGAACGTTCCCATATGGTCAATTTGCCGGTGGGCTATGCGCATTCACATACATCTCTTCCCTGTGCTGAATGTTTTACTCTGGATGCATGTGCCCAGGATAGCCAGCACAATACAGATTTTGATCCAGATATGCTGACTGACAAAGAAACTTCCACTGGTTAGTACACTATCGGCTGTGTGGTAATGCAGCTAACATCCATTTTGAGGTCTGGAGCAGCCTATGGAGCGAACTTGGAAGTGATGACGAGCATTGATTGAATGGCATGGGATTTTGGAGATTATTATTATATAATTATGTGTATTATTAAAGAACAATGCAGTGATCAGGAAGAAAGTAAATTAAAATGTTAGAAACGCAGCCAAAACAATGTGAATGATGGACTACGCCAAATCAAATGATTGCATATTGTGGATACACCTGTGGCAAAATGAGGGCCAACGGCGCATCAGCAATTTTAGGTCACGTAAGTCTGGTAATCAAAAATTGACTCAGTCGTGGTTATACATAAACAAAGCATTGGCTGCCTTTTCCGGCAAATATTATCGCGACACACTCCCTACCCCATCCTGCAAATGAGTGTCAACGGTGTGTCAACGATTTTAGGTTTTGTAAATCCAGCAATAAAGAATTGATATGGTTGTGGTGATACATAATTGGAGTATTGGCTGCCTTTATAGGCAAAAATTATCGTAACACACTCCCTACCCCATCCTCAAAATGAACGTCAATGGTGCGTCAATGATTTTAGGTCATGTAAGTCAGGTCATTAAGAATCAATATTGTCATGGTTATATATAATTGATATATTGGCTGCCTTTATAGACTAACAGTATCATGGCATGCTCCCTACCTCATGTTGAAAATGAGTGTCAACAGGACGTCAACAATTTTAGGTCTTGTAAGTCAGGTAATGAAGAATTGACATGGTCGTGCTTATACATCATCAATGTATTGGCCGTCTTTCCTGGCAAAAATTATAATGACATGCTCCATACATCATATTGAATATGAGCGTCAACGGCACGTCAAAGATTGTTGGTCATGCCTCCTGGGTAATCACACCGCTGGTAGTTTGCATGCAGTTATACAGGGATTATTGGCCGCCTTTATAGGCAAAACAGATTGTGATAACCTCCCTGCCCCAACTTGAGAATGAGGGTCAACGGAGCATCAACGATTGTTGGTCATGTATCTTGGGTAATCAGGTGGGCAACAGGTTGCAAACAGTCATAAACAGAGTATTGGCTCCCTTTATAGGAAAAAGAGTATGTGATACGCTCCTTGCCCTATCTTGAAAATGAGCGTCAACAGAGTGTCAATGACTGTTGGCCTTCCATCATGGTTCATCATAGCGCGATGTGGCCATTATGGTCTATATATATCATTTTGACTGTTTTTGTACGCTAAAAGGCTTAAAAATTGTTAGTGGTAGCTCTGTCAATCAAATAAGTTGTTACTGTGCAGGAGGATGTGGTGGGAATATCCCATACATATCTGCCAATAAAGGCTGCCATATCCTTGTTGATGGATGCTTGTGATCGAGCGCCACTCATGTTATCATTTTCATCATGTAGTAGGGCGCGAGATTTTGTTCATTTTGCTCATTAAGGATGGGCTATACGGCTAAAATAAACTGTGACATACCAATGTCAATATTGTACAATTAGCAGTAGCATGTCTGAATGCGATCATAAATGTGAAACCCGAAACGCAGAACCAGTGATTGGAACCGATAGGTCTAGCCAAACCCAGAGAGACCCGCGGGTTCACAGGTATGGGTCCGGGATTGGCCCGCCAAGATTCAGCGGGTTGGGTGTCTGGATCGGTCTTGAATCAAACTGACCCATATTTGTGGTCCAAACCCGGACTGCTGGCGGGTTACTAGGACCCATTGGTAACCCTAGTTCAGTGCGTTCTTGGTCGACTTGTCTGTGGCCATCTCAGTCGATAGCTTCAGTAGAACATTGATTGGCTTCCCGGTAGTTGTTTGGTAGGCCTCTGGTAATAATGTCCATCAATCAGTTCAGTGTGCTGTTCAGCGATAGTTTCTTCAGACTTCTGTTTGCCATTAGGTAATGATCTAGGTCAGTGGCTTCATACAGTATGTTCCAATCATCTCCCATTCCGATCTCCATATGAAGTCCTTGGAAGTGATATCCGTCACTGTGAGATCTCGGGGATGGTCTCTTGGTAGTTATCTCAACTCTCTCTTCTGATACCATTTGGTAGGTCATTTGGTAGGCTCAGTGGTCATATTTGAACACATTTGGTGGCCTAGTCGGAAATGATTCTACTTTTGATTAGGATCTATTTCGGTAGCCATATTTGCACTCATTCGGCAGGGATCAGGCTTCTTTTACTTATCATCTCTCTCCAGTGCATTTGCTGGTATCCCTTTGCCGGTATTGGGCCCACGAAAGGGTCCACTTTCGCATATTCTGCTCCTTGTCCCTTATAACAACACAGCCACCCTCTTACACCCCCCCCTAGAATATTATGAATTGAAAGATAACTAGTAGAAGCTTCTATTTATAAATTCTTGTGGCAGTGTGACAAGTTCTGTGGTGCTGAGTTGTATATAAATAGCAGTACTTTGGAGATTGTGAGAGTACCATCCTTCAGCCCAGCAGCAACCACCATCCCACTTCCCATCTACCACACCACAACAACCATGAGCAGAGAAGCCCTCAGACCTCTGAACCTTAATGTCAACTACCTACCCCCACCACTTATACTCTCATCTGCACCATCCTCACCAAAAAATGTCAAAAAACAAAGCGCCAAGAGTCGCATCATGGACAATCACTCTGGTCCAAAGTGCACCTCCTCCAAACCACCACCACCAGCTACATTGGCACAGGATCGACCTGTCATTATACCTGATGTGTCTTCACTCACTGCTGAAGCTCCACCTGCAATGCTCAACCTTGACGATAATTATAGCTCCTCAGATGAGGCATATATTGAGCCAGCTGGGTGGATCACAGCTGGTCACTCGGCAAGGCGGCGCAAGAAAACACTCACAAAACCAATTCAAAATTTGCCAGATCTTTGTAAGCTTCCCACACGCGACCCTTTACAACCAGTTGTCCCTCCTGACAAAGCATGGAACCATTTGCTCGTCTCATTCTCCGAGCTGGATGCCATTACTCCAATTCAAATCTTCAATCTCTTTCTTATTAACTCCATTATGGGACAGCTTGTAGCCAACACCAATTCCTATGCCCAGCAGCCGCTTCTTGGGCCAGAGAAGGAGGGGGGGCGTTCCTGGCAGCCAGTCACTGCTCAGGATCTTTATCTCTGGCTGGCAATTCAAATTCATATGGGTTTGATTGGAGTTCCTCCTGAGAGGTACTGGATAAACGATGGCATCAGCAAAATGAAATTCGGTCCGGAAGCCTCACGCAATCCTCCCAGACACTCCGGGCGACCTCAGCAGTGCTTCTAAGTACTTCCAGACGCTCCCAGACCCCACTGGAGCTAAGCAAAGTGCTCTCAGACTCTGCAAGAGCATTCTCGGGTGCTCCTGAAAGCACCTGCAGTTATGGAGGTGCATTCAGGATGCTCCATCTAGGATAGTCAAATTTTGGAGCTCCTGAGACCACTGTGCAAATCTGCGGGAAACTTCGAGAGAAGCTGAGACTGCTGCGCAGCTCTGTGGGACACCTCGAGAGCGGCCGGGACCGCCGCGCAGCTCTGCGGGAGACTTGATGCCGTATTCTCACAGCAGTGGTTCTTACATAACCACAAGGCATTTCGTCTTATCATATTCATCTTTGGTACAGTCACAAGATTCGCTACATCATAATATGGCATGCACTATGTATGTCTCTCTCTATATATACATACGGTCAATCTGGCCACAGATGGTACTCGAGCATAATCGGAGGAGCACCAGGCCACGCCCATTGAGACAACATTTAGAGATGCAACATTTGGAGGCCGTTCTGGTGAAACGATGGAGCTTGAAGCCAGAGAGCCCACCATCAACACTCCGCTGCACCTCTCGGGACATCCAAACAGAATTCATGAGAAAGAGCGGTTCTGGTTCAAGGAGCGGTTCTGGTTCGAGGAGCGTAGGAATCGGGTGAGATGATATGATACTGCCTGGTGTTGAGGATCCCACGCAATTGCGTGGATCCACGATATCGCGGACAGAGTGAGTGAGACCAAAAGTTGGGAAAGATAGAGCGTGTATTATCTTTGTATGATTAGATGAGATGGAAATGGGATGATGTCTATCTACTCCGGGGTCTCCCGAATATATACTCCCCATCACGCTTTCCACCTCCGTTACCCCTGTATCTCTGTAGACCCGCCGTCGCTCCTTGATGATGTACTTGGAGGCTGTGGTCGAGCGAGTTTGGCGATGCACTTGGGGGCCGTATTCGTGTGAGTTAAGAGATACACTTGGAGACTGTGATCGAGCGAGTTTAGAGATGCACATGGAGGCTGTGATCGTGCGAAATTGGAGGCCGCAATGAGGCGAGCTTGGAGGAACACTTGGAGGCCGTGATCGAGCGAGTTTAGAGATGCACTTGGAGGCTGTGATCGAGCGAGATTGGAGGAGTACTTCGAGGCGGTCGATCTGGAGGCAGTAGTTCGGGAGGGAGGCGCGACGGGAGCTGAGACTCTATTCATTGATTAACTCGTGATTGTGGGAATGTAGAGAATTGAGTACAACATGGTCTGCCAGGAGATGAGAGACTGGCTGGGAGCGGGAGACAGTCGATCTTGGGATGATGCAGTACGCAGTGTATGCAGTACCCGGTGCATGCAGTATGCAGTGTATGCTGTACTCGGTGTATGCTGTACTCAGTGTAAGCTGTTCTAGGTGTTAACTCTTGATCATGGCATGGAGAGATTGAGAGTGATGACTTAACTTCGTGTTCTTAGGTGATGGTAGACCTGAGGACGAGAAAGAGAGAGATGAGAGGAGATGGGGGAAATCATTATGAGACACTGGGATTTAGAGAATTTCGTGTGGGGGTCAATTTACCATCCTCGATACGGTAGGTACGAGTCCCGATCCGCCGTGTAAATACACCGGTACGAGGTCTTCCGAACCCAATCAGGCAAGTCGTACCCCTGATTTCTCGTATCCGCTCATATCCTCCACAACATTCTCATCTTCATCCCCCATCTCTCTCTTTCTCGTCCACAACTCAAGCATCATTGCAGAACACAAAGTTAAGTCATCCCTCTCTATCTCTCCATGCCATGATCATGAGTTGACAACGAGTACTGCATACACCGAGTACAGCATACACCGAGTTCAGCATCCACCCAAGATTGTTTGTCTTCCTTTCATTCTCATGATTAGGAGTTGACCCCTGAATGTAGCTTCAGCTTCCGGCGTACCTCCCTACACGATTGACCACCATTAGCCAGCTCTCCTTGAGAGATCAACGGTAAAGTCACATTGTCACATTCCCACGGTTGCCAGTTAACAAACTGATGAATAGAGTCTCATCACTCAGCGGGCCATCCATCGACCGCCTCCAAGTCCTCGTCCAATCTCGCTCGATGACGGCCTCCAAGTGCATCTCCAAACTCGCTCGATCACGGCCTCCAAGTGTATCTTCAAACTCGCTCCATTACGGCCTCCAAGTGCATCTCTCAAGTACACTCGATCTCGGCCTCCAAGTGCATGTCCAAACTCGCTCGATCACGGCCTCCGAGTGAGTCTCCAGACTCGCTCCATTACGGCCTCCGAGTTCGCACGATCATGACCTCCAAGTGCATCTCCCAACTCGCTCGATTACGGACTCTAAGTGCATCTCCAAACTCGCTCGCTTATGATCTCGGAGTGCATCTCTAAGTTCACTCGATTAGGGCCTCCAAGTGTATCTCCAAATCCGCTCAGTTACCGCCTCCAAATCCAGCTCCAAAGTCGCTCGATGACGGCCTCGGAGTGTATCTCTGAGTTTACTCGATCGTCATTTTCAGGCGCTCCTCGAATGCTCTCAAGCACCGCCTGCAGCCAGTCCAGATATACCGTGTTTAAAGGGGTAGCTATATAGATACATCGATGAGAATACCAACTGAATAGATGAGTTTCAAAAATCGTTGAACGATGAGTAGTAGCTATGATTTCCAGCCGCACCTGCAGCGTTCCCAAAGAAGATGTTTTTCCCAGACTGCTCTACTGTGATTTGAGGTGCTCCCAGAGATGTTGCCGGCGCTCCGAGGCTTGTCGTCAGCGCACCGAGACTTGTCACCGGCGCTCCCAGGTGCACCCAAAGTTCTCTCCGGCGCTCCGGGATGTTCCCAAACCTATCACAATCACTCCCATGGTACTCCCGTAGCAGTCATCTGTGATCCCATTTACTCTGAAGGCTGGCAGGAATGCCCTCCTAGGGTCTGATACTCTCCTGAAATTGACGCATCTAAGATTACACTCCACATCCTCTCAGACACTCCTGGAGTCTTCCAGTGACTAAAATACATTCCACTGATGGGAGGTTACCTTCCCAAGGACGGATTACCACCAGCTGCCTACCTTGGCAAGACTCGCTTTCAGGAGATCCGGCACTTCTTTCATGTTCCTCCATATAATTCACCAACTGAAACTCCGGAAGGCCTACCTTGATGGCATTCAAAGATGGATATTCTACTGGAGCAACTGTGGTAGTTCTCACAGCAGTACTGAGTACCTGGCAGCAAGCATTTTGGACCGACACTTCGACACACCACCTCACCGCTAGCATTTGCTAAGCCATGAGTTGCTGGCCAACGAAATGCAGGCTCACAATCTCTCTACAGCTTCATGATGCCTAGAGACAGGCATTCTGCGAGGACCCGAGTGCCCATTGCGGGTCCCTCAACCCCCAAAATTGACTCCTCCTGCTGCGGTGTGTTAAGGGAGATGCTCGAAGAACATGACTTGTGGGAACGGGGTCCTGATGACTCGTGTTCCGGCCACTCCGCCTACGATTTCAATTTCAATTGCAACGGTGATCGAACCATTGCTTCTATGATGCTTTCCATTTTCGCCACTACCGGCAGAAAGACAAAGCCAAAAAAGAAAAAGGGGAATGGCAAGTCGAAGCCTGCACCCGAGAAAGATTTGAGTTTGGGGGGCTCTGAAACCCCTCAACAACAATAACGAATTTTGTCCGAGGAGGTTCATACCACCGAGGATGAAGCTACTGGATAGATGCCCATTGCAATAGTGGAAGAATTGGTTGGCAAGGCCTGTATTTCAGTTATGGAGGGGCATTTCGCAAAACTCTACACGAAAATCAACAACCTGAAAACGGAAGTCTCGACGCTCAAAACAACGGCGGCAAGCCTAGTGGAGGAAAATAAACAGATGGGTGAAGTTAGGAGGAATGCGCCAGACCCTGAATTGCAGCCACCAGCAACACAGCGAACACCAACAAAGGATCTTACGATCTGGCCACACCAATACTGCCAGCATCCAGGAAGCGGGTAGAATCGCCATTGGCACGAGAAGTTACAACTCGAGATTGGGCCCAGCAGGTCGAAAGTTCCAACGCGACGCCTATGAATATCGACCAATGGGATGTGGAACCTGGGTGACCGGGTAAAGCACCGAGATTAGCATCCCCACCACCAAGCTCAATGGATTCTTGACATGCTGAAGCTTCGGCAACGGTAATCGGAAGGGAGGATGATACGGGAGAAAAAGAAATCGGAACAAGCCAACAGAATGCGTGGAATCCCAGAAAGCGAAATGGGAGAGGGAGGTCCAGAGGATCAGGTGATCGAGTGACCGAACTCAGAAACACGATAACGTGGAGGAACGAGGAGAATGATTGGGGTGGAAGGAGATTTGAGTCGGAAGTCCCGGAAGTAAGAAAAGATGAGCGACCAAGACCAAGTTGGGTTGTTATGAAATATAAAGATGTCTGCAGAGTCACTGAGATTTATGATTGCTGTGGTGGAAGATGTGAAAGTTGGCGATCCCGTAAGGGTTAGCCGAGCAGGGCTTAGCACCAGGGAGAGTTGGAATATTGGGATGGCAGTTTAGATCGCGCCTCAGGGTTTGACGATCCTGCAAGAACAGAATGTGTATTTACGACTCTCTTTTGTTTTAGTTTGCTTTTGGAGTGAAATTTTTTGGCGGTTTGTGTTTTGGGGAAGTAGGAGGGAAGACTTTGCCTAGGAGAGAGGTAGGTGGAGTTTCAACGGCCTTGTGCCCTCTGCCGACTGAAGACCGAGGAAGTTCTGGGGAAAGGGGTTACAATGCCATGACCACTAGTGGTCTGCCAGCTTATGGTAACTTAGCTGGGCGCCTCCCTTCAGGGGCGAATGCACAATGATCACAAACAAACAAACAATAGTACCTGGCAGCAATGTTACTATTGATGAAGCCATGATTCTATTCACTGGCAGGTCAATTCACATTACAAAGATGCCAAACAAGCCAATTAGTCAAGGATATAAGTTTTTCTACATGGCAGAGAAGGGCTATGTCTGGGAGTTCCACCCATCATCGAATACAGTTGGACAGAATCCTGTTGATGTAGAATCCCATCTGTTACAGCTTACAGACACTGGAATGATGGTTCATCACTTGATTAGATGTTTGCACCAGAGGCATCGAAAGCTCTACTTCAATGTATACATGGACAACTGCTTCACAACAAAAACTGCGCTGGCAGAGCTTCGTCGGATGGAGATAGGAGCGAGTGGCACATGCAGGCAGCAGTTTCGTGCAATTCCCAAGGAGCTGAAGGTTGGGAAGAATGCCAAATTGCCATATCATTTTCGAAGTGGAGCTGTTAATGATGGGGTTACAACCCTGCTATGGATGGACAGTTCACCTGTTACCATGATTTCTACAATCCACCCTCTAAGTGGTGAGGATTCACTGGTACTGAGAATGAGAAAACATCCAGGCAACAAGAGTACAAATGCAATTGGAGCAAATTCCACATTTCTTCCTGGAGAATGCCAGAAAGAGCTTGATATACCTGTTATTGTTGATGCCTACAACCAGCACAAGGTGGGAGTGGATGTAGCTGATCAGTATTGAACCGATTTTGATACACAGCTCATATCTCGACGCAATTGGTATCCACTTTTCTGTTGGATTCTGGAGACAGCCGTTATCAACAGCCTTATAATCTATCGAGATCTGCCAGCAAACACAGAGCGCACTGTGGATCACCTTGACTTCCGTCTCTCCATTGTGCGTGACCTTCTGCAAGCTGGAAGTCCATCAACAATGAAAAGTTCCTCCCGCGTTCCGGCTTCACAAAAACTCACTCGGTCGGCTCCCCCCACACTATCCGCCCTGCCCCCACTGCCTACCAGGCAAGTTACCAAGGACACCCCCCTGCCCCTCTGCCAAAAGGTACCAGGAATGCATTCCCTGCTTTGGATGGAGAGTAGAGTAGATTGTTTTCTTTGCAGGTGGAGAAGAAGTCAGGGTGGTAGTGGAGAAGGCATGAAAACCAGCATAAAGTGTGAGGACTGCAATGTGGCTTTATGTTTCACACCCAACCAAATTGTTTTCATGAATTTCACCATATGTAGAGTATTTCGATTTATTCTGGGGGCATTTGGCTGGATTGTGGTCGTGTGATGTGTATTGTAAAAGCTGGCCCATCTGTGGGCCCAAACCCGGTTACCGGCAAGGGATAGTGGACATCCATTGTATGCTAGGTGAACTTGTCTTCTAAGATCGCGGGGTGCGCTCTCTGGCTTTCCTCCGGGTGTGTTTGTTGATTCATCTGTATCTGTGCTTGCCATCACTTCATTCCTTGCACTTATCATCATTCTTGGAGTCCAGTAGTCCATTTGTCTGTTGGTGTGCTTGCCATCACATGACTCGGCGCACTTATAACCATTCTGATGTTTCGTTCCTGCCCTTCCGGGATGATAAATGTTTGTGGTAGGGGTTGTGTGAGATTCCGGAACAGTGATCTCCCTCAGTTTGATAGTCATGGCTCGGCTGGCGACTAATCAAGTATGGCTTCGTGGGGAATATTTGTTGGGAGGGCTTGATTATCAAGTCAATTTGCAGTCTTCAATTGCCATCATAGTTACACTGCTCGTGATCGCCATGTCTGAGTCAGGATCTCATTTGGGATAGTGTTCTCGGTATTGTAACTTGTAACAAATTCGGCACTGTATTTGGTATTGCAATCTCATAATATGGTACATGATTTGGTCTCTTACATAGTAGTCGGGATTGTACTCAGTACAGCAGGCCTGCCGGTAGGTATATCTGCATCCTGGCGTTACATTGTTAGTCCTGTAGATTGCCATCGAATGTGAGTATATTAGATCGGGTGGTATTCCACACAACATTGTGTATATCGCAATAGTCAAAGATTGATCGCCATCCATCTTCGAGCATTCATACATCTACGTGATTATGCACATCAGATCTCATAAGTCCAATTGCTATAATCCCAACTATTGCTCTTGTCTTCGATGAAGTAGTTTTTGAATGTCGTCTCTCGTATCTGGGGCATCACATCGTGCTCCGACTTCCAACAATAGTTCATGAGTCCTTGGCGATCCTAAGTTAAATCTTCGGTGCTCATAGGTGCGCTCTTCACTCTGAAGTGTCATTCGTCGGAGGGTGTTATCTCCGAACAATATTGGTTCCAGGAATTGTAATGTGCACTCTGCGAGTTCAATGTCACTTGGCCGATTTGGCTTACGCATGCCAGAGCTTCGAATTGAAGCTCGTATGTTCAAGGCTGTAAGCTGTGCGTCACCGCTGTCAATTGTCATTCATCTCTGGAGATTATCTGCAAACTGCTGACCTGCACCAAGATCATATGTACTGCTCCATCTATGTTAACCAAAAGAAACAATGAAACGATGGAACCGGTGAAAGGGAATCTCCAGCAGTTGCAGAACTGCCAGCCCGTCCAGTGGAAAATCACTGTGGACTGCAATCCTCCCTTCTTGAACTCGGCGAGCTGGTAGCAGTCATTGAAACATAACCTTGGAGAGGCTCTTCTGCCCCAAATACCGGCCCTGCTCCTTGCTTGCCCATCCAGCCTGCCAGCGATACCACTTCTGCTGCTTCACCATGCTGTATCCATAGGTCCATATACTGCAGCTCCCAGCAAACTGGTGGAAACCCGAGACCGTTGGGTGAATGCTTTGATAGCCGCCATCTGGCTAGGAGTCATCATGTGGTCCCTGAGTTGGTATCCCCGGGTGAGGTATGTCCTATCATGGTCCAGAAGCTTGATGCTAGTGGAGATGAACTCCTTACCATGAATGTCTTGGTAGCACAGCTTGCTCTACAGACATATTTTCGCCACTCTCTACGATCGACATATGAACCTGCTCATGAGCAGTCCATAATGGAGGCTGAGAGAGAAGTATATAGCTGGTTAGTAGTAGGACCAGCACAGTGACTGATCGACCATTACAAGGTTTGGGGACCTAAACTGTGGCAGTTTGGTACCACATGCCTCGAGATGGGCACATCCAGCAGATCCATTGGTAATTCTGAGTCCACTCTATATCACCATAAGGACTGGTAATATATGGTGCGTAATAGCACTAATTCGTAATTTTGCTTGTATAGATATACATTGACTGGGTGCCGCGGAATGTGTCCTGGCCTTAAAGATGAAACTAGAATTATCCATATCTTATCAGTTGATTGGATCCTCCAATTGGTGTCCTGAAAGTGGTGCCTCTGGAGGTGGTAGTCTCAAACCATAATGTTGTCTTTCCCAGAGCCATGGGTACTGCCAGGAGTACTGAGATTGCAGTCCATACGAAATAAATGTAACATGTAGCCTCCTTGGCTGTTAATGAAATTGCAGTGGAAAATCATCAATACGGTAGGTGGACAGCAATGTCCATAATGATCCTACTCTGAGAGGACATCGTTGTCATCGTGGTCGTCATAGTCTGTGTAGTCTTTGTAGTTGGTCGGCAGAATTGTGTAGGTTTCGACTGTAAATGCATTTCATGCTGTGCAATGCATTTCCGCTCTAAGTTCCCATCATTTGAGGGAAATCACCTCATTGTAAATGTGCTTCAATCATGGGGTAAGTTTCGCCGTAAGTGCACTTCCCTCATACAGACATTTCTGGAAGTAAGAGTGCTTCTTTTGTTGGCTAATCCTCCTCTGTAGTGGGTTTGATTTATACTGTTTCCTATCTCAGTAGGCATGCTTTGCTAGAGTAGTGCATCCATAGGTATAATTCGCAGTAGAATGCAGTTCAGGTATGTGCACTTTGCTCGATTGGAAGGAATATAGTTGTACTTGTACTGACTCATGAATCGTCTAATGACATCGCCTTTCGTACTCAATATTGCTGCTTTCAGGGGCATAATCATTTCGTCCATTGTAGGTTCTCCGGCTGCTGATTGCGCTGGATTGACTCGTAGGGATAGTGTTTGAACTGGATTAGATCGATTCTATGTAATATCGCTAATTGGCAGGGCCGAATAGTGGTGTCCTGTACTCATGGTCATAGTCGTCATTGCCGGTGACACATCTTGGTGCCACCTGGTCTCTGAATGCTACTCCACTGCCATCAGGTGGCTCAATTCAATGATGAAATGATCACAGCTCTGTGTGTCACAGCAATGATGCTTTGTGATCTCGTTTGGAGTGCAGTATTCTCAATTATTGACTCCATTGGGCCACCCATCGGTAAAGCGGCAAACTAATGATATTCAGTCTGCAAAACTTATTATGCATTAATCGAAATGCAATAACAGTATCTGGGCACATCTGCCAGCTCTCAGCTTCATAGACGTACGTGTGGTAATTATTGGAATATGGTTGCAAACATGGACGTGAGTGATAATAGGTGTCGATGTATTGTAAGATTATCGCTAGATATCTAAGGCTTGTGGCGAGCTGACCGTATGGAATGGCTGTTACCCGGCCCCGGGTCACACACCACTGTTACATTGAAAATGAACCAGACAAAGGACTTCAGAAGCCACCTGGCAAGTCATCTCGTTCGGGCAGCACAAGGTGTAACATCCAACCATCAATCTCACAGATGAAAGAAGCATATAAGAATCCATCCAACCCCGACAAGTTGGACATGTCATCAGTCAGCGGACGAGAAGATCTACCTCCATCACCATGGCGACCCAGGGAGGTCTACACACCACAGAGAGCCAACGGGAAATGCCTATATGGCATTGGCGACCGTCGTAACACCTTCCAATACTTGAAATACTCCAAGCTGAACTACCATGATTGTCATGCCCCTGCAGATGGCAAAGGCAGAAACACAGACCCAGATGACACAGGCAGCAATCGACAAATCACGCGCCAACATTCCTTCGACAGTCAGCAAGCAATGAATCAGGATACGTCTGCCAGTATCTTGCACGGTGGGGGAGGTTTGACGAAACGGAGCTGGGAATGGAGAATTTGGGGGCGCAGGCACAAATCGTGACTCAGGACGATGTCCAACCCCACTGGATTTCCCAAAAATCAAGAGTCATTCTTGAGAATCCGAGGGCAGGAATGTTAAGCCAAGATCAATACGGCACTGAAACACCGGATTCAGCAAACACATTTAATGAAGTACAAATACAAGGCAGAAATGATGAGATGCAATGTGTATGGGCTGTTTTCAACAGCAGCACAACCAGCATCTCTATGTCACCAAGGCTTCTCAAGCCACTTGGGATATCACAGGAGGTGGCATACATCACCACCCTCGGCCTGGACTGAGAAGCGATGCAACATGCAACGGGCTGCTAGAAAATGAGTATCAAAATCAGGTATTTGGACTATCTTGCACCGATCGCTGAACCAGACGTGCTAGTTGTGCCAATACTCATGTACCATGTAGTAGTTGGTATGCTGTGGTATCACAAAGGAATGTCTGACATTGACTGGGCTTGCCATCGATTGACCTCCCTACGATCACTGAATGCAAGTGGAGTAGAAGAAACTAAAACACTGACAATGGCAGTGGCATCGAAGGCCTCAGAAGGTGAAAATGACAAGCTCCTGGGGTACTGTCTGGATATACAGACCCCCAGAGCGACTGCATTTGACGATCATCTACCCAGCAATGAAGTTATCACAGCATTTGCCCTAAGGCATGGGGACTGCACTGGGCTGCTGCGAGTGACTTTTGAAGTCATCACCTTGGATTTCACCAGGTAATACAGACCCAAGCGCTGAACTCATTGAGCAGGGAGCAACAGCAATAGTTGCGGCAGAAGATCTGCTCTGAGGAGACGCTTGAATGACTGCTACTGGCTGGCCAAGACCGGAAGGGAGTGACTGGACAGTGGGGCTTGGTTCATTTGTTAGCAAACTGTTATTGACAAGGCCTCCTGGATTACTCCTTTCTTCTTCTTCACAACCGCCTTGCTGTGGAATACTTAAGCTAATGCTGATCAGATGCGGCAGATCAGAGGGTACCTACAGAAGATGGGAACTTCATCCCAGCAAGGTACTCAGAATTCGTGGATGTCTTAAGCAAGGCAAGAGATGAAATGCTGGCACCATACTGCCCAGTTGACCATGCAATTGACCTGGAGCCAGGGATCAAAATACCATACAGATGGATCTACAACCTCTCAGAAGTCGAACTCAAACTTTGAAGTCATACCTAGAGATGAACCTATCACATGGTCTCATCCAGCAGTCACCATCATCAGCAGCAGCACCGATATTTTTTGGAAAGAAAATAGACAACGGTCTATGGCTATGCATAGACTACTGGGCGCTCATTTTGACGACAGTTAAGAACTGGTAACACGTACCCCTTATATTTGAGATGTCCCACCGAATGCATGGAGCCCAGCTATTCATAAAGCTGGATCTCTGGAATGCCTCTAGCCATATCTGGATCAAAGAAGATGACAAATACAAGACCGCATTCCGGACCAACTATGGTCAGTTCAATCACTGAGTCAGGCCCTTCGGATCAACCTATACACTAGCCACATTCCATGCTTACATCGACAACTGCCTACAGTGTTACCTTGATGACTTTGGTGTATGGTACATAGATGACATACTGATCTATCCGACAAATGAGAAGAAGTACACAGATCACGTACACAAAGTGCTAGAACAACTACAACAATTAGGCCTCCATTGCCCAGCCGAAAAGTACTGATTGGAGCCTCAGCAATCGGCTTCCTCTGATTTATCGCCAGTTCCGATGGGATCTGCATGGAATTCGACTCTATATCAATGATCGAGGACTGGCCTACTCCCAGGTCAATCCGAGACAAACAACTGCTTCTAGGTTTTGTAATCATCTACCAATGATTCATCTGCAAATATGCAACAGTAACAACACCAATCTCCAACTTGCTGAAGCATTCGACAAGCCACTGAGCATGGACCAGAAGGCCAGTGCTCAGATTTAGGAAACTGAAGAAGGCGTTTACTGAAGCACCAATGGACCAGCAATCCAACCTGCCAAAGCCTATCATCGTCAAAATGGACGGAAGTGGCTTCACAATCGCCAGTCTTCTCAACCAGTACAATGGCTTCAGCATTTTCAGACAGGTCAACATCCACAGGCAAGAACACTGCCCTTACGAACAGAACTATGACACATACGATCGGGAGCTCTCAGCAATTGTGGAGACTTTGAGATAGTGATGACACTATCACATGGGAGCCAATCACAAGGACCTGACACAGTGCTACCACAAGAATCTCGAGTCCTTTCAAATGTCAAAGATGCTCTCCTGGAGGCGAGTGAGCTGGGCTGAGATCCTTTCATCATATGACTTAATTATCCAATACTTGGATGGAAAGATGAACCACGCAGACAGACCATCCAGAAGACCTGATTACAAAGAAGGCTACGAAAGACCAACTGCACGACTGTTGGCAACTCTGGCGGCTACCACCACCGAGCCATTCAATGATCTCCTACCAGCAATTGAGCCAGCCCAGGATACCAATGTTCACACGACTGACATCAGGGATAACATTGGTCTCCTGGGCCCGTCGAAAGCCGGTGGACAAGATAGATCTAAAAATAAGAACTTGGAGATGCAGTTGAAAGTGATGGTGGGAGCTCTCACTTATGAAGGGAGAATATGTGTGGGAGAAGCACTCCATAACCACATGATAAGTCTCTTCCACAATAACCCTTTACCCAATCACTTTGGAGCTCTTAGCACAGCTAAACTCATATCTAGAGACTAATATTGGGTAGGACCGGACACCATGGTAAAGGAGTACATCATACGATGTGACGTATGCTATCGATTCTAAGTCCTGCGACAGACGCAATATGCAGCTAACATGCCCCCACCACCACTGTACGATGCCTGGTACAGACTGACTATGGACATTGTCACTGACCCACCGGAATCAACCAAGTCGGAAAACGCTGGGGTTTTGTTCTGAGTTGATCCATTAACTTAGACGGTAATCAACCTGCCCTGCTGAAAGGATATCAACTCACCGGAATTGGCATGTATGTTCCTCGAGCATGTGATCTGCAAATACCGCATAACCAGATATATCATCACTGACCACAGAACGTAGTTCACAAGCTGATTCTGGAGTCGAGACAGCTCCCACATGAGCACCAAGCACTGACTAATGACTACCTTCCACCTGCAGACCAATAGCCAGACCGAGCGGCAGAACCACTCCATGGCACAATACCTCCGAGCCTTCAGCCACTATGAGCAAGATTACTGGGCTGCACTCCTTTCCCTAGCAGAATTTGCTTACAACAACTCAGTGCATGCTTCAACTAGAATGACAATGTTCTGGGCCATGTCCCATCAGTACCCTGAGATGCAGTTCAAACCACCGAAAGCATCACATCTACAATCAGAGATCAATGCAGATCCTACATTGGAGGGATTGGCAGAGAGGCATCCGACTCTCCTAGAAATTGACTAACATCCCTGCAATGCCAGACGAAGTATCCTGGTGCGAAAGAAATTACGTTCAATATTGGTGACAGAGTGTGGCTCTGGACCGAGGACTTCAAGACAACCAAGCTATCTAACAAGCTCAATTACAGACACACCGAACCTTACACTGTGAGTAAATTCATGGATACGAATCCGTACAAATTAGATGTGCTGAGGATGATACGGAACCAACACATTTTCCATGTATCACAACTCGATCATTACATGCCCGCAAGCTGAGGCTAGGCATCAAATGAACTTCACCCGATGATCATTGACAACCCAGAACAGTGGGAAGTCGACCGCATTCTTGACTCCAATTGGCGCTATCGGAAGCCTCATTATCATGTTCAATGGGCCGGATACCGATATGATGATTGGAGTTGGACGCCAGAGGAAAACTTCGGGAATGCTCAGAAGTAGGTGAGAGAATTCCATTGCAAGCTGAGAGGGAAGCCACGATAGTGGAGGAAACGAATCAATTTGGCGGTCTGATTGCTCTCGTTCTTTCATTCTCTGATTGGATGCGGTACAGTACAAATGGCCTCAGCATGAGTTTTACCACCTTCGGATGACAGTCAGGTGGAAGTAGAGTTTCCCCATGCGCTGTATCGACATGGCCATCTCGGGATTTGTTTCTTGTTTGTTCGTCTGCCTTCCCTGTGTAGGCTGATATGCAGCCCAGGAGGTCTGCAGCTAGAGAGGGGATAATGTAATGGCTGGGTCTTAGACTAGAGGTTTGGGTTGCTATGCCGGCATGTGATGCAGCTGGGTGAGCCAGAACCATCAATGGACGACTCGTGAGGATCATGATCCTCACCATGCATCCTCATGCATACATGTTCATGTGCAAATACTCTGACCATGTTTGCAACTGTATCCGAGCGAGTAGAATCTATTCTCTTACCTAGCAGAACACTGGTACACATGCCCTTCCGCATATTCATTAGTATACGTGCTCATAAGTTCCAATTAACCTTGTCGATCTGCACACACTTAACCCACTTCTGAACATATACCAAGCTGGAAAGAAACAATATCATATACAGATTAAGGATATGAACATATACATGAGCATCAACAAAAACTAAATTTCCTTCATTAAGATTATTTAGTTTATTGTACCCACATACTGAAAAAAATGAAATCGATGTTTCCCTGAAATGTGGCATTGCTGTACCATTCTTGATCGTTCTTTGAGTTGTTGTGATGCTGTTTTCAAGAGTCGTGACCCGTTTACCCACTTTTGCAAATGTCACAACATGCACTTGACAAATTTTTCACACTTCCTTTGGCAATATCACAAATTATCTCTCGGCATACTTCTAGATCAACCAATTCGATGTGTTCTCGCGATGGTGATAGTACTTGCTCTGTATGTTTAATAAGGCATGTAGTTCGTGATTTTAATGATTGATCATGGCTTAATTTGACCAATGATAGTTATCATGCAGAAGTGCTTCATGATATTGTATTTGTTGATACACATGCGTTCAGTGGTTGGTAATTGTTCAACAGTCGCAGGAGGGTTAACCATCATTGCGATTATGGTTTCGCGTGTTTGATATTGGACTGCAATCAACCATCAGATACATTTCACTTGGAACTATTATGATATATCGACAAAACATGGAATAGAATATCACACAAAGGAAATCCTAAATCCGATTGCTGACAACATTCCTAACCTCCAAACAACAGTGCACACTATGCAATCATGCTTCCATCGACTAAACCCCTATTCTCAACGCTACTGATGTTGGTCATGTCGTTGCTGTTGCTGTTGCTGCAGGGGACAGGCTGGCTGCTACTGGGGATGGCAGACCAGCCCATAGGCAGGACAGCTGAGAATCGCATGCAAGCTTCAGTAGCCACGAAGAAGCTAATGAGAAAATTCAAATCACAGTCGGGCTGCTCTATCTACTGTTAGCAACGATTCGAACATCCCAGTGCGGTTCCACATCCGGTTCCAACCCGGAACCGGACCGTTACAAACTGTTTTACTACACCAAAACCCGAACCATTGCAAGTGCGCCAGTTTTACCACCAAAAACCCACCATTTCAACCTCTCAATTTTGGCCACAATTGAGTATCTGATTTCAGATCATATCGTGACATGATCAATATGTAGATTGTGCAGTTTTTGCCACTCTGTGACCTCCAGCTTAAAGATTTGACATCCAATCAATATTCGTTGAGTCGCTATCAAAATCTGGCGAATTTTGCTTAAAATTTGGCGTTATATCACAGCAATTCAATGAATACTGGACGCATCGCAAATCCGAGGGTGTGAGGTGCAACAACTGCAACAACTCCACATTCTATGTATTGATCATCTGACAATATGATCAGAACTCAAAAAACTCAAATGCAACCAAAGTTGTACGAAAAGTAAAATGGAACAGCAGTCCAGTTCCAATCAGCCCAGAAACCGACGGCATTATGTCGAGTCCAGCTTTCCACCCGGCTCTAGTTTCTTGGTCCGGTACCTCGGGATTATCTGACTCATGCCGGGGACTCGGCGTCATTTCCAACCCAGACCGCAGCCGGGTATCCCAGAACGTTTGCGCACACTAGCTCTATCATCTTCTCCGGCATGTAATAAAGGCTGTCCTCATCAAACTGCCCTGATCTTGGTGCAGTTGTGCCGTTGCTGGGTCCGTACCAGTTGAGTAGATCCTTCGGCACATCATGCTGCGGATATTGTGTTTCTTCTTGGCTTGAATAGCTGGCGAGGAAGAATGAAAATCCGTGTGGAGATGACGAAGTACATCCCGACATGCACCATTCACCGCATGATCAATGTTCCTTGTATTGCACTTACGTTGTGCTCCACCTCCTGCACCTCACTCTGGCGGGACACTCAACTTGCCTGTTCTCCATGCCAACAGACAATGGTGGATGGCGGTTGCGGTGAGCGCAATGGATGTCAGGTTGAGTTTATCAATCAATGATCTATCTTGCATTCCCACTTGTCGTATGCCATAGAAGTATGTCCTGTGAATATGATCCACAATATCAGTCTCTGCAAGTCAAATCTTGCATTTCTAAATGGATCATCAAGAAAATGAATAAAAAGTGAGGGAACTTTGAACTTACCTCACGAGGGTGTGTGGGGCGTGTCAAGCTGTCCTCTGCCGATAGCGAGGCTACCATTTTCCGGATCTCCATAGGTGAGTATATTTGAACACTGTATGTAGAGTCGATTGGAGTCATCCAGTGGTGTACAATTGCTGCATTGGAACTACTAATCTTCGCGAGAGCCTGATGCACAATGTTGGCAATGAAAGCAATGGTTGAGATGATTCATTTACCACTGATATGTAGGCATGTGGAGTTTCTGAGTTTCTCTGGGCTGGATTAATCCTGGCTATTTCCTCATACCACCATCTATACATGTGGGCAGTCTTCACCACATTTGTGGCAAAGGGATTCCCAAGCATCCTATAATTGATGGCTATACGTTTCACATGTGCCATGTCCATCGCCAGAATTCCTGAAATAGTTGTCTGCGTTATATTCCGCACCGACAATGAGGCCTGTCACATCGTCAACACAGGGCTCGTATTGCCACACCTTTCCAGCTTTCCATGCAACCATTTTCTCAGCTGCTTCTGTTGAATCCTTCCTCTGGTAAATGTATTCATTAGTGGGCGAATTCAAATGTTTGAACGCTTAATATAATACCATCTTGGATGCCAGCAGGGCAGGCTCTCATTCAACCTCCACATCTGGGACAAGACAGACTTCCTGACACTCAGAATGTAGGGGTTGCGCCGGCATAGGAGTTAATGGAGTTGGCATGACTTGGTTTCCAAGTGTTCCTGTGCAGGAATCTTTTGATACCTGCTTACCCATCAGAGTCCTGAATGGGAGCCAAAGAGGATCATTACCAGATTCTGAATTGTCATCTCGAAAATCATTGTGGGTGTCAAATATCTCGCTGAGATTGTCATCGAGATCCTCATTGTGCATAGATTCTCTCCTTCGCCTGTTTCTGAAAGGAGCAGGAGGAGGAGGAAAAGTGCAGAGCCTTTGTGTCGTGATTTGAAAAGTCAGTGAGTGATATGTACAAAAGATTTAAAGGAGTATATAAAGCGCATATAAATGAATGTATAGTAATTGAATTAACGAGTTGGGTAAAGAAAAGAAAGTGTTGATATGATTAAAATCATCGAGTTGGATCTCCTTATTCTGTCAATGATTCTACAACCTTGGACTGTCCCGCCACTCCCGCTTCCAACTCCTTGGAAGCACGGGAACTCAGAAGCAAGAATGGCAGCCGAGAACCATGCCATAGGGTTGCTGATTAGCTCCTTTGGTAAAGATCTCTATCGCAATGAGCTAATAAGGATTCGCATTCGGCAGATCACTCAGGCTAACTTCTGCTGGGCACTGATACCAAAGAACCAATTTCAACATAGCCATATACCAAGTCCAATCACTGCCACTGTGCCTTTCCCAAAAACATGCATCTCAATGATTCATCCCAACATCGTGAACTCTCAACACAGCCCATCCTGCACGATTATGACTGATGTAATACTAAAATAAACAAAACACCAAATAGGGACCCAATACCTCTCAAAAAAATTCCAAATTATCACCCATCCGTCCACCCTCCAAAGTGCCAGACAAATACCCACCCACAACGCAAATCATTAAACAACCGTCCAGCCAGTGCATTCCATCCTCCCAATGACTGATTTGCAGTTGGGCGGCTGCTCCTGCGCTTTTTATTGGCCAGAGAGCCCACAGTTGGAGGATTCAAAATGTGACTGTACTCCCATAACCAAGCCACGTGCGCATCACCAACAACTCTTTGCTTGTAAACGGCAATGAGACCAAGAGCTCATATCCGGATAACTTCAAGGTCTTGTGGCTGCATGATACTCCTCCATTGAAGGTTCCATTTAAATTGTCAGAACCCTGTTTTAGTCGTCAAGAAATTTCCTGAATGTGGGTGCTACATCTCCACATCATCATCCGAATCCTCCCCAATATCATCAATCATATCCTCAGATGGTAGTAGGAGCATTCCATCCAGGGGAAGGTACCTCCAGCCACCACACATACTCATCTGGGTGCCAAATGTGCCATTGGCTTGTTGGCCAGGATATACGATGCGAAAATGCGTGGGGGTTGTGCAATTTCATCACTTCCTTTACCCATTGGGCAGCAGTTTTGTTATTGAAGATTGGTGTAACATTACAGGCATGTGGACCACCATCACCATTACGATCATCCCAGCAGCCCCACAGATTGCGGATAAACCAGCTGTGGTCTGGCAGGCAGGCAAATGCAGCATTTGCAATTGACAAAATGGTCGTATTGACAATTGATATAAGTATGCGAATCATCGATTTTTCATCCCCAGGCCAGTGCCATGAGAAATGTTGAGCAATGTTTTCACCCACCCTCTTCCCAGCAACATCGGGATCCACATAGACGATGGCAATGCTAAATAGATCGACAACAAAATCGGTTAAGACGTTGTAACTCTCATTTATTGGGCAAGCCCTCTGATCCGAGTTTTATTCCTTCTTGTCTTCTGAATCTTCGCATCATCAGGATGAGCAAAACAAGTATCGGGGCAATGAAATACATACCAACTTTGTCAGATTTCATCAGCTTAGTCGGGATTTCTTTGATGCTATTTTTCGTTTGGCGAAGGCCAGCCTCTGCATACTCTTCAAGTGCTGCCTTGAGTTTTTGACCTTCAATGTTAGTGTTGTCTACCATGTACCTCTTGCAAAGTGGCCTTTTACACACCAGATCACTGATTCGAGTAACACAACAATCAATTAGGAGATCCCATTACCCAGGGCTGGCGTCTACCTTGTTGCTGATGCTCATGGACTGGGCAAGCTACCAGACTCGCTTACTCACTTTATTATTCTTCTGTTGCATTGTCCAACCACCCTTCTCCTGCCAAATTCCATGGTTTGTGCTGCAGATGGGTTCACTCCAACACCCGCATTCCCGGCCCAGAGGCAGACTTGTTATGTTGCCATCTGGAATGTATCGGCATCTGTGACAACTGATTTTGGCAACCAGAAGGCATGACATTACATTTTAGGTTGTCAACGGTGGTCAATGATTGAGTGGTGGATATCAAATGGTCATTACTCTAAACAAGTGTCGGGAGTGTGGAATATATCGTCAAGGGTGGCACGATGCGGTAGCCGAGGTGAGTAGCATATGTCAAAGGTTGTGGAGATTGAAAGTACGGTGGGCAGGCAAGGAGAATATATATGTGGGCATGGAGGGGTTATCTTGATCTGGCGACATCATCTTGGCTGCTGTTCAGCTAGGAAAACATGTGTTGAGTATCATCTAAGCTCCCTGATTCGTCGACTGACTGCTTAAATTCATCACAGAGACAACCAAAACCATGCTCTGGAGTCATATTTCACTCGTTTGTGCTTGCTCAAATTGTTGTACCCTGTGATGATGTCGCTGGGTCAGGATCTGAGGAGAGTGCGCCATGGATGTAACATGTGAATGTAACAACGAGTGACAACCTGAAATCAGACAATGGGTATTGGAGTGTCTTGTAAGGTTGAAAAATGGTTGCCGTGACGAGTTGAATGCAGATGGGGTATGCTGTTCGAATCCAAGTGATCCTGAAAATGAGAGAGCGATTCAACACTGTGCAAACGGGTAAGGGAGGATGAGAGAAATTCAATGAGAGTGTTAGGAGCCCATGTTGGAAAAAGTAAATCGAGATGCAGCTTCCTCTGAGGACCAGCCAGCTTAGAATGTTATGAGTAGGTACAAGACGGTCAAGACTCTTCTTAATGTTGTTGTGACATTTCATTTTGCCAACAAAACATGGATATTTGTCAACAGTGTTTTTACTGCTCAAAGATGTACTCCTACATTGGCACTTACATCACTCACATCCATCGCAACCACAAAGGAAGGATTGTATATGTATCAGCTGAACAACTGCAAGATGAATGTTTTGCAATTAAGCAGGATATGATTCTACTTCCATTCCTGCGTGAACTGCATCTTGACTGTTGTGTTTTCCCTTCCCATGGCGATTCGAGGGATATAGAAGCCAATATTGAAAATGCGTGTCAATCCAGAGTGACCTCCAGTTCGGACAAGTAGTTATTGGACTGCGCAGTGGAGCAACTGACTAGCCAGCGAGCCTAACGGCGAAGAGTATTTCGATATCTTCGACCATGAAATAGAACTATGGTCACTGTTTTCATGCAAGAGGAGTATCGATCAGTGCACTAGTGCGTCAAGAACAACTCGAGCTGAGCTGTTTTCAACAGGCTTTCCAGGAACCCTACGATGACAACAATGAGTAACTTCATTTCATCCCACGCTGGATTTAGACGATTGAAGCAAATGTTCTATGTAATGGGCATTGACTATTGGAAATCGGGAAGAGTCTGTTACAATTGATTGCCCTATCCAAACAATCTTCACCCCACAGATTACACACGTTTTTCCTACCGCAGACCTGTTGAATGCATTGAGTTTCTCATGCAGAAGCCTGCATTCAGGGAACATATATCGTATGCTCCAGCAAAGGAATTCAATGAAGCCGAGGAATGTATCTGCTCAAACGCGAAATCAAGTGACTGGTGGTGGAATGGATATGAACGTTGGTTGAATTTCGTCATAGCTACGACGATTGTGACTGCTTCAATAGCTACGGCAGCTGCTTGGAGCTACGATTGTCGCTTTATTCACCAGTTCAGCCCAGCCACATCGTACCAACTATTTGGGAGACAAGAAGGAATGGCCAGTATATGTGAGTCTTGGAAGCATCAACACGATGTTTACATCAAAGTCTGGGAATCTTGCATGCTTCAAGGTTGCCCTTCTTCCCATTTCTCAGAGATATCACTATAAAGACCATGGAAAAATGACTTCCCTGAAGGAACAACAGATCCAGAATCGGGAGGTTTTAAAAAAATGTTGTTGAGCTTATTTTTTGTCCTCTTGACAACTTCTTCAATACTGGAAAGCTCATGCTTTGTTCTGAGGGTCAGATGTGGCAATATTATCCTGTCATCTGTGAATGGATAGCTGACTACGTTGAAAACATTCATGTGCACTCAATCAAGCAGCCGCATTTTCCGGTGTGCGAAGCACAGACATTGTCGTTTGTCTCAGGGAATTCATCTTGGTGGCATATTATAGACTAACGGCTATACTTCCAAAACATGATACTCGCAACTCAGAGATATGAGACGGAGAGATGGGAAGCACGACAGTACCTGGAATATTGACTGGTTGGAACCACAGAAGCCGTCTTCTAGAATATGAAATGCATCTCCCCGATGACTACTATCATACTTGATATTCTTCATACCACATATGTTGCTATGTGTAAGGATGTGATGCACTGGGTAATGTCCTTCTTCGAACCTCATTCCAGGATTGATGAATTGAATCCGCTCCTGGCAGCAATGCCTCAACATCCTGGTTTCGCTCGATTCAACAGCCCATATAGCAAGCTGACGCAATATAGTTGTAAGGAGATGAATGCACTCCGGGATGTAATTGTTCCAGATTTCACTGCAACCCTTTCACAACCTTCTGCGTGCCAACGAAATCCCATCACAGATGCCCTGTTGTGCATCAAGAACTCAGTGTATTTTCCCCTTGTGCCACTATACTGGTACAATACTGAACCCACGATCGAGTACATGGAGTAGTATCTGGAGGATGTTCACTTTCACAAGGATGTTTTCAACTGATTCCGCGGCAGTAAATCCGCATAGCAGGTCTCAGAAGCCTTGAAAACGCAGCTTTCTTTGAAAAATGTGAGGAAAGGTAGAGTGACCCTGCTTTGAACAATCTTTCAGTGGCTGCAAAGTGTCATCGCGTTGATGTAGATAAAATGCAGATGAAGTCGGAAATTGCACAACATCTTGTTGACACATCGGATTTCAACTTTGTGAAGATGCATCTCCTGAATCACTTCTCTGACCATATCTGCCAGCTTGGCAACCTCTTAACTGCATGCACTGAACTGCCAGAAAGTGCCATGATGGATCTTGAACAAGTGTACCGACGGTAGAATCCTCATGAGGCCACCTTCGAGATTTTGCAAATGACAGTCCGAAAGCATGTTTTTCAGTATCGAGAGCTGAATGCAAACGCTGGAAAACAACATCTTGTCGATGAAATGCCTCTAACCCAAGTGCCTATTAAGTGAATGATGAATATCCTGTGTCCAGAAATCAAGACGCTTGATGACTTGGCCGAGTGGTGTGCAATGCCAAAATTGGAGCTACAGGATCACATTGCTTGGTTTCGCAAGAGATTTACTGACTTCACAGACAACGTCCATCACGATCAGTGTTTCAGTCATCTCGATGATGCACAATGCATTTGGTACCACGCAGTTGCAATTCTGGTGACATCTTTTCAATGGCACAAGTTGTCACGGCGCAGGCAGGTACGGTGATACCTGGGAATAATAGAAGAAAGATACGGGTGGTGCGGAAGGAATTGTGTTACGGAAAGGCGGAGACGTTGGAAGACGTGGAGGAAGCGGCGAGATGGTGGCGGTATAATTTAGTAAGATAAAGAAGTGGTCAGAGGTGTTGCGACGTCGGACGATGTGGCGTGGTTGTT
>Ga0307515_10004545_pt1 | contig 28615 bp, 13 predicted proteins | sample 17_EM_MG_FD_194513 | JGI IMG/M metagenome (GOLD analysis project Ga0307515, IMG submission 194513) | Populus trichocarpa ectomycorrhiza microbial communities from riparian zone in the Pacific Northwest, United States - 17_EM | ecosystem: Host-associated > Plants > Roots > Unclassified | place... | reverse complement strand
GAGCTTCGGTAGAGCTCCGTGCAGAGCTCTGTGCAGGTCTCCCCCTAAGCTTCGTTCCGCAGAGCTCTCGCAAAGCTCCACAGCTCTACGCAGAGGGCTGCCGGCGTAGGCGTAAGCGTTCAGCGTTGGTGTTTACTGCGCGGCTCGGCGGTGCAGAGGTAGAATTGGGGCCTCTACGGCGACGACTTCCTCTTACTGTCGCGCGGGTATAAGGAGCTGAGGATCTCATAGCTTTATAGAGTAGGCTTTTCTCTATAATTTAGTGTAATTTTTATGTCGATAAGTATTGTGGGAGGATAGATTAATTTCGTTAAAGTTGATGAGGTCTTCTCATATAAACGGTGTTTAGGTTTTCTAATAAATCTCGCCAAAGTCTCTCAGACCAAGAAAACGATTGCCGTCCTAAATCAGCTTAGCGGACGGTGCGGATATTCCTATATCCGCACAATCGATTTCTTGGTCTGAGCTCGCTGAGGTAAAAGAAGCTCACGAAACTCTAACACAGCAACCGGCACACTTCAACCGAAGACTCAGCAGCAACACCAAAATTGAATTTAGGCAGTGTAAGCTGCAAATAATTCCTATCAAGTTTATTTACAGAGTTACAGGCCCTCCATGGTCCTTAGGATAACCCCCGAAACTACAGGGGGGAGTGAGAATTCGTTGGATGGATCCCTCTGGCCAGCATACCGTATGTGCTCATTGGAATCGGTTTTTGATACTTCAGAACTAGTCATTAGAAGCAATAGTACCTATGCGCGGCTGTGTTTGGTCAAGATTTGTAAACTATGGTCAATATATTGCAATTTAGAAACCATTGGTTAATTGCGACTATATGAAATAATGACACAGTAAATCGAAACGAAGGCGGCTAAGAAAACATAAACAACGTAAACATTCTTGTATTCTCCCTGAAATCGTTAGAGATAGTGGGGGCAGAGGCATGACAGTGTCGTTCCGTCGTTCATATGTAAGGCAAAATATAGAGAAAATGACAAAAAAGAGGAAACGTATTTCAGAAGCACCCGAGTGACTTCCGAGGAAGAGTATTCGCACAAAGATACGTATGTGATGCCATTGTCCAGCGTCGGAAATCCTCGCGTAGTCTTGTTATTCAGTTGTTCATTCTCTATCCTTTTCCATCCTGAAATATCCAATCAAGTAAGGCATGTCCTCATCACATACAGTACCAAGATCCTTGACCTTGACGTTATGCTGGATGGGATGCTGGATTCCAAAATTGATTCGTGACGCAGGAGCTAACCTTACGCTGCTCCCCGCTGGCACCACCGCAATGGATTTTTTCTCTAGGGTCGCCTCGCCTGGCATTGATCTTGGCCTTGTGCCCTGAATGTGGATGATTGCATGCTCCGAAGGCTCTACACCGCTCTTTGTCGTAGCACGACCTCCGTATGTGAAAATTGGGCTAATACTAGTCAGAATTCTGATAGACTCTAAGATGTGTGTACGAACCATGCGTAGCAAAAGCCTCTCCTCTCTTGTACTACCACGAAGCGCCGAATTTGACTATACACATGTTGATTATATATCACGGTAGAGACGTTCGCGTTGTCTAATTGCTGGGTGTTATTGCCCAATGGTTCACTAAAGAGGATAGCGAACATCTATACCCTAAGTGAGTTACTGTCTTTGCCTAGATGGGCGATCTAAGCTTTACTTTTCCCTTTTTAAAGAATCTGGAATTCTGGACTCGATAGTCTAAGCCTTATTAGCGCTTTTTAATGCTTTAGAGAGGTACGTGGAAAGTTGTTACCTGGGTCTAAGGTTTCTGCCTCACCCGGCGTTCCTCTAATGGCCGAGAGAGGGATTTCCTCAGTCGGACCACCTGCACGAATTAGTATGCGAAATGGTGACAATAATTTTATTGGTACGGACCTGCGGTAGTCGATTCGGGCTGTCGTGGAAATAGTTCGGCATTGCTCGTTTGGCGTTCTTCAAAACTCGTGAGCTGCTTTTGTAGGAATCTCTGAAGCGAAAAGTACTTACGACTAGGCCGACCTGGTGTTGTGGTAAGGTATTCTTGTTGTGGCTGGCCGTACTGGTCTCGTTGGTAGGCATGTGGTTGCCTTTGATCTGGAGGGGGCTGTTGTTCAGCTGCTTGTGGTGTCAGCAAGCTTGTACTGCCTGCATACGCTCTATCTTCACTGGGGTAATTTGGAGCAGTTGAGTATGCCTGATTAACAGTATGATGTGCACTGATAGAGGGGGGCGCGTATCCCTGATTGGCGGGAGTGTAGCGCGGATTGTTGGTTGGAGCTTCGCCGTACTGGAGCCCAGGATTCAGTAAGGTCGGAGATTGAACAGAGTCACGTCGCGTATCACTGAAAGCATGTCAAATGTATTAGAGCTAAGATTTGGTCTGAAAGACATACCTTAGCACTCCACCTTGCTGCTGTGTTTGTTTTGCCCAATGAATCACCCAGTGTCCTGCTTCGTGTCAGCCTTTCTGCGGTAATTTTGATTATTAGACCGGTCTTGTTACCGTTTTCGTTGGTGTATCGATAGTGATCTTGGTGGCCCGCCGACCAGGTCCAAGTGTCAGCCATTATTGCGAGAGCGAGACATGTCTTGAGTAGCTTTTGATTTGCACCACGTCGACGCCATTTTATATTTTCTGCCCGTCTCTCTGCTGCAGATGAGGCTCTGCTGCAGTTTACCAAGAGCCCTCGTTCAGTGCGGAGTAGAGCTGTCGGCGTGCAATCAATGTACTGACCACACCATAACATGCTTGCATAAAGCTAATAATATCGGTGCAGGGCCTGGGCTGATAGCGCGGGATGTCTAGCGGCAGCGCGGCGTCGGACCGCGAGCTAGCCTACCCGCTGCTTTTAGGGGTTCAGCATACGAGACATCCCTGGCGCGTCTCACCCAGAAGCTTGCCTTGCAGAGCGATAACGATAATGGCTTTGCCTTATTTTAGAGGCATATTAATGTCTCGTCCTATATTTCCATACAGCCCGATTGAAGGACCCCCTTTTCCGAAACTTAGTATCTTGCTGATTTTAGTCATGTCCATACCTTCAAATGTCGGACAAGCAAACACAGAAAGAGCCGTGGCATGCTTCACTTCCAATCACCAAGCGCCTAATATGCGGTATGCACGAAGTGTTTAGTTGACCTTTCCTTAGCTTATTCACCCCTGACAACGCACGGAGAACCTAACTTCTCCAGAGCTCCCTACTACCGTTCATTACCAACTCGACTCGAGCGACAGTTTAAGGGCAAATGTGCCTGTCGACATTCCCAAATCCCGTGGCAGCATAGAACACGAGCCTTACAGTGGAGTGACCGCTGAATATCCTGTGTGTTCTTCTATAGTTCCAATGACAACTCAACGCCCCAATGGTCCGGAGCAATTTCCCTCGACCGAGCCGGGCGAACCTCCAGTTCAAGAAAGTCCAGAGGCACCCCATCAGCTTCATAGCCTACGCTTTACCCGACACATGGAAAATGCTACAAAGGAACAAGAAGAGCTGGCGGAGCTACGTGAGAGGACACTGACTGAACGCATGAAACTAGAAAGAAAGAGGAAGCAGCTTCGTGAGATTCGGATGAAGGCTGGAGATATCGAGGCACAAATTATAACCCAGCTCCGGGAGGTTTTGGAGCAACACAACATTGAGTTTCCACCCAAGTTGTTGACTCTTTATAATGACGTCCAAGCTACTAGAGATCGTCTTGGGGGTCTGGAAGATGACTATAACCAGGCGGAATCCGAATACGGCACTTTGGAATGGACATGCAGTAATCGCGAAAGCAAGTTCTATCGAAAGTTTGGTGGTAGTGGTGGTTCGTCGGCTTCCTCCGAAACCTCAGAGTACCCAGTTTTACCAGACGGTCCAGAAGCCCAGTACTCGTCCGCACTCGGAGAACTCGAAATGTTGAAGGAGCAACTTAGCGAACTACAGCGTGAGCATGCTGAACAGCTCGAAGAAAAGAATAGACGTGAACTATATGGTCTCCCTATCTCTATACCGGATGCGTCGTTTCTCAAGGACTTTCCTCGGTGGGAAGAAGAGCTCCAACGTGGCATCAAGGCCGCAGAGTTTAAGGCTCAGCAACTCCGGGACGAGCTGAACCCTCATGAACAGCACAAAGGAAGTCGCAGGGCTTCAGACTCTTATCTTCCTACGCCCACCAACGTTTCTACTGTGCGGCACGTGATCAATATGCCTCAAAGTGAAAGCGCGTTGGCCAGCCTAGTCGAACAGTCTACGGACAAGAGAAAACGTATCAGTGATTGGATTCTGGAATCATTGAAGTGTTCACCCTTCGAAAGAGCTCGTCTTAAATCCCGCATTGGTATAGACGATTTGGATGACGATGCCTGGTGGAAGCTTGTTCTCCAGTATTGGAATCAAGACGAGCCTGAAGATGATTTCGCAGGCAAGGAGTTTCTCAGCCCGTCAGCTTCTCATGTGACTACGAAAGCCATGAATCCGTCTGCACCACTGAGTATGCACTTGCCCAGGGCCGGCAACCATGCAATTCTGGCCGGGTCCGCTTCAAATCAAGTTACGTCTGTAAGAGATGATGCTGGTCTGATGTTGCCCTTCAATGCCGAGCCCATTGCCCCAAGTCAATTGAGTCCCATTGAAGATCTTATAATCCCTGTTTCCACCCCAGTCCCGGAGAGAGTGCCAAATATCCAAGAAGGCGCTATAATGCAGCCTCCTCCTATTCCTCCATTTGTGAGGTTTGGAAACCGAGAGATACTAGAAATTCCCCCCCTTAAGGATTATCCTGTCGGTCCGAAGATTGAAGTTTCACAACTAGCAAAACCTAGCCCAACAAGAACAAATCTATCAACTACAACATCGAGTGCACCGGCTCCAGCTCAGCGAACACATATTTTCAGAGACGATAAAACAGGTACGAGATCCTCAAACATCCTAAGCCGTAACAGTCTTAATCAATCAACAATATTCGCAGCGGAGTCTCAATCTGGTTTGGTAGACCGTGGCGCACGGTCTGATCCGGGACGCAACAAGCAGACTAGTCTCAAGCAGTTATGGTTGATCCTAAAGCCAAATCCAATCATAACTGATGACGGGAAAAGTAACCAAGATGATCAATCACAAATTCAGCGATCAGACTCCCCAGAGAGCTATTTCGATAATCGTCATTTGCTTTCTATTCATGAACCCGACCGCAACGAACCTAGTCCTCCCCCAACTCGAGGCCCATCACCCCGGGAGAATGTAATATCTAAACCCATTGATCCATATCATTGCAGTCATCTATTCCTTATTTCAAATCATAAACGTTCACACAGTGAATCATCTAGTACGTGTGCTCTAATGCAGTGTATACATGCCGCTGATTGGCAAGAAACCAAAAAATTACTACAAAAAATTCGCTTGTGAACGACTGTGATCACATTATGAAACATCTGGGTAAGTAATTGTAATCTCTGCTTTATTATCTACAAAGCTGCTGACACTTTTCTTAGAGCTCCAAAACACCTATTAAAATGATCGTCATGCAGATGTGTGTTGGGGGAGCATGTAGCAACGTTCAGATTTTCAATAGGCGCTACTTGTCCGCAGGTCATCAGGACATACGAGGAAGACCGAGTCTCAGCGATGATCTGAAGGAGTTCGACCAACAAATCTAGGCCTACATTATGAGCATAGCTATCAGGCTACACAACCCGAGGCCTTCTCAGATATGAAATGAATTATGTCGGTCAGTAACTATTTTAGGCAAACTGGAGGCATTCCAGTTTCTCTGTTTGTAAAGATAGATCAAACGTCACTCAGCGTTGGGTGGCTCCGAACTCTTCCTTTTTCAAGCCGCAGAATAAGTCAACAACAAGAGCGAGCTTTGGTTCATCGATCCAAATCCACCTCGTATTAGATCCATGCAAAGCTATACCTCTCTAGGCAGGTATCTAGCTAATATAGGAAGACACTAGGCCTAAAGTGATTTGGACTAGAGTGGGTCTGAGGCTAAATCAACAAGACTACTGCTTGGTTATCCTGCCCTTTCATGACCAACCATTTGTGACAACGCAATGACAACACACTTTAGGTATGGCCCCTACCAACCCCTACCCTCCCAGGTTTCAACATTGCTAATCTCTAACCGCTTCCAAGCTTGTTAACGTTTTGAGTTGAGGTAGCGGTATGGTCATGTCTCGCATCTGGCCACTTTGTGATTGTGGCTTCCTCAGCCTTGTTAGTTATCACAGCCAAGAATTCAGCTGCTAGCATGAAGGCAAATAGGGCGACATGCTGGACCACGAAATATATCGGTATTAGCCCGAGGATTCAACTATCCCTTATCGAATAATATGAGATGCAGGCTGGTTGCAGAAGCCAAGCTTGTTTTGCTGGAGTATCAAGGTCTTTCCAGCAAATACCTACGCTCAGTTTTATTGCATGATGATAGCGCCCATATCTCCAAACTCGCTGCTCCACGAGTCATTTCAATGAGCAATGCTGGTTGACCTCAACAGACATGAGTTAGGCTCCTACGCACAATCCCTCGACCAGAACAGGCTTCACCGCAACTTAGGTGACGATTTGTGCCTTGACTAGTCACCTTTTGAGGCTCTGTAGAGAGAATGGGGTGACTGCTGCAGCATCTGGACTAAGCTACCAGTAGAGGTTTACATGTGTCCTTCGATGCATAATTTACGCCCTGTATCCTTGGCCATCTAGGCAAACGCTGCAAGGTGTGACAGGTACATCCCGTCGGGCGGTTAGGCCACACAATCCTTACGGCATTTTCGAGAGCGAGTAAGGGCTGTTTCAAGGAGTAAGTTCCTACCTGTGCCTCAATACGACAGGATGCGAATTATAGCATACGGAGATGACGACGTAAGTAGCAGTCTTGGCTTGCTGAGCGGCCTCTCAAAGTCGAAGCTATCACCACATCTCTTTCAAGGAGCTCATGTCTGCTACCTGCTCTCTTCTTGCACGGCGATTAGGTGATGCGATCAGAGTCTCGGCCGATTCTGCGACCTCCCTTAGAGGATGACTCGTGACCATATGCGGTCCGTGCACACGCTGCCTCGTGTGCCCCTTTGTTAGGCCACCCGACGGACCGGCCCCACCCGTTGAATGAACTGCTTGCGAAACCTCATCCCGCGCTAATTAAGTTACCGGGTCAATCCTTGACAAGGCCAGCCCTGTGAAGTTGGCATTCCTTAACACGCTGGTTTGCGTCCTACCGTTATCGATAAAAACTAGCCAATTAAATAAGGCTATACGTGTTCTGCACGGACAATTTGATCTTAGGACGCAAGCGTGTGAACCCTATTACCTATGACTCTGCCGCCATATGCCTATGCCGAGAATAGAGGCACAGAAGGCGACCAGCTGAGGTTTCAGGCGAAATATCTCCAATAAGCACGTCCATTCATTTGCGCTTAGAGCAGGCTAAAAGGCATTAGAGATAGCTGAAGATGCGGGGGCTGTTAAAAAGTGAGGCTGCAGGCGACCCCGCGATATCCCGTCGATCGAAAAGAAACTGTTGAAGGTGGTGTAGCGACGGGCCTTAGGCTTGCACTAATTAGAAAAACCAAGCACATTAGCGATTCCATTCGTAGAAGCTGCCCACCCATCGACGCCAGAAGATTAGTCAAATGTTATATTGACGAGGATCGCGAGTGTCGCGGAACTCGGCCACGCGATCAATACTACAAAGGATAACGATGATAGGTTAACAGAAATTGGTATCAAGCTGGAACCGAAATAAGAAAGCAGCAAATCGCAGAATACGAACATTCAAGTGGATAGTTATACAAACTTGTAAGCACACTCTAACAGAAATCCCGGCTTGTCATCTCAGCTGAATACGAACGCGCCACAAAAATAAAAAGGAAAACATTATTGGAGAAGACAGCGGCAAGGCTGAAAATTGGAGAATGCTCAAAACCCAATGAGATAAGTCTATGCAATGCTGAACGCTGCGCGATGTCGTGTCTTGATTTCGGAGGCTTCGGGACGTGAGGTTGGTAAGCCTGGATCTGAGCGGATTGGCCGGAGTAACTTAAAACGGCTTCGATGTGATTCCAAGGTGCGGCGGAAGGCTTCCAATCCACCTATTGATGCCAACGAGTAGCGGCTGGAGATGGGAGGCTGTTGGCCAGGATTGCGAACCAGCTTTATCCAGGTGCGGGACTCGCAATCTGGCGCCTCATCATTTGGGTCAGGCATAGGTGTATCCAAATCGTTCCCATAGAGGATTTCCTTAAGCCATGTGTTAATGCGGTCACGAGTAGGAAGGATTCCAGAGAAAATGTGACCGGTTGGAGGTGAATTGCCATAGGGCCTCATAGGGTATGAAAGGTACTGTTGCACCGTTGCGTCTTCAATCTCCGGAGGTACTGTGAAAGGTTCTGAGTGAACTTCTGAATTTGATAGAAAAATTTCATCGTCTGGATTGATGCCCTCCCTTAAACAAAGCTCCCTGAGATCTCGGACGTCGGTTTCTGCCTGGACGAGTTCCGCTCGAATTTGATTCTCCTGTGGCCTATAACTCTCCAAAAATTCATCCTCTGGTAAGACAGCCTCGCCCTGGCTAAGAAGGGCTTCCCGGTTACGGAGCTCCTGCTGAAGCTCAAACTCGAAATCTTCTAAACGATCTTGAAGGATTTTAAGATCCCCCATCCTAGAATAAAGTTCTTGGAGGCACGGTGGAGTATTGTCATGTGTCGTTCCGTCACTCGAGGTTACGGTAATACCTTCGGAAGAAGTCTCGGTATATTCATAGCCAGTCTCATAATCCTTTAAACCAATTTCCTTATCCTGGTATAGCCTATCCTCCAGTTTCCCTAGCCGATATTCCAGAGCGCAAAGATGGTCCTCGAGGTCGCGGGTTTGCGATTCTTGCTGATTTAATTCTGCATTCGATTCCCGGATCTCCTGGTAGGTTTGTGCGAGCTCTGGTTGAGCATGCTCAAGATTACTTTTCTCCACCGCCGGATCTAGTATACTCATGAACTTCCCCTGAACCTCTTGAGAATGCCGACGCAGTATTAGACATTTTGATCTTTGGTCTATGAGTTGAGCACGAAGAGCAAGCACCCTGTCTCTCAGCCGGGCGACACGTCTCTGGGCTGAAAAATAACTTCTTTTCAAAGGAAGACTTCCAGGCATGATCTGATTTAGATTAGAATCATTTGAAGGAGTGGCAACATGTTGTTGAAGAGCGGAAAGTGAGCTTGAAAATTTAGTTGCATGCGGCTCAAGTAATTTGCCACCGTTGTAAATCTGATTTTGTTGAACTGCATCTTGTTTTTCTGAAGCGGCTGACGTGGAGTTTATGTCCGTGTTGCGAGGGGCTTTTGGCACGGATGGTATCGACCCACTCAAGCGATAGGACGATGAGGCATCCTCTTCTTGATAAGGCAGACATTCGGACGATTTTGGATAAAGGGTGTGAAGCTGACTGGGTAATATAGGAGTTTGCCTTAGTAAGTAGTTACTGTATGCTCACCATAGACATGCAGAAAACGTACAGGATAGGAAAGGTGGCTCGATTGACTTCATCAGCATCGACCAACTGCTTTTCGTCATGGTCCATGGAGTTCCCTATAGGCTATGGTGGGAGTGCGCGACGCTACAACGTGGACTACACATCAAGGAGAACATTGCAGGTTTTAGTGCTTGCCAGAATTGTATTCTAATGTACGCACGGACAGGCATGGAGGATGGCATGCAGCATTGACGCACACAGCCTGTGGTGGCTTGCAGGCCATGATACACAACGATGCATGGAATTCCGCGCATGGGGTTTACTCCGCGCGTAATCCAGAGCGGGTTTGCAGGGCGCCACCCCCATCAAATGGACAAATCCAAAACATAATGTGTACACTATTAAAGACTAGGCTCTCTAAAGAGCCGCATATTTTGTAGGTATAGCTGCGTGATTACAAAAGCAGAGTCATTCCTCATGGCGTGCAGTCCAGTCGTAATGGCATCTGCCGAGTCGAATCCATGGATTTTCGATGATTGCTTCCAAGAATATTATTATTGGAATGCCTCAGAAAACTGTTATATCTATCAGTCTGGCCGAAAAACATACGTAAACCCTAAAAATGTGACTAGTGGAGGCAACTATCAAGAGTAAGCAGTTTCCCCTTGAGGAGGTCTCGTTTAGTAAGATAGCTGATAATGTAATCCCACTCAATTAGACAACCCCAAGATGAGACGATTCCACGGCTAGCGAAAAATGGACAGTCGGTTCCATTCGTGCCCACGACTCGTCCCCGCGAATCTAGTGGGGGCAGTAACCAGTATGAGGTTGTCAATGATAGCTTTGCAGGTTTCACATTACAGGATAAACCCGGAATTGAAAATGAGCCCATTGAAGAAACAGACGCAGTTTCGCAGGAATCAGTAGACGATGAAGAGGCTGGAGAACAATCCTTACTGGCGCAAGCCGAATACCAGACTCTATCGCCCCAAGGAAACACCGGTCAAACCTACTCTTATCCAATCAATCGAGCATATCCAACTGCTGCCAGCTATTCGTACCCTCAAAGCAGCAATCAGCCAGCCACTACTCCGCTAGAACGAACCGTGTCATACACTCAGGGCTCTGGATTCAGTCGACATGGAGCACCCTTCACCACTGCGTCTGTTACACAACCTAATTATCCAACTTATCCACCGATCCCATCACCCTACCCCAAACCTACCTACGAGATTGTAGAAGCTGGAATAATACCAGGTAAGAAGGATGCTGGACGAGCAGGACAAAGTACACAGCCGGGTAACCCAAAGGAGGGACTTGCAGCACGCAAAAGATCAGGAGTGGCCTCTGAAAGCACGCAAGTACTAGATCCGAGTTAGTCCCTAAGTTCAATGTGTTTTTTGTACTTCAAATGCTTACTAGTAATAGAATTCCAAGTTCGACGACCGGGTTATGATTTCTTCAAGATCGGAAAGGTAAAGTGAATAGTGAATAGTCAGACCGTATTCGCCATCAAGAGATGACCTGACAAGACCTTCTAGGTTTTCAAAGTAGTATGGCCTGAGCTGGCTGGCGACTCGGACAAGCTCACTACTACGATGGAGTGGCGCAAAGAAAAGATATATGTAAAAGTAAGATGGTTTGTCGTGATACGTGAAGGACATGACTGTTGCTCTTGCTTGTGAGCCTTAAACATCCTATCTGCTACAGAATTTCACAGCAAGACTAACTATTGTAGACCTATCCAAACACATGGAGGAAAAGGTGCTTCGAACAAAGTGAAAAGCCATCATGCGATCATTTATACTGGGAATGAAGTACCGCAACCACTAGGTACAGAGACGACTGACCCTCGGGATCGACTGCTTCGACCGATTCGAGTTACGTCTCACCAGAAATACGAAAAGCTCGACCCTCTGTCTCGTATAAATTTCTATAAGGTTTACAATATGGAGCACAATGTTAAGGTTTACGACTTCGGGCAGGTCCACAGAGATTCGGAGTTTTGGCTGCAATACCAATTTAAGTCGGCTTGGAGTATCGATCCCAATCGCGCATTGCCCAGTTCGGTGAAACCTCCCTCACGCGGAGGGTCGCGAAGATCTTCAAGAAGCGCACGTAATCCGATGTCAAGCAACACATCCGAGATTGCACTGTCTCCGGGGACAGGCCTACGGTCAGGCTACTCTTATATGCCGACATCTGTCCCCTACGGCAGTCGGACACTTAACGCTCATGAATCGAGCCCACGTTCACGTTCGCATTCCCGGGCCCGACAACCTGGGACTTTATCGTTGGAGCAACAGGACACTCTACAGTATAGAGGGTCAGTGATGGCTTCGAACCCACTAGATCCTTACGGCTATCCTAGTACGCCGGCACCAAATCCGTATTCTCAGCCGCCTAATGTACAAGACGAAAGCGAAGAAGAGGAAGAGGAAGAGGAAGAAGTTGACGAAGAGCCAGAAGAAGACCAGAGCCGACAGCATTCAAGACACAGCAAGCGGATACCAGAAGCAGTAACCCAGGGCAGGGAAAGAACAAGGCCTAAATCCGGCAGAGCACATCCAGAGGTGAAAAAAAAAGGGGAGAGAAGACATAGTAGTTTCCTGGGGTTCAAAAAGTAGTTGATTGAGGTTCTAAAAATTTCCCTAAGTTTACATATACTCCTACCTAGGAGTAATATTGCTATGAAGCAATAAATATACGTCGCAACTATCGTGTTCAACGATTGGAAGCGGTTTACAGTCCCTCACTTCTGGGAGGGTTTACGTCTGAACAAAAGTTCTTGGTTGGGTTCCTGGCGCGGGCTTGAACATTCTCATATTGTCATTAGTTGTGTTCCTAGGGCTGAGGTTCCAGACTGTTTGAAATGGAAGAACGCTTACGAATTTGTGAGATTTCTCTTTCTTTCCCATTAGGCTAAATTAGCTAGCGCGATTATTCGGAATTGGACGTCCGTGTCGGTTTTACTCGAACCAGACTTGAAATTGCTGATCGGTGAGGTACGCCTTATCAGCGATTTTATTCGACCAGGTATAATTCAGGCGTCCGAATGCCCTTACAATGCAGCCTGCTCCGACAGTATTCATCGTCTCCTTCAATTAACTCAGGCGTTTCATTTCCTCCAACAATGTGGACAGAGCCTCATTATAAAGCTCGAGCCATGAGGAATCTAGCCGCGTTCGTTCACCGCAGAATAAATAATTAAGTGGCTTGACCAGTAAGAGCGTCAGAGATGCACTGGCTTCCTAAATGATCTCAGCCTCGTTACTCAGCCTAATGCACTCTCTCCAACCGATCGGTCGCCTAGTCGCCTGTCATTTTCTATCTGCAAAAGCCATTGGTATATGTCCTTAAAACAGCGCTGGCTTTTGGAGGCTTCGAGCGCCTGCCGCGCTTCCCCTTTTGTCGGGCCATATCCCGTTTGAGTGGAACAGAATTCGACTATCCCATTCGCCAAGGAGAGCCTCAATACTCACCGATCACTCGAAAGATGACAATCCTTTAGGCACCAACTAAGCCGGTGCTACATGACTCTTCCGGGTCCCCGCGTAGCTGCCTTGCATAACATAAGCGCCACAGCCGCCCCCATTCCAAGAACTCGGAACTACCAAACGGTCTAATAAGTTTTGTTTCATTGATGACAGCTCATGTAATCGTTTTGATCAACATCGGTATTTACCATCGTTTCTAGAACGGCTATTTGCAAATGAACGCTGCAATATTGCTGATATGGAGTTGCTCTCCGCAATGAGTTTTTGGCTGGGTAATACGTAGGGCTCTATACATCGATATACTTCTAGTATGCACCTTAAAGACTTTTGGCATCAAGGTATCTCATTTAAAGAAAACATGATTTGATGTCCTCGTGTGGACCTGACCAGACCCAAGTTCGCCGGCAGTTAGAAGCAAGCTGTCGTGCATTAGCGGCCGTAGCGGGTCAACTCGGGACTCCAGCACGTGGAAAAGCTTAATCCCTGGTCCTGATATCAGCCAGAGCTCCCAATCCAATTCATCTACACAAGAAAGCGCACATAATGAATTACAAGCGCAAAGCTAATCTAATGTTTCGGGATGCACTTAAGCAGGCAGGATCGGAAGGTTCATAATTCATCAAGAAAGCAATCGGTACAGCTCTGCTATGAAAAAATTCAACATGCTCGAAAAGTCCAAAAAGTCCAAAGAGGACGATTCCACGTCGTCGGCCAAGCTTCCAAATTAAGATCCTTCAAGAATTGCGCGACCGAAAATGAGAATCAAGTGCAGCAGGCTAGCCAGCTTGCGTATGGGTCAAGCAGGGCTAGTTGCTTACTTGAATGCAAGTAAAACAAACAGGGTAAGAGGACAATTTAAGGCTTCCGGCGATAACGTATGAGCCGGGTTGCTGAATCCGGGAATTCCGGCCTTTCAAGGCCAAAAAAAAAGAAACTCATTGTCTAAAGATCCTCTCGTCAAAATGCATAGGCCGCTAGTCAATGGGCAAGTTTCCAGTAGTTCTCCAGAAGATGGACATGCTCAGGGGCGATGGTCCCTATGCTCAATACCTTGACGTTATGCTCAACAGTATAAGTTTTGCCGAAGTTGATCCTTGAGCACACGTCAAGCGTCTCGTTTCCATCGGTAACTACTCTGAGAGCCTGCTTTGTTATGCCCTCTCCTTGCAGAAGAGATGGCGGAGGGTCGCGTTCGCCGCCTGTATAGATTATCGCGTGGTCTTCGACAAGAACACCAACTTTGGTAGCACCTTGACGCCTATAAGTCTGGACCGGTCTGGTTCCGTTAGCATATATGTCGAATCAATTAATATCTTTAATGATGGCATGCTTTCCAGCCCCAAAATGACTAACAAACGGGCAGTTTCGTCTTATAATGAAAAGACGAGACAAGGTAAAGGGAAGAAGAAGAATATGAAGACCCTATAACTTACACGCACTGGCTAAAAGCTCCTTTATTGCGAACCACGACAAATCTCCTAATCTCGGAGTAGGCAGTTTCGCTATATTTAACTACGCTAAAGTGAGTTGATCCTCGCGTACGGCCGGGGTTAACCCGTCCAGCAGGCTCTGTCCACAGCATCATAAAGACCTGTTTACCCGGATTGTAAGCTTAAGGTGTAAAATAAAGCCTTAAGAAAGTTTAAAAGCTAGCGCACGACACAAAAACATTACGCAAGGAATAAGTAAATGAGATATAGTACCCTGCCATGACAAAAGAAGTTTGCTTGGGATCGCAGGGAAACCCTCTTGTATCCTTCCAAACGTCAACGACAGTCCATAAAGACGTTAATTTAGAACCTACGGGGATCCAAAGCCTCATCCTCTTTTCCATCGATGCCCGTTCTTATGTGTCGGACTTTTTGCTGGTTGGGCGGCTGGGCCGGCGGAGAGACGGCTGGTTGGGCATAGCCGGAGTGGGGCAGTTGCTGGTGCGTGTAACGAGGAGATGTACTTGGAGACACTGGTTGCTGGCTCGTCCTATAGTTGGCGCTATAGCTGGTGCTATACTGCGTTTGAGCACTCTCAGCTGTCGAGTGAGAGTAACTGGGAGTTTGATGTTGCCGGGATTGCTGAGCTACAGCTGCTTGTTGTGACTGTGGGTTTCCTCTAGCATCCTCTTCATCCTCTTCGTCTTCGTCTTCTTCGTCTTCGTCTTCGTCTTCGTCTTCGTCTGCCTGGTTCACCTGAGGTGGGGCAACAGTTTGGGCGGCTGTGTTAGAGTACGGGGGACCTCTCTGAGGCTGGTCTTGCCCGGGAATTGAGCGAGGAGTACTGAGAAAAATGTAGCAGTCAGTCGAGGGTGGGTGCAACAAATAAGAAAAAAGAAAGAGCGTTGTGACTTTACCAGGTTGCCTGAGAACACTGGAAACTCTACTGTCCCAAAAGCAGCTCTTTCGGTATAGAAGCTAACTGCCATAGTCGAGGGATCCCAGCATTATCATATCAACCTAGGGTTGCTACAGTCGCTGCAGTCAAAGAAAAAAGAATAAGCTTGAGACTTACCTCGAGGCTTGAGTTTGCGCTGCAGAAGTGGGCGAGGTGGGGCCCGACCATTGATACTCAACAACCCCGTCTTCATTATGGCGCCAACAGTAGTGCCGCTGGTGTTCAGGCGACCAGACCCATGGTGAGTATCCTGAGGCCATTTTACATGCTGATTAGTAGGGCGCAGATCATCGGGAGAATCTTTTCTGAAGTGGCAGGATCGTTCTTTTAGGGCCGCCGAAGATTTGGCTTGGGCCAAAAACGAGCCTCAGGAGGGGTATGATTGTTTCGTAAGCGTGGCCAGCACATCAGTTTAATACGCCTATCGAAAAGATTCATTTGTCGATAGTGGTATTGGCAGAGCGGAGCGAGGTCTGGGCTTTAGTGCCAAAGCCATGTAAAAGCGGCGGGCGCTAATAGCCCGGCGTCAACACGACCTCCCGTCAGCCTAGGGATCCATCGCGTACAGGCTCGACGCATTCAAGAACAACACTGGTAACACGACCACCAGTGACGACTACAGTCTCTCACGAAATCAGTTCCTAGTCTTTACGGCCTCATGGCCCACAACTGATATTTCCCCCTTCGTTGTTTCGCTTTGACACGCGGGCACAACCCAGTCCTCCAAGGACTCGACACAAGGTCTAAACATGGGATGTATAATAAGTAGGAGCAAGTCTAGATGTCGACGCCCACCACTCCTATAGACGGAGTAAGCGATGTTGGTCACCGTCGCTTTCATTTGCTGAGTGATATCTCTCATCTAGATGGACATAGACGTCCAGTCGAACCGGCTCACGCAAAGCCGCCGAAATACCTATTCCTCTCCAAGCGGACAGCCAGCTGTGCCATACCCACTCTCACCAACTCAGACCTTGCCCACTTTGGTTTCTGGTGCGAGTCATATGCGTCCAGAATCTATGGGAGGTCTTCCAGCGATGGCTCCAACTTCTCCGACCTCACACACTGTGCCGGAAGCTTTAAAATTGGAGGAACATGTGGGAGCGGGTCCTGTCAAGGACACAGAGGGGGCTACTCCTTCCACATTTAAAATCATTCCTCCTCCGTCCGGGGATCCCCAATCCACCCCAACTGCTCCCCAAGATCTTGCCCCAGCACCGCCGCCTCCGCCGCCTCCCCCGCCGCCCCTACTCCCGCCACCACCTCATGGGCCATTACCCCTGGATATGTATTTTACAATCGATGGCACACAAATAACTCGATTGAATAAGAATGCAGAAAAGATATATCATCGCTTCGTAAATGACTTGGGAGGATTTGTCAGAATCCAAGAGGAGATCACGAGACTTCGTTTACAAGTTCAAGAACACAGAATAGCGTTACAGAGATACCGTAAGAACGTATCCGATTGCGACAGAGTCTTTTGGGATGAACTCCGTAAATCGTGGGCAGAAGGACTTGATTTCGATGACCCAAAGCTTGTAGAACTCTACGAGAGCTCCCAAGCAGCTCGTGACAAAGTTGGACCAGCGGAAGATGATTACGAAAAGATGGAACTGAAATTGGGGAGCGAGGAATATTCTCTAACGAGGAAATTCGAGGATCTACAGCGAAGCTATCAACACTTCTTTAAGCTCCAAATAAGCTCGTCGACCCGGGCTCCGGAGTCTGAGATTTCTTATATAAATTCCGTAGGCGCCGATGAAGAAAGAGAGCCGAGGAACATCTCTAAGCTCCACGGGGCTAATCTTGGGGATGGGGTAAAGGTTGGAGGGCTTCCTACACGTGGAGTCATATCTCCAGTCCCAGCGCAACAAGAGGACAATGCTCCAGTTGATTCCTCCCTTTCTGCGTCAAAATCCCCTGTATTGGACAGGCGCAACAGCACTATTATCACAGCAGAGGATCGCGCAAAAATGTATGCAGAAGATGACAACTTTCTCCTGGAATCCACTTTCGGCGAGTCGAGATCACCGAAAATCTGGACCGAACCACAGGCTATGGCGGATAATCTCAGAGGTATTGGACTCCGACCTATTCCAGAGGGAAGAGAATCCGATGATTCTCCAGCGGATGTGTTCGAAGATAGCAAAAGCCTCTTATTGCTTGGGGATGATATCGATACTCGGTCAACCCTCAGCGACTACCTCCTGGAATTTGATAGCACCACTACACGTGTCAATCGGTGGCTACTACATAAACTTAGGGTTTCACCTTGGGAGGTTTTTGAACTGCGAAGAGAGGTGACTGCATCTTCAGGTATCGTGCCTTCTTGGGCGCAACTGGCTCTGCAACTGTGGGAGCAAGATTTAGATGAAATTGGTTCTGATTACAGAGAAACTTCGTCGGAGGGAGGGTCCTTAGATCAGTTAGTACCAAGTGCCACGCCACCTTATCCAAGACCTGGAAACTCCCGCAAAAGGCGAAAACGAGACTCTCGTTCACTTCATTCGATACCAATCAGGCCGCTTACTAAGCATGACCTCGATGATACGGTTATGAAATTCCGCGTTAGGGATGCCTCCGTTACAAACAGCGCACCACCGGAATCGCTAGAAAATTTCCCCCAATGAGCGGCCGACGCCCCTGCTTTCAATGACGATACAACAATCGCAGAAGATGCACTTGATAGCCAGCCTAAGGCACCGACTATTACGTACCAAGAGTATCGGTTAAATCCCAAGGCTCTTCGTTTACCCTCTATTTGCACCGAGATTCGTCTTCGCACGTTCACATCACTGACAACCTATTTCGTCCAATACACGCATCGGTGGATGATCCTGCATCACGAGCAACCCTTGCGCATATGTATGCATGCCTCGATCGCTGCTGCCTGAGTGGTCGACGTTGTACTGCTTCGATCTATCCCTATATTCACCATGCCCCGTTGGCACAGCAACTCGACTTATTCAAATTTTTTCTGGGTTTCATGTCACAATGCGAAGTGACATAGTATTTCCCAGCATCTCGAATTCATCCATCTTCCGTGCTTAAGCCAAGGACAGATCGTGTCCATAGCCCTTTATGCCGACAAGGCGGGGTGGAAATCACGTTCTAGTACAGCATCCAATATCTCGAATCTCTGTTCAATCCAATGGGAAGGCTGCCTCATCCACATCCGCAGCCATTTCATTGGCTTTGCCTCTTTGGCATGGTCTGCCAAGGATGTTCGAGCACACTTGGATGGCTTAAAACAGCGACAGACATGCATAAAACTGCAGGGATCTGTTGAATTTCATGTGACATATGGTCAGGCGGACAACACGGAAACCACCCCTCTATTTGAGCCTCAAGTCTTGCTCATCTATCACCTGTGGCAGCACTACCTCGACTATCAAGTGCCCACTATGTTGACTGCGCCCCGTACTTCTGCGGAATACCTTCCACCTGGGCTCGGCAACGCTATCAAAGAATGACATCCGAGAATGACTCAGCACGGCAGCCACGAGAGCCTCTTTTAAACCCTATGAGCTGAGCCAACGCTCCCCGCCATAATCGAGTCATATATGCGTCGCCAGCAATGCGCAGCACATGTACATGCACATGCCGCAGCTGCGGATGCCTCTTCGCGCAGTCCCAGGATCATGGACTGGGTGGCACCTTTCATCCCAACGAGTCAAATCATGAGGGTGGGCGTGCATCTTGATTGATCGGCGCCATCGTACGCGATATTTACTTTTTTCATTCCCGCTGCACCCCGCTGAAGTCGGTTTCACTTGGGCTTCCAGCTGAATGCAACTGCGGTTGACGTGCTGCAGAGGGGCCCTTGTAAAACTCACAAAGTCGATGCAGGGTTAACCGCGTCTCCCGTGGGGCTTTGGGGCACCACGTGGCTCCAGCGGCTATTTCAATTGTTTTCAATAACCATGTCATGAAGGGGAAACGTTTGTTTGGCATTGTACTGTCGAAGCTTTATTTCTTTACTCGGTATGCAATGTTAACGTTTTTGGGCGGTGCAATGCATTGTGTATCTTCATCGGCACTTTTTTGTAGATCATGGGCAATGTATTAGAAGATACACTTGGTTTTCTGCAAATACCCAATTCCTTTGTTAGGTGTAGTAGGCTGGCTTCTAAAAGTAATAATTGATTGCTTTTGTCTTTGCTACCCTATATGCAATTATGCTACTGGGTTTTCATACTGACTTCACATTTTCAAGTTGGAATAGCTCGCGACTACCACACGCAACATCTACGATTCTCACTAATTAGGAGAGCAACTGTCACGACACACAGATCGTGCCTCTGCATGTGTCTCTGCCAAGCATACCCCCTATATAGCCACCTCGTTCCTCACCTTTTCTTCCTCACGTCACATCCTGTATATAGGATGTAGGGCCTAGCCCACAGTATAGGGAGCTCTGCATCCTGACACCACCTCATACATCATGGACACTAGCTACTATATGAGTCAAAGTTTTCTTATCATCAACCCTCTCTCGGACTTTACTTTAAAGTATCTAAAATCATAGAATTCTTCTCTTATTCATAGAGCCAAACCCTATCCACCCGGAATCTCCTCTCACTCCACTAGCCGATTTTATTGATGGCATCTCTCTCACAGTGGACAGTGATAGCATCTAAAACGATCCTATCAAGAGTCAGCCCCGACTGCAGAGCCCGAGGAGTCTCCAGCAACGAGCGCACCCAGTTTTAGAGGTTACAGTCATGCTTCAGCTGCGCTAGATCTTGCCTCTGTATGACATCTGCCCGGTGAAGATTATTATTCACACTAAGGGTATAGTCAATCTGAGAATCTCTCTCAGCTGGGTCACTTGGCTTTGGTGTATGCGATTTCCTCTACAATGTCGTATAGTTTATCGGTTGCTCGTTCTAGTAACGCTTCGACGCGCACATCCTTTCTATGTAATCTGCTCACGTCAGAACAGTAGAGCTATCGCCGGGCCTGCTCGAGGAGATCGTGTGCTTTGCAATAACCATCGAAGGTTCCCTGGTTCGATTGCGGTATCGACGTGTTATAGTGCCGCCACAGTGCTCGCATAACTCCTGAGAGGACCAATGGGCTTCTACGAGCTGCGAGGGTCGTTTGGTGAGCCTTCCCAACGGAAGCTGTCCTCTGCTTCCAGTAGAGCATCGTAGGCTTCCTCGATTTCGCTAAGGCACGCCCAGAATTGCTGGGGCCAAGTGATTTTGTCTATAAGAACGCCCTCGTCTACGGGGACCAGTTTGGATGCAACGGTCCCAGTAATGAATTGTCGAACGTTGAGGTCACTGTCAAGTACCACCTTATGACTTACACCCTGTTTCTTGCCATTGTATGTCTTGCTACCTATTTTCTATTACCTATTTATTACCTATCACCGACTAAGTGGCAATACCGACCTAGAATGGAAGTTACTTTCCCTAAAGATCTAGTTAAAGGAAGTCTCTATATATTATACTAGGTTTAGGATTAGCTAATAGTTATAAGCCCACCTATATTACTAAAGGGTAAAATTAAAATATACACTACCTATATAGATATATTAATTATTTAATGGCGAATTAGGTTCTAAATTATGCAGTAAAAAATTTAGTAGATTAAATTATAACTTATAAATTTAAAGCATAGTTACGCTTCGCTAATTAAAAACTATATCTATTAAATATAAAATAAAACTTAATTTTTAAATTTATAGTAAATATATAGATAGTCCAAAGTAGTAACTTAATATCCTTATTAAATCCCCTAGAAAATACCTATTAAAGCTTAACTTAAAACATACACTCCCAAGCTTTAATAGCTTTAATATTAGTAGGGACAATAATAACCTCAGATTCCTATAATAGATTTGTAATAGTATATTAAGAAATTCCCAAGGAGATTTTTTACCTGTAAAGGCTTTTCTGGCTAAGATAAGCTCTTATTAAAAATATAGATAAAGTGCTTTCCCTTATAACGCACTATTATAAATATTTTAGCTTTAGTTAGACCGCTAAGCTTATTAGCTTTTTTAAATAATGTGCTGCCTCGTCTACTAAACCTATATTATTGCTATTTTTCTAGAGTTTATATATAGACTTTACCCTTATTTAATAGAGTTGTTTTAGTTTTAGATCTTATTCCATCTTCTTTAAAAGTATTGCCCATTGGAGATCTATTAGGGCCCTATTTATCTGATATAATATTACTATAGCTTAACTATTTTAGTGTTAGCCGTAGGGTTATCCTTAGGGTGTTATATTATTGCATAGAAGTTCTAGTTACTTTGCCTTTTAAAAAGGACGGAATTTACTTAATAGGCAACGCTTATAAAGAACCTTTAAGGGGTATAAGATAAGATATACTAATAGGTAACGATTCTAGTAACATTTTAAGAAGTAGAGAATTTGTTAAATTAATAGTATGCTTTCTTTTTTATCTTTTAGACTATAGAGTAGTATAATCTAGCATTTAAGGATCCCTTATAGACTTATATACTATTTTATAAAGTTTAAATAGGTCGCTAAAGAATTATAAGAGTTTACTATACATTCCAAACTTATAAAAGATGTATAAAGGGAAAGAGTAAAGATTAGAATAAAGAGTTTGTAAATTAGAATATAAGAACTACTAATAACTGCTATTTATATCTTATACGCGTAGAACAGATTTAGAAATCTTAAATTAGATTTCTACTCGGCGTATACTATAGTATTAGTAGGAATAATAAGTAGTTAATAATAGTATGCCAAGGACGTGCTGCCTAAAGCTATAGCGCTTAAGGAATCTTAATTTTAATTTACACTAAACGAATTTATTCTTTAGAAAAATTAACCCTTAGTTTTAAGGGACATAATAGGTTCTTTAATTAAACTATAATAATTGCCCTGGCTAGATTTTCTACTTTAATAGTAAGTATTCTTACTACTTAAGCATAACTACTTACGGTCCTAATTAATAGTTATAAAGAATATTACTGCTTAATCTACTAAATGAAATATTATTATTAATAGCCGAGAACCTATAAGTAGAGGAAGATATCAACGCTTTTGCCTAGACAAATAACCGCCTCTATAGTATTCTAAATCTCTACTTTTATTGCTGTAACGTTAAACGGGAGGATAGTACGGCACTAATATAAGCTATAAAACGAGGATAAGATATAACTGCTTAAAAAACTCTTAAAGCTACCAAAATTAGAGTGGTAACTTAATATCGATACTACGGGCGTATGGATTTATTGTGGGCAGTAAGGAATAGACATAAATTAGTAGTACGGCTGTTAATTAGAAGTGGACTTAGCAGTCTTAACCTAAAGGACTTTTCCTATAAGCTGTTATACGCCGTAAGGTTTAGGCAGATGGTAGTAGTGCAGCTACTTTTAGAAAGCGTTAATATAAACTATAAATAGGAAAACGGCTGGATACCGCTATTATTAGCTGTAGAAAAGGGGTATAAAGATATAGTTTAACTGCTTCTAGAATATAAAAATATTTATATTAATATAAGAGACTGCTTTAGTCGGAGACTACTATTATAGGCTGTTAATTATAAGTATAATATAATAGTATAACTTCTAGTTAAGTATAGGGGTGTTAATATTAACTTAAGGGACTCTTTAGGCAGAACGCTATTATCTATAGCTAAAGTATATAGGGATGCTACGATAGTCTAACTGCTTTTAGAGTATAAAAGTAATAGTCTAAAATCTATAGACTAGTATAGTAGTATAAGCAGTCCTTTAATCTAATATTAAAGGATAGGTTAAAATTAACCTAGAAGTAATCTAACTTTAGTATATAGATTAATTAGCAGGTCCGTAGTTCTTAATAATATAATAAATATAAAATTCTATAGATTGGCCAACTCTTCTTTTTGCTAATTAATGTAATTATTTCCTATATACCTTAACCTCTTAGAGATTTACTTCCTTTCTATATTAGTAAGTTCTTACTATATACTAGGCCTAGCTTTATATTTAGCCATAGCAATTATATAGTTAGCAGCACAGCCTAGTATATTTAATAACTATAGCCTTAGCTAGTATATAGCTATATTTAGTAACAAATTTTAGTTATAAAAAATGCGCTATAATAAAATAAGTTAAAAATAGAACCTAAAGCTAGAAAGAGATCCCTAGGCTAAAAAGAAGGGCATACTACAATTATTGCCGTCTCTTTGCTAGAAGTTATTACCCCTCTTTATATTTATCTTATTATAGAGTATAAGGTTAGTATATCTGCTATAAAGACTAATCTTATTTAGGAATAGCGTCTAAAATATAGGGCGAATAATAAATTAGTTAGCTAAACACTAAGATTTTACTACCCCTTTTATTATGGAACGAGGGCAGTGGCTACAGAGCGTATGTATTTAAGGAGTCTATAAGACGTTGCGCAATCGATCGTAAGGGTCGAGGGCGTAAGGAGGTGATATACCTACGCGTAGCTAATATAAGCTGTACGTAAGGTATACGCAAGAGCACAGGGCTCTCCTATAGAGGCCCCTGCGGTAGGGTTCCGTAATATTACCCCCCTCCTATAGAGGCGGAGCTCTGGTAACGCTGTGGTTACTATATATATATAAAAGGGACACTTAAGGTATAGAAAAGAAGAAAGGGGAGTATTACTTATTACGGGACTTACACGCTCTCGCGTCTCTACGCGTTTTAACGTTCTTAACCTATGCTTACGTTCGTCCCGAAACACCTACGCACGTTCCCCTACAACCCCTATTTATACCTATACCTAACCTATTCTATTTCTATATCTAAATATCTTTATATTAACTACGCATAGTTACGCGTACGTAGCCTTCTTTAATTACTACCCTATTTAGTATATTGTATTCCAGCTCGTGCCTACTTCTATAATACTATATTTAGATCCCTTTTCTATACCTAGCGGGCCTATAGGCTACTAGTCGCGGAGTATGCCTTTCTACGCCTATGGGGTAGATATAGGAGCTACTAACTATAGGTAAACTAGGACGCTAGGGTTCTAAACTAGTACAATAAGTCTTTATACCGATTTGCATACGGACCTAACGATAAGACACTACGCTAATACGCCTGTAGAATTACGACCTACTAATAAGACATTGCGCCGATACGCCTGCGACCTTAATAGCTTACACCCTACTGCTACTAATTATAAATAGGCACGTTACTACCCCTTAGTTTAACTTAATAGCTTATATTTTACTATATAATAAATATAAATACGGAAGCTGGTATCTTACTACTATCCTACTAACTTATACTATTACTGCCCTATATACTAATAAGACCTTGCGCTAATACGCTTATAAAACGACCCTAATAACCTATTATACTAATAAGCCTATAACCTAACCTAAATACAACTAGGTAGAGCTTTGCTCCCTAGACCTCTAAACCCTATCGCTTATATTATACTACTGCCTAAACCGATAAGCCTTGTGCTAATATGCCTCTAAGATAACCCGTCGCTAGTACCGTATTGCTACCGTCTAAACCTATTACTAAAGCTCTCTATATCTGATACCTAAATTATCTTAAGCCGCCTAAACCTATCGCTAGTATTATACTACTACTGCTAAAGCTATTTGTATCTAATACCTAGACTGTTTTAAGCCGCCTATTACTTATATTATACTGCTACCTAAACTAATAAGCCTTGTGCTAATACGCCTACGAGCTGAATATAACTAGGTAAAGCCTTACTCCCTAAACCCTTAAACCCGTCGCTTATATTATACTACTACCTAAACTAATAAGCCTTATACCGATATGCCTATAAGACGACCCTATTACTAGCACCGTACTACTACTATATAAACTAATAAGCTCTGTGCTAATTTGCCTACGGAACCTAAATACGTCGCTAGTACTATATTACTACCTAAATCTAATAAAATCCTGTGCTAATATACCTACGGAACCTACGCTAGCACTATACTGCTACTAATAAGAACCTATTAAGAATATGCCTTACTATAACTACGAACACCGTACTAACCGTATTATACTACTGTTTAGGCCGATAAATACTGCCTAAAACGCCTATTTTAGACTAAAAATTAGGGTAATTTTTTAGGGGGACCTAGAGTATAGGAAGGGAAGGCCGTAAAGCTGCTAAAAGCAAAAAAGGGACTATATAAGCTTTAGTAATACGTCTTTAAGCAATAAGGATAGGAGTATAGCTAGTAATAGAAGTTAGGCTATACTTTAGGCCTAATAAGTTAGTGGCCTAATAATTAAATATAGAAGGATTAAACTGGAGGAACCTATATAACGGAGGACGTAAAAGGGTGGAGAAGGGCTAACGAATTTTTTTTCCTATATTAGGTTTTTTTGGTATATATAACACGCCTTATAGGAGCTTAGAAGTAAGGGGGGGGGTACTATTATAAGACTTACACGCTCTTACGTCTCTACGCGTTTTAACATTCTTAACCTATACTTATGTTTGTCTCAAGACACCTATACACGTTCCCCTATAACCCCTATTTATACTTATACCTAACCTATTTTATTTCTACATCTAAATATCTTTATATTAACTATATATAGTTACGCGTACGTAGCCTTCTTTAATTACTACCCTATTTAGTACATTGTATTCTAGCTTATACCTACTTCCGTAATATTACTAAAGGTTTAAAATAACATTATATAATAAGGCTTAGCATCTAAAAATCTAACTAATTAGATAAATTTAACCGCTAGTTGAAGTTCCTAGATATCTTAATAATATTCCGGTCACGTAATTGCACTTTACCGCAATTTAATAGTAATTTGCCCTTACGTAGTAATGTATAACGGTTTAACTCTATAAGGGCTCCTATAGAGGATTAGGTATAAAATCTCTACTTAGGCCCGGTTTCTATAGGTTTACGTAATAAAAGTCGCTAATTAGATCCTTTACATTTTTAATGTCTTCTTATAGTTGCTATTCTGGCTAATTTATATCAAATCCTATATATATAGCTCTATAGTAGAGCCATCGTCCTCTACCTTTACTAAAGTATTTAAAGTTAATAATTTGTTTAATAGTTTACTCCTTATAGTTCTCGTCTTTATTCTTATCTTAGATTAGTACTAGTAGGGGTTTAGGCTGTATTTACCCTAGTAAAAGGTTAGGCTAATAGAGGTATAGTAGCTATAAGTGAAATATAGGCTATATCCCGCGGGTGGCTAGGGTAGGTAGGAGTTCTAGCTTATATACGGCTCCCCTATTAATAACTCGTTTAATTAGATAGGGGCTGAGGTTCTTATAATTAAGTGACTTTATAGGCCTTTACGTAGAGATATTATATATATTTAGCTATACCTAGTCGCCAATACATATCTCCGGTAGTAGCGTTTTATAGTAGTTAGTAAAGTAGGCCTACTTTACTTAAGCCTAAGCCATTTCTCCATTATAGTAGTTAAGTAGATTTTTTATACAGTCTATATACTGGTTAGTAAGTAGTATCTTAAGGTATTTTCTATATAGTAGTTTCTTATTAATAGGTTCTAGTGGCTCTATACTAAATTAGGGGTAATAACCCTTGTTTATAAAGAATGGGGTAAATCCTATAGTAATTAAGATATAATTATTTGCTGTAAATTCACCTAATAGGAGGTAGTTTACCTAGTTATCTTAACTATAGGCAACTACCTATTATAGGTACGCTTTTATACTAGCATTAGCGTTTTTTTAGTTATCTAGCAGTTTTATAATAGAAGGATATAGATATCTTAACGGAGATGCTAAGGCGTTAGCAGATTCATCTCTATATATTAAAGTTAAATTATATACCTTAGTTGGATATAATTGAGTTAGGTAACCTATATAGTTAGTAAACTTTATAGAGGAAGGCGTTAGTAATATCGCTAATAGCTACGCCTTTAGTTAGTACGTAGTGGCGCTCTTTTATAAGTTGGTATATTATTATAAGGATATTTTTATAGGTACGGCCGTATCGTTTATAGGGTAGTAGGTTAATAATAAAATCTATAGTAATATCTACCTATTATTATATAGGTACTAGTAAAGGGTATAGTAGTCCTTAGTACTTTATATTAAAGGCCTTAGCGCGCTTATAACTATAATAGGCGCCTATAAAGCGTTCGACTAAGTCTATTATTTTTAGCTAAAAGTAGTATCGGCTAAGAAGCTTGTAGGTTCCTCCTCTGCCTAAGTGGCCGCTTAATTAGAGGTTGTAAGCCATTTAGATTAGTTGCCGTTATAGATTTTCTAAGTTAGGGATAAATAGGTAACCTCTATAATAGAGCCTATTCTCTTTTACTTTTAAGGCTGCCATATTAATCTAGCCTAAGCTTTAGAGGTTAATAGGCAGCGTATAGGCGCTAGCGGTCTTTGCGGCAATAAGTTAATATAATAATAGGTTAACAGAGGTATTATATACCATAGTAATAAGCTTATTAATTTTAGGAGATAACTCTAGTTCTATAGTATAAAGCTAAGGTATAGTTAGCTCTATTATAGGTAGTATACCTAAGGCTAAATTTCGTGCTTTTAGGATATCTGTTATTAGAACTAATTATAAGAGTTATTTTTAGACTAAGGAAGGTCTTATAAGCAGCGTATTAGGCTATTAGGTTTAGTACCTTATACTCCTAGTCTATATATAATTTTAAAGTTAAAACTAGAAAGGAACTTGTTCTAATATACTTAGCGTTAGTTTAGCTACTTTATAATTATAAAGTACTTAAGGTTATAATAGTCCATAAGGACTTTAGTTAGCTAGTCGGGCTTTACTAAAGAGAGTTCTAGTTAGAATTCTTTAAACGCTTATACAATTATAAGGAGTTCTTTATTATAGATCTTATAGTTATACTTTTATAGTATAAGCTTAGATAAGTAAAATGCGACTAGGTAAAAGAAACCGTTATTACCTATCTAGAAAAGGACGCCTGCGTTAATATAGTCTAAGGAGTTAGTTTTAAGATAAAGTTATCGTCCTAGTATAAAGTGGGCTAGAATAGGTGCTTTAGTAAAGGCATTTTTAAGGTCTTAAAACGCCTTCTTGCATTTAGGCGTCTAGGTAAAGCGTAGGTATATTTTTCTTCCTTTTATAAAAAGGCCCTTCGTTTACATTATTACTATAAGTAGTACTACTACGCCTAAGAAGTTGTATATAAATTTCTAATAGAAGTTAGTAAAACTAAGAAAGGCTTATACATCCTTAATGCAGTTAGGGGCTTACTATTTAGTAATTATATATACCTTCTTAGGGTCCATACGGACACCCTTAGTAGTAATAATTAGTTTAAGGTATTTTACTTCTATAACTAAGAATTCGCATTTCTTTAA
>Ga0307515_10004544_pt1 | contig 28620 bp, 11 predicted proteins | sample 17_EM_MG_FD_194513 | JGI IMG/M metagenome (GOLD analysis project Ga0307515, IMG submission 194513) | Populus trichocarpa ectomycorrhiza microbial communities from riparian zone in the Pacific Northwest, United States - 17_EM | ecosystem: Host-associated > Plants > Roots > Unclassified | place... | reverse complement strand
CAATCCTATAAGCGTTAAGAACTCTTTAAGATTTAATAAATTAATAGCCAAGATAACCTAGTAGATATAATAACGAAGGCAAACCTAAATAAGGCACTAGAGACGTTTGTTAATACAAATACTCTATATATATAAGTTAAAAGTTAGGTTAAAAGGGAGTCTCTAGAAATTTCTTAGTTACGTAAGGTCTTAAGATATTTAGGAACTTCGACTAGTGGTTAAAGTTGTCTAATTAGTTAGATTCTCTTACTAAGACTTTTTTAGAGGGGGGAGTATAACATTCTGCAGACCCTAACTTAAACTAGCTAATTAGGATTTTCCATCCCCAGGATAGAAAATCGCTATTAGCTCGCTTACCGCTAGTGCCTTAGCGGCCCTACTAATAAGATACCTAAAAAAAGCCGCAATAGTAGCGAAACCAGCCTAAAAACCACTTAATAAAGCAACCCGATATCGGAATCCTATTCCCCGCACCGAGAAACCCTATAAAACTACGTCGCCCCTATCTAGAGCATGGGGGACGACGGAGGGGCGCAGGCTTCCTACTAGAGTCGCGAGAGTTGTGACGCGTGGGAGCCGAACTATAAACTAGGTAGGCAACAACGCGAAAAGGACTGCTACTAGTAATAGTAAAAATTAAAGGAAATACTTAAATAAATTAAAGACAATCTTATAAAAGAGGAGGAAGAAACTCTACGGCACTAAATACTTACCTCTATTTAAGAGGCAATATAGTATATTAAAGCCCTCTTAATACGTTTAGTCCCCAGACAACCCAAGAATAAGAGACTAAGGCCTAGCTTAACCAAATTAAAGCTAGTATTAAGAAAATCCAAAAAGAAACGCGTAAAGGAGGACCCTTAGGCTTAGGAGTTCCCCTAGTACAGGTCCAAACCTAGGCAGCCATCGCTGCGCAGGCGGCCCGCACGATAAACGCAGTCGCGGCACCACAGAGAGCGAGTGTACGCGTCTGGCTTAAGGAGCCCCAGGGCCATAAACCAGGGGAGCTCCTTAAGACCATTTAGAGAATAATACTAAGCGCATACGCCGTACGCACCCTTAATAGTAGGGACGTAGATGTCTATATCCCCTCCCAAATAATAAAGGACTAAATCCTAAACGGGCCAGACGCGCTAGGACTTAGGATACTAAGAAAAGATTACCTTTTAGAAGTACTAGGAGTCCTACTTAAGACTCTAATTAATAGCGGAAGGGACGTAGATAATTTGGAATTAACTTAATCTATTTATAAAGCTACGAAGCGTCTTATACCTAGGATAGCTATTAGCCGGATCCGATAGCTACACAACCCTAAAGCGCAGGCGAAACGCTAAGTAAACTCTAACAGCGCCTAGAGAGAACCTAAGAAGACTAGGCTATTTAAGAATAGCGTAATTATAAAGTAATGCTACCGCTATAATTAATAGGGGTATATATAAAGCGCATACGAAAAGTAAATAAAATGTGGGTAATATGCGGGACTATATAACACCATAGATTGCCCTAAGGAAAGAGTATCCTATATTAACTGTGGTAAAGCCTATAAAGTATAGTAAAGAAAAGAGTATAGGACTTTTTAAAGCTACCTTAAAGGTATCTAAATAAAGAGAATAGCCCTCTTAACGCAGTCGCTCCGTATATAAGAAGCCGCAGAAATAATATACCAACCCTTAATACTAGAAAACCTTATAATTAGCACTAATAAGAAAAGAGGATAGGAGATGTCCTATCTAGGGACTTAAGAACAATTATTTAAACGGGGACTAGGTAAATTATCTTTTATTAAAATAGTAAGTAGAGATAGATTATAATTAAGGCTTCGGCTTCACGCTAATAGAGTAATAACAGTTAATAGTAAAAACGATAAGGAATAGGACACAGATATAGATAAGCCTATACCTACTTTAAATAAGTAAGTATATAATTATCTAGTATAACAGCGGAAATGTAAACTAAGGGGCGTATTACCCCTTCTTTAACAACGTTACACTGGCGGATTACTAAGTCCTTATAATCTAGGAGCCGGCATATAATAAATATACTAAATTAATATACTGCCCTAGGGGATTCACACTTATATATAACGCTCTCCCCATAATAAAGGTCTACTTTATAATTAGCCGGAATATTAACGCCGCGTATTAGAAGCGTAGATAGTACGGCCCCTTTACCGCAGCCCTCTAGGTACGCCTAAAGGGGCTAGAGGCTATAATTATTAATATCTATAACCCGCGCGAAGATGGCCCTTAGATTAGGGTATAGCCTAAGGTTAAAATAGCTATTAAGGAAGCCAAGGGAGAAATTATACTCTTAGGTGACTTTAACGCCTACCACCTAATATAGGGCGGAAAGTATATAGTTAGTAAAGAGCAGGTAAAACGCCTTCTGGCTAAAACCAATGCTAGAGGCCTAGTACTTACTACACTAAAAGGAGAGCCTATATAGAAAAGAGGGCAATAGGAGAGTGTAATAAACCTTATATTTATATCACCAGATCTATATGGAAAAGTTAACTTTTATAGTATAGTTAAGGAATAGGCCCTTATAAGAGACTATATACCAATCCGCATCCAAATTAATAACGCCGGCTATCCGCTAGCGGAACGCTAGCGCCTCGCCCTTAAGAAGCTAAACTTATAGGGCTTTCTCTAAAGCATCTAGGAGCTTAACTAGACCACATCTAAAGACCCCTTTTAAGCCCTTTAGGAAGGGATTAAGTAAGCACTTAAAAAACACTGCCTATAAGCACAGCCTAGCTAGTAGGCCCGTTAAGAATAGTCGCTATAGGCTATATAGCTCTATGCCGGCGCCCAATAGGCGCGACAACAGCTCTAAGCTTATCCCATGCGCCGTTGAGAAAGGCGTACTCGTAAGCGAACCAACTAGAGTCTCTAGATTGAATCGAATCTTGGCGAAATAAAGCTATAGATTTAACCAACGAATTAAGGCTCCAAATCATTATAATAAAGCTCAAATTTGATATATAATTGACTCTATTATGTCCTAATTAAGCTAAGGTGTTCCTGCTAGTAAGGTCCTTCTTTGCAGAGGGGTATATTGCATAGAGCACAGCCGAATTTGGTCCTTAGAGGACAACGTCGTCTTGCCCATTCCTTGCTACCGCGAGGTTTCTGTATTGTGTTCACTGAAAGCTCCATAAGAGGCTTTATTTTTACTTGCTCATTTGCACCTCTTTTACCTGTAGCATAAGCTACACAGCTTGGCTTCTTAGGAAACAGCTGAACGGGCTCGTGCCCGTGTTCCTCCGCAGGAGCCTTATAAATATCCCTATCCTCTATTATAGCAGACGGGCCGGGTAGTTTGGTAAGACGTTCACTATATTTAAATAAGGCACTAACGAGGTCTTCGCGGAAGGCTTTATGGGCACTGCGGGTGGGCTAATGGCCAGGGACTGACTTAGTAAAGAGTTTATAGCAATTAGTAACAGTTATATTAAGAAGGAAGTGGTAGAGGGACTTCTATAACTTCAAGTGTGTCCTCTGTGTGTTATAATATAACCTTAGTTAATCGGCTTAATTAACGCCGCCTATAAAGTGGTTGTACATATTAATAAACTGTGGTATTAAGAGCTCCTTTATAGCATTATTTCCGAAGATTTTGCGCATTTATTGGGCTCCAGATGCTATAGTAGCAGGACGTCGTCGCGTTTGTTAAACCTCAACCCTACCTAGTGATATATGACGTTACCATCCGCAGAGCTTTGTTTTTGGATGGTAAACATACCTAAATTAACCGTACTCATAAAAAGCACTACATCGGCGTCTTTCCAGGCAAACTCCATAACAGAGCCATCCTTTAAAAGCCTCCCGTATAACTTCCCCCATTCAATCTGCCCTAAATGTACTAATTTGAGATCTGCGAGCGACCGATCAATATGCTCAGGAGGATCCTTTTTTAGGTGTGAAGCTGGCTCCGTTCGTTCGGCTTCCCATTCGTTAACTACCTTACGTCTCGTTTTGGTCGTTCGTACGGTTCCTGCAGCTCCAATTCCTTCCTCGCGAAGCTAATGAAGTAGCTTAACGCTTGTGAAAAGGTTATCCAGCCATATAATATGCTTATTCTTATCAAAGTATCGTTTGCCATCAAGCTCCTGTAGCAGAAGGTCCAATACTACCGCCTGCGTCTTAGAAAAGCCCTTATCCTTCGTCCAATACTCATCTAAATTAACAGGTCCCTTTTTATCACCTTTTGCATGCTAAAGCCAGTCTAATATATAGCCCTGATTGGCTACAGCCCACACTTTAAAGCCTTCTAGTGTTAGTTTACTTGGAATATTAACTGTTTTAAAAGCTCGGCCGGTAAATTAAACAATTATCTCGTTAACGGCGAGGTGGGTTCCAGGCTTCCAATAGAGCCGAAAACGGTTACGTAGGGTATTGCTGAGTGTAGCAATCTTATCGAAAGGAGACTCCTTCGTCTCGTCACTAGGAAGCTTTGGTGTTGATACGTGAAGCTTTAAATTAATCTGCTGCCACCAATCCTTACTTATATTCTCCCTTACTGTAAAATGGTCAACTCCCTTCTTGCGGGAGGTCGTCCAATATTCCTCGATATCTTTTTCTGGTGATAGGCCCATATAAATTGTCACTGCCAAGAATATAAGAAGCTCCCTTAGAGAGGTAGGCTTCCATTTTTAAGGCCTTATAACCCTCCTACTTTTATCCTTGTATTCTCAGTAGGGGTAAAGCCTTACGTACTCGTTCGTATGTGTGGCAAGCTCTTTAAGTAAGTCGTCCGTCCATATAAGCCTAAATAATACAAGAGGATCGGTAGGATTAACGTGTGGTGGTAGATTTGGTGCGCCATCGGTATATAGAGAATCGATAGGAAATGGTGTGAAATTGGGCAGTGGCCAAGGCTCGGGTGGTGGAATTTTGGCTTTCTTATGCTTTGGAATAATATATTAATCAGGTTTAACAAGGTCTGCATTATTAGAAGTACGTTTACGACCTATTGTGGTGGTTTAATTAATATACAAAGCTATATAGATACTACGGCGGAGACGCGTATTGATGTTTTGGTGTTCGCGCACGGGCCTCTTTTGGAGTACGCCTCAACGGCGCATGGGATAACAACCCCAAGGACTACTAAAAATATTTAGTATTAAACAATTAACTACAAAAAGAGACTAGGAGAGTTAGTTGTAATAACTAAAGACGCTTTATTTATAAACTTACTAAAGATTAGTTAAAACTATATAATAAGGGACTTTAGACTTTATTAAAATGGAGCAGAAAAGCAAGCGTAGCGAAGGCGGACCCCCATCTACTAAACCTTAGGAGGTCTACTAAGGATCCCTTAATAGATAATAATATTATAAAGGCTAATATCCTTATAGCCAAGTTTTTTCCTAAAACTAGAATAGTAGACCTTAGTAATATAGAGATAATAAGGGAACAAAATATGCTTAATATTAGCCCTACTATCTCAACAGAAGAAATCGGTAAGCTTATTAGGAGTCTTTTAAATAGAAAAGCCCTAGGGCTAGATAGTATACTAAATGAGGTCCTTAAAGTAGCTGCCCTAGTTATTATAAAAGATTTAGCAGAAGTAGCTAGTTATTACTTTACCAGTAGAATAATACTAGAAAGCCTTAAAGAATCTATAACTATAGTATTACGTAAAGAAGGAAAGAAAGACTACTCTCTCCTAGGTAGCTATAGACCAATTACCCTTAAAAACACGCTAGTAAAAGTCCTAGAAAAGTATGTAGCCAATATTATATTTAAGGCTGCGGAGGAGCATAGGCTACTCCCTTAGAACTAGATAGGAGCAAGGCGTAAACAATCTATACTATTAGTAGTAGGACTGCTTAGCTCTTACGTACAAACGGCGTAGCGAACGCGCCGTAGGTATATGGTGTCAATGCTAAGCCTAGACTTAGTAGGGGCATTTAATAACGTCTCCTATAAAAGGCTCCTCTATATTCTAAAAAGAAAAGGCTTTTTAAAGTGGCTTATAGACTTTATATAAAGCTTCCTAATAGTATATAAAACCCGTATTAAGTTTACAGAATATAAAAGTAACTAGATTTATATATAAATAGGCATCCTTTAGGGGTCACCCTTATTACTAATCTTATTCCTCTTTTTTATATTAGAGCTATTAGAGGAATTCTAGCGCCCTAATAGCAGCATACTAGGGTTTAGCTTTATAGATAACACAAACCTTATTACCTAGGGGGACTCCGCGGCAGAAAACTATTAACAATTAGAGGCCGCCTATAACTACTATGCTGTATAGGCAAATCGATACGGGGCAGCGTTTACCCCTAAGAAGTACTAGCTTATACACTTTATAAGGTAACGGCGCTACGCTACTACAGACCTTACGTCTACTGTGCGTATCGCTAGCTACGAGATAGCCCCCTAGAAAACTAGCATGCGAGTCCTAGGGATCTAGGTAAACCCTAAGCTCCAATAGAAAGAATAGGTTAAAAAGGCCGCGAGTAAGGGCTTAATAGCCTTTAAAGCGATATTAAGGATCACCGCGTCTATATAGGGCCTATTAATACGCCACTCACGCCCTCTATATACAGCCACCGTCCGACTAGCGATGCTATATAGCGCCTAAGTGTAAGGAGTATAGGACGACGGCGGAACGCCAGTAAAAAGCTTACTTAAACTACTATAGAAAGTCCAGAACTAGTGCCTCCGCAGGGTTATAGGGGCATATTAGTAAATACTAATAGCTGCAATAGAGAAGGAAACGGCTATTCCCCTAATCCAACTCTATATTAAAATGACAGCCCTTTAAAGAGCTGCTAAGACGGCCTCTAATAGGGTAGAAAAGGAATTAGTAGAGGCACTTAACGGTATCTAGAATATATTAGTAAAGCGCTGGCAAAAAATAAAACGGCTACTAGTACTATTAAAAGCGCTTAGGGAACGTATAAAGGACTATAAAAATAAGATATAAGGCTTTCTTGCGCACTAAAAGGACTATATAGAGCGGGAAGCTGTAATAAACCCCTATAAGCGTAGCCAGCGGAACGCCGGCAGAGCGTAGGTGGAGCGCCGCTACTATATAGGAGGTTACCAGTACTAAAGGTAGGCAACCACCTTTATCGCAAAATAGGCAGATTTAGAATAGCGACGACGGTGGTAGGCAAAGGCTAAAGACCGCATAGAAACCACGTGGAAGACCCTATAGGGGAAACCTATAATCCTATTATATAAAGGCCTAACAAAAGTAGAGGCTATAGCACTATTTCTTCTTTATATAGAGGTAATAGGGCTTAATATATAGCTTGCATCCGTTAGTGTACTGGCGGTTCTCCTGTAGTGCGAATATAGCTAGATAAGGCAAACAGTCCACTATATACTATTTTAGTGTCCACACTACCAAAGGGCGGACTTTATAGCAAAATGCGCCTCTAAACACTTTTAGGATGTTTTAAATAATAAAGAAAGCGCCTAAGCGGCAGCAAAATGGCTAGTATAGTTAGGTGCTTTACCCTAGTTTTAGGTAGTAAAGGTAATAGATATAGAGGATATAAGTAGATACTAGCCCTTTTAAAGCCTAAAGGACTAGTAAAAAAATAAGGGTAAAAAAATAAGGAAAGAAGGGGGTAGAGTGAGATTGTCCGTAAAGCGCGGCTAGTTAGCTTAATATGCAGACTTAAAGGCAGGTAGAAGGCAAGTCGCCAGCGCTCCAATGTCGGAACGCTGCTATCTCTCCAGCGCGGCCTGAGGTGGGGTTTTCTCTAAGTTAGAGTTTTTCCTATAGAAGGTATTAGCCTGCGTAGACCCACTAGGGGGACCGGGACGGGCGGTAAATTGAATTTATTATTATAATAAGATACCTACCTATAACTTATAAGCAAGAAAGCACTATATACTAAAAGGCAAATTCTAGGATAGCGAGACTTATATTGCAATGGCAATAGTAAGTAAGGAGGATTAATATTTATTCTGCTAGTTAAGCGGTATATATATATAGATAGTAACTATAAAAGAAGAGTTGCTAGTGTTAGAAATAAAGGCAAGTAGTTACCGTATAAGGTATATTGCCGTTATATATAGTAAGTTACCATTACGTGCGGCAAGTTACCGTTACGTATCGCCGCGGTACTAGCGTAGCGAGGAGCCTTAAGCTCCTCGCCCTCCCTTATAAAGATAGAAGAGAATAATAACAATTATTATACTATCTACGACTTGTAGCTACGTAATACCACCTTATATAACTAACAATAATAGAGCTATTAAAAGGTAGGAGATAGGTTATATAGGTGTCCCTATTACTAATAAAGAAAGGTAAAATATAGAGAACTTAAGATTAGTATTAGTAAGGCTAATACTTCTAACGTATAGTATAGTTTACTATTTCCTTAAGGGAAACCAGAAGATCTTTTTAAGACGCTATAATTATCTAAAATTAATATCCGCTCTATCTAAGTATAAGCAAAACACTAGCGTAAAAAATAGAGAAGGTAGATTAAAGGAGAAACTTAAGGGAAATAGAATATTTTTACATTTATTTTTAGTATAAAGGTAAGAAAATATAGTTTTATATTCTTAAATACTATAAAATAATATTTTTAATGGTAATTTATTCTCTATTTAATATTACTAATCTTAAAAACTTAAAATATAAATATATAATATATAATATATAATAGAAAGTAAAAAACGGAAAGAAATAAGAAATATAAAATATAAAACTTAAATTATAAAATAGGAAATTAAAAGATTAAATAGAAATATTAAAATAATTTTCTAATTTTAAGTTTTAGCTTTAATAGTCTATTAGGGACGGTATATAGTTAAAAGGTGCAATTACTAGCTGCCGGGGATTGCTATATTTTTTATACAATACTACGCATACGGCCTTTAGGCTATAGCGCTATAGTTCTATATATATAAATCATTTCTAGGCAGCTTAGTATATACTAATAGCTATATCCTAGTAGTTTATAAACCCCTAAACTAGAGGTTTACCGTTTCCTAGTAAAATACTAGGTTATAACAACGATTAGGTAAAATTAAAACAGTAGATAAATGGTAAAGAAAATAGTAAAAGAATCCTAATGCCTGTCCCTGTACTTTTTATTGTTTATTTTTATCCTTTTGCTTACTACTATCTATTTACTAAGAGTTTAGTAAGAGTTACCTCCTTTTAAAGATCCTACTTCTATTAGCCACTTTCTAGTAGCTATTTTTATCTTACTTAGAAATAGAAAAGCGCCTTTTTTCCTTTCTCTGTATAAAAGAGCTTAGATATCTTTGCATTTTTTCTTTCTTCTTAGTATAGTCTGTATTTTAGTGATAGGCGCTTAGGAGTCTATATAGCGCTATAGTCCTTAAAGCGCCTACCTTCTTTATCTATCCCTATTGTCTTAAAAAAGGACTTAAAGAAGCCTTTTTTTGGTTTTAGTTATATAAAAAAAAGCTGATTGGAGCCTTTTAAGATATTTATCCTTAGGGGCTTTAAGAGAAAAGGAGTGGTTTCCTCTAAAGATCCTAGTATAGTATTTTCCTTTATTAATTTTTTTGTTACTAATTATTTTTTCACTATCCTAGTATCTTTTCTCTTGCTGCTCTCCCTATATAGGCTAGGGATATATAAGAAGATTATACTTTTCTTCTAAAAAGTCCTTTTTTAGATAGATTATCTGCTATTTTATTTCTATAGATTTCTAAGTAGCTAGGAACCCAATAGAAGTTAATAGAGATACCCTTACTAGCTAGATAGGAGCAGCTTTACGTAATTTTAAAGACTAGTTCTTGCTCCCCTATAAGAGAATTAAGCTATAATATTTTAATAGCTGCTTAGCTATCTATAAAGATATAGACTTATTTCTCTTCTAGTCTTTATTATTTTAGATATTCTAGGGCCCTATAAACTGTATAAAAGTTCTGCATCTATAATTTCTATATAAGGCCCTAAATTCCAATTTATTGCATATTTAATCCTATTTCTCTCCCCTATTTTACATATAGCTGCTATACTTAATTTACTATCTTTAGAGCCGTCTATATAGTATATATCTACTAAATCCTATTTTAGGGATTCCTGTAAATTTTCTACTAGTCTTAAATATTCTTATATAGCTTCTTCTTTACTAATCCTAGAGATAGAAAAGAACATAGAAATAGGGGGAGACCACGGTTTTTGCCACTTTAGAAAGATTCTCTCTATTTTCTAATTTTGAATTAGTTGTTAGACTCTAGAGGCTAGAGATAGTAATTAAGTTTTTAGCTGTAAAAGGTGCCTTATAGTAGAGTTTCTAGGGCTAAAACTAGAACTAGAACTAACTAGTTTATCCCTATCTTTATTAATCTCTTCTATATAGGCCTTCTTAATTGCGTAGTTTTCTTTAAATTTTAGGATTTTTAATGCAGAGCTATTGTAAAGCCTTTTAAATCTAATTCTAGGAGGAGGAATAGAAGCTTTAATTTCCATAGCTTAGGTAGGAGATCCTTTAAACGCTCCTAAAACTAGTTTTAGGGCCTTATTCTATAGAGGTTAGTACCTAGCTAGTAGGTAGTCTCTAGATTTACTTTTCCACCAGCATTATATTCTATAGTCTGCTATAGTAGTAATGCAAGCTATATAGAGCTGTCGTAGGGCTTATAGAGATAGACCTCTTTATATATTACCTAGTCTTCTAATTAAATAGAAGGCTGTTTTTGCTTTAGAGATTTTTATTTCTATATATTGTTTAAAAGTAAGCTTAGAGTTTAGAAATACCCCTAGCTACCTAACTAGGGGTTTAGGGGATATTTCTATATCTTCTAGCTTTAGCCCTTCTTCTATAGTAGTGCGTTTACTATAGAAGTGTATAAGCTCTATTTTGCTAATATTAAAACTAATAGCGGCTGCTTTAGCTCTAGATATTAGCTTTAGCGCTATTCCCTCTAGCTTTTTATAATTAGATTTGGCTAAATTTAAAGTAACTATAATTATAAAGTCGTCCATATAGCTAAGGGAATAGGCTCTTTCTATCTCTAGGCTATAGATATTATGCATATATAGTAGAAATAAGATAGGGGATATAGGCGAACCCTATAGTATCCCTATTTCTATTTCTACTTTTTCTTATATTTGCCTCTTAAAGCAAAGCTGTAGCTTTTTATTGCTAAGGAAGCTAGCTACCTATTATATAAACGCTATAGGTAGTCCTAGTTCCTTATAAATAGATAGAAGCTAGTTTATAGAGATATAGTTAAAGGCCCCTTTTACGTCTAGGAATAGCGTAGTAGCTATTCTTTATCTACCTTTTTTCCTATTATTTAGAAGTAGTAGGACTACGTCTATTACGGACCGTTATCTTCTTCCTCCTAGCTGCAAGTCTTAAAGTAAGCTAGTAGTACTAGCTAGATATCCTAATCTAGTAGCGAAGATCTTTTCTAGAGCCTTTCCTAGGTAGTTAAGTAAGGAGATAGGTCTATAGGACTTTGGTAAAAAGTAGTCCTCCTTATTTACTTTAAGGAGAATAACTCCTTAAGCCTCTCTTTAAAATTTTAATTAATAGCTTATAGTAAATGGAATCCTATAAATTCTATATAGAAGATCTTCTATAATAGGGTAGGCCTTTTATAAAATTATAAAGGATAGCTTATCTGGCCTTAGAGCTTTTTTATTAGAGCTAAAGAAGATTACTTATTTAATTTCCGTTTTCTTTAGTTCTAGCTATTCCTAATTACTATCTATAATATAGTTCTTCCACTCTATAGAACTAGTAAAAGAAGGGGGGTTAGGAAATAGAGTAGTAATAAAAGCTTTATACTGTTTGTTAAAGCTTTCTACTAGTCTTATAGTCCTATCCTTACTATACTATAGACTAGGAATTATTTATAATGTTTTCTCCTTGTCACGGAGTGAGTATAAGCGGCGATAATATATAGCAAAGTAGATACTATTAAGCTATATACATAAACTGTGTAATAAGGTCAAGACGTTATGTAAGGAGAGAAGGCAGGGAAATGGGAAGAAAGGGTATATATTATTAGCTTGGTTGCTTAATTAATATATATATGGAGCAGAATAGGATTTAGGTGGTGGTCCTGGCAGAACTTAGTAGGATTTAGTAGAACTTAGCGGAATATAGCAGAATATGGCAGATTACCGTTAGATTGCCGCAAATTGCCGTCTCGTGGTTAGTCTTTAATTGCTAAGTTAGTAGAAACAGGTGGACGTGTATAAGGTATCATAGGGGTATCCCGTAACAGTACCCCCCCTTTAAACTCGAGCTTTTGCGAGATAGGGCTGTAGTAGTTCTAGATGGAGGTTGTAAAAGTCTTCTGTGGCTTATATAAGTCCTATAGAGTTAACAGGTTCCCATAAGGGCTCAGTAAAGCCTCTCCATTTCATAAGATATATATATTAACGTTTCCGTTTGTTATACTTAATATCGTTAATTCTTTTAATAAAGTACTCGTTCTTACCATCCACTTTAACTAGTGGGGGAGGGTCTTATATCTGTCCGGGCAGGGCGTTTAATGCGGGAGTAGCGGGGTAAAGGACTGACGTATAGAATATGGGGTAGATTTTAACCGTATCAGGAAGCTTTAGTTAGTAGGCGTAGGAGGAGATAACCTTCTCAACCTTATAAGGGCCAGCGTTTTTCTAATTAAGCTTCTTAGCAGGTTGTTTTGTATTTAGATTTCTTATGTCTAGCTAAATAAAGTTACTAATTTAGTAGGCCGGTGCTAAGGTTTATTTTTTATTTGCTGCGGCTTTATAGACAAATTAAGCCCATATTATTTTGTTAGCAAGAAACTGTTGTAGTTCCTCCATCTTCTCTATAAATTTATTTACTTCCGTAACTTATAAGGCGTAATAAGTAGGGCAAAGAACATTACTAAAGGGTTTAAAACCTATTTATGGATACTAGCTGTAGTTAGCTAGGAACGGGGAAACCTTTATAGTTTCCGAAACGGAATTATTTGTGGTAAACTTAGTGAATATAAGCTAGTTAATCCAGTTATCTTATAAGTATAATATATATATCCGAATATACTATTCCATTATAGCGTTTATACATTTTATTTAACTATCCGTTTCTAGGTAGTATACTATAAATAACAGTGCTTTAATGCGGAGTCAGGTAGTCAGTTCTTTCCAAAATATAGAGATAAACTGGCTGCCTCTATTGGAGATAATCGTTTTGGGGAGTTTATGGAGTTTCTATACATAGTCCAGGAATAGTCAGGCGACGGTAGGTGTTAATATATTAGGGCAGGCGATTAAGTGTCTTATCTTAGATAGTTGGTCTATAACTACTATAATATTCGTACAGCTCTTACTTATAGGGAGGTCAATAACAAAGTCAATTAAAACGTCCTTCCATCTTCAGTCCGGAACAGGCAGTGGCTTTAAAAGGCCGTTATATATCTTATACAAAGCTTTAGCTCATCGGCAGACGTAACAGCTAGAGACGTACCTTTATATTATATTATGTATATTTGGCCAGTAGTACTCCCGTTAGAGTAGCTCTAGGGTTTTTCCTTGGCCTAGGTGGCCGGCTACCAGTAAGTTATATACGTGTTTAAGGAGCTTAAGCTTAAGTTTATTATAATTAGGGATAACTAGACGGTTCTGGTAATATAAGCGGTTTCTATAAGCTTTACATTCACTTAAAGAAATCTTCTTAAAGCGTCTAACGCTATCTTAAATTAGCTTAAGCGTCTCTTGGATAAACTCGTTATTTAGATATTTATTAGTTATAATCTATTTAATTAATTAATTAGTTATTTTAAGGACTTATACTATAAGATCTTTAGCAGAAGGGTTAAATAGTTTAGGGCGAAGCAGGGTCTAATTTTAGTAAGAATATACCTCTTCTAGTGCTAGCGCGTCTTGCGAGCGTTGGGTTAGGGTATTAGGCTTTTAGCCTTAAACGCCTAGGCGGTATATAATTAAGAATCGGAAATAAGATAGGTATTTTAACTAACGGGCCTAATAGTGGCTTAGCTATTTTGTAGTCGTAAAGTACTATAGGTTCTTGTAATCGTTAAAGACCTTAATTAGGAATCCAGCGCCTTCTAGTTTAGGTCGCTATTGCTTAAAGCATCTAATAATAGCTAGTAGTTCCTTATCATAGATCTCGTAGTTATATTTAGCTAGGCTTAGTTATTTTAAATAGTATGCCACGGGGTGTAATACTCCCTCTTTATTATATTGAGATAGGATGCCTCTAGTAACGTAGTTAGATAAGTTAGCTTCTATAACACTTATTTGGTTTAGGTCAAAGTATTAGAGTATAGGCGCGGTAGTAAATATAACCTTTAGATAAGTAAAGGCCTCTTATATTCCTTATCGAAGATAAAGGCTTTATCCTTTTAGGTTAAAGCTATAAGGGGTAAAACTAGGGCGGAGAAGTTGTTAATAAACCATTGGTAGAAATTGGCAAATCCTATAAAGGCTCTTACGTCCTTAACGTTCTCGGGTTCTTACTAGTTTATAATTGCTTCGATTTTCTTTAGGTCTATTTATATACCGTCTATAGAAATAAGAAGCCTAAGGTATAGGACTTCTATTTTATAAAACTTATATTTATCTATATCTAATTATAGACTAGCTCCGTGTAGGGCTTATAGGATAAGGTTAACGTATTTCTAATATTCGGTTAGGTTATTACTATATATTAAGATGTTGTTAATATAAGCAGTATAGAAGATGTCTAGGTAGGGGCTTAGGGTGTTATTTACGTAATATTAAAACGAGCTTGGAGCATTTATAAGGCTAAATAGCGTCACTAAGTATTTAAATAATCCATACTAAGTACGAAATGCGGTAAGCTATTTATCTCCCTTTACTATACGGAGGCGGTTAAATGCAGAGATAATATTAAGCTTTGTATAGTAGCGAGCCTTACTTAGTCGGTTCAGCGTCTCTTATATTAATAGGATCGGATATTAGTTCTTAATAGTAACGGCATTAAGGGCTTAGTAATTTACGCAGAAGTATAAACCGCCGCTAGGTTTCTTAATAAAGATTACTAATACGGCTATAGGTAAAGAGCTTGCTCTAATAAATCCTTTACTTAGGTTCTTATCTAGATACTTTTATAGCACTTAGAGTTCGTTTTAGGACATTCCGTACAGGGGTCCAAATTTGGACTACTTTCCTTCTTTAAGTACAATCTTATGGTTGTATAGTTGGTGTTTTAGTAGCTTATTAGCTTCCTTTTATAAGAATGCGTCTAAGCGGTAATGGTACTCTACTGGTACCTTCGTAATAGGGTTAGTGTGCTTCTTTAGTGCTAAGGCTTTCTTAATATCAGCCATTATAACAGCGAAAATTATATATTTAGGCTTCTTAGTAAGCTGAGCTAGCGAAGTAGCTCTAATTATACAAATATCTAGGGTATCAAGCTCTCTCAGATTGTCTATAGTCTCTTATATAGTTTCTTATTTAGGTTCGGGTTTAGTATTAGGTATAAAATCGGTGTCAGATTTAGGTTTAGGTTCTTTAAGTATTCTTTTTATTATAGGGTACTAGTTCTTTTAGTACTCCTATATACTAAGCTTAAGCTTCTACTTAGTTTGGGGTAGTGCAGTAGTCGGGGTTAGTTTGTGGGGTTCGGTAGGATTTCTAGATCTTTAGTAGATATTGGTGGAAATCTTATGTCGGTAGAATTCGGTGGAATTCTTAGGTTAGTAGAATCTAGTGGATTCCTTAGGCGCGGAGTGGACATTGGTGGAAATCTTAGGCTAGTAGATCTTAGTGGATTTCCTAGGTTTTAGTTTAGGGTTAGGGCAGTAAGTTATAAGGCACTTCTACTTATAATAGGAGGCGGTAAATAGAAGCTTAAGGTTATCCTAGTTAATAGTTACTTTATATAGCTTTATCTAAGGTTATCTAAGAATCACTAGGTGACCCAAGGTGGTAACGAAAAGCTTAATCAGTTCTTTATAGTTTAAGTATTAGAGTCTTAGGGCTGCCACGTAGGTAATACGGCCTAAGACGGTGCGTTTGCTATTAAATCTAAATACATTAATATGCTAGTTAAGGGGGGTTAAGGTAAAACCATTATCTTACGCAAAGATCTTGTTAATAAATCCTATGCCGCTAGCTCCTGTATTAATTAGGATTTAAGCGTTAGCCTATTAACCATTCTACTAAAGACAGCAGTTAATGGTTATACTATAGTCCTAAGAGTTGGAGTTTATAACGTTAAATATATTTAATGAGATCCTAAGGCAGAGCCGTCCTGGAGAGCGACTTAGCTCTAAGACCTTCCTTTTAGAGGTAATTGGGGCGGGGTTCTTATAGAGCGTTAGTTAGAGCTTCGTCCTTATAAATAGTGCTTACTAAACATAGGGCTAGAACCAGATAAAGATTGGGGACGGTAACCGGAAGATTAATGCGGTAAACGGCTGTTAGTATTGGCCGTTCGTAAATTATTTCGGTGCGTAGTTAGGGGGATAAGGCAGTGTTTTAAGATATAATCCTTCCTTCCGCATTTAAAGTAGAGGCCTAGCTTAAGGCGTTATTCTCGTTTAGAGGACCCTAGTAGGGTATAATCCAGGATTCCAGTGTCAATATTTATGGCGTTAGGGTGCTTAGGCTAAGACAATAACTTAGTGGACGTTTACGGGGTTGTTGTATTATATTAGGGGGCAGGCTTCGGTGTCAGGCGTAGTATATCGTTATACCGTTTATTAATAATATTTGCGTAGGCATTAAGGGCTCCTAATAGGTCTACGCCTATTAGGGAGGTTTTTAGTTTAAAGCTTAAGGATTTAATAAGGCTGTTAATTAGTACGGAGTCGTTCTAGCCTATTTCCTTTGCGTAACGGTTAAATTCAAAGAAGTATACTAGAAAGCTTTTTATTTCTTAAGTTATGTGGTTTATCTTTCTCTAAGCAGTAGCTTGGCGGTTTAGGTTACCGTATATAGCTTTAAGAAGTACAACTAGACTTGGTACTAAGTTCGGTTAAAGGGGTTTAATAAGGTTAGCTGCGTCTTCTCCTAGTTAACTTAGGGCGTAGCAGAGTTAGTTAGCTTTGGTTAGGTAGCGGTTAGTATTACCAGTTAGCTTATTTTTAAGCTAGCTTAGAAATAATTGGAGTTTTTATTATTTACTAGTGAATATCGGAGGGTCTGGTAGTCGTTTAGATTGTTATAGTGTAGTAGTTGGTTTGGGGTAAGTAACTACTATGGGTTTAAGGCTTACGTTCCGCGTGTTTATTTCTAAAGACGGCGTTCAGTCTTAAGGTCCTAGCGTAGGCATCTTAAGGGTGCGGACTTCTTCTTAGAGGTCCTTAATTAATTATTAGTATCGTGCTTCTTATTTAGCTTGTTATTAATTTAAAGTGGCTTAGTTCTATATAAGGGCGTCTATAAAAGACTTCTATATTTCTGCCAATTGTTCTTAGAGTGCGGATATAATACCAGCGGTTATTATAGGGGCTTTAGGTTTAGTCTGCATTTTAACGGTAGTATAGGTAGTTAACGTAATATAGTGTTACGGAGTAAGTATAAGCGGCGATAATATATAGTAAAGTAGATACTATTAAGCTATATATATAAACTGTATAATAAGGTTAAGACGTTATATAAGGAGAGAAGGTAGGGGAACGGGAAGAAAGGGTATATATTGTTAGCTTGGTTGCTTAGTTAATATATATACGGAGTAGAATAGGATTTAGGTGGTGGTCCTGGCAGAACTTAGTAGGATTTAGTAAAACTTGGCGGAATATAGCAGAATATGGCAGATTGCCGTCAGATTGCCGCAAATTGCCGTCTCGTGGTCAGTCTTTAGTTGCTAAGTTGGTGGAAACAGGTAGATGTGTATAAGGTGTCACGGGGGTGTCCCGTGACACTCCTTTATATATTTTAGGGCAGTAAAGACCTCTTTTCCCTGTGCCTTTTCTAGAAATCTATTCCAGCAATTAGTTTTAGCTTCTCTTATTATATAGAAGTATTAATTTTTAGCTTCCTTATAGGCTTCTAGTCTTAAACTTTTAGTAGGTTGTTCTTTTTAAAGTCTTCTTAGTTTTACCCTTTTTTTCCTTTTCTATAGAAGCTTTTTATTCCACTATAATTTAGAGAATTTATAGGTTCTAGATCTAGGAATAGCTTTTTTTACTACTAGCTTAATAGAGCTAGTAAGATCTATAACTAGATCATTTGCTAGTGTACTTATGCTTCTATCCCTAAATCTATACAAATCCTCTAAAAGGCTAAGGGATCTTTTTCTCCTATCTCTATATAGGGGTTCTCTCCTACTAGTTCTTCTAGTACTAAAACCTTTGCTTCTAGTTCTAGTTCTTAAACTAACTCTATTAAAGAAATAGAGAAGAGCTTCTAGTTTACCTTTTTTATAGAGAACGGAGTTTCTTAAAGAGGGTTTAGGTATCTTTACGTCTCTCTAGTAAATAGAGAAAACGCTATAGTTTTATAGTTAGATCTTATTTCTTTTATTATAGTCTAATTATCCTAGGTATTTTCTTAAAAGTTTCCTAAGTAGAAGGCTAGGTCTATAATAGATTTCTCTTTTATATTAGATCTATAGAAGGTCCCTTCTTACTTATTAGAATTTAGTAGTTGGCAGTTATATTTATCTAACCAATTTACTAATTCTTTAGCCTCTTTAGTTAAGTTCCTAGCTAGTGCGTTCTACCTTATATAGTATAGGTTATAATCTCCTACCAGTATAAAGGGAAGGTCTATTTTTAGTTCTAAAAAAGCTCTAGAGATAGTAGATCTACTATTTCTTTAAGTTCTAGAGTTCTTATCTAGTTATCTCTCGTTATATATATTAAGTAGTAAAAATCTTTTAAATTGGCTATAGATTTCTAGTGCTATAGTATCTGTATCTTTATAGATATTTTCCCTATTTCTATATTATAGGACACTAGAACTAGTTTTCCTTATATAGATGGCTACTTTAGGGCAAATAGCCAGATTGCTAGGGAGGGTAAGGTTAAATATAGGATGTGGAATAGAGAAGTAGAATCCTTTTTGCCTATCTTTCTAGGTACTAAGTTCCTATACTAGAATAATATCTATTTTCCTCCTAAATTCTATTTCTAGTAGGGTTTACTATACTTCTTGTCTTTTCCCTACATTATGTTATATAAAGGAGATTTCTCCTCTAGCTTTAGAAGTTAGGGAGATTTTTTCTTTTTCCTATATAGAACCTTCTAAGTATACACTTATTGGTATATTAATTTAGCCGCTTTAAAAGACTGGCAGTCTTTACTAGTAGTAAAGTATTTTTCTTTGCAACTAATGTAAAGAGGGGTAGTATGCTTGCAAGGCTTACCTATTATATTATAACTTAAATAGGAGTAGTCTTTAGATAAGTATACTACTACATAAAACCAATAGGCCCTAGTAGAGCATCTATCTCCTATATAGCCAAATTTTTAGCAGCTTATATACTGTGTAGTAGGAGAGACTTCTAGGTATTTAACTACCTTAGTAGTTACCCCTACAATTAGGATTTCCTTCTACTTAAAAATTTCCTATCTTTTCTCCTTATTTTCTATAGTAAATACTATACAGCTAAACCTAGTTTATAGATTATATCTCTTTGCTCTAGAAGAGATTTATTTAGGTAATCCCTATATCCTAATAGGGTTAAAGGTTTCTATTTCTTCCTTTAGAAGTTTAGAGCCTCCTTCTCCTAAAAAGGGGGGGTAGAGACGCTATAAGCTACTATCTAGGCCTAGGGCTCTAGTTTTTGTTCTCTTTTAAAGAAGAAGTAGCTAGACTAGACTTCTTTATATTTAACTAAAAAATCTGCATTATATTCCTCTATTATTATAAGGAGATTATTTTACTTTTCTCTAATTCTAGCTATAGAAGCTATAACTAGCTTCCCTATTTGCAATTTAGACATAAATTGTTAATTAATTATATTTCGTATAGAGAAAATATCTAGAGGCTAGTCCTTTTAATCTATAACTAAGACTAGTCCTCTTTCTTATAGCTACTTCTTCTTCCTTTTAGTAGAGATAGGGTTTATAGAACTAGCAGTACTACTAGCTAAGAGGCGGGGGGGTAAAGAAGAAGAAGTAGTAGAAGAAGGAGACAGCGATAAGGAAGAATAAGTAGAAGAAAAGAGGCCCTTCTTTACCTTTTCTGTATAGGTTTTAGGGGCTACCTCTTTGCGGAGGGCTCTTACTTCTTCTACTAGTCCTTTTAGGATATCTGTCTCCTGTTTTTCCTTTTTTATTTCTTTTATAGAAGGATTTTCTCCTACTATAATTCTTTGTACGTCGTCCTTAATTTGTTTAACTTGCTCCTTACTTTCTCCTTTTAACCTTAAATAGGCCTAGGTTAGGCTTTCTAGGGCCTTTTATAGGTATTGTTTTAAAGAAGGAGGGGGGAAGTATAAACTAGCCATAGAGGACCTTATTTTTACTAGGTTTCTTTTTAGGTTTTAGCTATTTTTCTTAGAAGACAATAGGGGGTAGTTTCTTTTTCTTTGGTTCTTTATATAAGCTAGAGACGGTTTATCTACTTCTTTTATATCTTTGTCCTTTTTAAATAGGTATAGAGAGGATAGAGAAGAACAAGTAGACGAAGTAGATAAGAATTTGTTATCGCCTATCTCTATAGGAGGCTTTATTTTAAGCTTTATAGCCTTTACCTTTAGCATTTTATGTCTTATAGCTTATAGCTTATAGGGGGGGTTCCCAGTTTTTTTTGTAAATAATAACCTCTTTAGGTCTCTTATCTCCTAGTATAGAGGTAAAAAACTAGGTAAAAAGCCCTCCTAGTTTTTACTATCTTTCTATATCCTTTTTCCTTACTAACCCTACTAGAGAGCTTCTAGGGAAATTAAAGTAAAAGGTAGTAGAAAAACTAGGTAAAGAGACTATAGTAGTTATTTTCTTCTCTATTAGAAGTAGAAAAAACTACTATAAAAAAGGACTTATTAGGCTTTTACTAGCAGAAAAGCCCGAAAAAGCAATTCTTTTTTTACTAAAGAAAATCTGACTAAAGGAGATATAGAAAAATACCTATACCCCCTATTTTATTAGGCTTTTACTTTCTATAGAAAAAACCCCTAGGAAAAGTCTATGTTTTAATATTTTAGTATTCCTACCCCTGCCTCGCTTATAAGCTAGGACCACCCCTTAAGAGAATTTTCTCTTAAGTAAAAGGGGGGAAAGCAGCAAATAAATCCACCTCTAGCTTGCTAGGCAGTAGGAATTAGGTCTTAAAAGTTAGAAAATTAATTGTTTTTAATAGGAATATGGGTATGCGTAAGTTTTAAAGTGCGGCGCTACCTTTTGGTAAGGTTGCATGTACGGTAAAGGTTTTTGGAATTGCTATATATATTATACTAGTTATAACCTTAACCCTTTTTATAAAAAATTATAAAAGCTAATACTGTTCGTACTAATTTAATAGTACGAGTAAGTTATATCCCGGGGCACGAAATACGTATAGTATTGTATGCTCTTTGGGATAGTAGTAACTGTCAATTGTATAAAGCAGACTACGTGGTCTATATACTAATACACCTCCCCCCTAATTAGTTAGTGCTTTATAAGTGCACCAGACGCGTAAGTAAGTGGTTAGTGCACTGAACGCGTAAACGCGTACCTGGTGTACCGAACGCGTAAGCACGCGGTTAGTACAACAGGTGCTGTAATTATACACTGGCGGTACTTAAAAAATGAAACCACCTATATACAGCCTCTATAATTGCTTTAATAAAACCATAGAACACAAAGGAAAATACATAGGAAATCTCCCCCAAGGTGCCGTCTAGGCTGCCTTCCAAACGGTGCCCCAAACTAGCCGTAAGTTCTGCTTACAGTCCGTAAAATAAACTGTACGGCCTTTCGACGGGCAGTAAGTTAGATCTTAAGGGCTGCTAAGGCGCTAGTGCTAAGCGAGCTAATGGCGATTTTCCATCCTGGGGATGGAAAATTGTAATTGGTTGATTTAACTACCCTAGCAAAATATGGCAGAATTTGGTAGGTTACGTGAGTCCACCAAGTTCTATCGCAGCTTTCCACCGTTTTTTACCTAATAGCTTATGGTCCGTAGAATAGGCCGTATAATAAGCCGTACGGCCTTCTAACGGGCCGTAGGCGTACCGTAGGTACTCCGTTAGTCCTGTTTTACCTATTCTATAACTTTTAGGTTAAGCTTATTTGTGTTAATTAGGGTTTTAAGGGCTTAATACGGCTTTGCCTTAGTTATGGCGTCTGCTAAGTTATTTCCGCTACTAATCCATTTGACCTCCGTAATCTTATGTCGTTTATAGGCCTAATATAAGTATATTAGGTCGACTATAAGCCTCTTCTCTTATATTATACCTAGTTTAACTAGGCAGTTATAGAGGGACTTTAAATCGGTGTATAAAACTAGGGGTAACTGCTCTAGTTGTAGAATCTTCTAGACCGTTAATTTAATTGCGGCTGCTATATTAAAGCTATAAGCTAGTATATATAGTTTAGAAGCTAGTATACTGCGGGTTACTTATTTGCATTTAATTAAGGACTAGTGCAGTATATTTGCGTCCTAATTGCGGTCCGTAAGTACAATTATAAAGCCAATTTGTGATAATAGGTCTTTATTATTAGCGAAGGATGCGTCCATAAATACTAGTAAGCTAAGGGATTTTAGGTCTAGTGGTATAAAGGTAAGTCCCCTTACTGTATTGTTAATTTGCCACTAAATACGCTTATTAAGCTGCTTAATATTTTCTTCTTATAGGTCTGTTGCCTGGGCCGTAAAGGATAAGTTATAGGCAGATTTGGGTTGACAGACTATAGTAATATAGGCGCCTCTTGCACGCTATACAGTGTATTAGTCCTTTGTATTTACGGTCTTGTGGGTCTCTTTGCGGGAACTAGTAAGGTCCGTAGGCTTTACTATAATAGGCTTTAGGTTTTAAGCTTAGCGTTCCTAAGTTAGCTTAATTAGGTTGCCCTTTTGTATAATTAAGCCTCTATTAAACTTAATTAGAGTCTACTTAGTTAACTTCTCTTACGGCTTTACTAAGAACTTTACCTTTTATAGTTTAGTTTCTTTAGTGTCCGCAAAGGTCTAATCTACTAGGAAGAGGGTATTATCTATTTAGAGTCTAATAATACTAAGGCCGTTTAATAGGCTGTATAGGAGGTAGGGGTTGTAGGTTAACTATTCCATTTTGAGTTTACTAACGTAGTGCTAGTAGTATATTTTAAACCAATGGTTTCTAGCTTCTAGTACTCTGTATAGGGGTTTTATAACCTATAGAATTGTTCCTAGTTATAGGTTAAGCTCGGGGGGTAGCCGTATAAAGATATCCCTATTTAGGTAGGTATTAGACTGCACATAGGCTTACGAGATATCCTATAGGTAAAGGGCTACGGGTTTGCTTTGCTGTAGTTTGGGCATAAGTGTAAGTATAATCCGTTAACTAACTCGTTAAATTATAGGCAATTGCGTAAGGACTAGGCCCTTTTCCTAGTTATTATAAGCTTATATAACGAGCCTTAATTTCTTAAAAGCTTTATTAGTACTAGGGTGCTTAATCTTATTAATAAAGCGTAAGTTAAATATACGGACGCCTTACGGAATATCTCTTTCCGTTATAACCGCAAAGATACCCTTTTTAAGTAGTCCGTTAATCTCTTCATGTTATAAGTCCGTAAACGGGGTTTCCTATACTAGAACTGATATATCCGCAGGCGGAGATTACCTTACGGATATTCCTACGGAGGTTAGGTAATTCTTTATTACGGGGTTCTTAGTTACGGGGTGCTTTTAAGGGCGTCCTTAACTACGCTTTACGGTAGGTTTAGTAGGTTTAGTAGGTTTCTAGGGGATTTCTAGGGTAGGCAAGGGTGCTTCTAGTTCGTCTAGTTCGTCTAGCTTAACGTTATAGGTGTTTTTGGGCCGAAGGTAGGGTTTTACAGACGTGCTTCTAAAGCTAGTTAGCCCGCTAGGAAGCTGTACACAGTATGTCTTGTTTTTTACGGCTAGTAGATAATAGGGTCCATTTTAGCTACTGCTTTTACGCTATATAAGGACTTTAGAGTTAAGCGGGAGGTTATATACTAAGGTTGTATTAGGTCCGTTACGGTAGTATAGGGCGTTATTAACAGTTTATTTAGCCCGTAGCTTAACTATCTCAGCCATCGCCTTCTATATTATAGCTGCTCGTTCTATAATAGATAGGGTAGGAGGGCCTAGGTTGCTTATTCTTGGGTAAGCTCTATAAACTAAGAGGGTAGGTACTAGTCCGTTAGGGCCAGCGGTGTTATTAACGGCTTTTACGGCCATCTGTAAAGCCAGTTCCTTTTAAATATCCTTATACTCGTCCGTAATAATCTAATAAGCTCTCTATAGAGCTAGGTAAGCTCGCTTAATAAGCCTAACGGACTAGTACACCTTAACTAGAACGGCTTTTGTTGAAATTGTCAGATAACTCATATAGAGCTATTCATTAATGAAATGGGTTGATTAATTGATGATCTTAATTGTGTCTTAATGGTTGCTTGACCTAGGGCCCCTGGGCTTAGACGAAGATATTTACAATATACGTGACCTGTGCACGTAACTAGTGCACGTCCTACGCTACTAAGAATACAGATTATCTAATATACCCCCTTAGCTTCGACCTGGTTGAGGACGAAGCTAGCCACCTTCTCGTATCCGTCCATGCGTCAATTAAACCGTAATCTCATCTAAATCCTTCCTTCTCGCCCTAACCTTCTCCCTTAGGTCCTCCAGTTGCTTCTCCTTATTCAGCCGCTCCTTAATATCCACTATTCCGATTATATTAATGAAGCTCTTAAACCTCTACTTAGGCAGGGCCTTTGTAAGTCTATTAGCGATTATCTCCTTCGTCGCTGTCTATTAAAATCATACTTATCTTATTGCGTATTCCTAACGTAGCTAGTATTAATAGATGTTAACGTGTTAGAGCTTTATAATTAGCTTTACCGTATCTTCTATAATTAGTTAGAGCGTCTAGGTGTTATTACATTTAATAATTAAGGGCTCGTTTAGCTGTAACGTTATTGCTTTAAATAGCCTACTAATAAAGATAGCTTTCTTTGCTGTCTGTAATAGGGCTAATAACTTAGCTTCTATGCTCGACATCGTAACCATACCCTGCTTATTTGCTCTCTAGGTAATCGGCCCCCCGAATAGCTTTATAATGTATCCTTATAAGCTCTTTCTATTAACGAAGTTGTCTATAAATAATGCGTCGCTAGTATAGATAAATAATTGCGCTTTACTTCTACCATCTCCGTTATCTCGTCCTTGGTCGTGTATTTCTTTATCTCTCCCTCTACCGTTTATTTCTTCCTTATCTCCTCTATAGTAGATTACTCTACTCCTTATACTATATAGGTACTAGATAACTCTATCTACCGCTTAATAGTGCTCTTAGCTTAGGTCCTAATTAAACCTTACCAGCTATAATACTATAAAGGTAATATCTGAACGCGTTATAGTGGCTATATAGAGTACTAAAACTAGTTTTCTCTAATATAGCATTATAGAAGCTAGTAGGGATATAGGACGGACTAATAGGTCTATATTAGAGGACAAACGCGTTAGACGGATTATACGGTGATTAGTAGAGAGGAGTTCCGATTCTGCTATAGGAGTATCTAGAAGACGCCCTTTAAGATCTATCTTATACTAGTTAGCTATCTTCTTAATATAGGCTTCCTAAGATAGCCATAGGAGCCTTTAGCTATAATTGCGTAGCATATAGATTTCTAGGAACTATTTTAGCTCGCTAAGGGTACTTATCTGGTATTCCTTGCTTAGCTCCTTAATTGCTTCTTAAGCTTTCTTCTTATCTATCTTTTAGTAGTAAAAGACAATATCGTTAATATAGAAGAAGACGACTATTCCACCTTTTAGCATAACACACAGCTCCTAGGGTACTTCTTTAAAACCCAATTCGTTTAATAAGCTCGTGAGATTCTTCTGCTATAATAGTGGTGATCGTTATAGTCCGTATAGGGCTTTTCTTAAGCGCAGTACTTTGTCTGTCTTTCCTTTATTAAACCCTAGCGGTAGCTTTATATAGATAACCTTGTTAAGATTATAATAGATAAACGCATTAACTGCATCTATCTATATTATCTCTAGGTTAAATTTTGCAGTAATCGCTATAAGGGTTTAGAAGGTTGTACTAGCTAATATAGTAGCTCTCGTAGGTAGGTCTCCTGGGGCCTATTAATTTCCGCAGACTACTAAGCGTGCCTTACATTTCTAGAGAAATCTATATTTGTCTATCTTATAGACGAACACCTATATTAAGCTAAGGACCTACTATCCCTTTACGTACTTCTTATCTGTTTCTTAAAACGACCTTATTTAATAATAAGATTGGAGATAGGCTCGTTAAGCCTCTTAGAACTAATCTTAAAGAGGATACGTATTAAGGTCGCGGATTAACTAAGGTGGCGGAGGTAAGTTCTTCCTTTATAATCTAACATCACGTATTCTACTTAATTTTAGCTTACTATTATTAAGTTAACTGTTAAGGTTAAACTTCCTTCCTGTTAAGAAGGCGCCGTAATAGGCTAAGGTAATCCTTTTGGTAATAAAGTCTTTAAACCTATTATCGCAGGCTTCCTTAAATAAGTCTTTAACCAAGTCGTTAAACACCCCCTAAGTGTTAAACCCGTCTCTAGCTCGTTAAGCGACGTCTTAATCTTATATATCTGACTTTATTAAATACTTAACGTAAAAGGCACATAGAGATTCTTTGTCTTCTTCCGTTAGAGGTGGCGTATAATATGCATTTTCGAGAGCTCTTGCAAGCTTAAGGTCTGCTAACTTATTAAAGGTTTAAACTAGCTCATTAACGTTATCGTCTTCCTCTTAAATTAACGGTTTAAATACTTCTTTATTGTCTTCTAGAAGGACCTTATTCTTGGTCTAAGTATTAGGTAGTTAAATCTTCTTAATTAGTATATCTAATTCGGCGTATAGATCCTTTAAGATGTCCGTTCGTTTGCCGTTAAAGAACGTCTTTTTATTAAAGATAATATCCCTAGTAGAGATAACGATACCCTTATATGGGATCTAGATCCTATAGATATTGGTAGAGTTATAGCCGATAAGGTAGCTAATATAGGCTCTTAGATCTAGCTTACTTAGCCTTTTCTTCTTTAGCTAGGCGTCCGACGTTATCGCGTACGCCCTATAGCCGTAGGCTTTTAGGTGCGCTAGTTGCGGTCTTTTTAATCTACTATTAGCTAGGAAGGTATGGAACCTCTTATATAGCGATTTCTATCCATTGCTTTCCTATAGCGTTTGATCTTAAAAATAGACTATATAGTTGATAATCTCATCCTATAAGTTATATAGTAGATTAGCAGCAATTCTTATTACACGTACTCTCTTAATAATTACACCCCCTAAGCGTTCGGCGGTACTATTCTGTGCTTAGGTATATAGCGCTAAAGGCTTAAATATAATCCCTTAGGTCCGTAGCCATTTAAGGGTTCTTCTTCTCCCTAGCTCGTTATCTAATCTAATAGTATTAACTTTAAGGTTATACCTTAGATAAATCCATTAGATAAAATCTTTGAGTACTTATAGTATCTCCTTCTCCTTGCTATATGTTGTTATAAAATACGGGAAGGTTCTTTCTAAGAAGGTATTATAGATAAATATAACTTGTATAAATCCAGTATACGCTTCCTTAAGGTTAGTCTAGTTAATATAGAGGTTAAGATAGGGTTTATTAATTTTCTATTTTAAGAACCTTCGTAAGACCTAACGCTTAATTTTAGCAAGACTGTAATATTAACATTCCGTTATCTTTAGGCCTTAAAGCTTAACTTTTAAGGCGTTAAGACCTAAATAATAAAGGCTTATAGGTCCTAGATAACTTAGATGTAGATACTATAGATATATATCTCCTTTTAAATCTAGATAAGTATTTCTTAATAATGCTCTATACTTCTAATGGTATAGCAGTTGGCTTATATTAAACGCTAATAGACTTCCTAGTCGGATGTATTTAATAGTCTATTATCTGTAACGTTCTTCTATTTAATATAGGACTAAGTTATCCTTTTAAACTAGAAGATTGTTCTCTCCTTTATTGTCCTAATAGTACCCTTGTTTTTAAAGTAGACGGAATAATACTACATCGGGAAAATATTCGCAGGATAAGATTCAAGTAGACTTTGGTTTTCGCGTTTCGCGTAATTGACATGCAATTTGACCAACTCGACATGCAATTAACCAACTTGACACGTAGTTGACCTACTTAACATACAATTTAACTAACTCAACACGCAGTTGACCTACTTAACATGCAATTTAACTAACTTAACACGTAGTTAACCTACTTAACATGTAATTTAACTAACTCAACACGTAGTTGACCTACTTAATATGCAATTTAACTAACTCAACACGTAGTTAACCTACTTAACATGCAATTTAACTAACTTAACACGCAGTTGACCTACTTAACATGCAATTTAACTAACTTAACACGCAGTTGACCTACTTAATATACAATTTAACTAACTTAACACGCAGTTAACCTACTTAATATATAATTTAACTAACTTAATATGCAGTTAACCTACTTAACAACTTTAAAAGCTAACTGTATATTTCTTAACGTGCGATTAAGGTAAAGTTATATGCTATATATTTAACTATTATATATAATCCTATACAATCTTATACAATCTCATACAA
>Ga0307515_10004543_pt1 | contig 28621 bp, 17 predicted proteins | sample 17_EM_MG_FD_194513 | JGI IMG/M metagenome (GOLD analysis project Ga0307515, IMG submission 194513) | Populus trichocarpa ectomycorrhiza microbial communities from riparian zone in the Pacific Northwest, United States - 17_EM | ecosystem: Host-associated > Plants > Roots > Unclassified | place... | reverse complement strand
GACACCGAAGGCGAGGTGGTCGCGCTCAGCAACATGGGCCTGGGCTACATCGCGCTGCGTCAAATCGACACCGGCAAGCGGTGGGTGAACGAGGCACTGACCATCGAGCAGCAGCGCGGCATGGTGGCCAGCGTGGCCGACGGCAACCGCGAACTCGGCGCCGCACTGGAGCGGGCCGGCGACGCGGCCGGTGCGATCGCAGCGCTGCACGCCTACCGCCACGACTCGGACGCAATCCTCCGCAGCGGCACGCAAAAGGCGATGCTGGCGGTCCAGGAACAGTTCGACGCCGATCAGCGCAGCGCGCAGCTCGAACTGCTTTACCGCGAGAACCGGCTCAAGGCCGAACAGCTGAAGCGCGGCACGTTGCTGCAGCAGCTGTGGCTGGTGCTGGGCTTGCTGTTCGCACTGTCGATCATCGGCGTGACCGTGCTCTACCGTCGCGTTCGCCGGACCAACCAGGCGCTGGTCGCGAGCAACCAGATGCTCAAGGTGCAGAGTGAGCGCGACCCGCTGACCGGGCTGGCCAACCGGCGCTACTTCCAGGGCGCCATGCAGAAACTGGCGCCCGACGGCAAGATCGTCGGCACGGTGGCGCTGATCGACGTCGACCATTTCAAGTGCATCAACGACAGCCATGGCCATGCCGCCGGCGACGCGGTGCTTGAAGAGGTGTCCCGCCGGCTGCGTGCCGCGCTGCGCGACGATGACATGATCGTGCGCTGGGGCGGTGAGGAGTTTCTCGTCGTGGCGCAGACGACCGCCGGCGACACGGCCGACACGCTGGCGCAACGCATGCTGAACGCGATCAGCGGCGAGCCGGTGGTGTACGAAGGCCGGCAGATCGCCGTGACGGCATCGATCGGCTTCGCAACCTTTCCGATCGCACCGACGCAGCTTGCGGTGGCGTGGGAACGCGCGATCCGCCTGGTCGACGCCGCGATGTACCTGGCCAAGGACCATGGCCGCAACCGCGGCTACGGCGTGAAGCTGCTGCACGCACGAGACGAGGCCGGCATCGACACCGTCGCCGGCGAACTGGAGCTTGCATGCAGCGAAGGCAAGGTGGCGCTGACGCTACTGCAGGGGCAGCAGGCCGACCTGCCGTGCGAGGCCGAGGCGGAGTGGGCATGAGCGCAATTCAGCGGCCCGCGCGCGTCTTCGTGCTCGCCTTGGCGCTCGGCTGCGCACTCGCGAGCAACGTCAGCGCGCAAACGAACACGTCGTCATCGGCTCGCTGGGTCGCGGGCTCGTTGGAAGACCGCGTCGACCGCCTGGTGCGCGAAGGCTACGAGCGGCCAGGACCTGCCAGAACCGAACTCGACCGCTTGCGCACGAAACCGGGGCTGTCGCCCCGAGAGAACATCGTCGTGCTGCAAGGCCTCGCCGCGGTAGAGCTCCAGATCAATCGCCTGGCCGAAGCTCGCGCCATCGGCGACCAGATGACGGTGATGGCACGCGATGCAAACGACCCGATCGGCACCGCCGTGGCACGGCTCGTTCAAGGCCTGATCGCCGACACGGCGGGGCAAATGGACGAGGCCGCGGCCTCGGCACAAGCGGCGCTCGGCCCGCTGCAGCAAGCCTGCACCAGCGGGCCGGTGGTCGACAGCGATTGCGACTACCGCTCGACATGGCGCAGCTTGCGGCTGCTGGGGCGGCGCGCGATCGCGCTGGGCGCCGTGTCGATGGCAAGAGCGCATGAGAAAGCGGCACTGGCCATCGCCGCGCGGGCGGGTGACGTGCATCGTCAAGCCGTGAGCCTGGGCACGCTCGCGGTCCTGGCGCAACGCAGCGACGAGCCGGCCGCCGTTCAGCCTTTGCTGCAACAGGCCTTCCGCCTGGCAGACGCATCGGGCGACGTGGCGCTGCAAGCCCGCACGCGCAATGACGCCGCCACCGCCAGCGACCGCAGCACGAGCACCGGCACCAGCACGGGAACCAGCAAGCCCGACATGCTGCGCTACCGCCAGGAAGCGCTGGCCTTGGCCCGCAAGGCCGGCGAACCGCGGCTGGAGGCACAGATGCTCACCAACCTGAGCGACGCGTACATGCGGCTCAAGCAGCCAGCCGAAGCCTTGCAGGCCGGCCAGCAGGCCTTGGCGATCGTGCGCGGCCTCGGCGAAGGCGCAGCCGAGCCGGCGATATTGATCAACAACATCGGCATCGCGAAGATCGGACTCGGCCGCATTGATGCCGGCAAGCAGGATCTCGCCGACGTACTCGACATCTGGAAGCGCCGCGGCGACCTGCGACACCAGGCCGAGTCGCTGCGCGAATACGGTGAAGCACTGGCCGCCGCAGGCGATGCACACACCGCCCTGCAGCTGTATCACCAGGAACGCGAGATCAGCACCAGTCTGGCCAAGGCCAACGGCGAAGCGGCGCTGAAGGAGTTGCGCTTGCAGAACGACGCCGAAGCCAAGCAGCGCAGCATCGAGCTGATGGCCCGTGACAACGCCCTGAAGACCGAGCAACTCGGCAATGGCGAGCTCCGCCAGCGAATCGCGTGGCTGGTGGGCGCGCTGATGTGCCTGTCGATCGGGCTCGTGGGCCTGCTGTACCACCGCGTTCGTGAGATCAATCGCCGACTGAGCGCCAGCCATGACAAACTCCGCATGCAAAGCGAGCGCGACACGCTGACCGGCCTGGCCAATCGTCGCCACGTGCATGCCACGCTGCAGGCGATGGGCGCGCAGCGCGAGGCCGGGCAGGGCTTCGAAGGCACGCTGCTGCTGGTCGACGTGGACCATTTCAAGCAGGTCAACGACCGCATCGGCCACGCCGCTGGCGATCAGGTGTTGGTGGAGATGGCGCGCCGGCTGACCCATGCCACCCGGCGCGACGACTTGGTTGCACGCTGGGGTGGCGAAGAGTTTCTGATCCTCGTGCCCAAGGCCTCGGCCGAGCAGGTCGACCAACTGGCCGCCCGCGTGCTCGAGGCGGTGTCGGGCACGCCCATCGAAGCAGGCGGCCGTTTGCTGCGGGTCACCGCGTCCATCGGCTATGCGCGTTTCCCACTGCCGCCGCACGCCGCTCCCCTGAGCTGGGAGCAGGCCATCAACCTGGTCGACCTGGCGCTCTACGTCGCCAAGAGCGAAGGCCGCCACCGTGCCATCGGCATCACCGGCAGCAGCGCACCCAGCGTGCAGGCGCTGCAGGCTGTGGAAGCCGATTTCGATCGTGCCCGGCAGGATGGGCGGGTCACGCTGGTTCGAGCGATCGGCGTCGGTCTGCCGATCGCAGCCTGACGAGCCAGGGGTCCTAGGCCGGCAGCGTCGCCGGCAAGTCCTCGGCCAGCGCGTAACCCGTGCCGCGGTGGGTGCGGATCGGCTCCAGCGTGGGCGCGACGGTTTTCATCTTGGCGCGCAGCGTCTTCACGTGCGCATCGACGGTGCGGTCCAGGCTTTCGGTGGCGTCGTCCCACACGCGTTGAAGCAAGGCGTCGCGCGAGAACACATGGCCGGGCCTTGAGGCAAGCGTCTGCAGCAGACCGAACTCATAGCGCGAGAGCTCGAGCAGCGCGCCGTAGAAGCGGATCTGCCGCTTGCCCTCGTCCACGCTCAGCGGCAACGCGGGAGGCTGCGGTGGGGCAGCCGGCGCCTTGGCGCTGCGGCGGAGGATGGAGCGCACGCGGGCCACCAGTTCACGCGGCGAGAAGGGTTTGGCCACGTAGTCGTCGGCCCCGAGTTCGAGGCCGACCACGCGGTCGATCTCGTCACTGCGAGCGGTGAGAAACACGACCGGCAAGTCGGTGAACTCGCGCAGGCGTTTGAAGACCTCGAAGCCGCTGGTGTCGGGCAGGCCGACATCGAGGATCACGAGCGCAGGCAACTGCGCCTTCACCTGCGCGAGCGCCTCTTCGCCGGTGGCCACCCAGGCGGGGTCGAAGCCTTCGGTGCGCAGCGCGTACTGAAGGGTGTCCGCGATCCCCGGCTCATCTTCGACGATCAGAACTCTGGGTTTCATTCCGCGGGCAAGAAGCCTTCGATGGAAAGGTAGCGCTCGCCGGTGTCGTAGTTGAACCCGAGCACGGTGGCGCCCTTGGCCAGATCAGGCAGCTTTTGGGCGATCGCCGCAAGTGTGGCGCCCGATGAGATACCGACCAGCAGGCCTTCTTCGCGCGCCGAGCGGCGGGCGTATTCGCGGGCGGCTTCGGCCTCGACCTGGATCACGCCATCGAGCAGATCGGTGTGCAGGTTCTTCGGGATGAAACCCGCCCCGATGCCCTGGATCGGGTGCGGGCTGGGCTTGCCGCCGCTGATGACGGGCGAGGCGCTGGGCTCCACCGCAAACACCTTCAGCTTGGGCCACATGGCCTTGAGCACCTTCGCGCAGCCGGTGATGTGGCCGCCGGTGCCTACGCCGGTGATCAGCGCATCGACACCGCTCGGAAAGTCGGCCGCGATCTCCTGTGCGGTGGTGCGCACATGCACGTCGATGTTGGCCGAGTTGTCGAACTGCTGCGGCATCCACGCGCCCGGCGTCTCGGCCACCAGTTCGGTGGCGCGGGCGATGGCGCCGTTCATGCCCTTCTCACGCGGCGTCAGCACAAAGGTGGCACCGTAGGCCAGCATCAGCCGGCGGCGTTCGACGCTCATGCTCTCTGGCATCACCAGCACCAGCTTGTAGCCCTTCACGGCCGCCACCATCGCCAGGCCAACGCCGGTGTTGCCCGAAGTCGGCTCGATGATCGTGCCGCCCGTCCTGAGCACCCCGCTCTGCTCCGCCGCCTCGATCATCGAAAGCGCAATGCGGTCCTTGATCGACCCACCCGGATTCGCCCGCTCGCTTTTCACGTACACGCTGTGCGAGTTGCCGAACAAGCGGTTGATGCGAATGTGCGGCGTGTTGCCGATGGTCTGCAGAACGTTCTGAGCAAGCATGGCATCTCCTTCAAGACAAGCAATGATGGTCGCATATCTTCAGACACCGAGAGGGGCTCCGATACCTCAGCGAGAGAGCGCGAACAGGCCCAAGAAGCGAGCAACGCGAAGCGTGACAGAGCCACGCCCGCGGAACCGGCTCCGCCGGGTCGCTAGGCGGCACCCCCCGGGGGCAGGAGCGTAGCGACTGGGGGCCATAATTCCTTTGATGTTTGCCCCCCTACAAAACGACACCTTCCTGCGGGCTTGCCTGCGCCAGTCCACCCCCTACACGCCGGTGTGGTTGATGCGCCAAGCGGGCCGCTACCTCCCTGAATACCGCGCCACCCGCGCCAAGGCCGGCAGCTTCATGGGCCTGGCAACGAACACCGATTTCGCCACCGAGGTCACGCTGCAGCCGCTGGAGCGCTACAAGCTCGACGCGGCCATCCTGTTCAGCGACATCCTCACCGTGCCCGACGCCATGGGCCTGGGCCTGAGCTTTGCGCTCGGTGAAGGGCCGAAGTTCGCGTCACCCGTGCGTGATGAGGCCGCGGTCGCGAAGCTTGAAGTGCCCGACATGGACAAGCTGCGTTACGTCTTCGACGCAGTCACCTCGATCCGCACGGCATTGAATGGCCGCGTACCGCTGATCGGCTTCTCGGGCAGCCCGTGGACGCTCGCCTGCTACATGGTCGAAGGGGCCGGCTCGGACGACTACCGCCTCGTCAAGACCATGCTCTACAGCCGGCCCGACCTGATGCACCGCATGCTGCGGATCAACGCGGATGCGGTGGCCGCGTACCTGAACGCCCAGATCGAAGCCGGCGCCCAGGCGGTGATGATTTTCGACAGCTGGGGCGGCGTGCTGGCCGATGGCGCCTTCCAGCGCTTCAGCCTCGACTACACACGGCGCGTGCTGGCTCAGGTGAAGCGCGAGCACGATGGGCAGCGCATTCCGCACATCGTGTTCACCAAGGGCGGCGGCCTGTGGCTGGAAGAAATTGCCGTCACGGGCGCAGACGTCGTGGGGCTGGACTGGACCGTCAACCTCGGCGCCGCTCGCAAGCGCATCGGCCACCTCACCGCGCTGCAAGGCAACCTCGACCCGAACGTGCTCTTCGCATCGCCCGAGCAGATTCGCGCCGAAGTGATCGCCACACTCGACAGTTTCGGGCCAGCAGATGCCGCTGACGGGATCGCGGCCGGCCACATCTTCAACCTCGGCCACGGCATCAGCCAGCACACGCCACCCGAAAGCGTCACGGCCTTGGTCGATGCAGTGCATGAGCACTCGCCGCGCCTGCACGGGCGTGCCTGAAATCAGCGACCCCGGTTGCAATTGCTTGCACTTCGACGAAACGTGGGACAGTGATTTCCCGGTGAGCAATCACTCAGGGCTTGACTTATCCCCAAAAGCCGGAATGTGCCTTTTCGAGATGTCCGCCACCCTATCCGGGCACGCATATTTCGTATTGATGCGCTAAGTCCTTGATTTTATTGATACGCGAAATTGCTTCGAAAGTGGGCAACGTAGCGCCAGGCCCCAAAAATCAACGATCTAGCGTCATTTTTCGCATGTTTCCCACAAAGTTATCCACAGGACTCGTGGAAACATTCAAAAGGCTTTGCAAATCAGTCACTTAAAGCCGATCCCTCACGAGAGCCTGAACTGTGGCGCCTAACTGGACCTTGATCCGACATGGATGAGCCGCAGCGTCTTCGGGTCGCGGTCGAGGCACCTCAACACACTGGCCTGCAGACCGCGCTCGACTATTTATGTGAGTGCCGGCTTCCGCCTGGCACCTTGGTGCGTGTTCCGCTGGGTCGTCGTGAAGTGGCCGGTGTGGTGTGGCCGGGCGAACCTTCGGACGAGCCTTCGCTGGCCCTCAAACCCATTGCGCAGGTCCTGCAGGCGCTGCCGCCCTTGTCTGCCCGCTGGTGCGAACTGGTCGAGTTTGCAGCAGCGTATTACCAGCGAGGCCTGGGTGAAGTGGCGCTATCGGTGCTGCCGCCCGAGTTGCGCAAGCTCGACGACGCCCAGCTCGCCAACCGCATCACCCGGTTGCGCAAGGCCTTCGACAAACCGGTCGACGCGGTCGCGCCGTCTTCACGCCCCGAACTGAGCCCGGACCAGGCCGCCGCACTCGACCGCCTGCGCGAACTCAGCACGCCAGGCGCCGCGCCGGTGGTCCTGCTGCACGGCTTGACCGGCAGCGGCAAGACGGAGGTTTACCTGCGCGCCGCAGAAGAAGCACTGGCGGCCGGTCGGCAGGTACTGGTGCTGGTGCCCGAGATCAACCTCACGCCTCAACTCGAAGCGCGCTTCGCCGAGCGGTTCGGCGGCGGCGCCGTGCCGCGCCGCATCGTCTCGCTGCACAGTGGCCTGACGCCCGCGCAGCGGCTGAAGAACTGGCTGGCCGCGCACCTGGGCCTCGCCGACCTGGTGCTGGGCACACGGCTGGCGGTGTTCGCGCCGCTGCCGCGACTCGGCCTGATCGTGGTCGACGAGGAACACGACCCGTCGTACAAGCAGCAGGAAGGCGCGCGTTATTCGGCGCGCGATCTGGCGGTGTACCGCGGCAAGCTCGAAGGCGCCTGCGTGGTGCTGGGCTCGGCCACGCCGTCGCTCGAAAGCTGGCAGCGTGCGGAGCAAGGCCGCTACGTGCGCCTGTCGCTGGCCAGCCGCATCGGCGGCGGCGCGCTGCCGTCGGTGCGCCTGGTCGACATGAACCTGCTGCCCAAGGCGACCGGCGTCACGTCGACGCTGTCGCCGCAGCTGGTGGCGGCCCTCGCCACGCGGCTCGAGCGCGGCGAGCAAAGCCTGGTCTTCCTGAACCGCCGCGGCTATGCGCCGGTGCTGCACTGCACCGACTGCGGCTGGAAGAGCGGCTGCCCGAACTGCAGCGCCTGGCGCGTGTTCCACAAGCTCGACCGCACGCTGCGCTGCCACCACTGCGGCTTCACGCAGGCCGTGCCGCGCGCCTGCCCCGACTGCGGCAACCTCGACATTGCCTCCATCGGCCGCGGCACCGAGCGGCTGGAAGAACAGCTCGCCGCCAGCCTGCCCGGCGCCCGCGTGGCCCGCATCGACGCCGACAGCACCAAGCTGAAGGGCGCGCTCGAAGCGCAGCTCTCGGCCGTGCATGCCGGCGATGTCGACGTGCTGGTCGGCACGCAGATGATCGCCAAGGGCCACGACTTCCGTCGCATCACGCTGGTCGCTGCGGTGAGCCCCGACAGCGCGCTGTTCAGCAGCGATTTCCGCGCGCCCGAACGGTTGTTTTCGCTGCTGATGCAGGCCGCGGGCCGCGCTGGGCGCGACGCCGCACAGGCCGCACGCAGCGAGATGTGGGTGCAGACCTGGCACCCCACACATCCGCTGTATGGGGCGCTGCGCCGCCACGACTACACCGCCTTCGCCGCGAGCCAGCTGAAGGAGCGCGAGATGGCCGGCCTGCCTCCGTTTGCGCACCTGGCGCTGCTGCGTGCCGAAGCCCGCACGGCCGAGGCGGCAAAGGACTTTCTGCAAGCAGCCGCCGACCTTGCCGCGCAGATCCCCGGCGCCTCGGAGCTGTTGATCTACCCGGCGGTGCCCACCAGCGTGGCGCGCGTGGCCAACATCGAACGCATGCAGATGCTGATCGAGGCCTCAACGCGTGGTGCACTGCAACGCGTGCTCACGCCATGGATGGCTTCGCTGCCCTCGCTGCGCAGCCAGCACAAAGCGGTCATGCGCTGGGCGCTGGACGTGGACCCTCTCGCGATCTAGCGAGCACTGCCAGACGCCCCGGCCCAAGGGAAGGGCTTCTACCGATCCGCCCCCCCGCCCCGGCGCGCAACATGGTGTCACGCCTTCACGAGCCGTCTCGTGGAAAAAGGATGCGCCATGAAATCCACCCGGGTTCGCACGCCAGCCATCGTGGTCGCACTGCTGGGTCCGTTTGCGGCCTCGGCTCAGCAACAGCTTGATCCCGTCATCGTGGTCGGCACCCGCGGCAGCCTCGAGTCGGCGATCGAGCGCAAGCGCAACAGCAACGACATCGTCGACAGCGTAGTCGCCTCCGAGATCTACAAGCTGCCCGACCTCAGCGTGGCCGACGCCGTGCAGCGCATCACCGGTGTGCAGATCACACGCGACCGCGGCGAAGCCTCGGTCCTCTCGGTGCGCGGGCTGACTCAGGTCGAGACGACGCTCAACGGGCGCGAGCTGTTCACCGCCGGATTCGGGCGTGCGTTCGACTACGCCGACCTGCCGAGCGAGATGCTCTCGGGCATCGACATCTACAAGAACTCGTCGGCCTCGCGCATCGAAGGCGGGCTCGGCGGGGTGGTCGACCTGCGCACGCGGCGGCCGTTCGACTTTCGCGACCCGACGCTTGCCCTGTCGGCGCGCGCGATGCACGGCGACCTGGTGGACAAGAGCGCCGGCCAGTTCTCGGTGTTGTTCGGCAACCGTGCAGCCACTGGGGTCGGCGAGGTCGGCATGCTGCTCAACGTGGTGCTGCAGAACCGCGCATGGCGCGAGGACACCAAGGGTACCGGCACGCCGACGGTGTGCAGCGCGGGCAACACGCCACCGCGCTGCAATGCCGACCTCGTCCCCGGCCAAGCCGTCGAGGCACCCAGCTCGACCAGCGAGAGCACGAACTTCGGCCGACGCCGCCGTCACGCGACCAGCCTGATGCTCGGCTGGCGGCCCAGCGCCGCGCTCGAGGTCTACGGCGAAGCCCACCTCGCAGAGTTGCGCACGAAGCAGGACACGCAGCAGATCAACGTCGGCCCGAACTTCAGCACCGGCAGCAGCTTCGACCCGGCGAGCGTCGCCCTCTTCCCTGGCACCAGCGACGTCCAGCGCATCACGTGGACTGACGCACCAATCTCAATTCTGAGCTTCGCGCGCGACACGGTCGACCGCACGCGCCAGTTCGCCACGGGGGCCATCTGGTCCGACGGCCCGCTGCGCCTCACGGCAGACCTCAGCCACACACGCAGCCTCAACCACCTGTTCTTCTCCGGGACGACGCTCGTGGCAAACGCGGCCCGTTTCACGCACGACCTCTCGGGCAGCGTGCCGAACACCTCGATCACAGGCACCGACCTGGCCGACCCGGCGAGCTACCGCTACACCTCGGTCCTGTACCGCATCCGGCCGCTGAGCGGCAAGCTGCTCGCCGCCCGACTTGACGGCGAATGGCAGCTCGAGAGCGGCACGCTCGACCGCGTCACCTTCGGCTGGCGCCAGGCGCGCCGCGAGGCCAGCAACGCGCCGAACCTGATCTTCGGCGACGTGGCGGTGCCAGGCACGGTGAGCGCCGCCAGCATGCCGGGCCGGACCCAGCCCTATCCCTACGGCCCCTTCCTCAATGGCCGCACAACCAGCATCGACGGCTACCTGACCGACACGCTGGTCGATGCGCGCGACCCGGCTGCGCTGCGCGCTGCGTTCGGCATCACGACACCGCTGCCGACCGAGGGCAGCCCGCTCGGCGTCTGGCGCATCCGAGAGCAAACCGACGCTCTCTATGCGCAGGCGGGCTGGAAGCTGCCGGTCCAGCGGCTCGATGGCGAAGTTGGAATGCGCGTCGTGCACACGCGCTCGATGGTCGACGGCAACCAGACCGTGCCGTCGACCGGCGCCATCGAGCCGATCGCGATCGACACCTCGACGACCGATTGGCTGCCGAGCGCCAGCATGCGCTGGCGCACCGATGGCCCGCTGCAGCTGCGCGCGGCCGCGTCGCGCACGATCACACGCCCCGACTTCAACCAGCTTTCACCTTCGATCACGCTGACACCGAACTCGGTGAACCCTCAGCTCAACCAGGGCACCTCCGGAAACCCGGCGCTGCGACCGCTGCGCGCGACCAATGTCGATCTCGCGGCGGAAGGCAACTTCGGCCGCGGCCATGCAGCCTCAGCGACCCTGTTCTGGAAGCGCGTTGACGGCGTCATCGTGACCCAGACCCAGGACGAGGAGCACGACGGCGCGACCTATCGCGTGAGCCGGCCCTACAACGCCGACACCGGCAACGTTCGTGGCGTCGAAGTGGCGTACCAGCGCTTCTTCGACTTCCTGCCCGGCGCCTGGCGCGGCCTCGGCCTGCAGGTCAACGCCACCTACGTCGACAGCAGCATCTACGACCGCGTGCTCCAAGCCAACGTGCCGATGCAGAACCTGTCGCGCAAAAGCATGAACCTGATCGGCCTCTACGAATACGGTGACTGGTCGGCGCGGCTGGCCTGGAACTGGCGCAACCGCTTCATCAGCAGAACGACGAGCGTCGTCGGTTTGGGCGCATTCCCGGCCTACACGAAAGCCTACGGCTGGCTCGATGCATCGCTGCGCTGGCGCATGAACGATCGCGTGGCCTGGTCGATCGATGGCGGCAACCTGCTCGGCACGGTGCGTCGCTCATACTTCGGCACCGAGACGCGGCCGGAAAACGCGTGGGTCAACGACCGCCAGATCGGCATCAGCCTGAGCGTGCAAATCTGACAGATCGCCAACACCGGGCTGGTGCCGGCCGTCCGCCAGTGGCCGACACTGCAAGCAAAGGAGGGACATCGATGGCGGAAGGTCGATCCGGTCGGGTCTGGCTCGCGAGCCTGTGCGCTGCAGCGTTCTGCACGCTTGCCACAGCTGCCGCCATGGCCGCGCCGCTCGACGACTGGCGCACCAGCGTCACGCAGACCCGCCTGCTCGCCGACAACGATGGCCCGGCCGCCTACGAGCAGGCATTGCGGCTGCTGGCGTCCTTGCCCGCCGATGCCGCCCCGCCCGACCGCGCCCGCGCACTCAACCTGCTGTCGCGCACCGAGATTCACCTCGCGCTGACGAAGTCGGCGATCGAGCACGCCGAGCAGGCGCTGAAGATCGCAGGCGCCGCCGGTGACCGGGCCGGCCAGGCCGAGGCGGAGCTCAACCTCTCGCTCACCGCGATCAACGAGGGCCGCATCGACCGCCTCGTCGAGACGACGACACACAGCCTGTCGCTGCTCGATGGCATCCACCGCCCCGACCTGTTGGCCGAGGCGATGCTGCGCACGTCGGTGATGTACCGCCGCATCGGCCAGTACGAGGACTCGGTCACGCTGGCGATGCAGGGCATGGACATCGCGCAGCGCTCCGGCAACCCGCTCGCGCTCGTCTATGCGCACCACGGCATCGCGATCGCGTACGACCAGAGCGGCCGCCTCACGGAAGGAACCGAGCAATACGAATTGATGCGCGACCACGCGAAGGCGGCCGGCTCGAAGGTACTGGAGGCGTATGCGGTGCTGGGCATTGCCGGGATGCTGGTCCAACGCGGCGATACGGAGGGCGGCATGGCGATGAACCGGCAGGCGATCACCATGTTCGAGACGACACGCACGCCGGCGAACCTCGCGATCGCGTACTACACCCTCGCCTACAACTTGCAGCGGGTGGGCCGGCTGGCCGAAGCCGCCACCGAGGTCAATCGCGCGATCGCGATCTACGAGGAGAAGCCGCACCGCATCGGCATGTGGTACTCGCTCAAGGTCCGCAGCGAGGTGCACGAGGCGCGCGGCGAGCGGGCCGCCGCGCAGGCCGACGCCGACCGCGGCTACGAACTCGCCGGCGAAATCGATGCGCCGTTCTACCGCGCCGAGAGCGCTCGCCGCTTGGCCAAGCTGGCAGCGGTCGCCGGCGATTACAAGCGCGCCTACACGCTGACGACCGAAGCGACCGAGATGCAGTCACGCGCGGCCATCGAGCGCAGCGGCGCACGCATGATCGAGCTCACGCAGCGCTACCGCGTTGAGAGCCGCCAGCGCGAACTCGCCGAGCTGCAGCGCCGCGGCGAGCAGCAGGCCACCGCGCTGCAGACGCGCGAGCTGCAGCAGCGCTGGCTGTGGACGGTGCTCGCGGCCAGCTTCGTCGCCCTGGCCGGCACGGTGTTCTTCCTGCTCCGGTTGCGCCGCTCGCGCGGCGAGCTGCAGAACCAGACGCGCATCCTGCGCTCGGTGCTCGACGGCATCGGCGATTCGGTGCTCGTGGTCGACGAGCACGCCGACCTCGTGCTGATGAATCCGGCGGCCGAGAAGATCGCCGGTGCCGGGCTGACGACCGGGAGCGCCGGCAACTGGTCGAGCCGCTTCGGCCTGTACCTGCCCGACCGCACGACGCCATGCCCCGCGGCCGAACTGCCGCTGGCGCGCGCGCTGCGTGGTGAGCCGGTCGATCACGTCGACCTGTACATGCGGCACGAAGGCGAGGCGCCGGACAGCGGCCGCTGGCTGACGGTGACGTCTCGGCCGCTGCGCGACGAGCGCGGTGCGGTGCATGGTGCGGTCGGGGTGTTCGCCGACACGACGGTGCGCCGACGTGCCGAGGAGGAGGTGCGCGCGCTCGCAACCGGCCTGGAGCAGCGCGTGCACGAACGCACCGGCGAGCTGGAACGCGCACAGCGCGCCGCCGAGGCGGCCACGCAGGCGAAGAGCGAGTTCCTGGCCAACATGAGCCACGAGATCCGCACACCGATGAACGCGGTGCTCGGCATGTCGTACCTCGCGCTGCAAAGCGACCTGAACCCGCAGCAGCACAACTACATCAACAAGGTGCACGCATCGGCCGGGGCGCTGCTGGGCATCATCAATGACATCCTCGATTTCTCGAAGATCGAAGCCGGCAAGCTGGATGTGGAAACCATTCCCTTCAGCCTGGGCGACGTGGCGGAGAACGTGGTCAACGTGCTGAGCATGAAGGCCGACGAGAAGGGCCTGGAACTGCTGCTGGACATGCCGCTGCAGTTGCCGACCGCATTGGTGGGCGACCCCTTGCGGCTGAGCCAGGTGCTGCTCAACCTGGGCAGCAACGCCGTCAAGTTCACCGACAGCGGCGACGTGGTCGTGGCGGTGCACGTGCTGGAACAAGACAGCGTGTCGGCCCGGCTGCGCTTCCAGGTTCGCGACACCGGCATCGGCATGAGTGCGGAACAGCAACAGCGCCTGTTCCAGCCCTTCACGCAGGCGGATACGTCGACCAGCCGACGCTATGGGGGCACCGGCCTCGGACTCGCGATCAGCCAGCATCTCTTGCACCTGATGGGCGGCGAACTCCAGGTCGACAGCAGGCCGGGCCATGGCAGCAGCTTCCACTTCGACCTGAGATTCCCGCTGCAAGACGCTCCGGACGCCCAGCAGCCCAGCTGGAGCGACGAGGCACTGCGCAACACGCGCGTGCTGGTCGTCGATGACAACGCCGGCGCACGCGAGCTGCTCGCCGCCATGTGCCAGGCGCTGGATCTGCGGGTGGATGTCGCGGCCAGCGGTGAAGAGGCGCTCGTGCAGGTCGGGCAGGCCGACGCGAGCGGCGAGCCGTATGAGTTGCTGCTGCTGGACTGGAAGATGCCGGGCATGGACGGTGTGGCCTGTGCTCAAGCCCTCGTCGGACGGGCGGCGCTGCATTACCCGCCGCCGGTCGTGATCATGGCCACGGCCTTCGGCCGCGAAGAAGTGCGGCACCACCTGACCAAGCGGCAGTTGAAGGTGGGTGCCTTGCTGACCAAGCCGGTCACGCCGTCGGCCCTGCTCGATGCCTGTGCCACGGCCCTCGGGCGGACGCTAGCGGTCCGCACGCGCAGTGCGCAGCGCGAAGAAGCCATGGTCGACCACCAAGCGGCGCTGGCCGAAGCGCGCATCTTGCTGGTCGAGGACAACGTGTTCAACCAGGAGCTTGCGGTGGACCTGTTGAGCCGCGCCGGCGTCATCGTCAGCGTTGCCAACGATGGGCAGCAGGCACTCGACATGCTGGCTCGCGAGCGTTTCGACGCGGTGCTGATGGACTGCCAGATGCCCGTCATGGACGGCTACGCTGCCACCAAGGCGCTGCGCGAGCAGCCGTCGCTGCAAACCCTGCCGGTGATCGCGATGACGGCCAACGCGATGGTCGGCGACCGCGAGGCCGTGCTGGCCGCGGGCATGAACGACCACATCGCCAAGCCGATCGTCGTCGCCGAAATGTTCGCCACCCTCGCGAAATGGGTGAAGCCGAACAGATCTTCAGGCGACGGCAGCCAGCGCGTGGAGGTGCCCTTCTCGCCGAACGGCATCGACATGCCCAGCGGCCTGACCAACGCCGGCGGCAACCAGGCGCTTTACCGCCGCATGCTGGGCATGTTCCACAAGAAAGAAGCTGACTTCGTGCAGCGTTTCCGCGCCGCACGCGCCGACGGAGCCGCCGACGTCGCAACACGCGCCGCACACGACCTCAAGAGCGAGGCCGGCACATTGGGCATGCACGGATTGGAGCAGTCTGCCGCCGCGTTGGAGCACGCCTGCATGGAGGGCGCGAGTGACTCCGACGTCGACAGCATCGTGCACGCGGTGTCCAGCAAGCTGGACGAGGTCCTGGGCGAACTTCGCTCGCTCGAGGCCACGCCTGCTGCGTGACCCGACAGGGGTGCCCTGCTTCGCGTGCTACCTCAGCAGGCCCGGGACCTGGCCCACCAGTGCCTGCCGCTGCGTGGTGGCGGTGCCCAGCAGCGCAAAGCCGAGCAGCTGGCCATCGCCGCTCATGAAGCGGGCGTCGCAGGCCTCATCGCTCAGGGTGACCACCCAGGCGCCTGAGGCGTCGAGCGGCGGCGGGCAGACCACCGTCGGGCAGGCGGGCGTCTTCACGAGCACCGGCATCGGCGGGTAGAGCACCGGCGTCGGTGTGCCGTTCAACGTGGCGGCCAGCGCGCGGGCCTGCTGCATGATGGGCATCACGTAGGGCAGCGTGTGGCCGTCGACCTCAGCGCAGTCGCCCATGGCGTGCACGTTCGCAGCGCTGGTGGCGAGCAGCCGGTTGGTCACGATGCCGCGGTTCACCAAAATGCCCGCTTCATGCGCAAGCGCTGTGCGCGGGCGAAGGCCGATGGCCGACAGCACGAGGTCGGCCTGCAATGTGCTGCCGTCGCTCAAGGTCAAGCTCAGCCCGCTGGCCGCACGGTCCACGCGCTGAACTGACACACCGAAGCGAAAGCTCGCACCTGCTGCCTCGAGCCGGGCCTGGAGGCGCGCGCTGGCCTGTGGCGGCAACAGGCGAGGCAAGGCGCGGTCGGTCAGGTCGATGACCGTCGGCTTGATCTCGCGCGACAGCAGGTCGTTAGCGAACTCGCAGCCGATCAGCCCACCGCCCAGGATGGCGACTGTCTTCACGCCTTCGAGCCGCTCCGCGAAACGCGCGTAGTCATCGAGGTCGTTGACCGACAGCACCGTGTCGGCCGCATCGCCTTGCAGCGGCAGGCGGATCGGGTCGGCGCCCAATGCCAGCACCAGGTCGCGGTAGTGGACCTTGTCGCCGTTCTCGAATTCGACGGCCTGCGCTTGCGTGTCGATGCGCTTCACCGCCGTGTTGGCGTGCAGCACGGCGTTCAGTTCCGCCGTCATCTTGTCGACCGCTTTCATGACCAGCGAGGCCGCGGTCTTCTTGCCGGCCAACGCGTTGGAGAGCATGGGCTTGGAATAGAAGCCCGCATGGTCGCGGCTGATGATGTTGAGCGGCGTTTCCTTGTCGAGCTTGCGGAACTCGCGGGCCAGCGTGTAGCCGGCGAGGCCGGTGCCGAGAATGACGATGGGATGTTGTGACATGCCGCGATTGTCGGCGACTCGCCCTTCGGCCTTACGCGATCAGGGCTGCCCCGCGCTGTACCAGCAGGCCGCGCAGCACCGAGCGGTGGCAGCGCGACTCTTCCACGCAATAGCAGCCGATCGAGAAGTCGGTCTGGTGCGACAGCGCGGCCAGCATGTCCAGCAGATGCGCCTTGTCGGGCTCCTTCATCTCGGCCACGAAGCGGCGCGTGAAGGCCTTCCATTGCGCATCGGTCTCTGCGGCCAGCGCTTGCTTCACCAGCTCGTCGGTGGGCGCGAGATTGGGCAGCCACACGTCGTAGAAATCGCGCTTGGCGAACTCGGCCTTGGGCACACCTCGGGGCGGGCGACGCACGGTGCCGAGGCGCAGGCCCTCGCCCTTCGCGCGGAGCGTTCCAAGTTGAACGATGCGGATCGGCATGGCAGTTCCTCATGGCGATGTAGAACATATTGTTCAACACGCGCGCAAGCCCTCGTTACCCACAAATGATGCGAGCAAAAGAAAAGCGGGCTGTGCTCACGCACGGCCCGCTGAATGAACCGCAGCATTCAGGGAGGGAGGGAGGAGGGAACTGCGGCCCGAAAAAATAGTACCGCTGCCGCATGGGTCGCGTCTGTAGGAAAACAGGCCGTTGTCGCCCAGGCGCAGGCATCGCACTTCAGCGCGTGCCGTATGCGTTTCGCGCCGTGTTGGAAGCGCTTCGTCTCATCGCACTGTTGTGCGAAGCCAGGCCGCGTGACAGTGCCATCAACACGAACATGCCAGGAGCGCTTCGATGACCCCACACCCCCTTCCCCTCAGCTTCGCCACGATGATGGTGAGAGCGCAGCGCCGCCACGAAGCACGCTGGGCCGCCTCTGCATTTACAGTGCAGCCAATCACCCGCACGCCCCAGGAGCCGAGATGCCCACACCCCGACGATTTGGCAAGACACGCACCTGGTTCGGCCGGCTCTGGTGGCTGGTCGACGCCACACGCCGCACGATCTTCAATCTGATCTTTCTGCTGATCCTGGTGGTGGTCATCGTGGCCATCGCCAACAGCGGCCCACCCAAGCTCGAAGACAACACCGCCCTCGTGTTGAACCTGCGCGGCCCGCTGGTCGAGCAACATGCTGCCGGCCTGCGCGATGCGGCTTTGGCACAGCTCAACGGCGAGCCGCCGAACAGCACGCAACTGCGCGACGTGCTCACCGTACTCGATGCAGCTGCCAACGATCCGAAGATCAGCCGCGCCGTGCTCCTGCTTGACGACTTCAAGGGCGGCGGCATGGCCGGCCTGCGTGAAGTGGCCGCGGCCATGCAGCGCTTTCGCGCCAGCGGCAAGAAGATCACCGCCTGGGGTGGCAGCTACGACCAACGCCAGTACTACCTGGCGGCGCAGGCCGACGAGGTGCTGCTGCACCCGATGGGCATGGTCTTCCTGCAAGGCTTCGGCCGCTACCAGAACTACTACCGTGACGCGCTCGACAAAGTCGGCGTCAGCGTGAACCTGGTGCGCGTGGGCACCTACAAGAACTTCGGCGAGCCCTACACCTTGAACGAGCCGTCGAAAGAGTCGATCGAGGCGAGCGGCTTTCTCTACAACGGGCTCTGGCACACCTACACCGACGGGGTCGAGAAGGCTCGCAAACTCCCCGCTGGCAGCCTGATGGCGATGATCAACGACCTGCAGCCGCTGCTGGCTGCGGCCGGTGGCGAGGCCAGCAAGCTCGCGCTCAGCGCGAAGCTCGTCGACGGCCTGAAGACGAAAGACGAAGTGCGCGACATCATGATCGAGCGCGGCGTGAAAGACGAAGAAGGCAAGACCTTCCGCCAGGTCTCGTTCGATGGCTACCTCGCGCGGCAGAAGCACTCGATCGTCGGCGATGCCATCGGTGTTGTGGTCGCCGAAGGCGAGATCGTCGACGGCAGCGCACCGGCCGGCAGCGTGGGCGGCGCCTCGACAGCCGAGCTGATCCGCAAGGCGCGCAACGACAAGAACATCAAGACCCTGGTGCTGCGCGTCAACTCGCCTGGCGGCGCGGTGTACGGCTCCGAGCTGATTCGCCGCGAGTTGGAGCTCACGCGGGCCGCCGGCAAGCCGGTGGTGGTGTCAATGGGCGACGTGGCGGCCTCCGGCGGCTACTGGATCTCGATGGCGTCGGACGAAGTGTTCGCCGATGCCGGCACCATCACCGGCTCGATCGGCGTCTTCGCGCTCCTGCCCAACGCCGACAAGGCACTCGACAAGATCGGCGTGCACACGGCCGGTGTCACCACGACCTGGCTCGCAGGCGCCGGCGACCCGCGCCTGCCGCCCAACCCGCGCTTCAACGAACTGGTGCAAACGGCCATCAACCAGATCTACAGCGAGTTCACCACCAAGGCCGCGCAAGCGCGCAAGACCACGCCCGACAAGATCGACGCCGTGGCGCAAGGCCGTGTGTGGACGGGAGAGCAGGCCAAGGAGCGCGGGCTGATCGACACACTGGGCAACTACCGCGATGCCCTGAAGTCGGCCGCCACGCGCGCCAAGCTGCCCGAGGATGCGCGTGTCGTCTATATCCAGCCCGAGCAAGGCCGCGCCGAACAATTGCTCGACCTGCTCGGCCCGGCCGCGGCACAGACCATCGCCAAGCACTTCGACATGCAGCTCACGCCAGTCGCAATGCCTGGCCGGGTGGTGCAGGAAGCACGGCAAGAACTCGGCTGGCTGGTGGAGATGACCGACGGCCGCAAGCCGTTCACGGCCATCACCCACTGCCTGTGCAAGGAGCCCTGAGGCTCCTTCACAGCGCGGTCAGATGGATTGGCCGCCTGAGACCTCGATGCGCTGTGCCGTGATCCAGGCGGTGCCCGGGGACAGCAGCGAGGCGATGGCGCCGCCGATGTCGTCGGGCAGGCCCACGCGGCCAAGCGCCGTCTGCGACGCGATCATTGCGTTCAGCTGCGCGTTGTCGCGCACCGCACCGCCGCCGAAGTCGGTCTCGATGGCACCCGGGGCAACGGTGTTGACCGAGATGCCACGCGCACCGAGCTCCTTGGCCAGGTAGCGCGTGAGCACCTCCACGCCGCCTTTCATCGCTGCATAAGCCGCGTAGCCTGGCAGTGCGAAGCGCGCCAGGCCGCTCGAGATGTTGACGATGCGGCCGCCATCGGCGAGTAGCGGCAGCAGCGCCTGCGTGAGGAAGAAGGTGCCCTTGAAGTGCACGTTCACCAGTTCGTCGAACTGCGCTTCGGTGGTCTCGGCAAAGCTCGCATGGACGCCGACGCCGGCGTTGTTGACGAGAAAGTCGAACTGCTCGCGCTGCCAAGTTTGCGCCAGCGTGCGCTTGAGCACCGCCACGAAGTCGCGGAAGCTCTTGCTGTCGCCCACGTCGAGCGGCAGGGCCACGGCACGGCGGCCCATCTGCTCGATCTGCGCGACCACCTTGGCCGCTTCGCTGGTGTTGCTGCGGTAGGTCAGGATGACGTCGACGCCTTGCTCGGCGAGCTTGAGCGCAGTGCTCTTGCCGAGGCCGCGGCTGCCGCCGGTGATGAGTGCGATGGAGGTGTTCATGTCAGGTTCCTTCATGGAAGTGGATCGGATGAGGTGACTTTATTGATTCGATCCAATCGGATAAATTGGCATGAAACGATTTGTTTGTTCAAATTTTCAGACCAATGACACCCAACGCACTCTCGATGAACCGGCTCGACAGCCTGCAGATGTTCGTGCGCGTGGCCGAGCTGAGCAGCTTCACGCAGGCGGCCGAACAGCTGGGCCTGCCGAAGGCGCGCGTCTCGACCGCCGTGCAGCAGCTCGAAGGCCTGCTCGGCACGCGCCTTTTGCACCGCACCACCCGCCGCGTGCAGATGACGCAAGACGGCCAGGCGTTCTACGAGCGCTGCAAGGACGTGCTGGCCGACGTGGACGAACTCCAGGCCATGTTCCAGCAAGGCGTGCAGGCCCTGCGCGGGCGGCTGCGGGTCGACATGCCAGTGCTGGTAGCCCGTGACCAGGTGATCCCGCGGCTCTCCGAGTTCCTGGCCGACCACCCGCAGATCGAGATCGAGCTCAGCAGCACCGACCGCCGTGTCGACGTGGTGCGCGAAGGCTTCGATTGCGTGATGCGCGTCGGCCCGCTCAGCGACTCAGGTCTCGTGGCGCGGCCGCTCGGCGCACTGAAGCAGATCAATTGCGCGAGCCCGAGCTATGTGAAGCAGTACGGCAAGCCGAAGACGCTGGCCGACCTGGCCTCGCATCGGCTGGTGCACTACGTGCCGACCCTGGGCGCCAAGTCAGTCGGCTGGGAGTATGTGGACGAAGGCCGCACCCGCACGGTGGCGATCGGCGGCGTGCTCAGCGTGAACAGCACCGAGTCATATCAGGCCGCGTGCCTGGCCGGGCTCGGTCTGATCCAGGCGCCGGCAGCGGGATTGCGGCCGCTGATCGAACGCGGTCTGCTGGTCGAGGTGATGCCGCGGTGCCGCGCGCCCTCGCTGCCGGTCTCCTTGCTGTACGCCAACCGGCGCAACCTGCCGAAACGGGTACAGGTCTTCATGGCCTGGCTGGCGCAGATCCTCACGCCGTATCTCGAAGCGAGTTGAGCCGCGCCGCAAGCAATCCCGTCAGGCGGCCTGCGCTCCCGGCTTGCCGGCCTCGACGCAGAAACGCGCCACCGTGTTCACGGCCGAAGCCGGGTTGTTGGGCTCCACGACGGCGAGCAGGCTGGCGTCGAGCCGCTTGCCGGTGAGCGTGAAGTCCATGTAGCCGCGCTGGTCGCCGCGGGCGTAGTGAACGTGCGGGTTGAACGGCAAGGCGGCATCGATGCGCTGCTGCGAGATGCCGTGGCTGCTGATGGAGCTGCCGCAGAACTCGGTGGCGATGACGGCTGATTTGGCGTCGTCGTAATCGGCCTTGAGGTCCGTCACGTAATGGCTGTGCACGTCGCCGCCCAGCACCACGACGTTCGGCAGCTTGCGTTCGGCCACCGTGCCGAGCAGGCGCTTGCGCGCGGGCGCATAGCCGTCCCAGCCATCGGTCCAGTAGGTGCCGCCCGGGGTGGCAGAAGACGCAGGGTCGGCCCGCGTGAAGCGTGCCATCAGCGTCTGCTGGGCGAGCAGGTTCCACGAGCGTGTCTCGTCCCAGCCTTGCGCGAGCCAGCGCTCCTGGTCGGCGCCGAGCAGCGTGCGCCTCGCATCGAGCAGCTCGGGGCAGGCCTTCAGCGGCACGGTGTTCGAGCCGTTGCGGCCGGGGCCGGGGCAGACCTGCACGTCGCGGTACTGGCGGTCGTCGAGCGCATGGATGCGCGCGAGCGCGCCCCAGTCGTAGCGGTCGTACAGGCGCATCTCGGTGCCGCGCGGGCGCATCACCTTCGGAAACGGCATGTGCTCCCAGTACGCCTGCGTCGCCGCGGCGCGGCGGTGGTTGAAGAAGGGGTCGGGCATCTGCGGCGTGTCGGCGGCGTAGTCGTTCTCGATCTCGTGGTCGTCCCACACTGCCATCCACGGGGCGATGGCGTGCGCGGCCTGCAAGGCCGGGTCGGTCTTGTACTGCGCATAGCGGGCGCGGTACTGGTCGAGCGAGCGCGCCATCGGGCCGTCGTGCAGGCGCACCGCCGCGGGCGGCGAGGCGTATTCGTAGATGTAGTCGCCGAGAAAGAGCACGAGGTCGAGCTCTTGCGTGGCCATGTGCCGCCACGCGGCGTAGTGGCCGTGGTCCCAGCGCTGGCAGCTCGCGATGGTGAAGCGCAAGGCGCTCACTGCCGCATCCGGCGCCGGCGCGGTGCGTGTGCGGCCCACGGCGCTTTGCTGGCCGAGTGCCGTGAAGCGGTACCAGTACCAGCGGCCCGGCTGCAAGCCCGCGGGCTCGGCGTGCACGCTGTGCGCCCAGGCGGCTTCGGCCACGTCGACACCGCTGGCGGCAATGTTCTTGAAGGCCTCGTCGTGCGCCAGCTCCCAGCGCACGTCGACACGTTCGGGAAGTGGGTCACCGGTGAGCCGCGTCCACAGCACCAGGCGGTCGGCGCGCGGGTGGCCCGAGGCGATGCCGAGCGCGAAGCGCGGCGTGTCGGCCGCCATCGCGTGGCGAACGAACCAGGGCGCCAGCGCAGCGCCGGCAGTGAGTGTGAGAACGTGGCGGCGGGTGGTCGAGTTCATGGCCGCCGGGTTTACCACAGACCGTTGACGAAGCCGTCTACGGCCCCACACGTCTGCGCAGAATCAGCGAGACGAGGTCAACACCGGCTGCGCACAGCTGCCTGCAACGCCTTCCACCACGAAGGGCAGCGTGCTCCAGGTGTTCGATGCACAGGTGGCGCCGGTTTTGCAGCCGCAGGTCTTGGCCTTCACCATCTGGTCGAAGGCACCGGCTTCGCGCGGCGCGAGCTTGGGCAGCTTGGCGCCGAAGATCAGCTGCATGGCTTCGTCGGGCGCCGCTGCATCGCGCGCCGGCAGGTGGCCGAGGAGGGTGCCGATGTTCTGCGAATCTGCCCAGGCCGCTGCCGGCTTGGCACCGGCGCGCAGCCGCGTCACATAGGCGAGTGCGATTTCCATCGCGGCATAGCCGCGCGCCGCCGAGAGGGTGAACGGCTTCTTGAACGCGGCCGTGTAGGCAGGCGCCACGTCGTACCAGCGCGCCTTGTCGACCGACAGCACGGGGCACAAGGCCGCGTCGTACTTGTCGGACACGCGCGGCTCGAAGTCGATCCAGCAGACGCTGTTGGCCGTCACGCGCAAGCCGGCCTCGGTGCGCAGACGCGCAGCGATGCCATCGGCCACGTTGGCGTTGAGCCGGGCGAATTGCACCGAGCCATCGGCTGCGTAACGCTCGGCATTGCTGGACACGAAGAGCAGGCCCGCGTTCTTGAGCAGCACCGGCACCGAGCCGACCACGCACCAACCACCGAGCACGACATCGACCTTCTCTTCGATGAGCGATTGCGCAGCAAGCGCGGCGCGATGCGGGTTGCAGGCACTGTCCTTCACCACCAGCGTGGGAACGGGTGCCTGCCCGGGCCAGGTCTGCAGCGCGAGCTGCATGCCGTTGCGGATGTCCTGCCCTTGCGCTGCATTGGGCCAGCTCTCGGGGACGATGGCACCGATGTGGATCTCGGTCGCCTTGGCCGGTTTAGATGTCTTGGGCGGCGCAGCCATCGCGAACGACGCCATCAGCCACCCTGCACCCACGAGAACGAGGGCGGCCACGGTGGGCCTTCGAGACGACGCGAGTTGCAGCGTGGTTCCCTCTGTGTGCGCTTCGTTGTAGTGCATTGTTCTTTCCTGTGTGGACGGCGCCGGGCTTCGTGGGCCCGGGCCGGATTGCGTAACAAATGGTATGAGCGGCGTGCCACGCTGCACAACGCCAAGGTTCGCGCCACTTTTCACGCTTGAGTCAAGTTCGACCCTGCCACCGCACCAACGGTGCTTGGCTATGATGAGCCGCTCCCCTCTCGCCCCGCCTCCCGTCTTGTCTTCTCCCCCCGATACCCTCAACTCCGCCCAGATGGAAGCGGTGCACCACCTTGGTGGGCCATGCCTCGTGCTCGCAGGCGCAGGCTCGGGCAAGACGCGCGTCATCACGCACAAGATCGCGCGCCTGCTCGAAGCCGGCTACGCCCCCGGGCAGATCGCCGCCATCACCTTCACCAACAAGGCCGCGCAGGAAATGCGCGAACGCGCCAAGTCGCTGATCGGTGCGCGCGCGGCCAAGCACCTGGTGGTGAGCACTTTTCACTCGCTGGGCGTGCGCATCTTGCGCAGCGAGGGCGAGAAGCTGGGCCTCAAGGAGCAGTTCAGCATCCTCGACAGCGACGACGTGCTGAGCGTGCTGAAAGACGCCGGCTCGAGCAGCGACAACAACCTGGCGCGCCGCTGGCAGTGGACCATCAGCCTGTGGAAGAACCAGGGCCTGAGCAGCGACCGCGTGGAGCCGCAGAACGACGACGAGCGCGTGGCCCAGCAGGTGATGAAGCGCTACGAGGAGCGGCTGGCCGCGTACCAGGCAGTCGACTTCGACGACCTCATCGGCCTGCCGCACAAGCTGCTGCAGCGCGACGCCGAGGCGCGCGCCAAGTGGCAGGACACCTTGCGCTACCTGCTGGTCGACGAGTACCAGGACACAAACGCCATCCAGTACGAGATGCTCAAGCTGCTGGCCGGCGACCGCGCGATGTTCACCGCGGTGGGCGACGACGACCAGAGCATCTACGGTTGGCGCGGCGCGACCATCGACAACCTGCGCCGGCTGCCGGCCGAGTACCCGCAGCTGAAGGTGATTCCGCTGGAGCAAAACTACCGCTCCACCGGTCACATCCTGCGTGCAGCCAACGCGGTGATCGGCCACAACCCGAAGCTCTTCGAGAAGAAACTGTGGAGCGACCTGGGCGATGGCGAACCGGTGCTGGTGGTCGAGTGCGACAACGAAGAGCACGAGGCCGAGCGCGCGGTGGCACGCATCCAATCCATTCGTGCCCAAGGGGGCGCGATCGTCAATCAAAGTGGACAGGGCGGCGAGGTGCTGTTCAAGGACTTCGCCGTGCTCTACCGCGCCAACCACCAGGCGCGCATCTTCGAAAAAGCGCTGCGCCGCGCCAACATTCCGTACAAGGTGTCGGGCGGGCAAAGCTTCTTCGACCGAGCCGAGATCAAGGACCTGTGCGCCTGGCTGCGGCTGCTGGTCAACAACGACGACGACCCGGCGTTTCTGCGCGCGGTGACCACGCCCAAGCGCGGCATCGGCCACCAGACGCTTGCGTCGCTGGGCGAGTTCTCGGGCAAGTGGAAGACGAGCCTGTACGAAGCGCTGTTCGCCGAGAGCCTGGGCACGATGCTGAACGCACGCGCCGTGGGGTCTCTGCACGAGTTCGGCCGCTATGTGAATGACCTGGAGTACCGCGCACGGCACACCGTAGGCGCCGAAGATGCCAAGGCCTTTTTGATGGGCTGGCTGAAAGACATCGACTACGAGAAACATCTGCTCGAAGGCGAAGACAGCGAAAAGATGGCCGCCAACCGCTGGGGCAACGTGCTCGACTTCATCGACTGGATCGCCAAGCGCTGCGGCGGGCAGATCGAGAACGACGGCGGCATCAGCGTCGAGATCGAAAAGAAAAGCGTGCTCGAGGTGGCGCAGACCATCTCGGTGATCATCAGCCTGGCCGAACGCGGCGATGAGCAAGACCAGGTGACGCTCTCCACCCTGCACGCCTCCAAGGGCCTGGAGTGGCCGCACGTGGTGCTCGCTGGCGTCAACGAAGGTCTGCTGCCCTTCAAGAGCGACGACGACGAGATGACGCCGCAGCGCCTGGAAGAAGAGCGCCGCCTGATGTACGTGGGCATCACCCGCGCGCGGCGCACGCTCGCGGTCAACGTGCTGCGCCGTCGCAAGAAGGGCCGCGACACCATCCAGGGCATCCCGAGCCGCTTCATCGCCGAGATGAAGCTGCACGAGGCCAAGGCCAAGGAAGACCCGCGCGAGAAGCTGAAGGCGCTGCGTGCCGCCGCGGCCAAGCGGGCGGAAGACGCGAAACAGGCCGAGCCCAGCAAGGGTTGATCGTTGCGGCTACGCTCTCGCCGAGCTGCCGTGATGCCGCCACGGAAACCGCCACAGACACCGTTTCGCAGACCCGAGGAGACCCCATGACAACCGCCCGTGCCATCCGCCTCACCGAATTCGGCGCGCCCGACGTGATGAAGCTGGAGACCGTCGAGCTGCCCGCCCCTGCTGCCGGCGAGGTGCAATTGCGCCAGACCGCCATTGGCTTCAACTTCATCGACGTGTACCAGCGCGCCGGCCGGTACCCGCTGCCTTCGCCGACCGGCCTGGGCCATGAGGCCGTGGGCGTGGTCGAGGCTGTGGGCAGCGGTGTGCGCGACCTGCATGTCGGCGACCGCGTCGTCTACATGAACGCTGGCGTCGGCGCCTATGCCAGCCACCGCAACGTGCCGGCCGAACGCATGGCGCGGCTGCCGGCCAGCGTGAGCGACGAAGACGCCGCGGCCGTATTCTTCAAGGCGATGACGGCACAGTTCCTGGTGAAGAAGACGCACCGCGTGCAGCCGGGCGATATCGTCGTTGTGCATGCGGCAGCCGGTGGCGTGGGCCAGATCCTCAGCCGCTGGTGCAAGGCACTGGGCGCGACCGTGATCGGCACGGCCGGCTCGGCCGCCAAATGCGAAGCGGCCCTTGCCGCGGGTTGCGATGCAGCCATCGACTACTCGCAGGCCGACTGGGTGGAACGGGTCATCGCCGCCACGAACGGGCACAAGGCGCGCGTGGTCTACGACTCGGTGGGGTGGAGAACCTTCATGGGCTCGCTCGACTGCACCGCACCGTTCGGCCTGGTGGTGCTCTACGGCGCCGCCTCCGGGCCGGTGCCGGCCTTCGAGCCCGAGCTGCTGAACAAGAAGGGCTGCCTGTTCCTCACGCGGCCGTCGGTCTTCCCGCACAACGCCGACGTGGCCACCTTCCGCCACAACGCGGCCGAGGTGTTCCAGGCCATGGCCTCGGGTGCGGTGGTGGCCAGCATCGGCGCGCGCTTTCCGCTGGAGCGGGCGGCCGACGCCCACCGCCTGGCCGAGTCGCGCGGCACTGCGGGCGCGATCGTCATGACGCCCTGAACGCCGCGCCGCCGGTGCGCCGAAAGGTGTACCGTGCGGCTTCCTGGTTGCAGGAGAACGTGGTCATGTCCGAGCAAGCAAAGGCCAAACAGCCCAAGCCCGCCAGCTACCTGTACGTTCGCCACACGCTGCCGGTGCGCGTGATGCACTGGATCACCGTGATCTCGCTGACCGTGCTGCTGATGAGCGGGTTGATGATCTTCAATGCCCACCCGTCCCTCACGTGGGGCAAGTCGTCGTACACCGGCCGGCCGCCGGTGTTCGAGATCACCGCCCTGCAAACGAGCAGCGGCCAGTTGATCGGCGTCACGCGCATCTTCGGTCGCCAGTTCGACACCACCGGCGTGCTCGGCGTGTCGGCCGGGCCCAACGGCAAGCCGACCCTCATCGCGTTTCCGCCCTGGCTCACGATTCCCAGCAGCTACTCGCTCGCCGCGGCCCGCCTGTGGCACATCTTCTTCGCCTGGGCGCTCATGTTCAACGGCCTGGCCTACCTGGCCTACGCACTGACCAGCCGCCACCTGCAGCGCAACCTGCTGCCCACGCGCACCGACTGGCGCGGCGTCGGCCAATCGATTCGCGACCACATCCGCCTCAAGCACCCGCAGGGCGAAGCCGCGAAGCGCTACAACGTGCTGCAAAAGCTCAGCTACGTGACGGTGATCTTCGTGCTGCTGCCGCTGATCATCCTCACCGGCTGGGCCATGTCGCCCAAGTTGAACTCGATCTGGCCGGGCTGGGTGGACGCATTCGGCGGCCGTCAATCGGCGCGCACGGTGCACTTCGTCGTCGCGTGGCTGCTGGTCGCCTTCGTGGCAATCCACGTGTTCCAGGTGATCGTGGGTGGATTCTGGAACCACCTGCGCTCGATGATCACCGGCCACTATCGAATCACTGACCCGCAGAGAAAGACCCGCCCATGACCCTAGTGCGCAACCGGCTCGGCGTGACACCCGAGGCCCTCGCCAAGCGGCGCTTCCTCACACGCACGCTCGGCGGCACCGGCGCGCTGCTGCTCGCGGGCTGCGACAAGCTGAATCAGAGCCCGGCGTTCAAGAAGGCGTTGTCGACCGGTGAGGTGCTGAGCGAGAACGTGCACCGCCTCGCCGCCGGGCCGGGGTCGATGGCGCAAGAGTTCTCTCCCACCGACCTGTCGCCGAGTTTTCGCGGCAACGGCAACACCAACCCGGCGAGCGCCGAGTACAAGGCGCTTGCCGCCAGCGGCTTCGCCGACTGGAAGCTCGTGGTCGACGGCCTGGTGGAGCAGCCCGGCGCCTGGTCGCTCGAGCAACTGCGCGCCATGCCCAGCCGCACGCAGATCACGCGCCACGATTGCGTCGAGGGCTGGAGCGCCATCGGCCAATGGACCGGCGCACCACTCGCCCAGCTGCTGGCCCTCGTCAAGCCCAAGCCCGAAGCGCGCTACGTGGTGTTCCATTGCGCCGACTCGTTCGGCAGCGCCCGGTACTACGAGAGCATCGACATGGACGACGCCTACCACCCGCAGACGCTGCTCGCCTACGCGCTGAACGGCCAGACACTGCCCATCACCAACGGCGCGCCGCTGCGCCTGC
>Ga0307515_10004542_pt1 | contig 28632 bp, 22 predicted proteins | sample 17_EM_MG_FD_194513 | JGI IMG/M metagenome (GOLD analysis project Ga0307515, IMG submission 194513) | Populus trichocarpa ectomycorrhiza microbial communities from riparian zone in the Pacific Northwest, United States - 17_EM | ecosystem: Host-associated > Plants > Roots > Unclassified | place... | reverse complement strand
GTTTTATTAAAGAGGGCTCTAGAAGCTCTCTTATATACATTAGGTAGGTCCCAAATACAATGACGACGACGTCGTCATGTAGTAGGTCATAGTTAAGAGAAACAGGTAATAAGACGTTTGATGAGACATACGAGCTTAAGATACGAGACAACTGAGACATAGTTCGTATAGACGATCTAGGTCGTCAGACAGTATTACGATGGTAGTAAGGAACTTCGATTTAGGTCGACACCATGTAAGGACTAAATGATAATATCACCTCCCAAGACTCCCCGTCATTCATACCGTTAACCTAGTGCAGGCAGCAGCGATACTAGTGGATCTAGGAAGTTTCCGCACAGGTAATGGAGGTGATCTGTTCTAGTGCCCCATTGTTGAACACGGCAGTCGTTGCAAGCGTGAAGACACCAGCAACATTAGACGAGAAGTTTGATGTAGCCATGCAGACAACGTTATTTTGATTTTTTGCGCCGCTGACAGACGCAATCGTAGCAGAAATCAATTGGAGATCAGTATCAGCGACAGTGCCAAGGACAATCTCAAAGTCGCTCGTGAAAGTATCTGGTGCAATCTCGAACTGAAGGGTTGCCTCGGGCTGGCTGGCTTGAGGAATGGAATTGGAGTTGGTCCTTCGAGTTACAGTTCTGGGCTTGGCTGCGGCGCTGGTATCTTCGCAGCTGATTGAAGTGACTGTCTGGAGCGAGGAGAAGACGGCATCCCGCTTGACAGTGAACTGTCCAACGACGGAAGATTGATCGAGGACTTTGCAAATAATGGCCGCTGGGTTCGCAACGTCTGTGGTGGTAGCAATGCCAATGGATAACACTTCTAACGGGTTGGTATCAAAATCGATGACGGTGCCGATAGTGATCTCCGTGTTGCTGGTAAATGTGTCTGGCGCAATTTGAAATTGGAGAATGGCCGTACCCTGTAGGGTATTTTGGCGGCGAGGAGTGCGGGAAGCAGGAGCGGCACTAGCAAGAGCGCAAAATGCAAGGACGGATGCGACAATGGAGGACTTCATTTCGAGTTCGGGAGATTCTTGAATTTAGTCTGGCGATGATCGAAAAGCGGGTCAGTTGCGTAATAAGTAGAATGCTAATGAAGGTGCAATAACTTTAAGGAATAAAGAGGAATATAGAGATCAAGAAAACGGAGAAGGCTGTAAATGTCAGATGATGGGAGGAGTTGTTGAAGGATACAAGAGGCCATTTATATGTCTTTCATTCGTGTTACGTTTCCTGGAATTTTGCCGTACGGCAAGAGAAGAGGCAAGTTGCCAAATGACTAGAGTTATTTCGAGAAACAGGTAGTCTTGGTAAGGCTTGCATTGCTTATGCCGCTTCGATCGCCTCGACTGCACTGCCCTGACAAACTCTATGGTATTTTTTGCTGGATAGGCACGCCCACCTACGCTGAGCCAGAGCAAATAGACACCGGAAGGTATCCGTGCCGTGCTGCCTGTGGTACAAAAACGTAAACATTTTATAAATACAAATAAAAGCATAAAACATAGGCCTAATAAAAGAGCACTATCCGTAAGAGGAGCGGAATATTCTCATGATGAGAGTCTGTAAGTCGTTTCCGGGGATATTTTCAGGTGTGAAGTTGCTCAAGCCACAGCAAAACCCAGATGGGATCTTCAATTAGCGCTGAGTGGCGCTCGGCAGCTGGCGAGACCCTTCTAAACGTGTTCGCGCCACTCGTCTGACATTCATCATCGATGGAAATAGAGTGTATGTGTTGGCAGAGTCTTGGTGCAAGGGGCGAGGAACCGATTGACCGGATTTACCAGGGTGTCGTGAATTTCTGACATGATTTACGAGAGAACCTTATTTCCGGTCGCTGAGTAAAATGAACTCTGCATGATGAAGGGTTTGAAATGAGGATATCTCCGTAATGATGTAATCTCGAAAACAATTTGGATACAGGTGGCTTTTCGGCTTCAGCAAAAAATCCAATGGCTGGAGCATACAATTAGTGCTATTTTTCGGTTATGCCTTCATGGGTACCGTCAGCCATTTTAGCAAACTCTAAGACAATCGATGTAGACCTTTTAAGAAAGGACCATATGTTCTTACTCAGATAAATTGGTAAAGGACCTCTAATGTATCTACTTCAAACACCTACCCAAAAATAATTGTCGGCGATATATGAGGATGTGCTAACAACCATTCGCGGATGCTTTTGGGACGAATTTAGAAACAGTCCCAAATTAGAGCATATTAATCAGTCTATGAATTGGATTGGTGATAGGCGCTACGTAGGCTAACATATTACAAAAGCTAGAAGCTGCTGAACGTTTGCAGAAAGGAGATGAGCAATGCGGAGTGCGAAGAATGTATGGAATGGAAGTCAAATGAGAAAGGGGCCATATATAGGAGCTCTCATATAAGTTCGCCTATGCGTGACATTACAAATTAAAGTGGGTGTGGAAACAGGAATTGCAATTGTGCCATGTTGGAAGTGTGCTCTGGCACAAATTTTCGGCATGATTCGGAACGATGTAGACTGCAGTGGAGAAATTTAAGATAAAAGGCACCTATATTCTCAAAGCTATTGGCGGGATTAGAGGTAGATGGGCGTACTTGATGCCTATCTTAATCCTAACGAAATGAAGAATCCAGAGACCAAACACTAATGCTCGGAAATTGATTAATCGCATTTGCTCTGAGCCACGTAGGAGCTCATCGACAAGCAGCCACCATTGTCTCCTTCAACATCACTGGATGAGTGCTCGTAAGCTATCTTGAACCCCATGAAGAATTTCCGCAGGTTATTGCAAGGCTGTGGAACGTGGGCCGTGGACTACTGAATTTGTTCTTTTGCCATGCAAGCACCGTTGGCTGTCAGAGGTGCATTGCGCAGGACGGCGACGTTAGGGAGCATGTGGCTCGCGTTCCATGTTGGCTAGGTCCAGCCTGAAGATGCAGATGGAGGAGGCTGAAAAGAGAAGACGGCAGGCATCCCGGTAAGGCCTCGTGGGCGCAGAGACCATGGCCGGGCACATCAAAAAGGGGCAAAGTGGCTTCCAAAGTCGCGCGCAACAGGCTCATCGGGCATGAACGGGAGCGTGTCCAGGCAGCCTCAAAAACGTGGCATCCTCGCGAGCGGAACGTTGTGGTGGTTCAGGTGCCGAATCAGGAGCCGTGAACACCGTTCAAAGCAGCCGCAGCGTGCCCGGGCCCTGATAATCAGAACGCCCCCCAGCGGCCCCCTACCCACCAACGCAAAGATTGGCGCATTCAAACACGTTGCCCGTTGTCCGCGCTCCTTGCCGTTGCTGTGTGACCGTTTCAGAAAAACCTCTCCCACCACGCCCACCAAGCCCCGGACCCAGGCAAGACACGGCAAAGACACGGCCGTCGCACACGAACAGGAGCAAAGAACTAGACCCGCTGCGCCATCGCCGACCTGTGCTCCCTAAGCTTTCCGTTCTTCCGAGCCCGCCGGTCTCTGCGCTACCCCCTTCGCACCCTGCTCACTGCAAACTCCTCTCAAGATCCCCTTGCCGATCAAGCAAAAGCCGGGGCTGTGAAACGCGAAACGCAAGACTGGACCGAAACGGCTGATCCTGACAAGGTCGACCTTGACTCTCAAACCCTTCTTCCTTCACCCCCCATTCTGCAAATACCCGCTCTCAACCAGCGACCTCACATCGTTGACGGCTTTCTGTGGTTCGTCGCTAGGAGACATCAACCTTACCGTCATTCCACACATCAGCACCAGAGCTTCTCAGCGTCCAACGCCCAAGCGTAAGAGTCGCAAGAATGACCAATTCTCTTGAGTCGTCGAGGCCAATCCTCGCCAATGTAAGCTTCCATCTCAACAAGCATCATAGCTATCAACGCCGTCTCATGAGCTCTTCAACTTTATCACCCACTCCTCTCACCACCTTTGTTCTTGCTGAGCGCCTCGCATCTCACTATTAGCCGTCCAAATCACCAAACTACTTGACTAACCCCCATACAGTCCTCCAACTATCGCGCGAGTACTCGCCTCTCAACGTATTCCGCCACGCCAACCCTGACACCTTCAATCGCTCCTTCGCATTTATCAACCGCCTCATCCACAGCCGGAGATCCCCGAGCTGCTGCCATTAAATCCTGGAACGCTGGCTTCGAGCGGCTGGAAGATAAGCGGCTACAGCAACAACGCTACATCGTCTCCACAGAAAAGAATGAAAACATGAGCAAGCTTGCGCTGGGTGCAAAGCTAGAGCGTGCGCTAGGACGGCGGATGACTGGCCAGGATGCGGTCTTTGTGCCGAAGCATCGAAAGATAGAGTCGACCGATGAATTGGACGAAAAGAAGGTCAGCCCGTGAAGTGCTATAGCTAATGCGGAGCATATAGTGTTGTTATGAGAACCGGACGGAGCTGACGGGTTTGGCATATTGGGCGTAACACTGCATCGTTGAGAGGCATGGAGAGGATAGGGGGATATACTTTTTTCCTGAGCGCATTCTTTTAAGTTAAGCAGAGTGTGAAATGGTACTTGATGCCGTCACTAGCCATATTAATGGAATGATGGATAGATGATTTTTGGACGAGACATGGGAGACATTAGGCTACTGCTGTTATTTCTTTACGCCTTCTCTATCATGCTTCTTCGTTCTCATCGTATTCTCTGCGCGACGCCTTGGTTTGCTTTGTAGTATTTTTTAGCATCTTCCTTCATAATGGCAGAGCATGGTTTTCTTCCAACCACAATCACAAAGACTACCCTCTCATGGCTTGGGACACTGGATCTGATGCGTTGTTAAACGTCAGTCATTACTTCTCATTCCCTACGCTGTGAAATATCCCTATCTATTGCTAAATTCATATTGGGTGGAGTGAATGCTGCAGTTTCTGATTCAGCTCCGTGCTCCTTTACAACAACTCTTGTATTTCCCCCTCATTGCTCTCCATAAACTTGAAACCGGGCATTACTCATCGACCCCGCAATTTCAGCGACCCCCTCATTCGTTTACATATCGCCGTGACATATTCTCCAGCCCATCCCTTCCAGGGACCGTCTTTAAACATTCCACCAACCACAATCCGCAGGATCCGAGCAGCTCTACTCTGCACTATTCTCTTACCTAGCTTTTCGTGATGGCCACGAGAGGGCTTGGATTATCAAGCATTATACTCCGCCCACCATTCACTAGTTATGGTTAGCGGCAAGGCGTGCAGAAGGGCATCAGCGGAACGGCCAGATCGACATGCCGATCGGAATTAAATCATCCGCTGGCGCGACGTTTCCATTGACTGTAGGCACCGCTGACTTGACATGAAAAATGACTGTGGCTTCGGAGGATCAGAGATAGGGTTCGTGTTGCGTGGCGTCAATGGCGCATATTGCTAAGCGTTTTGCCTGAAAGGTACGTAAGAGGCACAATGGAATAAGTCAAAAGTGTATCAGCACCTCCCGTTCCCAGGTGGCAGATACAAAGACTTCTGAAGAAGCAGGCTATCTCTAGATGTCTGATATAATACCCACTTAACAATTACAGGTGATGGTAAAAGCAGAGTATCTTCTATTACCTTGAAATCTGAACAACCCACCTAAGTTAATAGGCATTTTTGCGGAATTGTCAACAGACAATATTAATCATACTAAGCAAAGAAATGGAAAGGTATCATGAAGAATTTGTCCACCATGCCTTGCCGCTCTGATCAAATGTATCCACTCTGCTGATGCGCATGCTGCGCCTGCTGCTGACCCCACTGCTGGAAGTGTTGCGCCTTTTTCATCTGCTCCTCCCACTGCGCCACCTCCTTGAGCTCAGATTCTGAGGGCATGTTGACCACCATCAGATAGATGACATCCTACCATTCATTGTTAGCCAGTCTGCACACTAAAGGGGCTCTCAATTTACATAAACCTACCTCTCCGATTAATCTTTTGATACCACTTTTAGCGCTTCCAACACCTCCCCCATTACGCCCAGCCTGCCTTCTGGTACGAACAGGTAGCACTGTTGTTGTGTCGCTGCCTCCCTTCTCCGTAATTTTTTGTCTTCCCTTGTTCAGGTAGCCTCCCGTGAGCAGATTCAATGGCCCACCCTTGTGTATAGGATGGTTCGGATCCGCGAATATGCTCGAAAACTCTGGCTTTGGTCCCACATTTAAGGCCGAATTTGGGTTATTGTACTCGAATTGCGCTCTCGCCTTGCGATCCTGGTAATCGCCAATGAAGGCTCCAGCACGCTTGAATGCGTTCTTTTTCTGTTCGGGATCGGCAGCTTCAAGGGTGGGGAAGATAAGGGGCGCGGACTCAGGAAGTTCTGCATCACCGTGAGTCTTACCGCTTGCGGTGCGGAATTTGGAGCGGTCGCCGCCGTTTCGTGCGTACACCGATTTGAGGATGTTAGTGTTGACATCGACAGTCAAGTCTGCATCATCGGAGTTTGGCTTGTATGCCATTAACATAGCGTAGAGGCCGTGGGGTTTGAAGAGCTCCTCGTTCATACGGTCGAGGTATTTGTTAATTCTGTGTGGTGAGAATGTAGGTCAGTATGAGTTATTGGATACATTGGTCATGGTCTAGCTCACTGGCTCGTGTTATGGAGTCGTCTACCACCTTCGATGCTAGTGTGCACTGCAAAAGCACTGTCTCACGAATATCAGTATTATTCATATCCCATGTGGTTGGTGTTACTAGGCTTACGCGAAGTGGACTGCAGGGTTGATTGAAGCAGACGCAATGGTGTAGGCGATTACGCTTGTAGCTATGGCAATGTTGACTGCATGGAAGTATCCTCCGCCCTATTGTGGAGACCAGTAAGTCATCTTCCAAATATAAGTAGTTTCGTGACATGCGCTAGAAGTCGGTCTTGAGGAGTATAGGAGAGCTCACCTTGATTGATTTGGTGTAGTTGTCCAAGAAGTCCAAAAAGGTTGCTTGGTCTATACCGCAGTCATTCAATGCTGGAGCATATGCCCGGATGAAACCCTGAGTCTTGCTTTCCGGTCTCTTCTGTGGAATTATGACAGGGCAAGGTAGCCTGCCCGAATCTGTGTAATATTGTGGTGGAGGGTGCCGTCGTGTGAAGTCATCAACGAGCTGGTCCACAGTCCGGATCTCTCCACTAGATTCAGTGGTTAGGAGCTGCTCTTGAGCTGCATCCCGAGCCCACTCGTCTCTGTCTGATCCGTACGCACTTAAATCAGAAATGTTCGATCCTGAGCTATTGCTCCGTTGTCGTCCTCCCGGGTAGGCTGGGGGCGGTGTGAGCGTCCCTTGTGGGAATGGAGCGGGATTTCCGCCATAAATCGAGTCACTCTGCTCACTATGCATGGGAGAAGAAGAGTGCGGCGCAGGAGACTTGCTGCGCTCTTTCTTTTGTTTGTGATGTGCATAGGCCTCAGTACCTAGTCCGATCAGAGCAGTTGCTCCTTTCACGAGTGGTCCCATGGCTGTTGCAAAGAAATGTTGAAGTTGTTGTAAAAGGTATGTCTCAGGTGTTGAGAACTATGCTAGGAAAGTCCGAAAGAGATATTGTTCAGAAAGTAAACGGTGCCGGAGAAAGTTGAGGGTAAAGGTGAGTATGAATGAGGGGGCTACACTGAAGAATCCTTCACACTTATAACTTTCTTCACAGATTGGAAACTGTCTACAAAAACACAGCCGCGAGGCACAGCTGCCATAAATGCCAGGGGAGGCGATCATGGCTATTGCGACGTGGAGATGGAGGCTCTCTTGCTATTGTATGACATGCATCCGGCTCATGCTAGAAGCCCGTCAGGCCCTTGTTTTCGGACTAGCCAGCGAATAGAGAAGTTCACGGTCCGAATGCTGTGGCTTGTCCAGCAGAGAGCCTTGGTGCCATCGGCTCTGGAGAGTCCGTCGGCGTCTCAAAGGATCTGAATCCCTGTATACACGTTAGACTGTGACGCATGTCGGGAAAATTGGCGGAAGACTGACATGGGCTCCCGGTATATGGGGCTATGCACGTCCCCTTTTGACACTAGTACGCATTCCTTATACTTCATCGCAAATCCGAATACGAAACGTCTGCAAAAATACCGAATTGGGACTCTAGAATTCCACAACCCAAGAAGTGCATCATTGGTGCGCACACATTTTCTCGGTCGCTCCACTAGTTAAGTTCTTGGGTTCCAACTAAATTTACTTCCCATAAAGCCACCCAAAGTTGCTTTGGTGTCCTTGAAGGAGATGAATTCAGAGATGAAGGGAGAGGCAGGGAGTGGGCTTGAAATTTCGAGGCATTGGATAGATGAATTCGCTTAATCTTATCTCGTTGGTGTGCACGGACGAACTGCTCGTTATTAACCAACGAATTCTCCACAAAGGATCTGAGAGCTTATCGTAGCTTTAGTGGTAACTAAATGTTTTAAAAATAATTTTTTATCCTGTTTTATAAGCTATATCTTAACTATAATAGTTATAATATATATACTTAATATATGTACTTTAGGCTCGGGTACCAGAGAATTCAAGGGGGTATAGGGAGCAGTATGCACGTGCCCCCCTCCCTTCAAATCTCCAAGCGTCAAATCCAAGACGCCAGAATTTGGCGATCAAGGGTATATCATACATCATGATTCCCATTTTCGCTATATGAAGGATCAGAATAACATTTGAAGTACTGCTATCCGACGGCCCATTATTAGCAAGAGAACATAATCAACATGAATTCCATCACGCCTAGCTTCTCCGTAAATATGGTTGTTTCCTGGTTCGCTTAAAAACGAACCATCAGAATCGCTGTCCGTAAGTCAGATCAGCGAAGAAGCGGATCCTTATGAGCGCGCGTGCTTATTTTCAAATCCGAAGAGCTCTAAGAATCAAAGAAAATAGTCAACGAAGGATTCTAGACGGGTAACTTTTGCTTATTCCAATTTTCCTATCTATGTGGCTAAATATCGTTCAAACTTGTCACTACTTAATCTAATTCAGATCTGTCCAATGGGACCTTTTCGGGATTTGATGAGAAGCTCCTGCGCACACCATTCAAGCGACATTTTAATCAACAGGCTTAGTGCTTGAAGAGATTTGAAGAGGGAGCTAGTTCCATATAAGTTTCCGTTCAATATTGGTTTAGAAGATGGTGATGGCGAGCAGGACGGGAGCGTTGGCGCGAAGTCGATTTCTGCCTACCCGGCCTGAATGGGCCCGCCCTAGTGAGAAACGAGCACCGACCAGCCCCAAACTCCTCGAATATTCTTTCCTCACGAGCCGCTTCTCAGTCTCTCGCACACCCAGAACCATACTCTACATCTTGACCTCCTCCTCTTCGTTAGGGAGCTTTATTTCCTCTGCTACCCATTCTTGTCGCGTATTTCCCCTGTCTGGCTCTTACACTCCCCCGAAACCTGTCGTCTCTCGCCGAAGACCGAACTTCATCGCCTCCCCTACGAATTCTACCAGTATGTATCCGTCCACAACCCAGCAATTCCATCTTACCCAGCTAACATTTTCTGTATCCACTCTAGAGAGCTTCAGCCATTATAGAGCTTCTTCTCAGCGCGCCTTACCTTCGTATACCCTATCGCCGGTCATTTCGTTTAAATCCATCTACCTAATATCTTCTCCTCATCAAAACCGTCAAGATGGCAACGCCCGAACAGCCCTCTATGCCTGTTAATGGTAACTACGCACCTCACCAAGCGCAGACATATGGCAGCATGGATAGCAACTACAACGCTGCCAATGCCAATAGCGCCAGCTACGGTGCAGCCCCATCAAATACTTCCAGTCATGCGGCTAGCGGGAATGGTGGAGCCCCCGAAATCCCCAAGGATGAGGTTGGCTGGTACTTTGTCGAGCAGTATTACACTACTCTTAGCCGGAGCCCCGAGAAACTCTATGTAAGAATTCCATCTCCGCTAGTAGCTGCGTACAGCTCATAGAGTAACTACTAATATTTTCGCTAGCTTTTCTACAACAAGCGCTCGCAGTTTGTCTCTGGGCTTGAGGAGGAGAAACTCACAGTGTGCATCGGTCAGCGGGTATGTTCACGAGCAGACGGTTTGGGTGACAAACAAGGTCCAAGCGCTAATAAGTAAATTGGTCCTTTAGGCTATCAACGACCGCATTAAGGAGCTTGATTTCCATGACTGCAAGGTCCGCGTGACCAATGTCGATTCTCAGGGCTCTGACCAGAATATTGTTATCCAAGTCATTGGCGAGATCTCGAATAAGGGAGAACCTCACAAGAAATTTGTGCAGACGTTCGTTCTTGCAGAGCAAACTAACGGATACTTCGTCCTGAACGATATCTTCCGCTACATTGCGGACGAACCAGAACTAGAGGAGGAGCAACTGCAGCAGGATCCGTCTACAGTCCCGGCTGGTGTCCAAGAGCCTGCCACAACTTCTGATGAACCTGAAGGCGAAACCCTTAAGGACAGCTCTGAAATCCCTTCTAAGGAGGAGGATATTGCCGAAGTTGACCATAAGTTGGAAGAAGTCGCTCGGCAGGACGAGTCGACTGCTCGTGAGGCTTCGCCGCCTCCTGCCGAAGTCAATGGCACTCCAGTGTCCGAGGCCGCTGAGGTAGCCGATGTGGACGAGGCACCAGCTGCTGCCGTCTCTATGACTGAGGAGACTCCGAGCAAGGAAGCCGACGAGCCTGTTGTTGAAGAGCCTGCTGAAGTTGAGAAGCCTAAGGATGCTGCGCCAACCCCACCTGTTATGGCTCCAAAGCCTGCCGCAACGCCTACCGCAACTACACCCGCACCGCCAAAGCCCGCCGCTCCACGCACATGGGCAAGTCTCGCCGCGTCTGCTAACCGCGTTGCTACTCCTGCTGTTCCTGCTCCTACCACCGCTTCTACCCCCGCTCAGCCGAAAGTTTCTCCGGCTGCTCAGACACAATCTTTTGCACCACCTGCTCCCGCAGCCTCTTCTTCTACCCGCGAGCCTTCACCAGCCAACAGCCAGGGCGATTCGACTGGATGGCAAACCGCTGGCCACGAGCACAAGCAGCGCCAATCCCGGTCTCAAAACCAGACCCCTGCTGGAGAGGTACAAAACATGCGAGCATACATTAAGAACGTTTATGATAGTGTTGATGCGGATGCGTTGAAGGCAGCTCTCGCTAAGCATGGGGAGATTGCTTACTTCGATGTCAGCCGTCAGAAGGTATATTCGTATTTATATCATCTGTAACCTTTGCTAACCGCACGTCCAGAACTGCGCTTTTGTCGACTTCGCTACTCCTGCAGCTTTCCAGGCAGCTGTTAACGCAAACCCCCACAAGGTTGGTGATGACAATATCTACGTTGAAGAGCGTCGATTGCGTTCGAATCAATTCCCATTCCAGCGCGGAGGAATGCGTGGCCGTGGACAAGATCGCCCGGGCGGCCCAGGACGTGGCGGCTTTAAGAACGAAGGAGGACGTGGTGGCTTCGTCCCCCGTGGTAGAGGCGGAAATGTCACTCCTCGCGCCCGTGGAGGCCCCCAGGCTGCATGAAGAGGAACATCCCCTTGCGAACCACTAGTAATACTTAACATCCCTTGCCTCTCCTACCAAGCCTCAAGCGCATTGCGGACATAACATCACCTCCCCCAGAAGTTCTGTGGTTTCGCGGCAATTACGAATTACGGCTTCATTTGTTTGTATTCTATACTGGTTCCTCTCTTCACGCTGCCCTGTCTAAAAGTTGCCGATTACCTTTCGACGAAAAGTTTGGCTGTTTGCTCACTACCTAGTTTGCAGCACCGATAACCTTCTTACCCTTAGCATAGCGAGTTCTCATTTGCATCTTCTTTTTATACCTTTTCCTCATCTACCTGCCGTCAAGGCTTCGCCTCTGAGGATATCTTCTTGTGCCTTTTCTCTCTTTTATTAGTCTTTCGCATTCATGTGGTTGGCTATCCGGGTGATTCCCCGCCTAGGTAGGAACGTGGATGTAGTTTGATAGGGTCGCGATCTGCAATATATGGTGGTATGGCATAACACGGACGGTTGAAGAAAAGAATCGGGTGTTCTTGTCTTTTTCGGGTGCGGCGAACGCAGGCAGGAGTCTTTTCTTCTGTCATGTTTGCTCTGGAAATTTCTATGGCAATATTTATTTGGAGGAGACGAATAAGCAGGCTGGTGGAGGAAGTTGGGAAGCTGCGGGATGGGGACGGACAAGCGGTGCTGTAATTTAGATGCTTCTGTGTATAATAGACGCTGCAGAAAATGCATTTCTACAATGTCATACGTTCGCTGTTCAAATCCGAAATATCTCGCTGGCCCGACTAGGCGTTGGTCGAGGTGGGAGGTTTTTGGGATACTTAGGCCGTCTTCAGGAAGGGAGGTGCTGGCCCTGAGTTGTCCCCTCCAGCCGCTTCCCGATTAGGCAGCCTGCAGGTGACCAACCATCATCATGCAGCCTTTCACACTTGGGCCCGCCACTTGATACCTCTCCGTCACCTAGATCCGCTTTCCCACACTGTACATTCAGAGCAAATTCTCCCCCCTTCTCCCGCTTTGCTCTTGGTTTTGCTCATTCTCTTTCTTTATCTCTGCTGATCCCAACAAACCACTCAGACGTGGCCGCCCCGCCCTCGTTTGGCCTTGGAGGGGTGCACTCCAATCGCACCATCATCGTCGGAGTACCCCGTTATCCAGCTGGCCATTGCGAGCCTGAGGAGCACCCACTCACCTAGTATTGCCAAAGCTGTGCCTTCTAACCCTCTTGCCGCAAATATGAGGCCAGCAGTGGGCGGCGACGCCCTTCCTCCCGTCAGAACGAGATCCCGCAAGTCCAGCGTCGCCGAGCATTCCGCAGCTCACGTCTCTGCAGCCCATACCGTACCCACCACTTTTTTCCTGCGTAGCGAGGAGGAGATGGAGCAATCTCTCGCAGAGTCTACAAGTTCTAGCTCGACAAGCAAGCAGAGGGATAGCACATATGGCGTCCAAAGCTTAGCAGATGCCCTGGAAACGGCTTTTGGGGATGGAAATGACACACAAGAGGATGCTTGCAAGGAAGGTACATCGGGGTTGAATCGGAAGGATGGCGAAACAAGTCCTAGGCCTGCTTCGAAGAGTTCGGATAAGGTACAGGATATGAAACCTGACTGTCTGGGTTCGAGAGACACATCGCCCAAGAAACACCACGTTCAGCAAACTTCCCAGCAGACATTCTCCACCCCAATAACACCGCTGAATGCCGATTCACCAGTCCCGGGTTCTGTAGTTCCTAGTACACCGAAGTCAGTATCCCTGAAGTCATTCCACCTGTCGGATGAAGAGTCTGGGCTCGATGAAGCTGCCAGTCAAGCCATCGCATCCAGCGGCGAAGAGGAGGAAGAAGACACACAGATCGAGGATTCGGGTAGCTTCCCTCAGCTGGTTATGCCGAGTATACAGATGCCTAGTCGAAGGCCATTCACTGCGAAGGGTAAGAACATGGGGAGGTTGAAGGTACTGATTGCGGGTGAAGCCGGTAAGTCTCTAAGTCTCCTACAACAGTCAATCGTGATATTTGTGCCCCCAAAACTGACCCGCATGTGCTAACTATGGTGCCCGCAAGGTGTCGGCAAAACCTCCCTCATCCGCTCTATCGTTCAATTGTGTGAAGATATCGTTCATGTCGATCCATTATCCCCAACCCAATCAGTGCTACAATCCTCTCCTCCCCCAAAATCGAAGTCCCGAAGGAAGAAACCGGAGGTCAGAGGCACAACAAGAATAACAGAAGTTCATGCGAGTACAAGAGCATATCCCTTTTGGTGGGCAGATATGGAGGAAAATCGAACCCTCCGGAGACGAAAGAGCGGAGGGGACACAGTTCTCGAGCGGAATTTGTGTTTCATCGATACCCCAGGATACGGCAAAAGTACTTCGTGTGTAGAAGATATGGATCCAGTAATAGAGTACATTGAGTCCTTGCTTCACCGAAATGCTTCGATAGATACCGTCAGTGATGGCGACCTGCTCAGTGTCCTAAGTGGAAATGGCGGGGTGCAGGTCGATGTTGTTTTCTACCTTTTATCACCTAGTAGGTGTAAGAAAAATCTCGCATCTAGTATATTGACTGACGTCAGAGCAGACCACGACATCTCCAAAGATGTAGAATATATGCGACGCCTTTCCTCTCTAACGAATGTCATCCCCCTCATTTCGAAAGCTGACACGCTTACGCCTTCTCAAATTGTCTCGATTAAGACCTCCGTGCTCGCTCGTCTCCAATCTTCCTCTGTAAAGCCTTTCTTTTTCGGTAAAGCTCTAGATGATGCGTTACTTGCTGTCCAAGGGCTCTCGATCTCCCCTCCAAACTCCTCGCCTGATCTTAATATGAACGAAACTTCGGAATCTTCACAAAATCAAGGTTACTTCCGAGCCCCAACGCCTCCGTATGTTATCTCCTCTACTCCCGGGTCGGATAGCGAAACAATGGACGCATCCCTTCTCATGTCTCCCGATTACATTCAACCGCTTGTACCGTCTGAACTCGCTGTCCTTATAGCCCAGGTCTTTGATCCGGACGCCATTGCGTGGCTAAGATACTCAGCGGCGAAAAAATTCTTAGCCTGGCGAAATAAGACTAAGTTTCCGGGAGACTCAATGACTATGCACGGGCACGTCCAACAGAGGGGCCTAAACTCGCGCAGTTCTTCGCTAGGCCTGAATACAGCGGGCTTCAGTGCCAAGAGCGGTCTTCAAGATCCTTTCAGCCGCCTTACAACCGCCCCTACCTCTTCCACCTCCTCAATACTCTCCTCACCTTCTCCCTCAGGCGTTCTCGTACCTCATCCTCATTCTCCGTTCTACCTTTCTCACCCCAATTTCAACTCCAATTTTCAATCGCCATTCCCGGGCTCTTCTCCTCCACTTTCGCATACCGCACTCGAAGGCCTTGAAGGCCCTTCGGACTTCACGTTAGCGCGTTTAAGAGATCATACTCAGCGCGAAGAACGTCTAGCACAGATGCGTTTGGCTAAATGGGCAACTGATCTGCAGCGGAGTCTACGGAACGAAAGGGAAAGATTTGAAGAGGTCCAGAGGGGAGACAGGGCAAAATGGTTATTAGAGCGTGTGGGCGAGGAAGTAAGAGGTGGAAGTATTGTTCCATCTTCCTCTCCGCCTTCTGGAAGGGCGGATTGGGCGGTGGTTAGACACGGAAATGCCAAAAGTGCAACAAATTCGGGCCAAAGATATGTAAGAGCGGGGAGAGTAGATTCGAGGGATCCGCTTGGCTTATGTGATTTGAGTGATGAGGTAAGAAGAAGAGGTTTTGTGGTATTCAAAGTTTTAGGGGGTATGAGCGTGCTGGGTGCAGTGGTAGTGGCGGTGGTTCGGGCCTGTGGAGTTGAGACAGGACTGCAAGAGGGAGGGATTTGGGGTTGGTTTGTTGGGAGTGGGGAGTGAGTAGACGTTATTCACGAAGGAGAGGGAGTTGCAGGCTGAGCTTGGATGAGACCACAAATTCGAGCACGAGCAGTCAGGCACATGACCTGCTACTAGTTCTGGAATCGGATGAAGAAACTGACCAAGCGCATAAACACTGATATGATACGAGGAATTAATTGCATGGCTGGTCGATGGAGGAGAGGCGATGCACGTATCATGGATACGTTCTCGTAGAATGGCGTTCTGGGGCCTTCTTCTCACCTACTTTATCTTTCTCCTTTCTCAACCTCTCACCAGCACATCAGCTATCTTCCCTCATGTAACCTTTACTCTCATCTCCCACCCAGATCTCTTATTCCTTGTCTTGATACGCCGGCCCATCCACCTTGCTGTGCTCTCCCATTCCATTAGCATAGCGCTGCACTGCCCATTAGTCGATGTCCTAAACCCCACGTACATAAAATAGATGTTTCTATTTTGTCCCTAGTCCCGACTAAGTTTGCATACAATTCGTCGACATCTTCTAGCGTCTCTAAACAAGCATTCAAGTATTTAAGGCTCTAGAATGGACAGAAGATACCCTAGGGCAATTGACCCATTATGTAGTTTTGAACTTGAGAGCTGAAAAAATTGTGAGTTCTTCTAAGACCTTGCCAGACTATAAACTCCTCTTCCTCCCTTTTTCCCGGCGATAATAGGGAGTTACGACCCTTTGAATTGGATGTGGCAAGCTGAGAAATTAATATAAATTTCCTTATGCTAAAGGCCCTCGGACGCCCATTTTATATTCATATTGGTACGTGGCGATCACCGAACGCATCATACCCAGAAACTCTATTCATACGTATTGTGCCAAACGCGATGATAAAACCAACCCAACTTACACTCAAAAAGGAGCTCGTTTCGCGTATACCTTTGTACTTTCTGGGCCTAAGAGCATTACGCCAAAAAAATACCGTTTTCGAGATCGTTGTTATGTGTAGTTCCATTTAGGTTTGTATGGCGTATCATTGTCAGAAAGTGCAATCTGACCATCGAATGGGAGAAGATAGATGTACCCCAAATGAGACTTAACGCAAATCCAATTGTCACAAGCGGCCCGGCCGTAACCAGAGCGGGAGTAGGATTGGTTGCATGAAGCGTAATTACCATTCGGTGCGCCGGCACCAGGATTCGTGAGAAGGAAGGTAGCCGGGAAGAGTACGAAGAGACAAAATAACGGTTTAACTCCCACCGCTCGTGTCTGTAAATGGGCCGCAGCGACACTGAAGCAGATAACCTGCGTTGCTTCGCGGATCCCCATGCAGAGAGGGAGTTGAAGACCCGGAATACGTGCGGCTCCCAGCACTCGTAAGCACCACCATTGATTCCAACCATCTCAAAGGCACATGAAGTGAGCAGTTCTAGTCTAGCCCACTTGAAGAGGTCAAGTCGAAAGAGGCCTTTTGGTATGGCACAAACTAAGAACACTGTTATGGGGGCGAATAGTGTCACGTAGCTACTATACACCCAAATCGGCCGCAGGATATCGAAAGACGAGAACAAGGACTAAATGCCTGGCGAGTAGATGTACAGCATTGTTGCCTCGTCGTAGAGCGGCACTGAAGGCAACGGCGAGCACAATAATGAAGTAAAATGGCGTCTTCTCTTTCTTCCATAACATTCCAGTATATCCGAGCATCCCAGCCCCTATTGTATAACTCACAGACACCAGTATGATTTGCATAGACTGCGGGAGGTGCAGACTTGCGGATAAACAAACCCCGTTTGCTAGTTTGTTTACTTGTTTGCTTTGTAATCAAACAACCAATTAAGCCTAGAGGCCTGATTTTAGCAGTTAATCAAGCCCTATATCGTCTCGTTTGATATATAAAATATAGGTATTGTTTTTAGTTAAGGGGGGGTTCTTGGTGGTTGAGTTTTGGGTAGTTCTATAATATACTATGATCGTGATATAATATACGCGCCGAAAATAAACATCCAAACGCGTCTTTCTGACTTAACCCTCTAAAGTCTCCTCTTTTACCCACCAATTCCTATCGCTATACTGCCTATATTATGTCTTCCTATCTTACCGAAGCTGGCCTTGTTGATTTAGCAGAGAACGCGCCTGTAATTGCGCCTAGCGAAGCCTACGAAGCTTCCAATACCTCATCAGAATTAACCTCCCCCTAGGACGAATACGAAGGCCTTAATTGGGACCGTGTAGAGAGATATCAACAGCCTTATTAAGACCTCCTTAGAACTCCGAGCTTTATATGGGACCATAGCTGGCGGCTCCAGTAAAGATTTAATGAGAAAACCAGAGTGGGTAACAAGCAAGCAAGCCAAGCTGAGAGCCCTCAGCTTGCTGGCTTGCAATTTTGGGCACCTTGAGCTTGCTGGCTTGGCTTGCTTGATTAAAATCGTTCGGCTTGCTTGCTTGCTTGACCACTTGATTGACTTTATATAGAATTTTTGGTGTTATATACAAAATTAGGGCTATAAGCCACCCAAAAGTTCCTCCGCGGCCACGACTTGTAGTAATTATACGGTGTAGTTGCGCAGTGGTTATCACGAGGCTTGGCGTGGTATTAAGGACGGCTTTAAGGAACGCTTCGAGGGAGGCTTAGAGGAACGCTTCGAGAGGCTTCGAGGGAGGCTTCGAGGGAGGCTTCAAGGGAGGGTCTGAGCGAGGGTCTGAGCGAGGGTCTAAGGGAGGGTCTAAGTAAGGCTTTGAGAGAGGCTTTGGTAATAAGGACGCTACAGCTGAAGCATCTGGATGTCAGCTTTTTCCTACATAGATTATGGCGAACTTACTACTTATGCTAGATCTTTTAAAACCCATCTTTTTATAGCTGCGGCTACACTACAAGGCAGCAATAATGTCAGGGCGAAGCCTTAAGCGACGTGGCTCCAAAAGATCACCAGCTTCACTAAACGCTCACTCGCAGTCATCGCTTATAGCCGGTATAGTCAATATATCTATTACATATCGGGGGGGCCGATTTGGCGCGGTTACGACCCGGGTTAATACGAGGTTAGGGCTACCCCTGCTGATAACGCGCCCGAACCCCGCACGAGGTCGCGCAGCGACCGCCTCCGAGTACTTTCGCACGCGATTTTGGGCGAAAAGGTACATAATTTGGGTTAGATCGGTACTTCTGGACGGTCGCGTAATATTGCTCTGAATTTACAACACCTAAACGGGCTCTATTCCTACATTAAGGCGTCTTAGTTGCTGTAGTACAGTCCTATATTAAGACGTCTCGGTTACTGTAGTATAGTCCTGTATTGAGGCGTCTCGGTTAATGCAGTGCAGTCCTATATCGAGGCGTTTCAGTCACTGTAGTGCAGTTATACATTGAGGCGTCTCGGTCACTGCAGTGCAGTCCTATATCAAGACGTCTCGGTCACTAGTACAGTCCTACATCGAGACGTCTTGGTTACTGCAGTACAGTCGTACATTGAGGCGTCTTGGTTACTGCAGTGCAATCGTATATAGAGGCGTCTTAGTCACCGTAGTGCAGTTATATATTAAGGCGTCTTAGTTACTGCAGTAAAATAACTATTTAGATATTCTTATAAAGCTAATCCAAAGAACGCCGACCTCGTAGCTGTTCCAGCTGGTCAATAGCCTGTCTCTTGTCTCTTACCGTACCGTCTTCTACGCGCCGTCTTACATCCTTAATTATCCTATGGCGACGGCTGTAGAACATAGCCTCGCCGTCAACGCGCCAGCGTGCCCCCTAGCAGTGATTAAGAGCTTCAATTAACGGCCCACCCGTTAGCCCTAAAGTCCACTTAGTCTAGAGCTAGAAGACCGAATTACCGCCTTAAAGCATTTTATATTTTCTTAGCGGCGCCTACGGGTTAAGGATAAATGGGAGATATAGTTAAGTATTAGCTTGTGCCTGCGCTAGTAGGGGCGATGCGGATATAGTAGACGGCTGAGCGGGCGGTGTGGATATTATAGACGGCTGAGCGGACGGTGCGGATATTATAGACGGCGGCTGAGCGGGCAGTACGGATATTGTAGACGGCCGAGTAAGCCATATAGTAACATTCGTATATAAATCTATAGCAACTTCTTAGGCCGATTTAGTTCTTAATACCTCTAAGAGATAAGCATCTACTAATTATTATCACCCACTATATATATACATTTTAAAGATTTACCTTTCTAAGTATAGTTTAATATTATATGATCAGATTTTCTCTCGCTAAGTAGTTAAGGGCACAGCCGAACTTATTCTAAAATCTTCATTTTTAGCCCGTGAACTAGTGAGACAAGTTCCTAGTTTAGATATAACCCTGAAGAATCGCAGCCTCTGCATTGAGAATCGACGAACCAGCGGCTCCTAGAACAGTGTTATGGCTCAGTGCTACAAACTGGATATCAAAGATACCGCTTGGATCTTCCCTGATTCTACCAACACTAACAGCAAACCCTCTCTCAGTCTCTCTGTCCAGACGAGGCTGCGGCCGGTCAGGCTCATCCAAGACAACAATGGCGCGATTTGGAGCCGACGGACATCCTAAAGATTGAGCTTCAGACACATACTTCTCCATGGCATTACGAACCTCGATCACGCTCGGCGGAGGTCGTTTTGCAAATCGTAAGGAGACACAGACGGTATGGCCATCAAGTACCGGCACTCGATTACAAGCAACGGAAATGCGCATAGGTTGATTGACAAATCCAGTCAAGTCCTCCTTCACAGTGCCCAGAATCTTGCAAGCTTCAGCCTGAATCTTATCTTCTTCATCAGGAATAAAAGGTATAACTGTATCAAAAATGTCGACACCTGAAGATTGTTAGCTTCATTTCGTTTAAAGAGTGCATCTATATGACTAAAACTTTACCACTAATACCAGGATAACCCGCGCCAGACATAGCCTGCATCGTAACGACGCTAACTTGATCGAGAGATCCAAGTCTTTGAAGCGCTGCGAAGGGAACGACAACTCCAATAACAGCGCAATTAGAGTTGCAGATAAGAAGACCTTTGTGAAGGTTAAAGTGCCGACGTTGTGCTGGGATTAATTGAGTATGTCCCAAGTTGGCTGTAGGGACTACGAGTGGTATTAATGGATCTAGCCGATGGTTTTTCGCATTTGAAAAGACCGGAAAGTTCGCTTTAAGAAAAGCTATCTCAGCCTCTCCGGCTACGTCTGAGTCCAGGCCTGAGAAGATGATTTCGCAATCCGGAAAGTCGGACGGTATGCAACGCCGTACGATTATGTCCGCAAAGTTTTTGGGTAGAGGCACGGAGTATTTCCAACGTGCTACATCTGAATACCGTTTTCCACTTGACCTCGCGGAGGCTCCTAGTGCGACTAGTTCAAGATGGGGATGTTGGGATAGCAGCAGAACAAAACGCGTTCCCACTGCACCGGTAGCTCCCAGAACTCCTAATGAGCGTTAGTACGAAAGATACTGAAAGTCGCTATTTCGTGCCAAGCCGGCTTTAGAGACCGGAGATGACTGGTCTTATAGTCTCTAGACACTGCTAACTCAAAACAAGAAATATCATACCACAGCGCTTTTTCGGAAAATTGGAACTTGCTATAGAGTCGGTGTCCATAGTTATTGTTAAGATAATAAAGCTAAGAATTTTTTTTAAGTTTTTAACGGATATGTTAGGGTTCTGGAAAAATATTGTTCCGAATGACTAACTGTACCATGTAGGTTACTAGTTGGCAGTATCGAGAATAACCTTCATAATCGTCATTACATTTATTTTGAGGAAGAAGTTCGAGACTGCCAAATGGTAGTCTTCTTCCATCTCATTGCGGAGGAAGCAGAATCCCGCAGAGAAGAAGGTCTGTAGATTGTTACACCCGAGTATGTGCAACAGTGGAAGTCTGTACGTATTGGTTTGGTATGTACAGTCTATTAATAGAACGTTAGGATTAGCAAGCAGCAGCTCAATCTGCTTCTAATATGCAAAGAAGAGACTGTATATGTGAACGTCTATATCCTTTTTAACAGCGAAAATCCATTCCAGCGTGGACAGATCATCCAGCAATGTCTCAATCGGACTCCTCCCGTTCAGGCGGCGCGAATATAGTAGACGTTATGGTAGACGGCGCGGGCTCGCCCAAAGGTGGACATACGGACTTTATAGGCCCTATCCAGATACCCGTCTTCCCTTGCTGGATCTATATAGGTGCGAATAATGCTAATAACCTTTCCGTTTCGCCAAGGCGTTCTAAGATTATCTACACGCGTAATTAAACCCCATTTATCTTAGAGATCGCGGCCTTATATCTTAGCTTAGCTACGGCCTTATAGGTGGGCCAGTATTTCTGTATTGTTAGCTTATCTAGCGTAACTACGTTAGCCAGCGAGCTTTCTACCCGCGCGGTAAACCTCTAGTACTCCTCGCAGCTGAAGAGGGGGTCCTTTTATAGGGGGTAGAGCGGGAACTGCTTACGTAGGATTACTAAGTTCTGTAATAGGATTACCCTAAGCGTATAGAGGAGGCGTAGAAATCCTAAGCCCGTAAGGTTAAGCTATATAACCTTATTATCGGCCCTACCTAGGTAGTAGGCCTCTATGCGTTTTAGCCAGACGTTAGTCTTAGGCTATATCTTTAAATAGAGGGCTTTCTCCGGCACCTCCTGTACGTAGGGGAGAAAGTAGCCCTTTTCTTCCTTTAGGAAGCCGGCGATTGACCGTATAAATGCACGGGGTAGGTAGCTAAGGTAGGCCTCCGTTATTACGTCTATATTCTAGCGTCCAGCCCGTCTAATTTAGGTTTCCTTAACGCCGCTAAGCTTAGTATGCCGGACGCTCTACTTATAAACGCTATAGGTCTTCTCCTTTAAGTAAATTCCTACCCCCTAAAAAATATTTTTATTCTATTTAAACTGCGTATAATAGCTTAGCGGCCGTTATAGTACTTTAATACTGCTAGGGAAGACGTATAGGTTATAGTAGTCCTCCGGCTATTAAAAGGATGGGAAGCTTTTAGCGCTATCTTTACCCTAACGGTTAAAGAAGTAAAAGGCTTCTATAGAGAGGGGGTAAAGGATAGGGTTAGCGTTCCGTATATAGCCCATATACTTAACCTTACCGTATTAATTCTGCTTTCTTTATATTATTAATATAATTATATACGGCGCTAACTTGTTTAGTTTAGGCCCTTTATTCTCTAGTTTAATAAAAATAAGGTTAGTAAGCTAAACGTCTTATCTACTTTTACTACAGATAATAATAGTATGGCCTAAGGAACGGGTTAGAAAACGGCAGCTATATAGACTAGGTAGGGTATATACAAACCTAATAAATACTTAGCTATAGTTTAAAGGTAAGACTTAACTAAACCTAGTATCTTAAAGCCTATCTCCTAGTACTAGGTAATCGCCTTTTTAAGCCCTTTAACGTTGTAGCCGCTAGTAATTATAAATAGGCCTTAATTAATAAAGTTAACGCGTTAAATCCGGTCCTTATTATAGCGGACACTATTTAGTACTGCTAAGAGCTTCGCCCCCTATAGCGGCTAGGAGGTTTTACCTTCTAACTACTATACGTAAAGCTTAGTAATAGCGGAGACGTAACTATTTATAACTAAGTATTAGACTATTTCGTTAAATAGGGCGTCTAGGGCCTCCTCGTCCCATATCTCCCCTTCCTCCTTTATAGCTTCCTCTCCTATACCTACGGCTGCCCCTACGGCTGCCCCTACGGCTACCCCTGCGGCTACCCCTACGGCTAACTTCCCCTCTAGCTACCCTACCCGCTCGACTATCTTCTACCTCTTTTTCGCCCGCTCGCTATCTTTCTACATCTCTTTCCGTTTTAACTTCCGTTTTTAATAGCTAGCAGCCCGTAATTTTTAGTTAATAACTTACTACTTTAAAAATAGGTAAAGCTTATCTTCTATTACCTAGGCGCTGTCTATATTGCCTTCTAGTCTTATTAACTCAAAGTACGAGTGGTCTATATTTTCGGGTCCTGGATTTCAAACCCTTGCTAAGCCGGCTTTTAATTGGTCTAAAAAAAAACCGCGGGCGGTATCTACCTGCAGAATACATGTGACGAACATTAAAATATTTAAGATCTCACTATTGACAAATTAACCTTTTTGTTGATATCTCTATTAATACTACTATACGCGTCTTAACTATGGTAAAACCTGCTCTAATTAAGTGCAGCAAGTGCTGTTTAATACAACCCCGTATTAATTTTATTAAAAACGGCCCATCTACTAAGCTTTTAAAGCAATGTCAATTGTGTCGGTTAAAGGCGCGTTTTCCCTGTATATTTCTTCTACTTTTACTTACTTTCCTAGGGCTCTAAATATGATTTAAATAGGCGGAAAGCAGAGCTTGGTTCTACTAAGACTCGTTCTATAAAGCGCCAGCGAAATGCTTTACCTAAAACCGATACTGAGGATGTCTTCTTACCTCATAGCTAGAACAGTCAAGATACCCCTGAAATAGCTCAACGGCGGAAGATAATTAGGGCAATATAACGGGAGCACCGCATTCTTGATCGGCGGGGTGAAGCTCACTCGCCTACTCCTCCGCTATATACTATAGATGAAGCTCCGTGCAGCAGAAGAAGCACCCCGGATGGCCCAAATACGTCCTTGCCGGAACTAGCTCCTATGCCTGCTCTACCGCTAATACCTACCCTACCACCAATACCACCTTTCTCGCGGTAAGCTCCGACTACGGCTACATTACTACCCGTTTCGGCTGTTGATTGGGAGCGAATTAAGAAGTTTAGGAGTATACTACAGGCTAAATATATGGAGACGTGCAGTTGTTATAAGGAGCGGTGGTTTTAAATGGGCCTAGCTACGGAGGGTAATAATATAGGTATATACAAAGCCTGCATCAAGGACGCCGATAGCCTCAAATATCCAACCCTTCCTCCCCTATTTGGTGAAAGCAACGGGCTTAATCCGGGGCCTGTTCCTGGCTTCCTACCTATACTTACTGCGGTAGAGGAGCTTCTAATTACGCGCGTATACGTTCATCTGCAAGTCGTGCGTGTACGCGGCTAGCAACATCGCTATACTAGCCACGTCTGCTGCTTTGGCCAGAACACACTAAAGACTTGGAGGCAGCTACCACGGCTACCTACTGAACTCGATATACTGGTCGTGAGGCCTGCGGCAGTAGAGGGTGGCGAATACCTAGGTTGGCGGTTTACTAAGCGGTATACTATAAGGCGCTCTGCCATAGCACAGTGGCTTTACTTTCTAAAGGCTAATTATCCTGATTATCGCGACGTTAAAATATATAGTACTCGGCTTACTAGCTTACCTGAAAATGGCTCTATATTAGATCAGCTACCTTATATTAACGAGTCAAAGTCTAATTCTAGTGGCCCAATGGCTTACCCTACTGCTCCTATATAACGTCCTCCTGCTATTAATCCTCTGCCTGCCGAGCTTGGTAGTAATATACTGGACGGTGAATTTAATGACGACGTACTGGATACTTTAGTTCCTGATTTAGTACCTGACCTTAATGAATTGGAGCTTTTAGGTCGCGAGGTTCAACACTAATAAGACCTATGAGCGGGCCTAGAGGTTCTTACTGTGCGATAGACACCTCTCTCTAAGCGATTAGCTAGCTTCATTATGCGCGGCGCCTTTCCTACTCTGTTTCCTTATGGTAAAGCCAATTTTGACATGCCACGAAGCCGTACGGTTACCCTAGCTGCGTACGCTAAGCATATGCTTAAGTATTAGGACGGTTGGTTTAGCCGCCACCCCTTATTTCGCTACTACGTGTTTAATCGGATTATAAGAGAGCAAGCCCTTAACGCCACCCGCTTCCTTTACGGCCGATTAGATAAGAATAATCTATCTTTAGATGAGCTTAGTAATCTTATAAATGGTAATGGGGGTAGCTAGTTGCTAAATAAGATTATACGGCATGTACGGAACCTCAAGGGCACTAGACCTTACTGGAGGCAGAAGAGAAATGAGCTTACGGCTTATGCTAAGAATATTAAGAGCGGGTCTCTATTCTTTACACTTAGCGCTGCTAATCTACATTGGCATAATCTACACTCTTATATGCCTCTATTTAACGAATATAAGGCTATTAATAAGGCTTAGCGCTATTAGATTGCTTCTTAAAATCTTAACAATAATCCGCATATTGCTGCTTACTGGCTGTATCGCCGCTTTGATCTATTTAGGAAGCACGTACTTATGGGCCTATTTAATAGCACTGACTTTTGGTCTCAATATAAGTGGCAGGTATAAGGTAGCGGCCATATACATGGCTTTTTATGGAGTTTAATAGCCCTAAGGCCAGATCCGTTAGCTAGTGACTTAAGGGCGGCTTTTGCTAAGTACTGGGCTACTTTTATATCTGTAATTAATCCTAATTAATCTAGGCCTCCCGATCTCCGATATCCTTCTGCTCTTAGCTATAAAGAACAGCTTAATACCAGTAAGCTTCTTACTGCCTACCTTAATCGATTTTAACGGCACCGCAATTACACCGAATCTTACTGCTTAAGATTAAAGAAAAGCTCTACTAGAGTAAAGGAGTGCCGCTTCTATTTTCCACGCTCTCTCCGCAATAAGGCCGCTGTATTAAAGGATTAAAATCTATATCACTGGACGTTCTATCCGCAGCGTAATAATAAGCTTCTTAATGGTTACAATGCAGCTATAATATTAGCGTAGATGGCGAATATTAATACATCACCTACTACGAGCATATTAGTAATAGTTAACTATATAGGCAAATATTACAGCAAGGAAGAGAAGAAGTTAACTTCCTACTAGGAGTTACTCCAATTAGTACAGCCGCACGCCAATAGCCTTTATACCTTCAGTTCGGTCGTGGCCAGGTTTATAAACAAACTTATTACTAAACGCGATTAGTTAGCGCAGGAGGTATACTATCTACTTCTTAATATTCCCCTTTGCGAAGGCTCTAGAAATGTAGTAACTTTAGACTACCGCTAGGAGGATAATCAAAGCGCTATATATAAGCTTAATAATGGGCAACTAAGAGGGTGCGGACTGTCTGACTATAAGAAATATAAGCGCCGCCCAGATAGGGTAGAGGACGTTACTTTCCTCAATTTTCTACTCTATTTTAATCACTCTACTTACAAGCGTCGGCTAAGAGTAAGGCCTTAAGTTATATCGTACTTTCCGTGATATAACGGCGATCGTTCCCATCCGTAGTATCCTAAGTTCTACCGTGTAAAGCTCATTCTTCATCACCCGTAGAGGAAGTACAAGGAAGTGGCTACTTATACTAATGGATTCGGGGCCCCTGATTATATGGCTTCCTATCAGGCTTACGTTAACTCTTATTAGCACCCGCCTGACTACTTCTATAATTAGAAACTAGAGGAAGGCCGCGAAACTGCTAATAATATTAATAAGTTTAATGGCGGTTTTGTAAACGACTTAGAGCTATACCAGTCCTTTAAAGCCCTGCATGCCCGCGTTTAAAATACCAACGGAGTTAAAATTAAGGATCCTGACAGGCTTAGTAATAGGGAGCTTAATCGTAACTATGACTGGAGTACATATTAGGGTACGTACCCGCAGCTTAATAAAAGGACTTATTAGTAGGAAGTACGGCTATAGCCTCTACTATAGAGCCGCCTATCCTAAACAGCAACTCCGTCCTCCTTATAACTAGGTTAGCGTCATATCTATAATATCGTAGTTAATTACTATAGGCAGATCTAAGCGGGCCTTAGCCCCCCCCTACTGCGGATCAACGTTAATGGAGAGGCAGGAACCGGCAAATCATATCTTATTACTGTCCTCTCTACTACGCTCTGTGATATAGCAAGGGCTAATGGCAAGCTAATACCATTGGCTCAAGCGGCCCCTACTAGGGTAGCTACCTTTAATATTAACGGCAGAACTATATACAATCTATTAAGGTTACCAATAAATCGCCCATTTGAGGAATTACCTACTGCCAGTCTTACGCCTCTACAGCAAGCTTTTAAGGATATTCACTATCTCGTTCTTGACGAGAAATCTATAATCAGGCAAGTATATCTAGCCTAGATCGATTGCCGCCTCCGTCAGATCTACCCTATATGTAACAACGACTACTTCGGAGGCTTAAACATCTTACTAGTAGGCGATTTCCATTAGCTTCCCCCTGTAGGTTAGGCGGCCTTATACAGCAATCTACCCGCTAGGCCGTCAGAGCTCGCCAGCTATGGAAAGGGAGCCTATAAGGCGATTGACCGAACAGCTGTCCTAGATCAAGTTATGTGGCAGGGTGGTGATGACGCTGAAAGCTCTGTATTTAGGACAGCCCTTACGGAGCTACGTAGTGATTCTGTAAGTGATTTGACCTAGAAGCTTCTTTTAACTAGGTGTAAGCAAGGCCTATCCACCGATGAGGTTGCGAGCTTTAATAACGTAATTCGGCTATATAGCACGCGCGCTGCTATAGGTAAGTATAACACTATTCGGCTTCGCGACCTTTTACAGCTAGTAGTAGTTATTAAGTTAGTTAACACTGGTATAGGTGCGCGGAAAGTTACTTCTAATTAGTGCGATACTATAGAGAATCTAGCCCTATATATTAGCGCGAAAGTAATGCTAATATAGAATATCTGGGTTGAACTGGGCTTAGTAAACGGTACTACTGGTACAGTTAAAGATATTGTATAGAAGGGACACGCGGATATTAAAAAGGATCAGCCTCAGTCACTACTAATTACGGTAGATGGGTACAACAGACCTGCCCTATTCACTCGGCAGAATAGTAAGAAAGTCGTCCCTATATTTTCCGTGCTTCGTAAGTGGGAGGGTACAAGAGGCTCTTACTCACGGCGTTAATTTCCAATTACTCTGGCTTTTGCTCTTACCGTATATAAAAGCCAGGGCCTAATACTTAACCAGGTGGTTCTAGATATTAAGGAAAAAGATAAGATAGCCGGGCTAACCTATGTAGCAATCTCACGAGTTAAGAAGCTTTTAGGGCTTATGTTTAAATGTAGGTTTAATATAGAACGATTTCAGTCATCTATAAGTAAGACCAAAGAGGCACGATAAGAAGATTTTGTACGGAGGCAGCAGTAACTACTTGTAAACGACTTTTCCTAAATAGGAAATCATGTACTAGCTCGGAGGTAAGCGGAGAATGCGGCATTCGTTTTGGTTTCCTAATTTTTGAACAGCTTAACTGTGAAATCCAATTTTCTAAACTTTAACCCCCCTATCCGTCCTACCTTCTTACCGCTTCTAGAGCTGTCAGATATATATATAATGGTATATAGGGAGAATTGGCAGTCTTGCCGGATCAATATTGCTACTGTCTGTAGCGTTAATCAATTTTTGGAATTTTTTAAGTTTTTTTTAAAGGGCGGAAATGTCGCTTATATAA